>Ga0268244_10000537_pt1 | contig 15614 bp, 23 predicted proteins | sample AgamicMgSfe_FD_200258 | JGI IMG/M metagenome (GOLD analysis project Ga0268244, IMG submission 200258) | Agave microbial communities from Guanajuato, Mexico - Mg.Sf.e (v2) (version 2) | ecosystem: Host-associated > Plants > Phyllosphere > Phylloplane/Leaf | place: Guanajuato, Mexico | collected... | reverse complement strand
CGATTGAGAGGGCGAACGACTGAACATGTTCAGAGGATGAGGGAATTGAAGCGTTGTGTTCATGCGTTGTTCTTTTTCTCCTCCCTTTGGCGATACCGAATGCGGGGCAAAACATGCTATGGTTTCATTCGCAGAGCGAGTTTCGTTTTCATGGCTTTTGTTATAAGGCAGCGAAGGCGTTCCATGGGTGGAAGGAAAAGTGGATGGTTTGAGGAATGGGGAAGATCAACCTGGTTTACGACTTGCTCCTGTATGCATTGCATTGTACAGCTTCATGTCTGGCAAACAGTTTTGTGTCAATTGTGTCAATTGTCACCACGCTATCCTCCTCACCTGAAGTCGACGTGAACTCTCTATGACCTTGCAGGTAGAGTTTGGCATTTTTGCGCTCACGGTGCCGTGCGTGGATGTTTCATCTGTCTGCTCGACTCTTTAGTTGTGTCGAGCTCTCGTTTGCGCCGTGAGGAAAGTACGGTTCTTCAAAAGAGCATGGCCTTGTCAACGCCACTTATCGAGAGTGGAAATGTGGGAATGGCAGAGAGTGATATTCTTGCTTTTCTCTGGTTCGAGGTTGGAGGTAGCATCAAGGTGATGGGGCTTGTCTCGTTTCCAGGATTAAACAGGCTCTCGCTCATCAGGTGAGACGATGTCGTGGCACGACATGTGTGACTGAGGCCATCATAGCCCTGGCTGTCGGATTGGTAGTCGTTCGTGTATCGTCGCGAGAAGAGGCTCGGTAGCGCCCTTGAGCAAACATCTTGGACATCTGAGATACTTCACAGGGAGCGCAGGAGGTATGAACGGTGTCCAATGCTTCACCGAGTCGCAAAGGTCATCTTGACTGCGGTTGGATTTGGACTCGCTCGGTGTTTGAAGTGCGAGGAGCTCGATAGGATCTGGTACGAAAGTGGCTGATGGCAGCCCGAAAGAGCAAGGCAGACGAAGTGATGGCTTTCTTCTGTTTGCCTGCTGGCGCGTAGACTGATGCGTTTGGAGGAAGTGAATCTCTGATATTCTCCGAAGGACACTCGAGCTGATATATGAGATGCAGCAGATCGAGGTGCCGAAAATTCGCTTCCGCAATGGTTGAGCGAGCTCATACTGGACGATCCGCTGCTGTTGGCTGGGACGCGCCTCCCCATAGGCGCCCACCTCATCGCCGTTTCGAACGGGTCACGACATCTACCGCCGATACGGTGAACGGTGTGGCGATACGTCGAAGGCCACGGAAGCCACATCCGGTCTTCCCGTTGCCGTGCAGGAACTCAAGAGTAATAGGCCTCTATGGTGAGCCGAAGAACCAGTTGAACGCGACGATGCCGCCACCAACGACCACCGGCAATCCCATCATCCAGGTGACCACGTTGCGCGCCAGCGTTCGCTGCTCCTCGGCCATGGTCTGGCCGTCGGGTCGGAGAGCCTCCATCCCCGGCCGGGTTGCGCTGACTTCGGAGAAGAGATGGCCAAGCGAAGATCCCGATAACGAGGGTTTGTGGTGGGCTTCGATGGGAGTGGAGTGCTGGGCAGCGCTTCGCGTCTTTGCTGAGAGCGCGGACGATGTCGAGAGTCGTTGGACTGGTTGCAGTTTGAGTGCTCTGGTGAGTCTCAATGGGGAAGACATGGATGTTGGTGGCATACTGGGATGCCGCTGTGTCTTGTCGAGAGTAAGGTACAGGTACAGGTATGTAGCGAATGGAGAGGACTGATGAATGCATGAAGATTCCTATTTCCCAGAAAGGAATGGCGGCCGGATCAAGCGGGGGCAAGTGTGTTCTTTCGAGTCGTTCTCAAGGACCATCAAAATGTGTCCTACCGAAGTCCTGAACCGCGCACAAATATGAAAGACTCGACACAACCCCCAAAACCGGCAACGAAGTGCAGTGCGCCATCCTCAACACAGCCAGGCGGTAGATGTCGAACCTTCACCGGCCGAACCGCCAAGCCGGACTAAACCGAAGGCAAACCACCACATGCAGACCTACTGCAAGCTACATGTATTATTATGCGAGGATGGTCGTCCTCACGACCCATTCGTTCAGGCCGGCTCTGCCACCAGCTCTCTCGCGCACGCTCAGCCGCATTTGAGTGTCTGATGCACCCTTTGCAATGAGAAAGAAGGGAGCCCTTCTCTTCTCTTGCTCGCGTAGATGACTTGGGGGCGCACCCACAGAGCTTTTGGTCGTACCGATGGACGATTTTGACAAGGCTGAAGCGCTTCTCAAGCAGCTAGATGCTCAGAGACAGACCTTTGCGAATACATTCCAACAGTTGCACGAGGTCCTGGCTCGTGGCCTCGCCACTTCAGGTTCCAGGCCGGCGCAAGATCCGGGGACACCACTCACCACTGCACTCCCGGCGCTGCCGCGGACGCCACGCTCACCACGGCCTTCGGTCGTGTCCCGTACGACTCTAGAGCAGGAGTTGCATGGTCGGAAAAGGTCCGCGGCTCTCGCGACGTTGCAAACGTCTTTCGCCTCGCGAGCAACTGGCGAAGATTCTGATGACGATGACGAGAACGATGGGAGTCGTACTATTTGCAGAGCACCTTACAACCCCAAAGCTATGATCATGAGGGTCTCCGTCAACACCTGCGCTCGTACAAATGGACGGCTCATGCCAGTAGGGTATTACATAGCATCATCAGCAGTCCAGCACGCATGGATCAGCCCACCTTGTTTCTCACGGAGCCTTGCCCAGTGGACGATCGTAGTCATCTGAGCCATTACCAGATCTTCGATGTCGGGAAAGACGGCGCACCTCTTCCGGTTGAGCTGCTAGAAAACGAGAAAGGACCGTCCAATGCCTTGGCTATCTGGAACAGTATCAAAGATCTCAACAAGCCGAGTAAAGAGCGTCAAGCTGTCGGGAGGATCTCGATCTTCCATGAGCCGAGCCCTATCCCGTTCGGAGCCATCCACTACACTCTCCACCACACTTTCGACGCCGACGAACTGTTTCGTCTCCTCGTCGAGCACAGCTCCTCGTCGGCGGACTTGCACAGAGCCTACGACAGTGACCCACGGAGGCAGCGGACTTTTGTTTTCAATCTGGAATACTTTACCATTGTCGGAGATACTGTCAGCCAATGCCGTGGCAGATGGCCGACCGGCAGGGCGAAAGGAAGAAGCATCACATTGCCATTACCCGCTGTAGTTCGGTCGTTGCTTTGGTCCTTGGTGGTGAGCCAATCAACAATTTCCGAAATCGATCGAGACGACAAGCCACCGAATATGGCTACGCGGACGATCCCTATGCATCGTGGCATTTGGCGAACATCCAGTGCTACCCCGATTGGAAAGCCAGTATCGACATCCACGATCCGTCGAAAAACTATGTCAATGGCGTGGAGGCGTTCTTGGTGACGCTCCTGGGTGAGTTTCGCGATGCGCAAACCAGGTTCGAAGAGATATACAGGAGAATCACGAAGCTAGTCACGCCTCCGTTGGATTTCATGTTCGATCACGCCGTCCGTGACAAACTCCTCTTGAAGGACTCCGATTTCACAAACTCCCGGCGCTACTTTTGGGCCTACCAGACTCTCGGCATCGTCAATGAGTCTATCAGATGCATGATCGACGCTTAGGTTCTCCATTCTTTTCTTGCCACTGACTTTTGTGACTTCCGTCTTCGGCATGACCAACATGCCCACCGATCAGCATTAAGAAAAAGAACTTTAGATACAAGGGGTTGGTGATCTCTCTCTCTCGTAACAATCGGACGCCTTTTATTTCCCTCGGAAGTCCCCGTGTTCCCGTATTCTTACGTGATCCCTTCGCTCATTACCTAGGTACTGCACTTCTGGCGAGAGGCGTTTGTGCCAATTTTCCGGCACAACAGCAATATCATCTCCTGGATATGTCGGCGAGGGAAATTCACCGGCGAGCAGGCTTCGACGAGCGATCCCTCTCGTGACAGGACGAGCAGCGGTTCTGCGGACTTGCAGAGGAATAGTATGGCCGACGCCCGGTTCGCGAGGCTGCGGCGCTGGTCAAGCGTGCAGAACGTTGATCGGTCGGAGGAAAGTATGGACTTGAAAAGGCTGGAGCTTCGTGCATCGTCGGGCAGGCAGCGACCGTTGTTTGGATGATCGAAGTCCTCCCGCATTGCGGACATGTGGACAGCTGAGAGCATGAGCCGGACGACTTTTGTGTAGTTAGGATTCGTCGATAAACTGGTGCCATCACTCCCCGTCCGGCTTTCAATTTCATGACGTTCTGTCGTTGTCTTGCTGCTCATCCCTTCCATCTCTAGGCACGGGCCAGGGGCAACTCCCGTGACATAGCGTTCAGCTAATGTCTGGTCTCCTGTCGCTGGGGCGTTACATCTGCTTCTCCCCCTCCCGTCTTCTGTCGCTGCTCGACCGGTGAGACTGAATAATACTAGTACCTTGCATCTACGGTCTCAGCTGGGGCTCGAGGGATCTGCATGTAATCAGGCCCAGCGAACGGGACACCATTGGCCTCTCCCCCGCTATTTTTATCCTCACTTGGGCGCCACTACACGCGAACCTCACTTGGTAGCACACACATCACACTGTCAATTAATAAGTACGGGTATCTTGTCTCTTTCTCCCATCATAACCACCGCTCGTCCAATCTCATATCGTGACCTTCGGCATTGCCTTGTGAATGTGATACTAAGGCGATTGACACGATCGATTGACCATCCAACACCACCGAGAGCATGTCTTTCTTAAGCACAGGCGACCGCGCGACGCGATCGCGTTCCAAGTCAGGGACTCGCGATCGGTCAAGGTCTCGCAGTACCGTGCGAGCACCTAAAGTGCCTTCTCCCCCAACCGCTACTCAACATGGATATCCACCTCCGGTATCGTCGCGTTCCGCGATGCCCGAATCATATGGTACCACCATCACGACTCCGAGCTACGAGCTGCGTTCGCCACCGAATGTTGGAGAGGGATCGACATACTTCTCGTCAACTTCAGTCGCTGCGTCTCATCACCCTCCGTCGGGCGTGCCGTATCCAGTCGACGACGGCGGCTTCACGATGGGCGATTATAAGGATCTTCCACCGCATGAGCGTCCAGGCTATGATCCGTCCAAAGCAATGTTCCCTCCCACACCGATGGACGACGATGACTTGGCGTATGGGGACCACAGCGCCGTCAACGGCGAAAACTCTCGACACCCTTCGCATGGCCACATCTACCCTCCAGGGCCCGAGTATCCCGGTTATAACAATGCCGAGACTGCCATGCCCAGCTACAAATACACCCCACGTGCAGTCACAGGTGACTCTCGATCCTCCTCGTACACGTACGGATACGCTCAGCCGCCGGATAAGTTTACCTACACCATGAAGCCCATCGGTGCTTCCGGGGCCGTTCAGCACACGCAGATGCCCATAGGCAAGTATCACGAGCAGCCGCTCCGGACGTTAGGCCAGCAGTCTTTCAACGGCGATGCACATATCGTGGGTATTACACCTGGCCACGAGAAGCGGCATAGAACCTCTTCGGCTTCGAAGCATCACCGATCATCACTCAGCACAGAACAGCCGGGCTTGAAGAGTCCAGGGTTAGGAGCCAGAATGGATCGTCTATCGGTCAGTTGCAACAGACCTGACTTGCGCGCTCTCGGTGGCGGAGGGAGTCTGCCACCTCCCAGCCCGTTGATGGAAGCTTACCATGGCACGTGGCAGTCGATCTCGCCCATGCCTTTAGCCATGAGACCTGCAGACGATGACGACTTGAGCGATCTAGAGCTTCTGTCATCCTCAGTGCCTCGAAGCGGCAACAAGAAGCCATCCAGACTGGAACACGACGCCGAGCGGGAGAAAGACAAGAAGCGCGTGAAGCTATACAACGCGGAGGACGACGCGAAGAAGATCGCCGGCGCTTTGAACCATCGCAAAATCGACGCCGACCCGATCATCGACGTTCTCCCGGGCCTCTCCCACGACCAGATCTGGGCGCTGCGGAAGGAGTACAAAAAGCAAGTTAAGATCCAAGGCAAAGGCATCAACCTGCCCAAACACCTCAAGATGAAATTGACGGGCAACTTCGGCAAAGCGGCCTACGTGACCGCGCTCGGCCGGTGGGAGAGCGAAGGCTACTGGGCCAATTTCTGGTACCAGTCCCACGGCAGCCGGCGCGAGCTCTTGATCGAAAGCCTGATGGGCCGCACGAACGCCGAGATCCGCGACATCAAGGACGAGTTCAAGGACAAGCGGTACGCGGACAGCTTGGTCAAGTGCATGGAGAAGGAATTGAAAATGGACAAGTTCCGCACTGCTGTCTTGATGGCGCTGGAGGAGAGGCGGCAGGAGGAGCAAGATGTGTATCCGATCGAGTATCGGAATCGCGACGTCGATACGTTACACCGGGCGTTGACGGCACAGCAGGGTGGCGAGAGCGCGATGCTGGAGATTATCTTGAGGAGGAGCGATGCGCATTTGAAGGAGGTACTCAAGACGTACGAGAGGATGTATCAGGAGAACTTTGCTCGAGCCGCACTCAGAAAGAGCAACAATCTAGTCGTAAGCATTCCATCCATACCCCCTATTCTACCCTGGCCCTCACCCCAGTCAACGCCATATGCTTACCTACCTACACAGGGCGAAGTCATCGCCCACATCCTCAACGGCGTCATCAACAAACCCGCCCGCGACGCCATCCTCCTCGAGCACGCGATCCGCGACATCGCCGCGCACAACAAGGACGACGAGCTGCGGTACGAGCTGCTCGTGTCCCGTCTGGTGCGCCTGCACTGGGATAAACCGCACCTGGTGCGCGTGAAGCGGGCGTACGCGGATAAGTATCGCAAAGAGCTGCAGCGGGAGATCGAGGAGGCGACGAGGGGGGAGTTTCGGGAGTTTATGTGTGAGTTGGCGGAGACGAGGTAGGGCAGTCGTGACTCTTTGTAGAGTGTAAATCGCGCCGGGCAAAAGCAACCAGTCAAAAAAAAAGAACCAAATGAAGAAACGACAAAAGAAAACATACAGCAGCGGGGATTCGCACGTGGTCACCCACCGTACTACTAATCCGCCGGTTCGCAGCTTAAGTACACCAGAGCGAACGGGATGGTCTGTTCTCTGCGACCTATGGCCGTACGTATTCGGCTTTCCACTACAACGATTATATTCATAGTTTGTACTTGATGTCAAACATGAGTGTCCTAGCGAGGGACGTTAACATGGCTTCCTCCACTTGAGCTCACATTGTGGCGTTGTGAAGACAGAATGTCTCGCATGTACTGCACTGCAATGCAACGGAAGTATAGACTCGTCAGTCACAATTGTTCTCAATACACATATGCTTCATAAGTTAGTATCAGAACAAACAACACCACCAAGGTGCCCAGTCTCTCGAGACCTCTTCGCCGCAGCTATCGCAAAACCGCCACGAACCTTTTCCCGCCGGGAAAGAAGAGTGCACTGGTAACGCCAGAGCTGAATAAGAAGACACGGACCCCTCTTCTGCGCCTGACAAAACGCCACTTGCGGGTCGTGATTGTTGTGCTTATGCATGCCATACCTCCTCCGGCCACGATGATGAAGGGTAAGAGTATGGACAATAAAGGTCGTGCGGGTATATCGTGCAGTGAGAACGGGGGAAGAAAGCCATCATCAAGGGATGGGTGTAAGATGAACGAGGTATGGTGGGAAAGCCGAGTATCAGCGGCGCGCAGCGGTGTAGTGTGGTGTGGTGTGGTGTGGTGTGGTGTGGTGAATGTCGTTTGGTCGTTGTATCACATGACCGTGCAGCACCCGCCTTGCTTGTCGCCCTTGACGTTCTTAACCTGCAAGGCGACGCGCGCGGCCTCGGTGAAGGCTTCGTTGACGCCGCGGTTCTTCATCGCCGAGCATTCTGCGCGCCACATTGCCCACGGTCAGCATTACCCTTCTTCACGAATTTCAGAGAGTGCCCGACGTACCGAGATACCTCAACGCCTTGACCTTCTCCGCCACCGCGAGCCCTTGCTTATAGTCAATCGTCGGCTTCTTGGGCTCCTGCTGACCCTCAACCTGACCCTGCGCCCCGGCGCCATCCTCTTCCTCGCCCGCCTGCTGTTCCCGCAAATCGCACTTCAGCGCGACCAGCACCAACCGCACACCGGGGCAGTTCTCCGCGATCTCCCCGACCCACTTGCTCTCCACGTTCTCCAGCGAGTCCGGGCTGTCGACGCTGAAGCACAGCATGATGGCGTGCGTGTCGTCGTAGGAGAGGCTGCGTAGTCGGTCGAACTCTTCCTGCCCGGCCGTGTCCCAGAGCGAGAGCTCGACGTGGATGTTGTCGATGAAGATGTCGTGGACGTAGTTCTCGAAGACGGTGGGTTCGCTGTCGGGTGGAAACGAAGGGTGGTCAGTTTCAAATTTACGATTGGTTTCTTTGCGGGGGGTTTTCCGGTTGCTGGGTATCCCAATGGCGCGTGTATGTCTCGGGTGCCGGTGGGAGCAAGAGGAGGGGATGTCTTACTAGACGGTTGGGAAGTATCCCCGCGTGAAGACGTTGAGTAGTGATGTCTTGCCGCATGCGCCGTCGCCTCTGTATCCGATATCACCAACCCGTCAGCCTTCATGCAACGTACTCTCGCTTCCCAATATTGCCTTCTGCGTCACGCTCGACGTCGATGCCTCGTCGGCGGGAGTGACGTACAGCAGCACCAGCTTACGCTGGACCGTCTTCGTTCCACCACAGAGCGGCATGGTGCCTGTGCCTGAGCTGAGGTTTGGGCGTCCGCGATGCGCTCTTCAGCGTGTGGAGGTAGTAGGGATGCAAGTGTGAATGGGTGGCTAGCAGTATCGTGATACTGGACCCGGATACAGTTAATGGGTTGGGAGAGGGGATGGGCTGGTCGGCGCACACATGAATTGCCAGGTCGTCGTTGGAGGGTGAGGTGGGTATCGTATCGTATCGTATCGTACGGCTGCGGCTGGCGGCAGAACCGGAGGCTGGTGGGTTCGGTACAGCACATGCGATGGCGTAATGACCCGACCCTCGATTATTACCTTAATGAGCCGCCATTCACTACAGGCCATGTACCTAGATACAGGTACATCGAACATACATCCATACATGTACCTCATACGCAGAGAGTAGGCCTTGTGCATCCGGAACAGCCAACAACGGTGAAGATTTGTGTCATCTGAACATTCATTCAAATGGACCGTTACGTAGGTGTCAGTGAGTTTGAACGTGCTTGGGCTCTACAGCACCGTACATATATACCTTATGTACGTAACGTGCCCGTTGGCCTCGCAGGGATGGAGGAACGACTTCGGGGTCTTTGCGGCCCAGAGATTGCATTGAAACGCCACCGGCAACTGCGTGGGGTCGGAAAAAGGACGTACCGTACACAGATCATTTGCTGGACATACATCCCTCTCTCGGCATGGTTAGAAGCTCATGTGATTAAACTGGAGGACTTGACACGAATGGCTGCCGAAGGCGAGCTACAGGAGGTAGAATTCGGCTGAGTACACGCATGCACAGTGACCAGGAATCACAAATATACCGGGAAAGAGAGCATGATATCGTAGGTGCATGAGCCAAAGGAGCGTTCGCGCTCGATCCTGGCCTCACACCGTTCAGTGTGCACATACACCCTAATCCTCTTCCACCCTCCCGCCAGCCCGCCGGTCCTGCAGCCTCCGCCCGAGGTCTACGCCCTCAGCTTCTCGCCTCAAACCGCCCACGAAGCGACCCTTTTCAGATCGCTTGCGATCATCTTCCGCTCTTTGCTTCGCCTCACGTGCTGCGATGTCTGCCAACCGAGCCTTGCGGTCGGACTCGAGCTCGGAGGCGTTCGCTTGCATCGCTGCAAGCTTGGCGGCGCGGTCGTCGTTTGCGGTTTCCTTTGCCTCAATCTCGTCTGGTGGAGAGCTGTGGTGTTTCGACGCGCTGTGGTTGCGCTCATTGCTTGGTGAGCGCCGGCATGAGCGTCGATTCTCGTCGTCGTACCCCTTGCGTTGATAGGGTGAGTGGGACCGCGAATCTGAGGAGCCGGAACGGCGTGGGCTTGGGTATGACCGCCTACGATCTTTACGCTCGTGAAAGTCGCGTTTGCGTGGCGGAGTCCTTGAACGGGACACACTGTCGTCGCGTTCTCTGCGCGATGCATGTCGACGCTCATAGCGCCGCTCATCTTCATATCGCCTTGAGCGAGGTGATCTGGATCGCGAACGCGAATACTCTGCAGGAGACCGCCTTCGTTCGCGATGTGGCCGATGCCTGCGCGAGCGTCTGTCATCGTCTTCATCACTGTATCTCCTTCGCTTGCTTCTGTGCCCGTCATCGTCGCCCCGATGCCTGTGCCTGTGCCTCCTGTGCCTCCTCCCACTTTCCTTATCCTCCACAACCTCCTTCCCAGCTGCCAGCATCAACTGTCTCCTCCTCGTCGGATCGTTCATCATTGCCTCATATGCGGCCTGTTCCTGCTTCTTGATCGCCAACATAGGATCGTTCGCCACCTTCGCTATGGTATCCCTAGCGGTGTTGGCGTTCTGATTCAGCGCCATAAAAGTTTCCTGTCCGGCATCCTTCTTCACAGCCTCCGCCTCACTCCTCTTCACCAGCCCATCCAGCCTACGCTTCCCGAGCAGATAACCTTCCATCTCTTCGGTCACACCGCCGACACCGGCACCGCCAGAGCCGGGACCATTGTATCCAGTCCACGCGATCGATGCGCTTCCGACCTCCAGCCACCTCCTGCAGACGCTCGAGCTCCTCGATCTGACGCTCCTCCGCGCGCTCTTTTAGCACTTGATCGGTCTTCTTCCGCTCGTCCAATGCTTTCTTTTCTTCGGCCCAGACGCGCTTCTGATTGCTCATGAGCACTGGGTGCCATGATTTCTTCAGGTTGAGGTCGCCACCCATCTTGGCGATAAGACCGGAGACCAGACAAGTTCAGTACACTGGAGGGACGTGGTTGTGGGAGAGATGTGCGTCGGTGAGTCGGAATGAGAGAAAGGCAACCTTCAAACGTTAGAAGTAATCTGTAAGGTGCGGGAGCAGCCGCCGGAGTCTGGGGCCGCCCGCCAGAACCCCGCGGTTGGTTCACGACCGCGATTGTCGCCTGAGCTCTGACTACTGAAGCTCCAAGACGACGTTGGAGACAATCGCACTCTATTCATCCTCGTTCTGCATCACAAGGCTTCTTCACATTGATCGCCCTCTCACTCAGTCGCCCTATCCGCCCACGCAGACGTTCACCGTCGACAACATCCCGTCGCGCCCGCCACCAGCAAGCATCATGTCCGACGATGACTTTATGCAAGATTCGGATGAAGAGAAGTGAGTGGGCGCATTCCGATCGGCTCAGGAGCTAAACTAAGCGCAAGTGTGATAGTTATGACTTCGAGTACGAGGACGATGACGATGCGGAACAAGGCGGGGATGTGGACGTGGAGAACAAGTATTATAACGCGAAGCAGATGAAGGCCGACAATCCAGAAGAGGCAATCGAGGAGTTCTTGGGTGTACCTGGACTAGAAGAGCAGAAAGGCGACTGGGGGTTCAAAGGGCTGAAGCAGGCGATCAAGCTTGAGTTCAAGCTGGGTCGATATGACAAGGTCGGTTTGATCACCAGTCAAGTTCGCAATCTCGTGCGTACTGATTGTTTTGTCAGGCCGTTGAACACTACACCGAGCTCCTTACGTATGTCAAATCCGCCGTCACGCGCAATTACTCGGAAAAGTCCATCAACAACATGCTCGACTTCATTGAGAAGAACGCAGAGGATGAGGCAGCAAACGAGTGCATGGAGCACTTCTACTCAAAGACGCTGGAGTCATTTCAGGCCACGAACAACGAGCGGCTATGGCTGTCGACGAACACGAAGCTGGCTCGTTTGTGGCTGGCGCAGAAGGACTACCCTCGCCTGACGGGCAAAGTCCGCGAGCTGCACAAGGCTTGTCAGAGAGAAGACGGGTCGGACGACCCCAGCAAAGGCACATATTCGATGGAAGCGTACGCGCTCGAGATCCAGATGTATGCTGAGACACGGAACAACAAGAGACTGAAGGTAGGTCGGATTTAGAAGCACCTGCGAGGATTTGTGACTTACTCTACATCAGGGGCTGTACACTCGCGCACTGAGCGTCCGGTCGGCGGTGCCACATCCCAAGATCATGGGTATCATTCGGGAGTGTGGTGGCAAGATGCACATGAGCGAAGGTAAGCCAGGGGTAGACCCGTGCAGCAGCTCGCGTTGGCTAATCCGTGAACCAGAGAACTGGAAGAGTGCACAGAGCGACTTCTTCGAATCATTTCGCAACTACGACGAGGCAGGCTCGCTGCAGCGCATTCAAGTGCTGAAGTACCTCGTCCTGACGACCATGCTCATGGGCTCCGACATCAACCCGTTCGATTCACAAGAAACGAAACCGTACAAGAACGACCCTCGGATAGCGGCGATGACAGAGCTCGTTGACGCCTACCAGCGTGACGACATCACTCAATACGAAACCGTCCTGAAGAAGAATCAAGACCTCCTTGCAGATCCCTTCATTGCGGAGAACATCGACGAAGTGACGCGGAACATGCGTACCAAAGCGGTGGTCAAGCTGGTGGCGCCATACACACGATTCCGCCTTGGTTTCATCGCGGACAAGCTCAACATCTCGGTACCCGAGGTGCAGGATATCGTGGGCTTCCTGATCATGGACAAGAAGCTGCGTGGCAAGATCAACCAAGATGCCGGGACCGTCGAGATCGAGAGTCGCGCGGATCAGGATCGCATGCACGCCGTGGCGGATTGGACGACGGCGATACGCTCACTCGCCTCCTACGTCCTGAACGAGTCGGACGGTTTCAAGTCGGACGACGCTGGCATGGGCCCGGGAGGAGGCGGCGGCGGCGCGCACCCTTTCACGTCGGCGCAGGACATCCTGCTCTCGTCCCAGCGCAGCACCGCCAACAACGCTGGCAAGCGAAAGCCGAACCGAGGCACTGGGAAATGACTTGCAGCAGCTAGCGGTGTCTCGAGATGATAGGCGAGCCCGCGCACGCGGGTAATCTGTAAGCCATGGCTTGCCGCTACAAGCGCCGCCCCTCTCTCTCGGATGGGGACCAGTGGACATGGTCAGCTTTCGTCGACGAAATCAGTTTGGGAGCGTGCCCTGTTCATCGGTGAGTCGGCGGTGGGCATCCGATGGCTTTTCGCGTCCAGTATCCCTTCCCCCATCCCCCTCCCCCTGTCGCAATCGCCCCAAACGACTACCGCTCCGAACCACGGGGCTTATGACGTTGTATCGAAGAGGCGTCGGCCAAGAGCTGGGAAGTCGCCGAGATTGGTTGCGTTTTTGCGTGTGCGGAAAAAGGGGACGATTTCATCCCGCCGTTACCGTCGCACTGGAAGTTTGGCGCTGTCCCACGAGGCCATGGGGGTGCACTCTTATTACTCGTGTGCAACGCCCGTGGCGCTGGGTGACGGACATACTCGGCTTTGCTTTTCATGCGGGCCTTGCGTTGTGCATCGTGCTACGAACAAGGATGACGGGAGCTGACTGGAATAAAGTCGTGGGGAGGCAGGCCATGCCGCCATGGCAAGAGGATAGCAGCCAAACGTGCAGCGTTGTGATGTTCAATGACACCTTTTCATTCATATACTTGCTTGTTCTTTTTGATTGCAGTTCATCACGTTGTTCTCAACAATCAGCCTGGAGTTCGTACATGAGTAGTCCCGTCTCTAGCGTTGGGCGTTTGGGCGTAGGCGCATCAAAGCTGCCCTGGGTTGAAAACGCATGGAGAAATTTGACGGATTGACACCTGAGATGAGCCATGTACACGGGGGCGCACGACAGTCCTTCTGACTTTATTTGCGTGCATTGCGTTTCTTGCTTATATGCGTCTGCAAGTGTTGTTAAGGAAAAGTGAAAATGACAGAGATCCCGTCTCGTACGAAATTCACAAGCAACCTTGAACTCTACCGGTCCGCAACTATCAACATCGACATGATGATCAAACCCGCGGATGATCAAACCCGCGTGGCCTTCTCGTCCTGTCGGTGACTCGTCGGTTGCTTTTGCTTTTGGTCATATCCCGGGGTGATTGCAGTAGTCTGGCAGGCTGGTACGCAATCGCACGCAACAGAAGAAATACCTCAATAATCGAAGCTGCAGGATCCCAGCGGGGGGAAAGACCTTGGATTGTTTTTTCACGCGGAACCATCACGTTGGGGAGAAGGATTGATTTGATCGATTGACGATCGATGTAGGATTGATGAGGGGAGTGGGAAAACCTTGTCACGACTGTTGTGTTGTAGATGAGGTTCACGTTTGATTTTTTGGTTTCGTTTCGTTTCGTTTCCCCTTTCGCTGGCGGGCATCAGGAAAAGTGACCCCACCAATACCTTCTCAGTGTTGGCTTGATGGGCTATTCATGACCATGCCCAGATGAGGACTCCACGGTTTGAAGTACGACTCGGATGTCCTGTGCTTCGTAGAGACGAGAGAGTGCGTGATCTCTCGGGATGGAAGGATTGGAGAGAGGGTTGTGTTCACATCGGTTGTGGATGCCCACCCCCGCTCTCATGGCTTGCCGTTGGAGGTGGACAGGGAGGCAGACTTTATTGATATTGTTCCGCATGTGACATGTCTCTTCAGTGTTCACAGACTTTCCGATCCGGGGGGTCGAGACTTTTTTGTCGTTCTCCTTTGCGTAACGGAGGCTTGTAACACTGTCCATGAACGCACTCTTACGACAGAACTGAATTCTTCGACATCGTCTGTGCAATGGGCTCTGCTTTGCTATGTACATATTCCCGTATACAGGTGATTGCTCCGAGCGGCGGGCTCTGGTCTGGTCCTGTCGCACGTGTGGCGCGGCCTGATCGCGTCTTGATGCCTGAAATGGCGCCGGGACTAGTGGCTGTCGTCGCGTGCAAGACTGACCACTCGTTCCCATATCCCCGAGCAGAGCTCGTCTCTCGATCGCCCATCCCGGACCCGAAGGTGCGGACGATGGGTGACTATGATACGCACGCACGGCCTCGTCAGTATTATTGGTGCGCGGGTGGCTTTCTGATCAATCTCATCATCACGCTCGGTGTTCTGTACACTCCCAAGTAAAACGATACCTGGGTTTTACTCTCGCGCCGATCCGGTGGGGCCTGTAGATGGGGGCTTCGCCGGATCTCTGTAGCTGCGGATCTAATCGTCCGGCAGGGGGTTTGGTCTCGCCCATTACCGCCATGTGAGGCATTGCGTTGCGTGCGTCTTGAAGGCGCCTGGTACCTGGCATGATGAAAGCGTGTTCATTGACTGAAATATACTTCGGCAAGCGGCGAGCAGCAGCTAAGACCTGGTTGCAGGTCACTCACATTCGCAATTCGGTATCTGCTACCGTCCAAGCCAGCCAGCCAGCTCCCCACACCCGTTTCTTCGGAACCCCGTGGTGCCGTAGTGAGGCGTGCTGCCGTTCGATCGGTGGTGTGGATCGGGGCGTGCAACATTGACAGGCAGAACCAAAGCCCATGTCCCGGCACCAGGGCAAAGGGCACCCGTGAGCGCGCGTGTTGCATGTGGCCGATGGTCGCTCCCGTACTCGAATGTATATCTGCCTTTCCTGCTGCTGCATCCCAGTCCAGTCCCAGCATCCTGGTCCGCTTTGTCACCTTATGGGCTCGCTTTGATTTCCCTAGGTTACTCTACAG
>Ga0268244_10000534_pt1 | contig 15668 bp, 14 predicted proteins | sample AgamicMgSfe_FD_200258 | JGI IMG/M metagenome (GOLD analysis project Ga0268244, IMG submission 200258) | Agave microbial communities from Guanajuato, Mexico - Mg.Sf.e (v2) (version 2) | ecosystem: Host-associated > Plants > Phyllosphere > Phylloplane/Leaf | place: Guanajuato, Mexico | collected... | reverse complement strand
GTGACGCGGAAACGCTCCGTGCTCTGACTTCATGCCCTGAATCTTCCCCAAATCGCGTCGCATCGGCTGAACAATCAGCGCTACTTCTGCATTGTCGCGTGAATCAAAGCTCTGATCGCGTTGAAAAGAAGATGCTTCACCACCTCTTCGCAGCGAAGGGTGAAGCAAAGCTGTGGCCAGGATGAGGCTCACGACATGGTAAAGCGAGAGCGTGTCCGCAGCACGTGAAACCGTTCCACTGACGCTGTTGGCTCTGACAGGAACGTCAACGGCATCCGCAATCCATTTGCATATCAGCCATGGAACAGTGCCCGCACCTTTCCTGCCATGTTCGACATCCTCGGCAGCGACATCGTGGTGATGCAGGAGCTCAAGATCCAGCGCAAGGATTTGCGAGATGATATGGTATTGCTCGACGGGTGGGACTGCTACTTTAGCTTGCCGAAGCATAAAAAGGGGTACTCTGGGGTTGGCATTTATACTCGGAATGCGACCTGTGCGCCTGTGAAGGCTGAAGAAGGCTTGCTGGGAGTACTCCCTTCACCCTCGGGAGTCCCTTACGGTGAGCTACCCGACGAACAAGCAATAGGAGGATATCCGAGCGCACTACAGGTTGCTGAGCTCGGTCTGGATCCGGCTGCTCTCGACGCGGAAGGGAGGTGCGTTGTACTTGAGTTTCCAGCCTTCATACTGTTCGGCGTCTATTCTCCCGCCAACAGCAATGGCCTCCGTGATGACTTTCGCCATGGCTTTGTTTGTGCCCTCGAGTGCCGCATCCGCAACCTTGTGCGTGACGGGAAGCGCGTCGTCCTGGTAGGCGATCTGAACGTCTCGCGTGACGAAACAGAGACAGCTTCTGCCGCCGACGACATGCGCAAGTCTGGCATCACGCACGAGGAGTACATATCCACTCCCAACCGACGCATTTTCAACCAGCTCCTCATTGGTGGGGAGGTGGCGGGGGAAAGGGATGAGGGTAGGGAGGAGGGCATACTGTGGGATACCACTCGAGCCTTTCATCCCGACCGCAAGGGCATGTACACGCACTGGGAGCAGAAGATTAACGCACGGCCGGGCAACTTTGGCAGCAGGATTGACTATGTCTTGGTATGCGGGGATATGAAATCGTGGGTCAAGGGCGCGAACATTCAAGAGGGCTTGCTCGGTTCCGATCACTGTCCGGTGTACGCCGATTTCCATGACACAATCACAATACGCGGCGAGGAAGGTCCCATGCTTGACCATATGAGCCCGTTGGGCGTGTTTCGAGGCGGATCTCGGAAAAGGGATTGGAATTTGCTTGATGCACCGGCATATTCCGCTAAACGGATGCCGGAGTTTGATAAACGAAGAACCATCAAGTCGATGTTCGCGGCTCCTGGTCTGAAGAAATCACAGTCCTCTCATCAAGAAAAGCCTGCAACGAATACACTCGCTTCTGCAGACCCGTCAATAGCGCCAGACATCCTTACCCAGAGCACAGCACCAGAGATATCCGAGGCCAGGCGAACGGCAGCACCTCCTCCGCCGCGAAGAACGGTGTCGCCACTAAAGCGCAAAAGTTCCGCCGCCGCAACGGACAAAGGTACTAAACGCCAAAAGCCTGACGCTGCGCCGGCGAAGCTCAAAGGGCAGCAAAGTCTCAAGGGGTTCTTTCAGAAAGGTAAGATAGAGAAGGGGGTTTCTCTAGACGCATCTCCACACGAACAGAACGAACCACCGGTATCGAATAGGCCCTCCACTCCTGCAAAATCTGCGCAATCCCCTGCTCAAATCCCCGCAGCCGCCCAAGACAGCTCGCAAGTGAACGGCACACCATCTGTCAGGTCAGGAGACGACGACCGAGCCGCCTCTATCGCCTCCAACACCGCGTCACCCGCTAGCGCCATGTCCATAGACATCTCGCCGTCCAAGTTCTCCGCACATATCGCCGCCGTCGAGCAAAACCAGAAAACTTGGGGCAAGCTCTTCTCTCGACCTGTTGCGCCGCTCTGCGAAGGCCACGACGAACCCTGCAAGTCGATGCTGACAAAGAAGAAAGGCAGTAATCAAGGCAGGTCCTTCTGGATGTGCGCCAGACCGCTGGGGCCGAGTGGAAGTAAAGAGAAAGGGACACAATGGCGATGTCCGACATTCATTTGGTGCTCGGATTGGACTGGCAAAAGGGAGGGACAAAGTACTACTGGCGATTGATGAAGAATTGGTCCGCCGTGGCAAGACATTACAGGGCTGGAAAGGCGCGGGATGAGATATTGTTACTGCGTTAGCGATATCAAGAGGATTGGCATCCCATCAACCGCTGCTTGTTGGGGGCGACGAAACCCCGTTCGCATACTGATTAGCACTATGCGCTTGTGCAAGCCCATGACCGAGAGTATGGACGATCTTTCTCAGCATTCACACGGCATAATATTCGGGGCAGCATCCAACACGTCACAGCGGAGCCCACGCTTCATAAGAACGTCGCCAACCATGGCCGGATCATGTGAGCTCACGCTCTGCACTGTTCAATGTCATGCTTTGCCGCCTACGCACTTCCCATGTTCGAACCCGGCCAACCACCAAAGTCCTGGATCGGCCGATGAAGCTCGCCATCGAGCCTCGACTTCGCTGCCACGGAAACGGAGCATCACACCGAGACCCTTTTCCCAGCCACCGGATTAAACGACCAAGCTTCATTCGATGTCGAGAAAATGCTGGAACCTGGGGCCGCAGCTTCAGCGGCCCCTCAGGTGCAAAATCTGAAACGTTCAGGGGTCCGTTTCCCAGCCACCGTGTTTTTGTGTTTCATGGTGGGGCCTGGCTTTCCCGCTTAGGCAGGCACGTGGGAAAGCGGGCGAAGCTGAACAACATCAAGTTCTGGGAAAGTCAGGTGATGAATGCCACTGTTGCTGTATGAATGTGGTCATAGCGATACGATGATTTCGAGAGACATTCAGGAGGCGACGCAGAGGATCCAATGTACGAGCTGTGCAATACATGGAGGCTGTGAGCAGTACGGTGACTATGCTAATATGAATTATGCCTTGCGCTGCTGCAATTGTACAATGAAGATGAGTTCAAGTGGTGCAGCAAGCAGTGTTGGGGTATATGACATGTATCCTTCGCTTCCGGCACTAATGCAAGACTCAAAGCGACCTTCTCGCCCGCTCATAAAACTCATGTGTGCCTTGACTGCTTCTCTTCCGCGGTTGTGCACACGTCGCTGCGTGTGAAACATTGAACCTCTGTTAGGAATGCAATAGTCTCGATGTCCATGTGCTCACTTGTTGAGAGCATGGAGTGATGTGTGAAGCGCCCATACGTGTGTGCACACAAGTTCGGTCACGCTCGTGATTCTTGATCTTCGCTTCGAGCTCAGTCCTGCATGTTGACGAGGTCTGCGAAGTCCAGCTCGAGACCCGGGAAGGTTGGCAGAGTGGCGTCTGCGGCAGCGTAGTCGTCGAAATTGAGCTCCTCGAAGCCAGTGCTGACCGGGTTGACAGTGAACGGCGCCTCTGCGGCCGCCATGTTCTTCTCGATTTCGTCGATCATGTCGAAGGATGGTTCGGCGGTTGGAGAAGTCATCCGGCTGCTGCTGAGAGTGGCGCCGTCGATATCGAAGTAGGTGCCGAGCTCGCTCTCGAGACGGGCCCGACGGTGGACCTTTGCCATGGGGTCGAAGTAAGGGGCTGAGCGTGCTGGATGCGGGCCCGTGGCCTGGCCTTTGTAGAAGAGACCGGGCAGTGTAGTGTCGGTCTCGGGTGGACCATCATGCTGCTCGAGCATCTTCGCCCACTGCTTTGCGGTGATGGCGCCGACGTCTGTTGTGTATTCGACGTTCGGGAGATTGTATGACGGCGTGCCGGTGACGCCATTGGCAGCAGTAGGGGCGCAGATGACTGTGCTGAACGGTGGCTGCGTGTTCGTACCTGGAAGAATTGGCCTGGAATTGTTGTAGTCGTCGAGCACCTTGCGCAGCGCGTCGTCGGGGTCAGGACCAGTGTTGAACACGGTGCCAGCCCCGCCGTACTGTTGGCTCAAAGCGGGCGGGCTCTGGGTGTACGGAGTGCTGTACGTGTCGATGTAGGCCGGCTCAGTGATGGCGGCCGCTGCTTCCAAGGCATCGTCGAGGAGCGTCAGTGGGTCGAAGTCGTCTGGTAGTTGCTGCTGGTCGTTGATGTTTGCCTGAGCTTCAGCCGCAGCCAACTTCGCGATTTTGTTCTTTGTCATGCGCTTCTTCTTCTCGGACGGCTTTCTGGGCTGATACTGATAGTCGGGATGGTTGATGAGATGCTGACGTTTGGCATCTTCAGCCTTGACCTTGTACCGTTCCTTCACCTCGTCACTCTCAGCTCTCCACTGGTCGCCGATAATGACAGCTGCAGCTCGTTTAGTGGACTGGATTTGTCATGAACCTACAGTCACACTCACAGATTTTATTGTTGTGGAGAGTCGGGTTTTGCTCCACGATCTTTGGGTGCCACTCTTTGCGGTAAATGATGAAGGCATTTGGTGGACGCGGCACCTTGTCCGTGACAGGCTTTCCGGCGCTCGACTTTGGACCAGCCAGCGTCGCCTTCGACATTGGGCCCGTAGGCATCAAGATCACGGAGTTTGCACCCGCATCCACTGCAAAGGCGAACTGGGTACGGGTTGAATCCCTGGAGAGTGTCAGTGCCTTGTTAACGGTCCGTACTTATGGCTTAGGCGTACTCAAGATGCTTTTTCAAGATACTGATGCCATCCGTGCCCAGCGTGCTGATGTCCGTGAGCGGGACCACTGCTTGATTGGCGCCTTTGAGTTGACTCTGTACGTTGTCGAAGGCCGCGACGAAGTCCGTCAATACCTGACCAACCGAGCTTGGAAGCAGCGCTGGCATTGCGTTAGATCGGGTTTTGAAGTATGAAGTAAGAATGGTGAAGGTGGGAGAATGATGTACAGCGATGAGGGAAATGATGTTGACAGGGAGATGTGAAGGGTCGAAATTAGGAGAAGATTCAAGTGCGAAGAAATCAAGGAGGCTGGGAGAGGTTGCTCTCCAACCGCACAAGCAAGATCTTGAACGTCACTTCATAGAAGCGCAACCGAACATTCATTGAGCCACATGATGGTAAGGGCAACGGCAAAACGCACGACGCACTGATAGTGCAAAGCTCAAGAGGTCGTACTTACACACTTATTGTTGCGCTGTCTTGCGCGGTATCTGCATCGACGTCAAGCCGCGGCGCGATGGACAGAACCCATGAGGGCTTCAACCAGGATGCGGCAATACTTATGAAACAGGGCGAGAATGAAGAGGCGCGACTTGAGCTCTCCCGGCAGATCCAGGCTTTGACGACAGCGATAGCTGCAGAACCAGAATCTCGCCCGCAAAGAGGGGACAGATTGCTGGCGCCAGCAGTCCTTCAACGGCAAATTGTCCTGGATTCTCGTCAGCGTGTAGACGTCAATCGTACCGTTGCACTGAACAAGCTCTACGAGCAGGAGCAAATTCTTTTGCAGGAGCGGCAAGCGCTCGCCTTGGACGAAGCCTTTGACAACGAAGAATCAGAAGACGGCTCTTCAGAAGAAGAGTCAGATCAGAATTCGCAGCATGCCCCCAACATCGAATGTTTTCCACAGACCAAAGCTTTGCTACGATATCGGGCAGTGCGTGACAGAACATGGCAGTGAGTAGCCCCGAACCTTGAGCAACACGGGTGGTAGACTTACTCGCCAACCAGGATTAGCGACTACTCTGCCCACGCTTCAGGTGCCCTCCGGTATGTTTTCCAAGACCAGGTGCGTTTAGGACTTCCAGACCACGCCACAACTCTCTTCGAGGGATTCTTCCGGGTCTGGCAATACCCAAACCTCGCAGAGAGATATATGCTTGTGGAAGCTTGCGGACTCGCGGGCGTTCACGAACTTCAAGCTTGGTGTAAGTGTTGTGTTTTACTGGATGATAGCAGAGTGCTTACTTTTCGATAGTCAAAGCCAGGAGACAAAAGAACATAGCAATAGCCACAGCACGTTCGACGTTGTCGCCCGAAAAACTGAAGCTTGGGAGGACGGTGCGCGAAGCCCGCCGGCTTCAGGAGGATGAACTCGTTCTGGGCGCAGCAAAATCTGCAGCGGGTCGTACGCAGGTGTGTTGCTCGTGCTGAAGTGTCTGTTTCCCATGGCTTTCCTTGAGACGGGACGAAGAGGAATGCGCTTTGTCCCACCAGCATAGATGCCATTCTGGAATGTGGCGCAAAAATCACCGAATGCAGCTTCAAAAGAAAAGGTCACATTGACGCGCGTCAGCTGCTCGCGTTACTATTGTTTGTTGAACGCCATTGTTCAGGCCCGCTGTACTCACAAGTCATATTTTTTCATGCGACATTTGCAGAATTGATATCCGCTCAAACACACATGCAAAAATGGACATCCTAGAAGTCAACTTCCCTCAATTCTTACCACTCAGCTTTTCCGACTGGCACGCCGCTCACTTCGCGGCCATCACAAGTTTGCAGCAGCCTGAGGAGGATCGCATCCCTGTGTCTCGGGCTACGGATACCAATGGCGAAGGTGAGAAAGGCGTACTCTCTACATACCATGCGCCTTCGTTGACAGCGACAGGAGCGAATGACTCGCACGAACATGGAGAAGAATTCAGCAAAAAGTTATTGCAGTCCATCCTCCACGGCTTGCAGACCACTCGTGACATGGTCTCGTGGGACCACGAACCAGAAAATACCGTGCTGCACGTTCAGGCCCGTGTCGGGTGTCATGCCGCGGTGCTCTGCGAGATGCATCAGAACCCACAAGCGTTTGCCAGCAACAAAGCAAGGCTTCGTTTCTTTCGGAGAGTGGTGAAAACATTGAGAGGTATTGAAACGGACAATGAACATTGGCGAAAAGTTGGGAAGGCCGTACTTGACTGGGAGATGGAAACGACCGAGCGGCTCGCAGTAAAGCCATACTTTGAGCCGGGCGGGAATAAAGGTTCATCGTGGACCGCCTGGTGTACCAGTAGAGCCCCAGCTCTTGAGGTGGCTCGGATCAAGGCTTTGAAGGCGAACCAGATGCTCCTTACCGCTTGGGATTGTCTTCCTCATGGTGGCATTCTCATTCTGCAACGATGGCGCCAAGAGGTGGAAAGCGTTGTTGCACCCTCCTTGCAGGTAGGTTTGTTCCGTGAGCGAAAGCAACCCGCTTCAATGATCAGAGTTCGCTGACATCAAGATGTAGTCCGTCGCGAACGACGCTGATACCAATGTCGTCGAGAAACAAAAGGTGCGTGGACAAAGCTGACCGCACCCGCAGGTCTCGCTGACATACCGTAGGCAACCTTCAAGGTAGTGTATTCACGAAACAGTATGTCCAGCGGCATAGCCCTGACCAACCAGCTGTGCAGCATTGGGCAATTTCCGGATGTGAGTTATAGACGATTCTCTAAGCGATAAGGCCTCGCTGATGAGAGAACAGGCTTCAGGCGCAGCCTCCACCGAGAGTGTCGTACCATATGCAGATTTACTCGGGCGACTTATGGATGCCCCTGTACGCAGTGTAGCACCACTCAATGCTGTGAGTCTAGTGCAGAGAAGGCTATTGAGTGTGCCAGGAATGCGGCAGCGGTACCATGGATCCATCTGGAATGCAGATGAGCTGTAGCTTAAGCAATTTAGTGAACAGACGTTGAGTCCGTATAGAGCGTAGTTCACAATGTGATAAACGATTAGCATGTGAGCATGTACGTTTCAACGTGACAGGGGTTTTGTCTTACCAGCCACCGAATCTCAGTGGCAAGTGACTGGTACAAAACCAACCAATTTCGCAACTCACCTCAGCCCGAGCTTAAGACATTCCTTTCAAGCCTGCACCGCATTCGCACATACCTTTGTCCTCATTCTTTCACCGCATCCAAACAATCGGAATCACAAAAGCCATCATGGCCACGACCGACCACCGGGTCCAGGAGATCCAGAGCCTCCTGGCAAGTTGCACCCCTGAGCATGCTGCTCAAATCATTCAGGCGCTCCAGATCGCTGGAAGCCAGGCGCCAAATGCAGACAGTACCATGCCGGCAGAGAAAGTGACAAAGACTGGCGCGAAGCAGCATAGCAAGAAGGCAAAGCGTGAAAATGCGACCGGTGGTCCGAAGAGGCCACTCAACTCGTGGATGGCGTTCCGCAGTGAGTCGCTCCAGGGTGCGCTTCTGATTGCGCTCTTCCAGTATTTGCTAACCATACCATGCGCAGAATTTTACAACGCCTCACTCGCGCCGCACACCCAGAGGACGATTTCGAAGGTTTTGATGACCTGGTGGCGCGACGACCCGTTCGAAGCCAAATGGTCAGCCTCACTTCGTCCAGCTGCCGTCCAAGTCGCAAATAGCTGATGAACCACAGGGCAATTCTCGCCAAGGCATACAGCATACTGCGTGGAAATCGTGAGAAAGAGGACGCTCCGCTAGACGAGTACTTCCACATCGCTGCACCAATGATTGGCGTCATCTCGCCTGAGGAATACCCCAACATGATGGGCTGGCAGCTCACTGCATCGAGCAACGGCGACCAGGTCAGTAATTGACCGGGCATATTTCCGGTCGGGGCCGACAATACTGATTTCCGAATAGGTGCCGCAGATCACACGTCGCTTTGTGCCAGACATCAGCCAATTCCCGTCCGAGTACACCACGACCAACCGCAGTGTCGACGATATAGTCCAGTACTGCAGAGCGTTCGGCTTCGACAGCGGCTCCTACCTGAGCGGCAGGCTCATCCAGGCAGCGCAGAACCCACAAGGGGCTCTCACGATGGCGGTACAGCCGAACACGACCACACAACCGAAGACACCCTGCATGACCGACGTGCAGACTGCAGCTGCAGAGCTCGAGCAGGACATCTTCGAGCAATTCGGTGCCACTCTCGGAACGGAGCCAGCTGCACCAAGTGGGCAAGTTGCCCTCAACGATGCGATTGTGGTCGTTAGCGAAGCTGGTGCATACCCGTACAACAACCTCTTCAGCCCGCTCAATGCCCTCGACATCAGCTTCAACCCCGCTGAGGAGACCGACAATCTCGCCGACGGCGGCAAGTGGGATGCCTTCGACTTGTCCGTCACCAATGCCTACAACGACGGTCTCGACTTCAGCTTCAGCCAGTTCGTCAATGACGACGGTACGATCTGAAGAGGAGATGACCTTGACCCGGCTCGCATACACCACCAACATGGAGCAATGCGCCGACGCAAGGACTTCGGACTTACCTGAAGACCATGAGAAACAGCAAGCCTGCTGTCGCAGCAATCTTCCCACACAAAGCTCTGCCCGCGTTGGCCCATCTTCCCACATACACTGCACTACCTCCCCCCAACACACAACATACGTTTCCAGACACAGCACCACTTCCCAAACGAATACCACATCCTTCCGACGTTGATGTACATATATGTACAAGGCCCGAACGAGCAACCAAGGATGGACGCGTGGCAAGCCGGCTTGTTTCCTTCTCCACACACCAGGTAGCTGGCGCTCGCAGCCCAGCACGGCAAGTGTCGAGAGATGGATTTCAGCAGTCACCTTTATCCTGTGTACATGGCTCAGCTTCTTCATCACACAGTGTATAGGGCCAAGGTACATAGCTTAGCGTGGATAGTCCCTGATAACGCGCACCTACTGCGTGCCGATTCGAAAACTCATGCCTGCATCTTCTTCCTACTGTTCCTATACACTAGCGACTTGCTGGCACGCTCGTTCGGCATGAAGCGTGCAGTGGCTCGCTGGACGATGGACCGGAATGCGGATTTGCTCTTGTATCCCAAGCAGTACATGTTCGATCAGCCGCATCGACCAAGCTTGCAAAATTTGCATCTGCGATGCCCCGGGCTACCAAAATGACCTGCTGTCCAGCATGACTTCTTGATGGGAGCGCCTTGGATTGCCTTCTTCGCGACGCTCGGTCGATGCTGGACCGGAAGTGCCCAAACACATCGACAGAAGCTTGTCCTTCGCATGAATGCCTGCCTGTCTTACCGCTGATAGAGGGCGGCTTCACAGTCAAGACTTGCCATTCGAGCATCGCAAGGGTATTCTCGGCTGTGCACAGACGGTTGGCCTTCTCGCAGTATCAAGAGTATCTTCTCTCGGGCTCGAGCTTGCGTCTGATGCCGGGACCGCTTGTATGGGGCCCCAGGGGAGAGCGCACAAATACACGCTACGGCAGGGCGCCAGCGAGCGGCGTGAAGCCCGGGCCAAAATGCCCGAAATGGGCGCTATGGTGATTGTCTTGCATGTGCTCCATGTAGCGCTGGTTGGGGATGTCCAAGACTCCCATGAAGAACAGCCACCATGGCGATCAAACATGCTGCGTGGCGAGAGAGACCCTGCCTCCTCCCTTGTCTGTCGTGTGGGCCATGGACGAGATTCCTGTGGCGACGAGGTCGATCTGCTGCCTTGTATTGTTGCCGTCAGGTCACATACTTGCATCGACAGCACCAAGGATGAGGATCGATCAAGGACAGATCGCGACACCGCGCCATCTGGAAGACTCTGAGCAAGCGACGGGGAGTTCGCCGCACAGCGCAAGGGCACACCGGCCGTTTCCGGACGAAGGAGGTGAAACATGTCCACAAACCATGAACGTGCGAGCCGCGTGTGGAAGCCAGCGATCGTAGGCCTTCATGGTCCTAGTGTCGAGCGTTCTTAGATGCGCTACTTGGGTACCTAAACGGGAGCTGAACATGTCGCAGCAGAATCAAGACGGCTTCCCGGTCCGGTTGCGGTCTGAAAGCGTACAGTATGCTCCTCCCGGCGACTGCGCGAAGGCAGTGGGATCCCCCTCGCTTCCCCCAGCACATAACGTAGAGCAAAAACTTGATAGAAGAGGCCTGTCTCGTCCCAAAGAGTCCATGTCGTCTGCAGTGGAAATCTGGAGATTCAACTCCTTTTCACTTCACTCCCCAGATCTTGGCGGCATGACGTCCGTGTTTTCCCACGTGATGTGCTCCAACCACATGCACCACGTTCGCGTCTCTGTGAATAGTGAAGGTTGGAAGAAACATTGAAGCTGTGTATCAAGCGGGTTTGTGCTGTTACCGACACCCACCAGACATGCGTAGCCACCGCAATGCCGCCCAGAAACCATGAGCCTGCTCAGCCTCTTGTTCGCCTACGTCTTTGGCGGCCTGACCTTCATTCCACTCCTCATCGCTGCGGTCGTTCTTCCCGGATGGCTCTTGCTGCCAATCGTACCGAAAGCGGCTCGTGCCCACGAAGATGACAAGAGCACAAGTGTCCTAGCCAATGCGTACGGCGAGACGGCAGCCAAAGGTCTTCTCAAGGCGGCTCAGGAGGAGAAGTACGCTCCAGATGGCGCCGCGAGCGCTACATTCGCTGTGCTGCGAGCCTTCAGTTTCCAAGCTGCCAATGAAGCGCTGATCGCTCGGGAGAAGAGCAATGCAACAGTTGGGAGCGCCAACGGAGCAGTAGATGGCGTTGCGGATGTCAGAGATGGGGGCAGCGAGAGCGTCTACCAAAGCATGTACCGATCCGTCTTCGACAGAAGCAAGAGGGCGAACGGCGCGCCCTCAGTCTTGGAGAACAAAGACGGCACGTCTACAGGTGGAGATGGGGTCAGCACAGCCCGGGTGAAGAGGAAAGTGATCCCGGCGAACGTGTTCTACATTGTGCTCAGGCACGGCCATTTGATGCTGTACGATTCGCCGGTGCAGATGGAAGTGAAACATGTCATTAGTTTGGCGCATCACACCATCTCGCTTTCCGAAGGCGGACCTGACGACGAGGAGATCATGGATGCGGATCTCTTCATCAAGCGGACCGCTATCGTGCTCACGCCAATCGCACTTGAGAATGGTCGTCAACAGACGCCGTCCGCGCAGCCGAAACCGTTCTATCTGTTTTCCGCAAACTGTTCCGAGAAGGAAGACTTCTACCATGCCCTTCTCTCTACTCGCGGCTCACCACCGATCCCGCAACCTCTGATACCAGAAGATGCGATCAAGTTGCAATCGACTTTGCACTCCACCTCTCTAACGCCGGAAACCAGGGCTTTCAATGCTCTAGTATCTCGCATCTTCCTTGCCATACATCGTACGTCATCACTGGAGAACTTGATCCGCAACAAAATCGAGAAGAAGATCGCTCGTGTACAGAAGCCTTCTTTTTTGACCTCGCTAGCTGTGCAATCTATTGACCTTGGTGACGCTGCGCCCATTTTCTCGAACCCGAGGTTGAAAGATCTGCATATCTCCGGTGATCTCACCTTAGCATTCGACCTGCGCTATAACGGGGGCGTTCGTGTGGGCATCGCAGCCGTGGCCAAGCTCGATCTAGGGCAAAGATTCAAGGCTCGGAGCGTGGACTTGGTTCTTGCGACGAGCCTACAGCGCATGACCGGGCACATGCTCGTTCGAGTTAAACCGCCACCCAGCAATCGCATCTGGTTCTGTTTCGACGGCATGCCAGAGATGGACATCAAGGTCGAGCCTATCGTCAGCACTCGGCAGATTACTTATACCTTCATTTTGCGTCAGATAGAGGAAAGGATCAGAAGCGTGGTTGCCGAGACACTCGTAAAGCCCCACTGGGATGATGCTCCCTTCTTCGATACTCGGAATCAGAGGGTAAGAGGCGGTATCTGGAGTGATGAAGGTGCTGAAGACAACATACCGCTTCACACCACCAAGAACTCTAGTGCGGCGACCACGCCAACCATCGCAGACACCTTTGCGGGCAAGAATGAAAAGACCATGTCTATGCCGACTTTACCAACGCCTACCGCAGATGGGGAGTCCTCCGGTTCCGACACCGCTCTCAAGGCTGCCGCAATAGCTTCTGGCTCACACCGAGATGAAGCACTCGAGAATCTGAAGCGCCGCTCGGTAGCCTCTTTACCTCTCCCGCCTCCATCAACCACGTCGACCGAGCAGCATCCCGCAAAGCCGATGCGTTCGCCTTCGCTCACATCTCCAACACCATCGACCCCGAGCGTAGCCATACATCAACCCGAAGTGGCGCCGGTAAGAGCCGATGACGCTTACCTGCAGCCTCCGACTCGCGGGACGTGGCGATCTCGGTCGCTACGGGAACCGCCGCAGAGCAGGAGGGATGCCGTCGAAGCCGTGAGAGAGATGCGAGACCGGACTCTGCAGACATCCGGGAGGCAGGGCGCCAGTGGTGATGAAGCCGAACAGCCTTCGCCTGCCATAATTGGTGAGGAGGAGAATGCCATGAACATGGATCTCGATGCAACGAGTCTGCTCGAGGATGATGCGTCGGACATGCCTGGAGGACACGACACCATGCACTCCGCACACCACTCGCCGCAACGCACGGACTCTGAGCGTTCGATCGCTACTACATCGTCCTCAAACTCGACGACACCGGCTCAGCGCCGCCAACAGCAGCGCAAGAACCTACTCGCTGCCACGGCCGCCGCGACATCCGCGGCGCGGAATTGGAGTTGGAACGCCATCGCGAACCGGAAAGGAGGACCTAACGCAGCGCAGCCGCAAGCTGCTTCAGGTCAGCCTATCGGCCGCGGACAGCCTTTACCGCCGCCTGGTACACCTCTTCCCGGCCCACAGAAGCCGGGCATCTTCGCCACTGCCGGGCTCGTCGGTGGGGGCTCATTGAAGAGGAAACCTGTTAAGCCTGCTCTACCTCCGAGGCCATCTGTGGCAGTGCCTGAAAATAGACAACTGGATGTAGGCGTGCAGCGTAGTGAAAGAGAGGGTGGGGATGACTCAGTCGTCCATGACGGAGCCACACTTGATGCGGATGACGAGGGCCATTCTGGGGGTGAGCAAGTAGACGAGGGTGAATTTGGGCCGTGGAATGAGAACAGTGGTCTCGGCTCCGAACCTGAAATGTGCGATCTACCTGACGCCAGGCACGAGCAAGGAATCGATAACTCAGGTCAGCTGCCTTTCGGCCCAGAATCGCAAGAACCCGTTGCGCCTCGTCAACAGGAGACATCCCAGACAGCAAAGGTCCCGCCACCACTACCTGCACGGCGGAGATCGGCCGCGGCGTCCGGCGCCATGCGAACGATCAGTAAGGCGGGAGAAGATCCGCGCGATTCCGCAGAAGCGACTATGCCTGCATTGGCCGAGAGCGAAGGCGCACGAGTCGATAACGGACGAGCTAGTGCGGCATACCTGCAAGGTGACACGGAAAACATCATTCCCGGTGTACGCACGAACTCGGAGACCGATGAGAAGTTCATGATGGGCGAAGAGGTGAGCGAAGCAGACTACGCACACAATCACCCGGACACGACCCCAGCAATCGACGGGTCGCCGGCGGAGGAAGCGGGCGGTCATACGGCGCATTACGGCGATCGTCCCGAGAGCGCAGATAGCGAGAGTACGGACGATAGCGAGCAGGAGTCTTTTCCGCATCATGTCGATATACCGGCATCGGCGGAGTCGAGGGATGGCTTTGAGCACAACGAAGCCCGCGTTTACGGTCCCGACGACGGTGGAGCGGACTGATGTGGCGACGGGAACAAGAAGGTGCCTTGAGAGACTGTGCGGATCGTAGATGATAGTCAGACAGCTTAATGAGTGATGAACGTGCATTGATCACTTCTCAAGGCGAGTGAGCGTGTTCGTTTGCACAAGGTTTTTGATAGAGGCCCGAGCTGTGATGTGATGTGCCGATGACCTTCCCATTTCCGCTGAGTCGTTTTTCCCTTCGACTCATACAGCTGGCGCACGAATATTTATGTCCGTCGGCGTGGCATAAGTGAGGATCTCTGTTATGAAACCCAACTCATCGCGCCCAGCGCACGCATACATCCCGGAAACCATTCATCCCAAATCGCACATCCCTTCCACATCCAACTTTAATCCCCCTCACCCACACCAACCTTCCCTCGATCCCACTCCCTGCCCTCTCCTCTCTTCCGCCATCGCACATCCTCCACACTCTTCTCCCTCGCACCCTCGCCACCCCCTTCCCAAATCCGCACCTCCTCCTCCGTGAACCCCGCCGCCCGAAGCCTTTCCGCACCCTGCTGCCGCCACCTGGTGCGGTCGCGGAGGGCCGAGAGCGCGGAGGTCCAGTCATCTGATGGTCCGGTTTCGTCTTCTGCCTCTTCGGCGGAGGAGGGGATGATGTCCGTTTTGGGGTCGTAGGAGGCGGTGAAGTGCGCGTCGATGTCTGCTGGTGTGGAGGTAGAGGAGTGCTTGTTGGCGCCGCGGCCGCGGGGTAGTGGGATTGCGGGATTTGAGTGTGAGTGTGGGAGGGGCCCGAGAAAGGACTCGAGTGGGTCGGAGTCTGAGTTGGACTCGGAGATTGTGTTCTCGTTGGTGGTTCTGGTTGAGGCACGGGGTTGATCGTGGTGGTGAGCGTGAGTCTTGCGGGTCTTGTGTCGGGAGGGCTCGGGCGGAGATGGTAGTTGGTGTGAATCGCGTTCATTGCGATATTTATTATGAGAGCGACGTGGCGATCGAGAAGACGACTCTCGCCGGCGCTTCTTTCGATGCTCATTTTGTCGGCGGTGACCGCAATTATGCGCGGACGACGGCGACCGCGAGGTCGATGACCTTCTCTTGTGTCTTGTTCGTCCGTGGTGACGAGATACACTCTCATGGTCACGCTCACACCGTCCCCTCCTCCCTTCCTCCGCCCTCTCTACCGCATCTTCCTCCCATCTCCCACGCGCAGACCCAACCTCCCTCTCCCTCCCAAGCC
>Ga0268244_10000533_pt1 | contig 15708 bp, 12 predicted proteins | sample AgamicMgSfe_FD_200258 | JGI IMG/M metagenome (GOLD analysis project Ga0268244, IMG submission 200258) | Agave microbial communities from Guanajuato, Mexico - Mg.Sf.e (v2) (version 2) | ecosystem: Host-associated > Plants > Phyllosphere > Phylloplane/Leaf | place: Guanajuato, Mexico | collected... | reverse complement strand
GAGGACGGGGGTACATTGCAGCAACATCACCTGGCTCGCCTTAGCTGGTCGTTCTCTCCCGAAAGGGAAGAATGCCGTGGGTTTGTAGCTGGTGATGGGTGGCAATTGCCTCTGGGTGTGGGGGGGAAAGGAGGAGGGGCGAACATTGCAGCAGTATCACCTGGCTCGCCTTCGCTGGTCGTTCTCTCCCGAAAGGGAAGGATGCCGCGGGCTTGTAGCTGGTGATGGGTGGTAATGGTCTCGGTACGGGTGGGGGAAGGGAGAGAGAAGCACATTGCAGCAACATCACCTGGCTCGCCTTTGCTGGTCGTTCTCTCCTGAAAAGGAAAGGATGCCGCGGGCTTGTAGCTGGCGATGGGTGGCAATTGCCTCGGGGTGTGCAGGGGAAGGAGTGTACGAGGGGGTGTTTTTCGGGGCGTTTTGGGAGCGTTTGGGGGGCGGGTTGTTTTTCTTTTTCTTTCATGACCAGCAGTCACAGTGTACAAGAACTGCCAATACCGGAAAGTCACAACCCTTTCACGTTATAGCACCATCTTTACTCAATGCAGTGCCAATGATCCACGCCCCGCCCAGCAGCGCAAGGGAGCCTGCACCGACGACTTTCTTGAGCCATCCTTCTCCGCCGTTACCTGACATGTCGACAGCCGCAACCCTTTCACTAGCAACATGCTTCGAAGTGACAAGCGTCTCCTCCGCATCACCCTCATTACTGTTCACTGCATTCTCCGAAACATTCATCTCGGCTCTCTGACGATCGACGATGCGTTGCAGAGCCTCCAGATCCGCCTTCCAATCGCCAGCGTCACCGCCTTGAGCGCCAGCCTCCACATCAACTCCCTGCACGTTGCCGAAGAAGTCCAAAACCCTCCGATTCCGGGCCGCCTCTTCACCGCCGGGAAAGAGATCATACCGCATACCGGCATCGGAATGCACGCGCTCGAACGTGTAATGATCGAAGAGCTCCCCAAGCCTGACGTCGGACGAAGTGCTGTTCAGGCGCGTCTCGAGGAATTCGAGGTTGAAGTACGTCCAGCGATCGATCACGGCCACACCCACATCCTGGTCGGCGTGATGCGAGTACGAGCTCTGGTCCTTGGCCGAGCTCCCCGTGGCGACTATGCCCGGGGAGTAGAATTCGGTGTACATGGTGTTGGCCTGACAGGTGTCGATCATGAACAGCATCTCGTGGTACCGCTGCTTCTCGTACATCTGCTCGAGCGCGTCCGCGAGGTCGAAGCTGCTGATCTCCTCGCTGTCTTGGAACTTGAGGAAGCTGTCCCCCCCGTGCCCGGTCATGTAGATCAGGATGTTGGAGCGGTCGTCCGTCATCAGGCGCTTGGAGGTCGGATGGCTCGCCGGCCAGCGGTCCGTGAGCAGGCGGATGAAGCTCTCCACTGTGACCTCGTTCCCTCTGTAGTCCACTTCGATCCCTCCCATGCCCTCCACCTTCTGCCCCTCTTCGCCCTTGTCGTCGTACAGGTCTAACAGCCGGCTCTTGTCGTTGAACACGCTGCCGGAGAAGGTGTTGCGCGGGTTGCAGGCCATGTCGTCCGGCAACATGAGGATGATCTGACTGTCCGGGATCCCGAGCCGCTTCACCGTCCGGTACAGGGACAGCGTGTTGGCGATGTGACGGTAGTTGAACCAGAAGCGCGAGGTGCTGACCAGGACCGCCCAGTTGGAGGTGTGGGTTGCTTCGGTCGGGGGTGGGAACGCGAGCAGACCCAGCAGGGCCACGGGCAGGTCGAAGAACCTCATTCTGGCCTGGGCGGCAGGCCAGAAAGACACCGGAGACGGGCCAACGTAGCGGTCCTTGTACGTTTGCTGGTGTATACATATGCTGCTATGAGGTGGTCCGAGCGCCTTCTCAATCTAGACTAGTGCAGTGTGCCGACCGCATGCCTTGCCTCACACTACAAGGGTCATTCGACGCGGACAGTCTAGAAACACAACTTCGCTCGGCTTTCTCTGTGGAATAAGAGCTACAGTGAAGGCCACACGGTGCATGGACGTAAGGCTCACGGGTACGCGATGTCAAGCAAGTTGATGATGAGGACGACAAGCCTACGGTCGAGAGTTGCGCTCTCAGCTGTACTCCTACTAAACGGACCTCATACTATCGCCGGGACATGACACGCATTAACTTAGATGTCCTGTCGCTTTCCACTCCTTCGCGATACTTGCTCCGCTACTGCTAGCTTCCGCTTGCTTTCTTGATCGAGCATCAGGAATGAGACCATTGTTCTTCACCGCGTACGCTCATGCACGCGACAGAGGTCGTGGCGGGAGTGGCGGTGCGTTCTCATTCACAGGCAGCTGGTTATCCGAAAGCACTGATAGGACAGACAATTCAGGCGTCGAGAGATGCTGCTTAAGTTGCGCCGCGGATAGCGGAGGACCGAGTAACGGGCTCGAGGGTGCAGAAATCGAAGACAGGGCCGCTCTAGCATGGGGCAGAGCCAGATTGGACGACAACGAAGAGGTCTATCAGCACATCGTCAGTCTTTGCTAGCAGACCTCTCGCAGGTGGCTATTACCTGTTCGCTTCCCAGTGTCCCCGCCTCGACAGTAAGTTTGCCCGCCACCTCCTGAGTCACCTGCGCAGTCACGTTGGCTCCCAAATCGATGCCGGCATCGACCAGGCCTTCCACCGGTATGGCATGCATCACACCCTCCGCAAGATGACTGAACCCGAAGCTGATACCCGAGATGGCCAGCGGTATCAGGCGATCTCTCTTGGTCTGCTGATGGATGGACAGACCTCGCTTCGTCACCTCGTCGTGGATCATCTCCAGTCTCCGCTTCGCCACATGCCGCCTCCGTAGCCCGATTGCGCTGCTGACCAGGCTGACCCCGGCCGTAGGCACCGCTTGGAGTGCGCCTATGTATGCGCCGTATGCTCCGCTGTGCATTGCTCTACAGTTGTGCATGTCGTCTTTCATCAGCTCTTCGTCGCTCATCTTGGAGAGGCGCTCAACGAACTCCTCCTCGCTGAGATAAAAGAAGTCCTTCAAAGTCATTGCGGAAGGATGTCGCTAGTGAGTATCGACGATAACGATCGAGTGTGCTGTGCGCTTGAACCGGAAGACGAGTTAAGCTGAAGTGAAGTTGATTCAGCGAAGAAAAGAGCACCTCGTGACCAAGCTTTGCCGTGACACGGATAATCTCACGTCTTCAACGTCAAACCGTACCTGTAGCGATTGTTCTAAATAGATTCTCGCATACACCTACGTGTTTATGTCCTTGCACTCTCACGTTACCTTTCTCTTGGAAGCTGTTTGATTACATCTGCACTTCCTCAGCTCAAAGACCACAAACCGTGTGAGCACGTGCACTTCATAGATGTCGAACATTGCGATCACAATGGAGCTTACAACGTAAGCCCTGTGCGCTTGATTTAATCATGTCCTGCTGCACCGTGGTCGTATTATGTGCCCGGTTTAGCTCGTTGTTTATAGCAGAGAGACTCGCCTGATCTCAGAGTCGCATATGCAATCCTTTACTTGACATTGCTAGCTCCATACGCGACCAGTCCCGAGCAGCTCGTTCCGTGTCTTGCCTGGAGCAGACCACTGATGTAGTTGATCCCTTTCGCGCGATAGTAATCGGCTTCTGGGTGGAGGGCCTCGTTCTTATCGAAGACAAAGTTCTGCGGATTATCAACCCTATGTACAGGCCATGTTCCGGCTGCGACTGCAGCAACGTATGTCAGTGCAGGCCGATCGGGCTTATCTTGTGTGAGAGGGGAAGACATGCTCGATTAGCCGTCCGTATGAAGCTCGTGGCCGGTGCATTCAGGACCGTACTCCTTTGCATTGCCGGTTCCCGACCACGACGAATTCGAGGATGCCGGGACGTGGAAACGCACATTGCCGACTGGAGGCTGCGCATACGGCACACCAAGTAAATAGTCTGTGTCGTGAGCGGGCCTGAAGCGGCCGACATAAGTGGCATTCTTCGTTACTGCCGTTAATGGGGTGCGAGCATTCTGGAGTGTGCATGAGGCTGCTGAGGTGAGCGTGGTTCAGGTATAGGCGGCGCTGACAACGGTGGTGGGAAGGAAAGGGGTCGTGCTAGAATCCGGGTTTCAACTTCAGTATCACAAAGCAGATTGAGGTGAGGTTAGCTTGACTTCTGATCTGCCCGCTGCCCTTACATCTGCCGAACGTGGGTTGCGAGAGGTTGTGAACGGCCAAGACGTATATGGTTCCTTTCGCGAGCGAGGCATTCTGCATGCCTGTCTCAGTAAACAGGTTTGTCAGTCACGATACCGCTGTTGGACGTAGGACGATGCGAAGAATTGGCTGTCAATGATGAGGTCGGATGTCACATGCGTCCATCAAAGACCTAGCCAGGCCGAGGGAAAGCAGCCAGCTGCTGTTTGTACAACGTAGACAAAATCTGGATCTTGTATAGGCACACGGCCACAACGCCACGCTATGCGAATAATGAAGTCGTCAATGTTTTGTTACATCGAGATCTCACCTTTCCAAGATCCCTCCGTCAGACCCAAGGTATTAATGACGTGCTGCCACCTGGGACCACCCCTCTCCTTCCGCCGCAAGTACTGCAAGTGTTTCTGCCTCTTGTGCACCAACAGCCGCAGATTCCGCTTGTTCACCTTGTCCATCCCTCCTCGGCTCTGTAGGAAATCGGCCAAAGTCTTAATTTTGGCGGTCAGGATGGCGATCTGCACCTCGCTGCTCCCAGTATCTGGACCGACACGCTCCATCTTCTCGGGCCCGTTACCTTGGGCATCTGCCGCGTGAAGCCTCGGTGGCAATGTCTGATCCGTGTTGTGTCGACCGAACGTGTCGATGCAACGTTGTGTGTTGGCTCGTTGTCGGTCCGCCGAGCTTCCGAGAGATAGACTCGCTATTCTCTGCAAGGCCACTCCTGCGTTCTCCTGCTCCTCCGCGAGGAGCTGCCGCCTCTGCTCCGGCGTAGTGTCCTCCACCAAGTTTACATAGGCCTCAGTTTCGTGTGGTGAGGTGCTGAGCCACTTGCTGTAGGCTGTCGCCTGCTCTAGCTCGCTCGCGTCCATGAAGAAGTTTAGATGCTCGACTTTCTTCGCTGGCGGTGCACGCGCGGTCTTGCTCGGTGATGATCTTGTGCGCGTCTCCGTCGACGCATTTGGTGCGGCAGGCTCAGGGGGTAAAGCGGTATCGAAGGATCGGACGAACGATGTCTCGATGCCTCGGACTGGGTCGCCTAACGCTGCCGCGCGCTCGGTCTTCAATACCTCCCGTCGACTGAGGTTGGCTGCTTTGCGTGCTTTGGCCTGCGCGATGGCGTATGGATCTTGGTGTCGTCGCTTTTGAGCCACGGTCGAGGCCTGGGATGCAGGAGTCGTACCAAAGGCTCGACATGCGGGTGATGAAGTGACTGTACCATCGCTTAGTATGTGACAGACAGACTTGCTGTAATACATACCATTCTGCGCCCTCAAGCATTGGAGTAGCGGTATTCGTGGCGGCATCGTTGGCGAAGTCCTTGTTTGATCAGTTCACCAGTGATAACTTGTTGTTCGCATGCTCATGTTCAGAATGCCCCAGCCAAGACCGCGGCCGTGTTCCGCACCTCACGGTTGGCCAGTGCGCGCACGCACGATCGGCGTTTTATTTCGCCAACGCCGACGACAGAAATTCCACTCCCACTACAGTCGATATCACGACCTCACTTCCTTTAACCAACCAGACAAGCACAGTCGCACCGCAAACATGGCCGCAAAGAACCTTCCCTCGGTGTTCAACGCCACCGCGCAAGACATCGAGATGCTGCTATCTGCGCAGTGCCACATCGGCAGCAAGAACCTGCAGGTGCACATGGAGCCTTACCTGTGGAAGACTCGGCCAGATGGTATCAACGTGATCAACATCGGCAAGACCTGGTATGTCCACGCCGTCGCCTACACATCTACCTCGGCGTATCTGACAATGGAAATATAGGGAGAAGATTGTCCTCGCCGCCCGCATCCTCGCTACCATCGACAACCCAGCCGACATCGCCGTCATCTCCGCCCGCCCTTACGGTCAGCGTGCCGTGCTCAAGTTCGCTGCCCACATTGGCGCCTCCCCCATCGCCGGTCGTTTCACCCCGGGTAACTTCACCAACTACATCACGCGCTCTTTCAAGGAGCCGCGCATCATCGTCGTCACCGACCCGCGCACCGACGCCCAGGCCATCAAGGAGGCTTCTTACGTCAACATCCCCGTCATCGCTCTCTGCGACACTGACTCCCCCACCGAGTACGTCGACGTCGCCATCCCGACCAACAACAAGGGTCGCCACGCCATTGGTCTGGTTTGGTGGATGCTGGCACGTGAGGTGTTGCGTCTGCGCGGCACGCTCGCCAGCCGTGAGGCCGACTGGGATGTCATGACCGATTTGTACTTCTACCGCGACCCGGAAGCCGAGGAGAACAAGGACTCTGCTGGTCAGGACGAGGCCAAGGTGCCGGGTGCGGACGACGTCGGCGCGGCCGCGGTCGAGTCGGGCTTCAACAACGAGTGGGAGGTTTCGGGCGGCACGACGAGCGCTTTCGCTGCCGCGTCCGGCACTGCTGGTGCTGGTGCTGCGTCTTCGTGGGATGCCGAGGGTGCCGACTGGGCTGCCAGCTCCGCGCCCGCCGAGACCGGCAACCAAGGCTGGAGTGGCGAGCAAACCGGCGGTGGGGAGGCCCAGCCGGAGACCAAGTGGTAGATGCTCCGATAGCGTCTTCTCCTTCGGCACACCGCGTTCATTCACACTCTTACCTCCACGTCTTGCCGGCATGGGCTCAGAAGAAAGGGTGCGCTTACGAGGGAAAGATACCTGCCTTTTTGGGGCAGGGGAAAGCCCTGTGCATGCCGACTTCGCATGGTTAGATGAGATACTCTAGTCAGGCTTGTGAAGCTGTGCAAAGCTGTCTTTACCATGATGTCCTCGTGATGCCTACTTCGTCGTATCATCGCTCGCTCGTAGGATTCTTCATTTTCAACAGTTTACCTTGCCTGCTGTGGTTGGTATACTTCGAAAAACGTGACTTACCTTTGAAGCTGTCGATCTGCACTTCTCAAACGAGACGCGAGCCATTTCCGCCTGTAACCGTCTATTCTAGCTATGACCCAGACGAAATTCGACGCGATCAAGCAATCACCCCATTAGCCTCGTTCTCCTTCTTTTCCTCCACCCTACTCGCCACTTTACTCACCCTCCCAGCGTGAACATCCTCCAATACACTCTTCAGCTCCCCCAAAAACCTCGTGACCTCATCCTCCGTTCCTATCGTCACGCGCAAGCACCCCAAGCACCCCAACTCCTTCCCCCGAAACCGCACCACCACGCCCCTCGTCTCCGCCAAGCGCTCATAAACCTGCAACGCGACTTCATTACTCGGCTCCCCGCCCTCGGGTTTATCGAGCAGCTGCACCAATAAGAAATTCGACTCCCTTCCACCGAGAAAGCGGCCGACGCCCGGTATACGCGGCATCTCCGCCAGCAAGCGCTCGCGTTGCCGGAGGAGGTTCTCGCGGTGGCGATGCATGACGTGCAGATTCCGGGGTTGGAGGGCCTGGATCGCGAGCTGCGAGGTGGGGTTGGCGATGTTGTAGGGGGCTTTGAGGTTGTTGAGCAGGCGGGCGATGGGCGGCGAGGTGAAGGCGGCGCCGAGCCGGATGCCCGCGAGTCCGAAGGCTTTGGAGAGAGTTTGCATGACGACGAGGTTCGGCCATTCCGTGACCCATTCGGCGAGCGAGGCGTCGGCCGGGGCGAAGTCGATGTAGGCTTCGTCCAGCACCACGACGCCGTTCCAGGTCGGGTGGGCGAGGACTTGTTCCACGGCGGATTTGCGCACGAGGTTGGCGGTCGGGTTGCCGGGGGAGCAGAGGTAGACGAGTTTGATGGTGGGGTCGGCGGAGAGGGCGGCGTTGATTTTGTCGGGTTGGGCGGCGAAGTTGTCGGTTGCGTCGAGGGGGACTTTGGCGATGCCGACGTCGTTCACGCACGCCGAGACGGAGTACATGCCGTAGGTGGGCGGGCAGGTCAGGATCTTGTCTTTGCCCGGTGTGCAGAAGGCGCGGAGCAGGGCGTCGATGGCTTCATCGCTGCCGACTCCCACGAACAGGTTGGCTGGGGTGAGGTCCTTTTGAGTGTGGACGTGCGTGTTGCGGAGCTTGCAGAGCAATTGCTTCAGTTCATTTTGATGCGGATCCGGATAGCGATTTAGGCCTAAGAGGTCGATTTCGATCTGTTTGGTGGTGCCATTCGCCAATTTGCCGTCTTCGTCCAACGCCAATCCAGGTCCGTATGCGTTCTCGTTGGCATCTAACAGAATGTTGGTGCCGTCGTCTTTGTAATCGTCTCGAGCACATCTGTACGGTTCTAGCGCAAGGATATTGGGCCGCGCGCTTCGGTTTATATCGAAAGGCATCGTTGCGACTGATGTTAGTTGGTTGTCGAGTCACGATGTAAGAAATTCTCGTGTTTGTACCATGTACAGTAATTCCGCAGTAATAATGTACGTAGCGGAAGAACGAGAACGGTATGAGACTGCGGCTCGCAAACACGACTGATTGTGTCTGATCCTGTTTTACTGCGGCCGAGTTTTACTGTTCGAATGTCTGGGAGTGAGCGATATGTCGCTGGACGATTGGCGGGCGGCGCGTGTCCGTGTTTGGGAAATTGTTGATGCATGTGGACAGGCGAAACGCCAACCACAGGAAACCTTGGACAGGACGTTTGCCGACGAGACATTCGTGAGCCTCCTTTACGTCTTCGCGCAACTGCTCCTGGGCACTTGACTCGCTTTCGTGGAGCCTCTCTCAGGTAAAGCCTTCAATAGAGCACACACACTGCCATCCTACTCCTGAGCATCATCACATGGGTCAAGTCCCACGACCAGCTATGTCATCGATACAGTAGCGACGAGAACCTGTTTCTGGAGCACAACACCTATAACTCGCCCTTTTCCCTGCGCAAGAATCCTCAAGGCGGCAGCGCAAGGCGTTCTCACCGCAGATCGCGAACCAACACGAGTGAACCTTCTCGCATCCGCCAACCTCCGCTTGCTCTTCCTTCCTGACATCCGCCATGTCATCGCAATACCAAATACCTGCCACGCCGCGCGTGATCTCGCCCTCACCCACACCATCCGAGAGCAGCAACAGAGACAGCTACTTCTCCCCCGAGACACGCTCCAAGACGAATCGCATGAGCTCCGTGGAGCCCATCGAAGAGCAAGCAGACGACGACGACGACAATGACCTTCACGACCTAGAGCTCTCGCGCGCAAGACCTCGGAGCAGAAGTCCACAATTAGAGCGCAGACCGACGAGACAACAGACGATGAACGGGAGCACGATCACGACGACCGCCAAAGCGGGCATGCCCTCCGCGGCCGCGTCGAAACCGACGAGGAGGACGAAGGAGGATACCGCGAAACCCCCGAACGGCGACGCGAATGGTTTCCTCTCCCCTGCGAGCGCGTACCCGCAGGGCTACGGATCGGCGTATTGGCGGAACCTATCGCGCTCCCCCTCTCCGCTGGGCTTGATTCCGATCCACCGCGAATGGCGCGCCTTCATCCACAAGCACGAGGTCCCGCGCAAGGTCTTGCACGTCAGTATCGGCTTCCTAGGTCTCTATCTATATTACGAGGGCGTGCAGCCCACAACCATCCACCCTGTCCTCCTCGGCCTGCTGATCCCAATCTTCACCGTCGACCTGATCCGTTTCCGCTGGCCGGCGTTCAACAGACTCTACATCCGGCTCGTCGGCGCGTTCATGCGGGAGAGCGAGGCGCACGACCGCTTCAACGGCGTCATCATGTACCTGGCCGGGTTGTGGGCGACGATGCGGTTCTGCAGGAAGGACGTGGGCCTTATGAGCGTGCTGCTCCTGTCCTGGTGCGACACCGCGGCCAGCACGTGCGGGAGGATGTGGGGCAAATACACCCCGAGGATACGGCGGGGGAAGAGTCTGGCCGGGAGTCTGGCGGCTTTCGCCGTGGGTGTTGCGACGGCCGGGCTGTTTTGGGGGTTGGTGGCGCCGTCGGGTTACGGGGTGGAGATGGACGAGGGCGTGAACAGCTTCGCTTTCCAGGGACATCTGACGCTGCCAACCTACGCGCGGGAGGTGTTGGGTCTGAGCGAACGGGCCGCGACGATTTCCGGACCCCTGGCCTTAACGGTGCTCAGCGTGATCTCCGGGTTGGCGGCGAGTGTGAGCGAGGCGATCGATTTATGGAACTTGGACGACAACTTGACGATACCCATACTCTGTGGCATCGAGCTGGGCGGTTTTCTGTGGGCTTTTGGTGGGACGATAAGTACTTAGGGTATGATTGATACAGTGTACGATGTATATGTACTTGCTGCGCAGTCGTGTGCAACGTCTCTTTGTCGTGGTTGGGGGCTAAATGGTTGCCTTCGACTGAGACAAGCCGACGCTCACGTTGGAATGTGAAGTCGGACAGGAGGTGGTCATACCCTGTATAATATGGACGACTGACATATCGTGCTAAATGGACGACTCAATGTCCTTCTCACCCATTGCGATGGTAATCCAGATCGAGTTGTGCGGTTCATTGGGGTGTCGCGTGTGTGGTTAGACTGAACGGCCCACCAACCTCGGCCCTCCTGCCCCGAGCTCCGACCTTCTGCTCCGACCAACATCCCACCGTCTGGCAACCACCACCTCCCAAAGTATCACGCCCAACACTACGTCAGCATTTCCAAGTCTCCCACCCACGACCTCCATTCTCCTAACCTCCTCCACCCCCTCAGTCAAGAAACGCGGCAAAACCCCAACGTACCGCCACATCCTCGCCTTCGAATCGAGTCACGAGGCCCAGATCCAGCGACGCCCTCTCCCCAAACTCGACGAACAACTCCTCGCCCGCAGCTGGTGCTGCGCATCCACATTCGAGCAGGCCACCATGTCGACGGCGGCGCGCAGGAGGTTGATGCGCGACTTCAAACGCATGCAAACCGACCCTCCCGCCGGCGTGAGCGCGAGCCCGATTGCGGATAATGTCATGACTTGGTATACCTTTCCCTTCCTACACCAGCTCTCCCGGGAACAAGGCAGAGCATCAAGGGGCGAAATGACAAGACTGTGAGCCCAACCTTATGATGGTTTTAGCTAACAGTAACGGTGGCGAAACAGGAACGCCGTCATCATCGGACCCTCCGACACGCCCTTCGAAGACGGCACCTTTCGCCTCGTGATGCACTTCGAGGAACAGTACCCCAACAAACCCCCCGGCGTCAAGTTCATCAGCCAGATGTTCCATCCCAACGTCTACGGCACGGGCGAGCTGTGTCTGGACATTTTGCAGAACCGGTGGAGTCCGACGTACGACGTCGCCGCGATTCTGACGTCAATTCAGAGGTGGGTGCTACAGTTCGGAGGGAGGGGTGGTGTGGTGCGCTGTGCTATGCTGACAGTACTTTGCTTTGCTCGCTGTAGTCTTCTCAACGACCCGAACACCTCGAGTCCCGCCAACGTCGAAGCGAGTAACCTCTACAAAGACAACCGGAAGGAGTACACGAAGCGGGTACGGGAAACGGTGGAGAAGAGCTGGGATGACTAGTTGTGTCGGTTGAGGTCATGGGCTGATTCGGCTTGGATGATTGTGAGCATGGAAGGGCGTATACGAAGGGCATGGCAGCATCAGCGTGGCGTTGTTGGATGGGGGCGTTTTATGCTGAGGGAGCACGAGGTGTGCTGTCATTCCGAGATGCGTATGTATCTAATGTCGACAACATGCAGCAGCTGCTGCAGCAGCATTCGGCTTAAACAACTCCCCGCTATTCGCGACAATTATGTTTCCATATTTGCAACTCTGCTGGCCACTATGTGCAGCGTACTCACGGAAATCAGCCAGCTTCATCCACCACGACCCCACACCTCATCCAAATGCTGCTGCCGCACCTCAAACGCCCAATGATGACACGTTTGATGCATCACCGGACTGACCTCGGGCGCCTCCTCCTCAGCGCCATCATCGAAAACCTCCCTCACCCCGAGCGCAACATACTTCTTGAGTAACATCCTCCGCCACCGCCCCGTCTCACCCACACACTTCCGCCACCTGCCCACCTGCCTCTCATCATCCTCACACCTCCGCCCACGGAAAAACCGCGTGTACCACTGAAACCAACCCCGCACGTCGTGCGCGTGATCGATCCAGCCCGCCGCCTCCCATTCCTCGATACTCTGCCCGCACGCGACCTTGAATTTGTTGACCTCGGGATCGTACTCGGCACTGGTGAGGAACCGTCCCACCTCCAACCCCTCGATCCAATCCGCCGGTAAATCCCGCCAGTCGCCTTTCACCACGATTCCGAGTTTCCGCGAGCGTAAAGGGCGGTAGTACGACCCGCCGAAACACCCCTCCCGTATCACTTCGGCGGGGGATTTATTCGGGGTGAAATGGGGGTAGTCAGGGAAGCGAAAGGCAGCCGTCCGCTCGTCTCGAGTCGGTGTCGCGCCCACGGCTTCCCACGCTGTCCAGCCGGCTTGGATCTCCTCAATATTTCTGCTCGGGATCAAGGGTTCGGGCTCCGCCAGGAGCTTCGAGCCTAGCTCTTGCGTCCCACCACCTTGCCTAATCGATTTCTTCGATCGTCCGGCCGTTGTGGATCGCGAGACATCGACCGCTTCGTCCTGGTTATAACTCGGCTTCGTCTCCGCCGCGGCTATCCGCGCCGACGACCTCGACGGCGCGGCGGGAGCTTCTTCGCGATTCAGCCGTCTCTTCTTCTTCGCAGGAGGCCTATTGCTGCCGTCGTCCGGAGTCTTGCGACTGGAGACGACGGGTTTGATGTCGAGTTCGGCGAGTAGGGCTTGGTTGTGTTTGATTTTTTGGAGGCGGCGGGTTTCGTAGTCGTTCATCGTTTGAAGGAGGTCTTCTTGATGGTTTGTGGCGATGTGGGCGGAGAGGGGGAGGATATGGGCGATTTTGGTCGCGACGTTGATGTAGGGCGCGTCGCGTGCGGGATGAGACTGCTGACGTAGGGTTTTCGGTAGATCTTGAGATGCACGTGACTGTCCTAAACTGCAGAAGAAACAGGAACGTGAAGACATCGAAACATATGCGAGTGACCGATAAGGGGTTTCTCAATCTATCAGCGTAACGATACATGCAACGACCATGCACTCATCATAAGGAACCGCAGAAATGCTTGACCGCGTCCATCCCCAACCCAACCCCCAACGCTTCTCGGATCTCTATCGTAACAACGACCACCACCAACGCATGCAAATGCAGAAAAACATACCCCCCCTCAACGCCGATGAATGTGTGATGTGTAATCCGATAACTCCCGACCTTTCTGCTTTCCTCGGTCCGATCCGGAACGCCTCGCTCACTGATAGGGGTATTGATTGAATGAAGAAAGAAAGAGGAATTCCATGCCGGGAAAAGGAAGACTCCCCGACCCAAAGACAAAAACACACTCAAACGAACCTCCCCCGATCCCACGCGAACGGCAACGTCGCGAGCCCGCCTCCTCGCCCCCGCAGCGCGAGTCAGGCCTCGCCCATCAACCGATAGGCGCCACCCTTCCGCCACCGGAGCGGTCCCCCGCCGTGCCGACCCAGCCGCCAACTCAGGTACCGACGATACATCTCGTACACGATGAACGCGGCGCTGGCGGCGCACACGAGCATCGTGAAGATCTTGAGCGGCGGCAGATCGCCCACCTCGTCCGCGAGCATGTTCTTGCCCAGCAGCGGGAAGTACGAAGCCATAAGCCCGCGGTCGATGACGGCCGAGGCGCCGGCGTCGAGGCGCCGGCCGCCGGCGCCCAGCGCGATCACGCGGAGGTACCGCGATTCGCCGAGCGCGTTGTCCGGGATGGGGACGGTGGTTTCGAAGCCTTGCTTGTCGACGCGGATCACGTCCGCCCAGGCGCGCTCGTCGTCCGTTTTCGTCTCCGCGCACTGCAGGACCCAGTCCACCACGTCCGTCGCCCCGTTCCACGACACGTACACCTGGGCGTCGTCGTCGCTGATCTCGACGCTCGGACGCTGGCGCGGGCGGCCGGTCCAGGCGAACTTGTACGCGCGGTACGATTGGATGTCGCCGCGCTCCCAGGAGGTGGCGGCGCCGAAGTGCGCGTCGCACAGCACGAAGCCGTTGGCCTCGAATTCGGTCCAGACGGCGTTCAGGCCGTACCCGACGAAGACCTTGGGGTCGCCACCTTCCTGCGGGATGATTTGCATGGAGCCTTGGGAAGAGGAGCGGACACGTCGGGGATTTTCGTAGGATTTGATGACGCGGACCGTGTACTCGTGGCTGGTGCCGTTGATCTCCTGCACTTTCTGAACGTTGAGGTCGATCTCTTCCTCGCCCTCCTGTCGCACGACCAGACCGTCCGGCACGATTCGCCCAATATCCGCAGAACGAGTCGTCGGATAAGTGACCTCGAGCAGCAGGCCGCGCGAATACTCCAATCCGAACTCGTAGTGCTGATCCTCTGCCGCATTGTCAAAGAGGGTCACCAACCTCGTCGCATATCCAGGCTTCTCCGCTGGCGGTGAATACATATTGGGGAATGTATCGGTCGGGAGGAAGCGCGCGTCATGCTGCCAGGCAAAGTTGACTCCGAACCCATCGCTAAGGTCCATGAAATCATTCCGTTTGCCGCCGAGCGTCCAGATGATATGACCCGTCTTTCCGTCAATGTACGTGATACTGTGCGTGTAACGCGCGGAGATGAGAAAATTGCCGAGATCGTCCTTTTCGATGCTGTTGATGTGGAACCAGTCGAAGGGGTCGTTCTTGGTCCCACCCAGGCCAATACCATGGTACGTCTCGTAGACCGGAACGTGATCCGACGCACGCCATTCAAACACCAGCTCGCCAGTGTCGACAGCTATTTCCTGAAAGACGCAGTCCCAGATGTAATTCGGGTCTTGATCCTCCGGGTTCTCCGGGTCAAAATCCCGAAAATCGGTGACGTTGTGCGGTGCGATTTGGTAAATGGTCATGAGCGCGGTGCCGTTGGGCGTGATGAGGAACTCGTGAAGATCGGCCGATAATCCGTTGGCCGCTCCCACCTTATGGACAATGTCGTAAGACGAATTAAGCTGGTATTGACGTTAGTCAACAGCATTGAATATAAGTGCGAGGGTTGTCCGACGTACCATGTAATAGAACCCCGAGCCGTGCCCTCGCACCCGATCGTCGCCCAGCCAGAACGTCAAATAATCCTGTCCTTGGTATTCCTGCACCATCAAGTCGTACGCCTGTCCGCCGAACAAGTTATCGAAATGCTTGCTCCATATCAATTCTCCCTGATGATCCAGGATCATGGGCCCCGGATCGGGCAAGCTCCAGCCGCGCGGCGTGATGAAGTACAGCAAGCCATCGTCGCACCGCGGACTCCACCGGGCGAAGTTGGTCTGGGGCGAGGTGATGTCGTCGGCGGTGGCGTAGGTGCGGATGGGGTAGTAGCCGTAGGTGCCGTTGTCGACGGCTTCGCTGTAGGCAGGCGGGGGTTGCGCGGGGCCGTGGCCTTGGCCGGCGTGCACGACTCGCAGGGCGAGGGCGAGGTGCCAGCAGAAGAGCCAGGCGAGGTTCATGGAGGCGGCACCGGCACCGTGGAGCAGCGTGGGTGAGGTCTAGTGAAAGAACTCACGCACGCAGACGAGCCGGGGGTTGTGGAGGCGGTCGGGCGCATGTGTGGTAGGTGAGGTGGATGGTTTGGGCCCGGGGGGGGG
>Ga0268244_10000532_pt1 | contig 15721 bp, 13 predicted proteins | sample AgamicMgSfe_FD_200258 | JGI IMG/M metagenome (GOLD analysis project Ga0268244, IMG submission 200258) | Agave microbial communities from Guanajuato, Mexico - Mg.Sf.e (v2) (version 2) | ecosystem: Host-associated > Plants > Phyllosphere > Phylloplane/Leaf | place: Guanajuato, Mexico | collected... | reverse complement strand
GTCCATGGTGGAGGTGTCTTTGATGGCTTTGAGGGAACGGCTGGTGTTGAAGTGGCGGGTGGGTTGAGAGGTGGTGGTGGTGGTGGAGGGACGTTTCGACTGTTCTTTGTCAATGGCGGTGCTGAAAGCGCGGGAGGTGGAGAGTTCGTGGGCGTTGAGGCGGGTGAGGAGCTGGTGTTTTTTCGGTTAGACGAGTTTGGTCTTGCAGGTTTATAAGATGTGGCGTACGTCTTGCTTGGAGCCGGCCGACTCGATCTTCCGGCGTCGACACTCGGCGCGCAGACCGGCCATGTCACGGGGGAGGTTCAGGACGGGACGTTCGGCGGTGGTGAGCATGGGGGATGCGTAGGTGGCGGGACCGGTCATGTGCAGGGTGCGGATTTGGTGGCTGCCGCGAGCGAGGTTGCGCAGGGCGATGAACTGGGTGGCGCGGGGGGCGGCCATGGTTGTGGTGGAGGTTGAGAAGGGGGGTAATGTGGGAGAGGTGGGTTGGTAGGACTTGAGTGCGTTTGAAGGATGTTTTCTTGATATGAGTGTGCACGACTGTGACAGGGCGAGGAAGAGAAGAGGAGGGAGAGAGGGGAGAGGAGAGGAGAGAGGTGAGGTGAGAGAGCGGTGTACTTATCATGATATAAGCTCGCCAGCCGCAGCTTACTTTGTGTTCCGTGCGACGTGCAGTGTGCTAGAAGAGCATCGATATGGAACGTACCTATGTATGCATGCAGTGTGGTTGAGAGCTCAAGCTTGGGGAGCCCGGGGGTGGCGGCTTTCAACGAACGATAGGAGGTGGTCTTCCCGCGAGCCATTGGCGGGCTGGTGCAACTATATGAGCACTGATGTCCAGGAAGTGCTGAGGCTACCGACGCTTCCAACACCGAACTCGACTCAATCCTTGGTGGTGATTCGTATCATCAAGTGTAGGTGTTCATAGACGGGTGTTGTTGAACAGGCGGTGAGCCGTGCATGCTCCAACGGGAAGGAGGGTGGGTGTGAGAGCCTTGTTCAATATGTGTGACAGTGCTGATGTACTGGCAGTACTGCTACTTCTGATACGGATCGGATGTTCCCCCCCCCCGCATTTCCCGTCGGCGTGCTTTCACCAGAGCTCCCCAGTTTGTTCCAGACCTCCCTGTCGTGTCATCTTTCTTACTTTGATCTCACCACCACCACACTCGTCAGATGTTTTTCTTCCAGACTGGTCTCATGTCCACGTGAGAGGGCGATGGTGACCTCCACGGAATTCCGCTGATGAGATGTCGCATCCGAGCGCACGGAGATCCGATCGGACTGTTTGACGATTGCTAATTTCGGCCACGCGACTGTGCTCAGGATCATCATCGTCAAGAGCCGGCAGTCATCAGTCATCAGGTTTCAAGACTCCAGGAGTTGACGGCGTTTGTTGAAGGTCAATGCAGGTAATGTACTCTGTATGTTTCCCACCCGCCGGCTGCCGTCACGCGAGACCTGTCGCTATCCTGGTTATTATTATATACAGGCAAGCGAGGATGATCAGACGCATCCGGTTAGTGTCATGCCGCTGCCAATGGTGCCCGGACCACCCCGGCACGGATCGTGGAGAAACGCGATGCCGCACTTTGACCTCACCTCTTCATCGTCGACAAACACAACTCCGCCGACAACGTTACGACAACGTTATGACAATACTGACGGTTGAGTGCAACTGTGTCGTGTCGTCGTTGATGAACGGAGTCCCCCCTCTCCTGCTCTACGGTCGGTGTTCGCGGACGGCCGTTCGGTTTCTTACGTTGTCCATTTGCGTGAAGCCTAGAGCACACCGGCTCGGTGGACTCCAGCGTTCACGTTGCTGCCAACGGATGCTCACATTTCCCAGCCGACGTTATCTCTGCACCCACGCGACCGCCAACACTCTTCGCTGCCTCAGCTTTGGACGGATGCAGACGTGGTGAGAGACGTGACAGTGAGACAAGGTGATGCGGCGAGCATCCGCTGCAGCATGGCTTGCGCAGAGACAACGTTGCAGAAGCCCCCGGCGCGAAAAGAAGTCAGCAAACATTGCCTTCGTTTGTAGCGGCATCTTACTGACTGCCTGTCTTCATGGCGTGGTCAACGGTGAGTCCTCAAACGGCGGGTTCTCATATGATATTGCAGCACATCTTCTCTCCCATACATCATCTTCAACATCCACTTACTCGCTCTCGCGACCGACATTTACTCAACCTCAAACCCCACTGGATCTCCTACTTTTCGTTGTGATTCTATACGTCAATTCAGTCGAACTCTGCCCAGGTCCTCATCATGGAAACCGAAGTCAAGAACGAGATGCTTGGCGAGAGCGACGCACCGCAGGATGGACCCCCTCCCACTGCGGGCAGCTCAACCGGGCCCCAGTCCGTTACGACGTCATCCCTAGATGCTCTCCAGAGTGCCGACTCTGTCAAGGTGATGAACGTTGTAGATAAACTCCGCCGCAGTGGTCTGAGCGGCATCCTTCAGTTGCCTCAGCTTGTCGTGTCTGGCGACCAGTCTTCCGGCAAAAGCTCTGTGCTCGAGGCCATCACCGAGATTCCGTTCCCGCGCAAGGAGAATCTCTGCACACGCTTCGCCACGGAAATCATCCTCCGTCGCGCGGCCACTGCCTCCATCTCCACCAGGATCATTCCCGACAAGGTCCGCCCGCATGAAGAAAAGAAGCGTCTTGAGGCATTCAAGAGCTCAATTGTCGATTTCAGTGAACTCCCCGGCCTTATGGAAGAGGCTACCAATCTCATGGGCCTGGGCGACGATGGCATCGTTCCTGCGCGCGCCTTCTCCCGCGACGTTCTCAGCATCGAGATTGCGGGTCCAGGCAGACCTCATCTCACGCTCGTCGATTTGCCAGGTCTCATCCATTCGGAGAACAAGCATCAGTCCACGGAGGACGTGGAGCTCATCAAAGGGCTCGTCAATGACTACATCAAAGAAAAGCGGACTATAGTCATGGCTGTGGTCTCTGCCAAGAACGACTACGCGAACCAAATCATCTTGAAGAAGTGCAGGGACGTCGACCCAAAGGGTCATCGCACCATCGGCATCATCACCAAGCCAGACTTTCTTGAGGCAGGCTCGGAAAATGAGGCATCCTGGATTGAGCTGGCGCAGAATAAGGACATCTTTTTCGAACTCGGCTGGCACATGCTCAAGAACAGATCGGACAAGGAGATCAACACGTCTTTCGCCGAGCGCAACGCCGCCGAGGCATCCTTTTTCGGTCAGGGTCGATATCGTGATCTGGTTCCGGGTATGGTCGGCATCGACTCCCTCCGCACTCGCCTCAGCCAGCTTTTGTTCAAGCACCTCAGAACTGAGCTCCCGGCTTTGCAGAAGGAGCTCAATGACAAGTATCGCGAGGTTTGCCATGAGCTTGAGCAACTTGGGGAGAGTCGCTCGACGGCACAAGAGCAGCGTCGCTTCCTGATGGGCATCAGCACCACCTACCAGGACATCGTCAAGGCAGCAGTCAACGGCCAGTACGAGGATGAGTTCTTCGGCGACCTCAACCCCAACGAATCTGTCGATCATCCCAGCAACATGCATCGAGTCCGTGCTGTCGTGCAGTATCTCAATCTTCAGTTCGCCGGCGCGATGCGTCAGTACGGACACAAAATGCAGGTGGTGAACAGCGAGCTAGCAGACGAGTCAGTCGATGCTATCGACGTTCGTGCCGAGCCACAGCTCGATGAAGGCTACGCTCAGTTCGCCAACTTCCAGGAAGAGATCGAACGAGCTGATGCAATCAAGCGGGTTCGCAAAGTCCTTGTACGGTCACGCGGCAGAGAGCTGCCAGGCACCTTCAACCCTCTGCTCATCAGCCAGCTTTTCTGGCAGCAGTCCGAAAACTGGAAGGCCATCGCAGGATTTCACATTGAAAGAGTTGCCGACATCTGCTCCGACTTTGTCCTTGCTGCCCTGGACTTCTCCGTCGTTGCAGATGTCTCGCACCGCTTGCAGACACTGAAAGTCGAGAGCGCGCTCAATGCTAGACTGGCCCGCGCCAAGGCAGAGCTCATTCGCATCATTGCTGACGCCAGGCACCATCCCATCACTTACGACCCAGCCTATACCGCTGTCGTGCAGAAGTTGCGTCACGATAAGCATATCGGAAAGTTTCAGCGTGGTATGCTTCAGGCTGAGGTCGATGATGCGAACGTCTTCAACAAACACGCGACGAAGCGCTACCTCGTGGCTGATGTCCTGAAGAGCGGGCTGAATGAGCTCCGAGAGCCGGACATGGACAAGACGTCGGCGGAAGATGCGCTCGACAGCCAGAACGCTTACTACCAGGTACGTCACATGCTCATCACACCCATCCCCATTCTCACTCTCCTTGGCGCCCTCTCTTACAATCAGTGCAGGAAGAAGTCAAATACTTCATCGGCGCCGTGACGAAGCAGATCGTCGAACGCCACCTCCTCCGGGACCTCGCCGCCGACACCATCTCGCCCATGATCATCAACGACATGACCGACGACGAGGTCGCCATCGTCGCCGCCGAGCCGGAGGAGACGACGCGCATGCGCGACAATCTGGAGGCGCGCAAGGCGATGCTTGAGAAGGGTCAGGCGACGTTTAAGTCTGCGCTGGGGCTGCTGAGGTGAAGGAGCGATGCGTACATACCGTCTCCCACTGAGGAGTTCAAGCACTTGACTTGCCGTGGCTGCGGACTTCGATGTACACCAATGAAGGGCTTGGGTTGGGAGGTGGCTGCCGGACATGAACGGACAGGAATGAGGCGCAGTCGACTGTCTCGTTGAACAGAAAAGTATCATGAAGCATTTGAAATACATTGCGCGGATATTTTACATATTGTATTCGGGATGTGAACGGCAACACCCTCTCGCGTAGTCTGTATTTGTACTGGATCCGTAATCAAAGTAAATCTACAGGCCAACGAACCCCAAAACTCCCACTATACATCTCACATCCCCCTCAAAGCCTACTCTTCAAACTCCCGGCCTCATTTTTCTTGAACAACGTCGGCGAATCCGGGTACGGGTCGACGGTGACGCGGTTCAACGGATTCAGCGCCGCGGCCCGATGGAACATGTCTTCATACACCTTCCCATCCTGCCTCCCCAAGGAAGAATCGAGCTGCCAGTCGGGGAAATCCCACGCATCCACCAACTTGACCGCGTGCGGCCGGATCTCCTCGAGCAGCTTCATGACGGCGCGGCTGCGGCACAGCTCGATCTGGCGCACGGTGCAGGCGGCCGCGGTGAAGAACTCCGAGGCCTCGCTCTCGAGCGTGTGCAGGGCGTAGAGGCGGAAGAGTCTGTGCATGACGGCCAGGGTCGCCGGGTCGAGGTCGTTGGGGGCGTGCAGGGTTTCGTAGAAGTTCTTGACGACCATGTACTGGCTGTGGGCGCGCGAGAGGCGGTAGAAGTCGACGAGCAGGCTGTTCCAGGAGCGTTGCTGCTCGTCGCGGTGCTTGAGGGCTTGGAAGGTGAGGAAGGCGCTGCGCCAGGCGAAGGCGGCGACGAGGTCGGCGTCGTCGCCCAGGACGTCGAAGCTGGCACCTTGGTCTTGCCGGGCCATGAAGTTGGACAGGATGGCGGTGGTGTCGTTGGTGGCTTCGTTGCCCTTGAGCACGGACCGCGCGGACTTGAGGAGGTAGCGCGCGACTTGCTGCGTGAGCATGTAGTTGTCGCCTTCCCACGTCGCGGTGGGGAGGTAGTCCGCGTACCAGGGCCCGATGCCGGAGAAGGAGGAGTAGCCGTGACCGCCGCAGGCGCGACGACACATCTCCAGGCCCTCGACGGCGGTGTAGGAGGCGAGAGACTTGAGCCCGCACGACGTGGCGTGCAGGTCCGCGAGCAAGTCCGAGCCCGAGTGCGTTTCCTCCGGACCCGCCCCACGCTCCGGTCCGCCGACTTTGCCGACATCCTGCGACATCTTCTTCTGGTTGGCGGCGTAGAGGGCCATCATGCCTTTGCCCGTGAAGTGCAGAGCGAATGTGGTGGCGAGCAACGGCAGCAGCCGGATCTGCACGGTCGTGTAGTTGAGCACTTGGTTTTCGTTCTTCTCCCACTCCGGCGCATCGCGGTCCTGGAACTGCCGCCGGACGGAGCAATAGCGAGTCGCGATCGTCACACCACGGGCCAACACGCCACCGGCTTGCATGACGATGGTCGAGCGAACCCAAGTCAACGTGCCGTAGACCAGACTCGGCGAGGCCGGTCGCACGTACTTGCTCGTCTGAGGGTCGACCGAGGAGAACTTCGCAAGCATAGCAATGTGAGGAACTTTGACCTTGTTGAACAGCAAATAGCCGTTGTCCATCGTGTTGTAACCAAACTTCGGGCCAATGTCGCCCACGTGGATGTTCTCTAGTGGCTCGTGCGTCTGCATGTCTCTGACCTGGACGACGAACGGATGCGGACCGTGCGATTTGCCGCCGATGTAGAGCTGAGCCATCACCACGGCGTGGTTCGCCGTGCGGCCCAAAGAACCGATCCACCACTTCGCTGCGGTCAGGTACGGCGTATGGATGGTGAACGTTTTGTCCTCGGCGTTCCACGTCGCCGTCGTCTCGAGTCCTCGAACGTTGCTGCCGTGACCCAGCTCAGTCTGGGCGTAACAGCCGATGTACTTGTATTGCTGGGCAGGCTTCAAGAACTTCTCGTGCTGCTCTGCGTTCCCTTGATCCCTCAGCGTGATCAGGAACATGCTCTCGTGTAGCCCATACGGGCCCGGCTCGCTGATGAGCTCGTTGGCCGTCTGTTTGTCATCCTGCGACCAGCCATGGCGGACCATGAGCTGCCTCAGCTTCTTCGCTCTAGCCAGCGCCGTCTCGAATCGGTCGATACGGCCAGCGAAGTAGTTCTGGCTCTTGTCGAAGACCTTCTCGTTCTGCAACACCTTCAGGATCCTGCGTTTCCTCTGCAGACCCTCGTCGGTGAAGAGGAAGGTGCTGAGCTTGTCCACCTGGACAGCAGAATTGTTACGCTCGTTCTCGAGGAGCTCGGAACCTTGCGGCCCCGAGGGTTTGAGGTCTTGAACCCATCGCGGGACGGTCGCCATGGTCGGCAGTGATTGTTTACAAGAAGTATTGAGAGGAAGGGTATGAAAGACTGGAGTGAACAAGAAAAAGAAAGAGGTATAGAAGGTCGATGGGTGGAAGTACTTTACCTCTGGAATGACGCCTCAACTATCAGCCGAACCCTCGTACCAAGGCTAAGAATGTTCGACGACTGGGAGTCGTGATGTTGAGCCGAGGTAAGTTGATCAACGAGGAAGCTCTTCGGGCCGACCAATGATCCGCCTAAGTGCCTCGGCCATTCTCCAATACGCTACAGCAACCTCACTCGAGCCTACTTTGTGGCAATTGCGCGGCGGGTGGAATGGCAGCGAGACGAGCGAAGTGATGGCTACGAAGAATCTCTATCATCGCCGTCTGGTAGCAGAATCTGGGGCCAAGGCGTGCTGGATCTGCTACAAGCCGTCGTCCACTGTCCTCATCACGCCCGAACAGGACGACTGGTTTCACATATGTCCAGGCCATCTGATCGATTCGAAATTCGCCATTGCGAAGGATGCTGAGGACTTGGCGGAGAAGAGGCGCAAGGAGGCGCTTGACAAGGAGATTGAGCTTGTGAAGAAGGAATTTGACGAAAAGGTGCGCAAGAAGCTCGCTCGCCGGAAGGAAAAGGAGCAGGAGAAGGGGGAGGATAAGAAGAAAGCAGAACAGAAGGAGGCGAGTGAGGATGACAAGGACGAGAAGGAGAAGGAGGAGAAGCTCAAGGAGCTGCAGAAGAAGAAGGAGCCCGAAAAGACTAAGGTGGATGGACCGCGGGTATTTGAATTGCAAAAGAACTTCTACCAAATGCGTTTGCAGAAGAAGCGCGATGCCGAAGCTGCAAGGAAGAACAGGGAGAGGCTTCGCACGCCGGGCGCGTTTCCCAGTGCGCCTTCTGGAGGTCTGTAAAAATCCAGCGATGGTGATCTGAGAGGTAGCGCAGCAGCGTCACACTAAACCGGGATGCCGATGTTATCCGACGCTGCATAATTGCACGTTCCGTAGCCGAGAGTCGATGCCATTCGCCTTGCGTCGTCACCGCAGCGATTCATTTGACGTACAAAGGAGCCGAGATGCATGCCCATGAACCGAAACATCCTTTTGACGCTGGTGACTGGCCAATACGATCGATGTCTGCTACGCCTGCGGTACGGTGCGTTGAGCATCCTGACGATTCCAGTGGCCGTCGCATACGTACTGAGCACGCGTGTCTGGATAAGGATATATGCCTGGCTCATCCTGTTATCGAACCCAAGGGCGGCGGCATGCGTAGTAACATCCAGCGTGAGATATGCTCAGGACGGGTAACCTCAGGATCCAGCTCGGACTCAGCGGATCGGATGCGGATCACCGCGCGGAAGTCCACTGGGTGGGTCGACACAACAGGATTCAAGGAAAATGGGGCCAAAATACCATGAAGACATTCACTACCTGACGATGGTGCTGAGGAGCTCACAACAATATTGATTACGTTGACCGCCGACGTGTGCATCGATCCTCGGATATCAAAAAGGGGGTGGCAAATCCGGGCAGGATTCGAACACGCGACAGTCCGAGCAAACAAAACGAAATCGGCTCACTCCACTGCAGGAGAACGACTGCGATTAAGTAATCCAATACGAATCACTCTGCAGTGATCTGGCTCTACTCTCTTTCGGTTTCGGACCAAGCAATGGCGGTAATCCGGCATTAAAGCGAACCTTGAGATACCAGGAAGCTCGAACATTATATACCCTCATCCACGCTCCGGAGTATCGCCGACTTGGAGCTTTTTCCAGCGGATGAGGTTCGGGTGGGTTTGCTGTCTCTCGGAGTCTTGGAGACTGCCACGAGCGAATGTCACGATAGAAAGAAGGTCACTGGCGTCTCCGCGATCGCTGTCTCGACATTGGGGTCATGTATTTTCACTCCCTCACACGCTATTACCGTCTTGTGGCGTCCGACTGGGGACACTGGCGCTGTCTTTGTTTGCGGCGATTGCCAAGGTGCCTGTCCTGGTGTTCATACTTCTGGTTCAACATCACAAGCGCATCCATCTCTGACACATCTCTTTCAGCTACACAGGAGTGATTTTCCCACTCTGACAATGAAGTCTTATCATGGTGTGTGAGGAACGACATTTTTCAGGCGCTTTACATCACGTGCACATCCCGAAAACCCTTATGATAAGAACGATCCCCAGTCATGCTCCAATACGACGGTCAATGCGAGTACTGCAATGTGATGAGTTGGCCGGAAATGCGACTGTCTACTAGACCGTCGAACGGCATTCACCAGCGACACATGAGATCGAGGTACATCGAGGTGCGGCTCAATGCAAGATATGTGATCGCTCCACAAAGCGTAACGCTTGCTCATCCCAGCCAACCTTTCGTCCTCCTCTCCCTACACATAATCGCTAGCATCGCATTGCTTCTCGCATGGATGGCAAGCAAGTACCAAGCACTTGCCTGCTTGCTTACAACTGAAAGCTCGACCTTTGGACGGACGGGCACAAATAGATTAGGCATGTATAGGAAGTCGATGACACTCATGGCGTTCGTCGATGGGGTGACATTCAGAAGTTAAAAACGCTTGTGTATGTGTGGTGATCATGAGTGATTCAGCCCCATCCATCATTAACCAGTCCTGTCGTATCTCTACAACACCACTGTAGGTCCAACGTCCATACAAAACTGCCTCGGTTGCTCCAACAGTATCTAGAAAATCTAGAACGGAAGTCGATCGTCGTAATTCCCTCCCGATAAATTGAGCCCTCCTGCTTTCAACTTTCATATACATGGAATCTTTGGAGCAATCGGGCAGTTCCGTGGCACCGCTCGGATACCCGCGCCTCATGCCTGCTTCTAGCTTTCATTGCAAGGTGGCGGTGGATCTCGCGACTCCTTGCAGAAGCTGCCTCCTCCCACACATTAGGTGCTCGACACGACCACATCAGTCGAAGCCAGCGTTCCCGAAGGGCGTTATGAACGATGTAAGACTGAAGGGCAGCAGTCAAGGCCAGGCAACGAGATGCAGAATGCTGCCGAGAGCGATGCTGCCTCAAGCAACCAGTGCATCGACTGATGAAAGGGCGGGAAGGGACAAAGTAATCCCCCGCAGCAGCCCTATCGGTCGGTCGAGCGTGGTTTCGTTAGAAGTCAAAGGTGAAGTGATGATCCGGGCTACCACCCTGACATGCCACACCCAGCCCATCTCCCACTGCCGCTGCAGTGGTACACAGCTCCGAAGCCGACTGGCCAGCCTTAAGCGACGTATGCACACCCCGCGTGGGTTGTGCTTATCTCGCGACGTACACCTCGAAAGGGTCCTCACCATCGGGGCCCTTCAGCCCATCCAGAGTGCGCTAGATTTTTGTAGTATCGACTGGGGCTAGCAGGACAAGATTCTCGGTGCGTCATTCCTAGTCAAGCCCCGGACCAGAATTGACGATGCCTATGCTCGAGCTCGCAGGACGCGTGGATCACAAGCTGTGCTACCGTGGGCAGTCCACACGATAGGTTCTAGTCGTCTACGTCGTAACGGAGAGCGCATGCTTGGCGTGGCGTGATCACGTGTTGTGGTCTTTGATATCTTTCTGAAAAGTTGCCAGAATGCGAGCTTGCATGAAACGCTCAGGTGGAAATCCTGATTGCGTCGATCGGCATGAAACAGCACTGGTGTCCATCGTGTTCGGTTTCTGCGGCAACGCGGTAAATCGTGCGTGCCTTCCTAGACCTGAGTCGTCACCGAAAGGGCAGGGGGTACCTGAACCCCGGGCCCGACCACAGCACCAGCATGGACGCGTTCGACGGGCGGCGGCTCGTCGAGCATGCACGTCGTCTCCAGCACATTGGTCCACTTGCCACTCGTACCGCCATGGCTGTGCTTGAGGTGCTGGCGGAAGTGATCGGCTCTGAAGAACTTCTTGGCCTGGTTGCATTCGTCGAACTTGTGGACGTGATGGAGGTGTTCGGCGCGGACGACCCACTGCGGGGGGTTGGGGAATTCGTCGCCACAGTACCCGCACACGTCGCCGCCGTCACTGTTGGCGACAGTGTGGAAGGCAGCGTCGAGACCGGCAAGTGCTGCGCAGGACCAGGAGTGGCGCCGTAGGTGCAGGGAGTTCTGGTGTCTTTCGGCTTCGTTCTTGTTCTTGAACCGGCTGGAGCAATAGGCGCAAGTGTATTGTTTCTCCGCTTCGTGGGATCTGTGACGATATTAGTATGTGTGCATGGCCGCTAGAATCTCACTATAGCAACTGCCGCTGCATGGCGGTACGTGTAACGTGTGACGTCTGTGTTTGACGGGCGACTGTTTTCGGAACCTCGAGTCCGGACGACATACAAGTCGTTCACAACGCCATATCATCCTCAAGGTTGAATGACACGTGACGATAGAGCATTGCAGCAGCTGGATACAGGAGGAGATTGGCACCGGACGCTTGCTTACCTGAGCTCTTCCTGCGTATCGAACTTCTTGGGCTTCTTCGGACAACATTGGCAGATATAGATGCCCTGCAGATGAGAGACGCTGCTACGGTGAGAGTTTGGCACGTTATCAGGTGGGGTTTGCTGCGCGGCTTGGGCGCTGTCCGAGAGAGCCCGTTGATGGGTACTTGAGCGTGCCTTGACGCCACTGTAAGGCGTACCAACGCCCTGATCGACCTCCATCGCCGGTGAGAGTGCGTTAGGCGAGAGACGACCGGAGCCGTGGCTTGTCGCGCTACTCGGCATGCTCGAAATGCCAAGGGAAGAACCCAATGAGCCATGACGTAGACCGAGCGACGAGACCGAGGACACGGACGAGTGATTGGGGTGAAGTCTCGACACGGGCGAACCTCTGTTCGGTAATTGTTGCATTGATCTCCGATGGTAGAGATTGCTCTGCCCGGACAAGCTGCTGATCGAAGACCGCTCTTCGCGGGAAGCTTCTCGCTGTGGCGAAGAAGCGCGACGTTTGGTACCGACTCCGGTACCGAGTTGCGTGTCGTTAGGTCCTGGGGGACTTCTGTCGTGAATTTTGAGGCTGTCCATCTGGCCTGCTTCGATCAGATCTTCGTGCACGAACATTGACTGATCGTAGCTTCCTCGATGCGAAATGCTCTCATCGGCTGCAAGGCTACCACCACGTGTGCTTGATTGACCGCGATTAAGATCAGCTACGCCCTGCTCGGACCAGAACCCGGTGAAACCTGGAGACACCGCGCCTGATGATGGCCATCGAGGGTTGCTGGGCGATTCCCACGCGGTATGTCGCCTCTCCGGCAATGACAGCGGTCGTAAGTGGCCGTTGCGCAGCTCACTCTCAGTAGGTGGCACCTGCACAGCCTCTTGACCGCCACCAGGATGCGAAACAGATTGCCGCTTCGGTGTGTTAGGGCCTCCGATGCGGCTAAGTAACTGCTTGTCATATGTGTTGGATGCATCTTCCAAGCTCCGCTGCTCTAATTGTTTTTCGCTCTGTAGTCTGTGGGGTATCTGTCGTCAGTACAACGCTCCGCTTGACATGACAATACCTCGGCCTTAATGAGTTTAGTCGATTATAGTCAACCGCTCGAAGACATCACGCTCCACGGGAGTAGAATCGCAGGCAAAGACATACCGGTAATTCGACAAAGGCCGGGAAGGATTGCCGTCCTCGTCGCTGTGTGCTAGGCGATCCTCCGTCATGTCGTGATCGCGATTCAGGGTGACCGTAGAGATAGAACTGCCTCGTCTGGTCTCGTTCATGGCACGATGTGGAGTGAAGTCATGCTCTTTCTCCTGTCTATGGCCCTTGACGTCGTCGTCGCCGCCGCCGCCGCCACCTCTTACTAAACCAGAGCCGGGCTTCACCGCAGCTGCGCGGCCACCAAAGTCGGAGCCCTCCGGACCGTTTCCCCATTGCCATCCAGGATCCTGAGCCGTCGAGAGGTCGACAAAGTGGCTAGGTGGTGGCAATGGAGGCGGGGCGGACTTCTCCCGGGTTCTTGGGATGGCCATGTGTGACGAGGCGACGGGGGCGGCGGCGGCGGCGGGACCGTAGGTTGAACAGTTGGGAGGGCTATGGTAGCGTGGGGGCTGAGATATTCGGATCGAAGGCGTCAACGACGACATGCTCCCGGAACGTGTAGCGAAAGTCTTGGAGCAACAACACGAGACCCACGCGCGCCCAGTCTTTTGACGACTGGCCACCGGCGAGCCCGATCGCCACGGCAGCTCAGCGTGGCAATTCGGGAAATGTACAGCGCTTGTCTTCGCCAGTAGGCAGGCTGGATCAAGGGAGGAGGGTAGAGCAGGTGTAGCAGGACGAAGTAAGCTGAGCAGGCCGGGTTGCGAAGTCATAGGAGCGAGGGTGGTGGAGGGATTGAATCGCTGGTCAGCGCTACCGACCATCCATCTCCGACGTAGGTCTGTGTACGTCTGCAGTCTCTGCGACCCGGGAACGGAGCACGCTGCAGCGATTTCCACTCATACTCGGACTCGACCTCGCCGTTTCGAGGATGGAGAGAGAGTGTGTGTGCAGGGCTGAGAGTGGCTGTGTCGGACGTGTGCGCGTGTGCGACTGTCGTGCGAGAGCAGCGACTTGGCGAGACCTGGAACGTCAATCGATGCACGCTGGGCTCACCCACCAACACTATCGTAAGCGGCCCGATGCGCCCGTCAGCGGGTGGTGCTGAAATCTAGGGCCCAAGGTGGAGTCACGGGCGGATAGGGTCGCAACCCTACCAAGGCCAGATCGATGCAGCTGAGACCCCTACTATGCTACCTAGGTATGTACTATACAGTAGGTACTTGTACGTGTTCGTACTGGAGTTTTATTACAGGTGGTCTAGCATAAAATCAAGGACGACAACATGGCAATCAACAACGTCCACCAACGCTATTCACCGAGTACGCCGCTCACCACCTCGCAAGATTCAAGCGTGGACCTCGCCATGCTGCCAGATTGAAACTAGCGGGGAAAACCAATCGACTTGCATTCAACTGCTACAGTGTAGCGAGACCTCGACTGCGCTCCGTTTGATGGGTCGCAACGAGCACCGACCGAGATCGGTCGAGACTGCAACCCCTTGCTGCCTATAACGAAACAAACGTCATTGGCAACAACGGTCCGCTGATCTCCAGTGTGTTCGGAGTACGCGGGTGAGCCTCACAGGTACATGTGATGCCGAGAAAGAGGGAGTGGGAGGGACTGCACAGCCGTTTCGGACTTCATACGCCCGACGTACATGTACCTCCGTTCCGTAGCGAAAGGACCGGCAGCAAGGCTCAACTAGTTGGCTGCATCCCACAGTACATTGTATGTAGGCTCGTTGAGATCAGTGGCACCAGGTGCACTGAAGCAGCCTGGCAACATCGGTCCCGCCGCCGGGTACATGTAGGTAGACCGATGCCCATCTCGGCCTGCGTCCGCTTCTAGCTCGCTGCAGTGAAGACATGACAATGCTGGCTCGACATCCATACTTGCATGTATACTTGGCTTGTACCGTCGCGCCGAACGACTGGAGTCGAGAACTCGAAGCCAGACTGCAGGTGTGAAAAGATGGGCTCGCTGCCAAGCATCACGCTAACCCCTTCAAGCCATGCAGGTACTCCCAGTTTGGTCACCTTCTCGAAGCGTCTGGCCGCTCTTCGATCAACCAGCCCTTGCATCACCACCCAACTTCGATCTCTCAACTCACAAACAAGTGTGATGGCTCTCCTCGACAAGGTACCTGGCGAGCTGGCACTGTACATCGGCGGGTTCGTACCGATCGCCCATCCCCGAGCGCTGCACCTCCTTCCAACCCATCATCCGAGTCGACTCATCCCATCTTTTCGTCTCTGATGCCTGGGTTCGATTAGTCTCTTCACCCTACGCCGCCGAGAGGCGCTGCAGGCCTGTGGCATCACGCACGTATTGTCGGTGTTGAGATTGCCGCTCGATGGGAAACTGTTCGAAGGCTTTCAGCATATGGTCGTCGAGGTCGACGACGTGGACGATGAAAACCTTGTCGAGCACTTTCCTGCGTGCAATAGGTTCATCCAGGATGGGCTCGATGCTGGCGGTGGCGTCCTCGTACACTGGTAAGTCACGTCCAATGTGTACTTTCACCATGAAGAACTTTCGCCACTGGCCGAGCGGCGTCTCCGAAAGATCATCGGGTTACAAGCAGGAGAAGAAAAAACTCTCACTTTTCCATTCGTTCATTCCACGAGAACCGGGCTCGCCGATGTATACTCCAACACTTCAAATGAACTGAGCATCAACCCCTTCACACTTCATACACCGTGCCACGCTCACCCCCTGCCCACCAACCCTGCCCTCCACATGCTGACCATGCCAGCGCCATGGGCAAATCGCGATCCGCGACCTGCGTGTCCGCCTACCTGATGCACCGCCACGGCCTCTCCCCCGCCGAAGCCCTGGCCCAGATCCGCGCCAGCCGGCCCCTGTGCGAGCCGAACGAAGGCTTCGCGCAGCAACTCGAGCTCTACCACCGCCTCTCGACGCCCGCCGACGTGGAGGCCACGCCCGCCTACCAACGCTGGCTGTACCAGCGCGAAGTGGAGCTCAGCCGGGCGTGCGGCCAGGCGCCCGAAGCGGAGAAGATCCGGTTCGAGGACGAGCACGCCCGGGGCGACGACGACGACGTCTCGGCCGAGTTCGAACTTCGGTGTAGGAAGTGCAGGTCAGTTCGAACCACCCTTCCCCCCCTTCCATCCACCCCCCTATCATCATAAT
>Ga0268244_10000531_pt1 | contig 15742 bp, 14 predicted proteins | sample AgamicMgSfe_FD_200258 | JGI IMG/M metagenome (GOLD analysis project Ga0268244, IMG submission 200258) | Agave microbial communities from Guanajuato, Mexico - Mg.Sf.e (v2) (version 2) | ecosystem: Host-associated > Plants > Phyllosphere > Phylloplane/Leaf | place: Guanajuato, Mexico | collected... | reverse complement strand
GCTTGCTTGCTGTCGTGAATCTTCCATGCGCTGGTACTCAACACAATCAAGAGACAATCGAGATCGTGGATAGATCGCATTGTTGTTAGAAGCGCGAGACAAGCCTAGCCAAGCGGCCAATGGCAGTATTGAACCAACAGATGCACAGCAAACAAACCCAAACAATGAGGAGAAACCAGGTCGAATGGCCATCCATGCGGAAAAGTCAAAAGAGGATGAGATACACAACGGAGCAAACAACCTCCATCAAGCGGACGACGGCTGTAACAAGCCGGATCTGAGACATGCGTACCTGCTCCGAAGGGCCTCTACCGATCGGTGTACCAAAGCCACGGCCACGATTAGGATGTAGAGATAACCGTGCGTGTCCCATCTTGCTCCCCAGGCAAAGTCTCGGCCAGCAGAGATTGGGATCAACCGAGCGATCACTGGCTCCCTTCCTCCCCTCCATCAGCGGGAGCTGCGCCCTGCAAGCTCCCTCTACCCCTTTTCACCCCGATCCCCTGCGCCACGCCATCTCCACTCCCCTTTTCATCGTCGTCTTCACTATCATCTGGCGGCGGATCCCATCCCACCATCTTTCTCAGCACTCTGTTCTCCTCCCTCAACCCCCTGACCTTCGCCTTCAAAGATCTGCTCCCCTCCTCTGCACTCTTATACGCCTCTCTCACGCCCTCACTAAGCCTCTTCAATCCCGCTTGCCACGCCTGGTGCGTAAGCTGCGCTTCGATCGTCTCGTTGCGCGATTGAGCGAGAAGATTGAGGTAGTGCTGGTGCAGTGCGGCGATGTGATTTTGCTGCTCGAACGCGTACTGTCTTATACGCTCGGTAGCATCGGTGAGCGTGTCTTCGTAGAGCGTCTGCAGGTTATGTTGCTCGCGGTAGGTGCGCTCGAGGGAGGCGATTCGGTTCTGGCTATGCTCGAGCTCGGTCTTGAGTTCGGCGGTTGTGGGTTCGGAGTGTTCCTGCTCGGCGGCTACGATGATCAGCGTGGTGCTCTACGGGTTTCACGGGGTTGCTCAGCAAGCGGCACGTAAGTGCAGACATACATGGCGCGTCGCCATTCATCAACCCTCCATCTCTTGGATGTCTTGCCTGCGAAGCGAAAGTTATTTACAGATACTCTTCCTTGGACTATACGCTATCGAAGTTGGTATGTTCAGACATACTTGCATCTTCTCCACCCGCGCCAATCCATGTTGGACATCGTTCCAATCTTCTCTGTTTTGCTGCAGCCACCCAGCCAGCGTCTCCATGTTTTGCATCAGCGTCTGCATGTCGCTGTAGTGTCCCGCCGAAGGCATGATCGCTCCGTTCATGCCACCAGTATACATCCCGGCGTTGGCTCCGGCGCCGGTGCCATTCGGGTTCGCCATGTCGAAGGGCTGTTCTACTGATGGAGGAATCGTGGTAGAGGCGAGAGGTAATGATGCGTGTAGGACCCCAGTTCAAGTTCGGCTGGGGCGTTCGTTCGATGAAAAAAGGTCGTTATCGTGGAAAGGTGTCGACGCGGCGGGGTGGTGTTTCGCGCAGTCAGTGCAGGCTTGCTGGCGATGACGCCGAGCTTCGCGACGCGTCGTCCGGGCCAATGACGGTCTGCACCGAATCCGCCGAGCTGACTCTTTTCAGCGGACTGAACAGATGTTGTAGCAAGTCGGATTGCGGCGATTGATGAGAGTGGGATGTTTCGACCGCTCGTGCTTGCTTCTCCGCATCTGAGGTGAGGTTAGGGAAGGATAAGTCAGCAATCTGTAAACCTCCGACACGCTAATGGCTGCTTCCGCTCTTCACGCCATCACGTGACCAGGACGTTTCTCCGTATCGACATGAACGTCACTTCATCACTCACCTTCTCTTCCCTTGCGTCTTCCCTCCTCCGCCAGCAATCTCGACCCCTCGCGCTGCCCAATATGCGTCAGCCGTACTTTGCTGCCCCTCGGCCCTATCGCGATCCACCCTCCAAAGTCCTCCACGTCCCTTTGCAATTGCTCCGTGTCCGGCTTCACACAAAATTGGAACTCAGCGAACTCCTGCGTGTCGATCCCTGAGCCATCCGGCAGTATCTTCCCTGCCTGGTGATTCGTTCTGTCCCATCGCTTCAGCTCCCGACGGATCTCCTCCCGATCTCTCGTTCTCTGCGGCAATGGCGGAAAAGCCGGCTCATCGACGGTCATGCTACCGTCCCACTGCCTGTCCCTGTGGTTGGCAGCGTAGTTCTTCACGACGGGATCGTCCGACATCTCTACCAGCTCATCTTCTGTCCGCCCAGCACCAGTGTTGACAGGCTTCATCTTCAGTCCTTTCTTCTTCGTGAACGACCCGCGCGCAGAACCCGCCTTCTCCCCTTTGCCACTCTTCTTTCCGTTAGCGCTCTTCTCTTCTGTTCTCTCCTTCGATTCCTGCTCCTCTCTCAGCCGGTCCTGCCCTTCACAATATTTCGCCATCGCAGAGTAATAACAGATGAGCTGTTCACTGGTGGGCTTTGCCGGCTTAACCGGCACGCCATTTTCATCCCACACCGCCTGTTTCGCATCCAAATCCCGTTTATGCCTCGCTTCAGGAGTATTGAGTTCGCGCTCAGCGTCCTCGAGACGCTCGTCTATTGTTCGGCCTCTGTACGACATCTCGGTAACGTCGTCCGCTGGGGCGGGATTTGGTCGGGCTGGACGTGCAGGTCTCATGCGCGGAGTGGCGGGCGGCAAAGCTGGTAATGGTGCTTGGAATGTTTCGAGATCGTTCCGCAGGCGCGGTGACGGCGGGACTTGTAGAGGTGCCTCTTCGATGCTTGAGCCTGCAGTGACATCTGATTCCGGAGACTTGAAGTCCAAGGAACTGGAGGGTCGATCGAGAGGAGCTCTATTGTCTTGTGAGGCTTCGGTGGTTGAGTCACTGTTATCAGGGTTTGGACGGCGATCGCGAGCAACTTTGCACCAATACATGTCAGCACATGCAAATGGGTCAAAGACGTACGGAAGGTGAGAATTGCAGAGTCGGCTTTACATGAGTGACGTTGTACAACAATAACAATACACACGCGAAGCATGTGTTGAGGGGTATAAACGACAGTGCGGAAAAGAAAGTGAATATCACGCACGTTCACCATCGTCACCACCACGTGACCCCTTTCTTTCAACATCTCCCAGCCCTGCATTTTGCCCTTTCTGGCCCGTAACAGCCTCACCACTACTGCTGTGTCTCCTAGCATGATCGTCCGAAGACCTCAGGTGTGCTGCTGGAGGTAGCTCAAGTCGCGGAACCGCTGATGCACCGACAGTGACCGTGGATGTCGCCGTTTCCGAGGGTTTCCGGAGATCGACGGCCTCACTGCGTCTGTGTCCTCTTCTCCCTGCTGGCCGTGGCGGGATGGCCGGCGGTGGACCTGGCGGCGGCTGCAGTGAAGTGACGTTGCTTGGAGGCTGCTCACTCGTATCGGCCGATGATGGGGTCGGAGCAGCCGCAGTCGGCACAACGTTTTCGGCCACCTCTGCTCCTCTGGTGTGCTCTGCGTGTCGACGGACATTTGGCGATTTTCTGTCAGTTCCACCCAGGCCTGTAATGCCTAATTTCTCAAATAGCTTCTCCCTCTTCTCTTTTGGACTTGCCGGCTCCTGTTCACGCTGTTCACCTCCAGCATCCTCAGACACGTCATCCTGGCCATTTCTCGAGCTATCTTTCCTTGGCGTCTCCTTGGTCTGAGATTGCGCCTGCGTCTGGGTCATGCGCAGCTCTGGTGGCAAACCCGCTTCACGGCCTCGGGACGAAGATCGCTGAGCAGCTCGCCGAGCATCGTGTGCAACCTGCGACAGACTCCGGCTCGCCTTGTGCTTGCCCTTTGGTTGTGGGAGGGCTGTTGCAAGCCTCTCGGTTATGGCTAGGATGTGTGCTTGTCTTTCCAGGCTCTCGACCGCTGCAGACGAGGATCGTCGGCTACGAGGACCAGGCAAGAGATTCTCTTCCTCTCCTTCCAACCCCAAGCGACGTGGGAAAGACGGCTCACCAGGTGCTTTGAGAGTCGTTGGCGATATCAGCTGGATGGAGCTCTGTCTCCGCTGCCTTTCCTTTCCTTTGCTCTTGCTTCCAGGTACCGGTGTGGTCTCGCTGTCGTCTCCGTGCCTCTCCGGACCGAGCTCAAAGCTTCCATTGTCACCCCAGCGCTCCTTTCGTTCCAGGACGTCCTCCGGTCTTCGCTTCATCACCACCTCAGAGTTGCCACTTCTCCACCGAAACGGACTTATCCGGTCAGCTTCGCCTGCCATACCTTTGCCAGCGCTGATGCCAATGCTCGCCATGGACTTTGCCTGCATGGGAGACTACCCGACGCTGGTGCTGTCATTGTTGAGGCTAAGGGCAGAATAACGTCGTTGGCGTTCGCTGCAGATGGTGGAGGCGCTGGAATCGGATCTTTTGCGAGAGCTCGAATGAGTTGGTGAGACCGACGGTCCAGGATCGCCAATGATAGGGGCTCTATGCCGCTTGAACTCCTCTGGAACCACTGTTTTGGCTAGCTTAATGAGATCGGCAGACATCTTCACTGCATCAGATAGTGCCGTGTCAAACATGCTGGGCGTAAAGTTTTCGTCAGCTAGAAGATCTGGTTCCGGAGAACTGCCGGACTCTGGGCTCTGCATGCCGTAGAGCGCGTCCAAGTACTCGTCCAAGGCTTCTCCATCCCGACGTAGGAATCGCTGCGGTGAGCCACTTCCAGAAGCCGGTGGGCTGGTCTCAAAAGTAACAATGCCGCCGAGTTCTACGCTGACGCTCGTGACCTCTCCAAATTGTATCGTTCTTGGTGGTGTAATCGATGCGAGGGCATCTGAGCTGGGTGGCGTCGAGGTAGTGGCCTGCGAGGGGGCCGCAGGCTCTCGGCGGGTAGGCTCTGAATCACGACCTCGTTCTGTCGACGGACTACTATCTGGATACACAGCCTCAGCTTCCGATCCGCCAGCAAATCGAATTGCACTTGGCCGTCTGCGGACTGGAGAGGCTGCCTTGGTCGTTTCGTCTGTGTCGCTGGGCGGTTGCGCATGCGTCACAGGGTTCGACTTCAATTCGCTCTCGAAGGATTCGCGCATGACGCTCCTGTCTCTGGAAGATGAACATCGTCTGGCACTTCGGGGCACGTCCGCGTTGTCAATCTTCGCTGTATCTTTAAGCAAATCACTCAAGCGTCGCTCTCCGATTGAATGAGCACTGCCGGGTGACTCTGGAGGATGGCGCATAGAGGCTCGCTTACGCGCCGCAGTAGACCAGAGTTTTTTCAGCCTGGCCAAGTCTCTCACGCGAGCAGTCCGGCCATTATTGACAAGTCGTCCCGGCCAAATGCTTGGTCTACTCCCCGCGAGGACCACGTTACGTTGGCGCTCAACCACTATGCTTGCTGACTTGCCGTCGCCTTGCTGTAGAGGGCTTCTCGAGGTTGGACTCGTACGGCTTAGTGGCCACGATTCAGCCCTTCTGCTTGGGTGTACATGAGCAATCTCAGTTTTCTTCTCGCACCCCATCAGAACGTCCACACTTCGCCGTCTCGCGGGACCAACACCGGAAAACTCAGCCTCATCGGCAAGCGACGACATCCCGTTGTTTCTGAGAAATCCGGCTATCCCCGGCTTTCGCTTTGGATCATCCTCGGCAAGGACACTTTCGATAACACTCTGGGTGACGGTACGCGCACCACTGTCCGGCCACATTAAGAGCTTGAGTGTCGTATGATAAGCTTCCTCTGCTGCTTCGCCGATGGGGTCCGTTTGAGTCTGAGGCGCATCTACAGAACTTATGTCCGGAGGAGAGGGTAAGACTGGATCGGCTCTCATATTGTGTTGGCAAGTAGACGGAAGCCGTAGCAGATCTTTCAGCGGACTCAAGTGAGGCGGGAGGAGAAGGAGAGGGTCCAGTTCTTCCGGTAGCCCAAACGCCATGCCAACATGATACTGCTCGGGCTTCTCAGTCGCCGTGGGTGACCGGTTAGCTTTTGTGTCCACGGTTCGTCCAGTGAGCTCGCATGGTTCCTGGCGAGCAGTGATGTTCGCCTCACCATTCCTGGAGGCCACTGTGTTTTGTCCACCCCCAGTGTTGATATCATCCGCAGATGCTTCGTCCACAACAGGCGTAGTAGGTCCATGACCTGCTGTATGCTTCTGCTTGAGACCGCCGTCTTCGTAAGCGCCATGATGACCGGTTGGACAGGTCTTTGGACTGAGGCCTTCGCTGTCAGACTCGCTCGAGTAACCGTGGTCGATAATGTTGCTTTCTCGGCTTGCACCATTCGTGACAGCAGGTTTGGCATGGGCTGAATCAGTCGAGCCTCTTAAAGGGGCGCGACATTGCTTCTCTGCGACTGGTTGAGATGGTGGATCATGAGCACGGCTTTGAGCCGCACTTGCGGACTTGTCGATCATGATGGTAGCAGCCGTCGATGGTCGACAGGGGAGACTTCTTGAGCTGCGTGCGTCGAAACCAGAATGATCGTACGCAGCACGTTGCGGGTCAGTGGGGCGTCCCAGGTTCGCTGAAACAGCGGCAGTCACGTCAAATACCGCGTCGGCAGGCCTCGATCCATCTCTAACAGTCCCAATAGGTGCCGGTACTCCGTTCGAAGGAGACACAGGTGCCACGATACCGGAGCTTGCATCAATGACGTCGGGTCCGTTCGGGCGCTGCCCAGAGATCCAGTTTCGTGTGCGAATGAATTCAGAGGCAGGACTTGCTACCTTCGACCGCAAAGCGCTCTCAAAAGCTGTCGCAGCACCGTCGTTACGATCAGACACGGCTGCAGCAGGCTTTTGATCCGGAGAACCGTCACGATGGCCCATCGGCCGGCTGAACAAGTTCCACACCGTATTATTCGACCTAGAGCCTGGAGCACCACGTGGACCACGTCGCGCGGGTGCCTTCGAAAAATGTACGTGGGCCGCCAGAGCTTCTGCAGCACACCCATCCAGGTCGATTCGAAACCTCTCCGCCGTGTCTGGTGTACCCGGCATAGAATCGGGAGCATTGTTCGTCCTGTGTGGTCTTTGTCGCCGTGGTATTGCTACAGTTGTTCGTGTTGTCGGGCGTTCCGGTGTTGCCGATCCATCCAGTCGGAATGGCGGGACGTCCTTGTGGTTGTCGGCTGTGGGCACTGGTGGCCCAGGCGACTGCGGCTGAAAGAAACTCTGCAACTGATCAAGAAACCCGCCGGTCACTGGCGTTGTATTGCGAGAACGCTGCCGTCGCGTCGTCAGCCAGGCCCAAAGCCCAGTAGAGCCACCAGCGTCAGGGTTAGGGATGTTCGATGCTGGCCCTGGATCATTCTCGTCGTCATTTGCAAGCCTCTTGCCCTTCCCGCGGCGCCAAGACGGTGGTGTACATGGCATCCATGGTGGACAACAACCCTCGTTACCCGATGAAACCCTGCGCTCGAGCTGATCGTCCGTTCTCGGAGAGTCCAGTGCTTGATACTGGCCTGCGTTGTCATTGTTTACGCCAAGCACATTACCAGGCGTCGTGCCGCGCAGAGGTGTCGGGGAAGCCCTCTGAGGGGTGGATCCATCCAAACTTGATGCGCGATCAGTCGTTAACCTGCGCAGCTCGCGGGCTAAGCGATCTCGGGACACCTGGTTGAATGCAGGATCTTGGAGGGTATTGTAAGGTGTCAATGGTGAGCCCTCATGCTCCCATGCGCTTTTTGGCAGGCGGGGAGTCGCGGGAGTGATGGCCATGCTGTCAGGAGTGTCCCCTCGTTGAAATCTAGGAGATCGATTCCCGGGATCACCTCTGCCGCGTTCCACGTCTCGTTCAACAAAGGGATCTTCCATGTCTATACATAGCTGAAGTTAGAAAGGTCTCACGTACAATTCACAAGCTTAGTTGAGCTCTCAAATGCTCACGTACCATCGGGATACCTCACTGCCTTACTGGCTCCATCTCCCTGCTGCGACTGCTCGGCTGTGCCCTCCAGCCCTTCGATGCTCGCCTCATCGTCCTGGTGCGTATACTCTGTGGCTGACGAGGTCTGGCTTGCATGCAGTGTGGAGTCCGTCCGCCTGGCCACCATCGAGCTGCCACCAGACTCTGAGGTGTATAGGTGTTGATGAGTACATCGCCGGCTTTGTCGGATTGCAGTCTGTGTGTCTTCCTCGAACTGAGCATCTAATTGTCTGGTAGTGACATTCACATCTGGCTGTGCGGCGCCATCATCATCGTCGTGAGTGTCGGTCGGGAACTCGCCTGGCATGCTTGAAACTCTTCTCTTCCCGAAGGCAACTCCGGACTCCGTGACTTCAGCACCTCCATACCGCCATCGCTTGATCTCGTGCGAGGCAAATCCAGCATCATCGGAGCTGGGCGATGCTGGACCCACAGTTGGTGATGTTTCCGCGAGAGACACTTCGCTCGACGCGCGGGAAAGCAGTGTCCTCGCCGCGTCCTTGATGGCGCTCAAGCTTCCATAGATCGTCCCAAGCGGAGACACTGCCCCAGAAATTGAGGACGACCTCCTGGCAAGGTCCGAGGGGCTGACAAGCGCAGGTGTATATGGTCTCGCAGAAGCATCTTTGCGTGGTCGAGGACCAACCTCGCCTGGCTCCAATGAAGTCGATGCCGAAGAATGTCTACTCGCGTTGGCTGACGAGCGCGGCCGGCGAAGCGACGAAGGGGAGGGTACGTTGTGCGGGTCAGAACCCTCCTGCGCATGCTCATGAATCGTGTCCGCCCAGAGACGGAGCTTCTGACCCGAGGCAGACCTCGCTGGGGTCGATGGTGAAGCCTTCTTATCCCGTCCACCCGAACTCCTGGAGAACTTCGGCGAGAGTAGCAGAACATCTTCCTCCCCGCACCTTTGCTTGTCTAATGGTGTACCCGCTTCTTCATCCGAGGATGCCGGGTCAGTCGAGTCCTGCCTCACGGACGGGAACATGACGCCTCTGTCGTATCGTTGCATCGGCGTCCAAGGATCCATCTTGGCGTCTATCCGCGCCGCCAGATCCTCGGGGGTATCTTCACCTGGCTCTATGCGAGCAGTCAAGATGAGGCCACGCTTGACCGACTCCACATGGTCTGGTGATCGCGCCAGGCTGCCTGTGGGACATACCCGGAACCCACCGAGTTCTTCGATCCTCTCACAGAGTTGCCTGCTTTGGGAGACCGGCGTGTTGTTCCTTCTTGCAGTTCGCTCGATCATCGCAATGATTGGCGTCATCACTGGTTCAGACCCTCTTCGAGGTGTCGTGGGAGCCTCGTTGACAAAGTGCGTCTCACGACGTGGTGATGTCGATTCCTAACTGATTTCTTCATTGCCAAGAGTCGCACCTTGGATGGCTTCCTCGCTGCTGGTGGAATCCCACTCGTCGTCCATATCGCGGAAAAGCGACTGCAGCGACTGCCGGACCCTCGCCTGTCTGCCCTCAGAAGTCAAGTTGTGATCAAGCTCATCACTGTAAGTGGCATCTCTCGCAGCCAGTGCAGCAGGAACAACTTCGTTCGGTCGGGCATACATCCGAGCATGTTCTTGCGGTGTGCCAGGCGTGCTCTCACCCCGCTTAATCCTTTCGGCCACCCACTGATCATACGTCGGCGGTCCGGACCTTGGCGAATGGACAGCTTCCACCGCCCTTCGACCCGCGTTCACGAATCGCTCCAGCATGCCTGGACGTGGCGTTCCCGGCATGGGCGGCAAGTTCTCGACCAATTGTCTGTTGTGCCGGAGGTGAGGGGCATTGGACTCAGCGATACGCGGCCGAGACTCCTGGGTAACGTCCGGTTGTCTGCTTCGCTTCTTGAGCACGCGACGAGGTGACCGCCCGCCACTCGCAATGGCAGATACAGGATCGTCAAGCGCCAAGTCCGGTAGGGAGCTTGCCCCTTGGCAGACAAATCGGCCAAGTTGAGACGGATTGATCAAGGGCGGAGATGACTCGCCCTGGGCTGGTGGATGATCGCGAAGATAGCGCTCGCTGGGGCGAACCCGCTCCTCCCGGAACTGATGACCGACGTCAAAGTTACCATCGCCATGGTCATCAACTCCGACAAACCGGTTGATGCGATTGATCTGTGGACCGCTCCCTTTGACAACCGGCCGTTGTCGAAACTCGGATTCTGCTTTGGCATGGGACCTGTAGAGTTGGTTCTCTGCTTTGATCAACATCGAAGTGGCGGCCGCAGTATCTACGGACCCGGAGCGCTGTCTCGTTGGTGGTTCACCCCAGACCTCTGGTCCGGTTCGACCGTCCCCAAAGATAGATGCTCGGCGGGCTCTTGAATCAGTGACGGGCGCCGTAGCGGTGGTGTCTGGTGCTTGGGCAGAGAATGCGGTGGTTGCTATGCCGATACTGGTCGGATGAGAGAATGCATCTACATCCCGTGATGGATCGCTGGCAGAGTCCCTGTCTTCCGCGTCTACCTCGTTGTCCAGATCCCAACGTACCCAGGCGAAGTCGCTTTCCTGTACGCCTTCAGAACCCCACCACGCTTCTCGCTCCTGATCTAGGGCGCCTTGTGGGAGCGGTGACTGCAAGGCCTCAGCTACCGACGCACGTCGCACGGTCGAGTCGTGTCGCCATTCCTTCTTCCACGGCTCATCTTGCTCCGCCGGAGATTGCGGGCCCTGGAAGCGGAGATCGTGTGAAGCCATCGTAAGGACCAACGAGAGACACACGGTGTTGAGAACCCCAGAAGTACGAAAGTGATAAAGCTAGAGCGAAGCGGCGTAGTAGTGCGATGTAATTTGATGGTGAATACGTGTTTGGCTGTGTGTTGCAATCTATGGCTGCATGGAAGCTCTCCGATAAAGTACTGCTAGCAAAGTGAGACTGCGTGCGTTCGGACGGATGTGATATTTGTGTTGTGTAGAGGATGCAGATGGGAGGAGCTGTGATGGTATGATCGTTGCGAAGACAACAGGCAAACACTTACCTTCGTTGGATCGCTATCAGCAATAGCGGTGGCAATCGCCATATTGGCGCAAAATGCATCGCGCTTGGCTCATCTGAATGGCTCGAATCTGACAACAGTCAGTAGGCGCAGATTGCGAAGCCGGACGATGCAGCTTCTGCCATTTGCAAGCGTTTGAGCAGGCGCATCGGCAATTCCTTCTAGATACTGAATGGACATTTCGTCTTGCCGCCAGGTCTCCGTTGCATGCGCTATGATATGCAACGCGCACCCAACTTTTCCAACAAGTACCACCAACACCATCGCTGAAATGTTTAAGGGGTACATTACTTTTGCCATAGATAGTTTGCTCAACAAGCAGCGCGGATTCCGCCCAACTTACTTCTCGGTCAGAACAAACCTCCGCTCCACTTCCCTCGGTAGCTCGTCGTCCTGGAAATTGAGCCGAACGAGCTCGCCCTTCTCGTTACCCATATCCTTACTTCTCCAAGGATCGCTTACTTCAGCCTTGTAGAACGTCGTCGTGTCCGGATACTGGGCCAGTACACCTCGTCCCTTGCTCAGGTCCGACAGTCCTCTGTTGTGTTGCGGAATCTGGATCAGCTGTGACACGGATGCGCGCTGAGGTGGTGAAGCGCCTTGTTCGTCGGCGTCCTGTACTTCATAACGACGTTGCTTGCCCTCGCCGATCACGGCAGTCACGCGGCATAGTATGCCCTCACCCTCGGGCTGCTCGCCCTTTTTCGGGTCGTATGCTTTCAGATCGTGTCGACAGAAAACGATCTCATCCTTCCTCAAGACCAGACGGTTAGTCGGCCGTGAGCCGGAGGAGCCCTTGCTGTTTGTGGGACCGTTGGCGGTCGAGCCGCCGTCTGCACTGCTGGCCACCGATTCGGCACCGTCCTCTATTTTCACAGATGTCTCTCGTGTGGCCGGAATGGAGCCGGCACGCGATAGCTTGCCCTCCTTTGCGCCCAAGCGGCTGGCCTGGCCGGAGATGTGAATGCGTGGAGATGGCGCAGCAGAGGTCTCTTCCGCTCCGTCCTCTGTGCTCACCGCCACTGCCGAAGTGATGCTCTGGGACTTACTGCCGGCTTTCTTGGGGCCACGACCCAGTTTACCGCCACCACCTCTCTCTCTTTGACTCTGCGTGGCCTGCAGTTGCGCCGCCAAACTCTCCTCGCTGGCCTCTCTAAGTCCAGCAAGGATCTTGAAGCTATCAAGTAGGTTCATGTCATTCGACTTACCCTCAATCACGTGTTGGATCTCCTCCGAAAGCTTCAGATTCTCTCTGTAAAGCTTTTCAAGGCGGTCATCGAGTGCAGCATCGCTGGACTTGTTGGCATCCGACAGCGCGGCTTGCTGGGCTTCCACACGTAAGATTTCGTGGCCAATCTCGTTCGAACGCGTCTAAAAAGACCTTTAGCATTCGAAATACCCAGTTTACACTTATCGGTTGGGTGCTAGAACCACAGGTGATTCGCCAACGATCTAATTCGGCACGGACATGCAATGGCCCAAGAGCTGATCTTGCCACAAGCGAACAATGATTGGGAGAAAGGTGTCGGTTTGCGCTAACCTACCACCATGGCGTCGACCTCTTTCGCCTTGTCTTTGAGTTCCTTCCATAATCGCCGCTCCTCATCTGCGTCCTGGTTGGGGTTGGCACGACCGCGATTCCTCCCGGACATGACGATGGTAAGACAATGCTGGATGGGTGTGCCGTGGTCATCCTAAGGCTGCCGATAGTTCAGCACGACGTGAACATGCTTGCGAGTCCGGATATTGCTCAACACACAATCACGAATGCTGGTGGCGGACGGAATGGTGTGTCTGATACATACCTTGGTCAATTGAATTGATGAATTGCGATGCGCGTCGATCACGGACGGGTTCTATCGGCCGAAGGCTACGGGCACTCCCGTCTGGAGGACCCTTGCACATGGTAGGGATCGGATCACGTGGAAAGGGTTTCTATCAAGTCGTAACAGCAGTCGAAGGCCGATCGCAAACACTCCCTCGCAACGTGACATCCATTGTCGTATAGACAACACGTTTGGTAAAAGTTCTCGTACGACAAGCGCTGCAAAGATGCAAGTCCCACTTCTGCGGTTGCAATGCGGTGAGTCTCCTCGAATCCCCATTTGCGTGAACATTGGCTGATTGACTTCGTCAGGATGTAACAGCTACGAATGGGGTCAGTCGATTGCACGCGACGTGCCCGCCGACCATTAACAATGTCCAGGCAAGGTGGGAAAGAAGTCGGCAGCCGCCCGCTTCGCTTCGGCCACGCCGTCCAGCGACTTCACCATCCAGGATGACAAGCCCTACGCCGAGCTATGGATGGGCACGCATCCGTCCAACCCGTCCAAGGACCTCACGACCGGTCGCACCCTCCTCGACCTCGTCCAGGACAACCAGCAACTCATGTCACCCGAGATCACGAAGCGCTACGGGCAAAAGCTTCCGTTCCTGTTCAAGGTTCTGAGTATCAACAAGGCGCTCAGTATCCAAGCCCACCCGAACAAGAAGCTCGCGGAGCAATTGCACAAGAAAGATGGCAAGAATTACCCGGACGATAACCATAAGCCCGAAATGACCATCGCCATCACACCCTTCGACGGGCTATGTGGCTTCCGGCCGTTGAACGAGGTCGCACATTTCCTGCAAAATGTACCCAGTCTGCGACGATTGGTTGGGGAAGAAGATGCGAAGCGATTCGAGCAGACGGTTTCCGGACACGAAGAGGACAGCTCGCGAGCGGAAGAGAACAAGAAAGCTCTACAAAGCGCCTTCACATCGCTCATGAACTCAAGCCCAGAGGACATCCAAAAAGCTGCGCCTACACTGACCCAACAAGCGAAAGACGAAGGGGCTAAGTTCGCAGGCGACGGTGGGCCGAGCAACGACGGACAAGAACTAGCCGATCTCATGGTCCGCCTCGACGGCCAGTTTCCCGGCGACATCGGCCTCTTCGTGACCTTCTTCCTCAACTACGTCAAGCTCGAAGTGGGCGAAGCCATGTTCCTCAAGGCCGACGACATCCACGCCTACCTGTCCGGCGACATCATCGAATGCATGGCCTCGTCGGACAACGTGGTGCGCGCGGGCTTCACGCCCAAGTTCAAGGACGTCGACACCCTGACCTCCATGCTCACCTACAGCTACGCGCCCATCTCCGAGCAGAAGATGACCCCGACCGAGTACCCGTACTGCAAACTCAACACCGCGGCCTACAAGTCCTCCTCCTCCGCCACGCTGTACGACCCGCCGATCGAGGAGTTCAGCGTCGTCAAGACCGACCTCAATGCCGCAGGTGCCAAAGTGACTTTCGAAGCGATCGACGGCCCTTCGATCGTCATCTGCACAGGCGGTCAAGGCAAGATCAGCGTCGGACCCAAGACCGAGGAGCTGAAGGAAGGCCACGTCTACTTCGTGGGCGCCACGGCCGAGCTCGTGATCGAGAGCGCCGGCGAGCAGCCGTGTGTGACGTTCAAGGCGTTCTGCGAACTCACCGGGAGGGAGGATGCCGGTGGCGTGAGTGGGAAGATGTAAAGCTTTACAAGCTGCCCGGGACACCTGTGCTCTGCGTGGAATGACTGATGACGATTGTGGATAGATTTCAGTATATGCATGAGGAAGGTCGAATACAGATTTCTCAAAGCAGCCATACCTTTTTCATTGGAACTAGTTCCATGGTTTTCTGAACCAAGCCTCCTTACATATGGGCTATATAACGTCAAGACACACATCTACAAAAGTAGTCATGACTCTGCGACGTCCTCCCGGAAGCGCACTTTCAGTACCGACAGGCAGCAAAACTGCTGGCATCAAAAAGGGAAGTAGTAGGTAACTTCCATCTATCAAGCGGTCGCCGATCGCGGGACTGGCGGCAAAGCCGTGCAAGATGAAAAAGAGGAGGGAAAATTGAGTGAAGCCATATTCCTGTTTGTAGCACTCCCAGTATGAGCAGTCAAAGAAAAGAGATACTCTTCACCAACCCATCATGCGCAGAAGAGCACAAACTCCCTCCATTTGCTCCCACTCCTTCCCCCATTCCCATTCCCATTCCCATCCCCGTCCAGCCCAGCCCATCCGAGTCCATCCCAGCCCATCTCAGCAGCACAAGCAAGCACAAACAGGCAAGCAAACCGCAGAAAAGGAAGAAAGAGAAGAAACAGAAAACTTCTGTGCCGTATCCTGCGATCGAGACCGTGTACAACTGACATTTCGGCCTTTCGTCTGCATCTGGCATCGAAAGAACATTTTCCAATCTCTCGACGGAGGGAGCGCGCCCAGGCCAGGCCCACGGCAAGAAGAGAAGAAGAAGAAGACAAAACAAAAGAGGAGAAGAAGACACACAAAAAGGGGATTTCGGCGTTTCGGCCACGAATACAAGCATACAACCGTTGAAAAACATTGCTCAAGCTCAAGAAAGAGCAGACAGCGAGGGCTCCGCGAGAGTGACGCTCCTACTTCTTCTTCATTCTCCCATCTGTTCCGTTTCCTCTCTTGTCCCGATCTTCCCTCGCACTAAAACTGACTGACTGACTGACTGACTGACTGACTGACTGACTGACCGCGCGCTCATTCATCCCTTTGTTCCCACTCCTCCAGACGCCCGTCCGTATTGAGAAAGAGGAAAATAAATATGGAACAAGAAACACAAAAGGACCCCATGCGCCATCCAGTGGTATTCCCCCCGCAGCCACCCGCTTCACACAACGAAAAGAGAATATATATGTGTCCCCTACTCTTCCCAAGGCAAGCAGCAGCAAGAGCTCGCGGTCGTGGCTGTTGATTGCTCGCTTACTTCGCTCCCATCCCTCGCCGAGCCCAAGCCCGAGCCCCTCCCAATGACCAAACCCTGACT
>Ga0268244_10000530_pt1 | contig 15757 bp, 10 predicted proteins | sample AgamicMgSfe_FD_200258 | JGI IMG/M metagenome (GOLD analysis project Ga0268244, IMG submission 200258) | Agave microbial communities from Guanajuato, Mexico - Mg.Sf.e (v2) (version 2) | ecosystem: Host-associated > Plants > Phyllosphere > Phylloplane/Leaf | place: Guanajuato, Mexico | collected... | reverse complement strand
GTGTCCCAGAATGCAGGATTGTACGACAGGAGCGTCTCCTTCTTGATGTTCGGCGCGGTAGGAGGGTGTTGTCTTGCGGCTTGGATATGTCGCATCATGGACAAGTATCGCGGGCAGAGCGTGCCGGCTTCGACAGCGCGACTTACAGAATTAAGTAAGATCGTTAATGGTACTTCTGTGCTTGGCTCGCAGCACTTGCCTTGGAATTATACTCGAGAGGCGTGGGTATGCGGTTGGAAGGAAACTGTCACGGACCCGGCCGCAGCTGGTCGGTTCGCCAGTTCATGCACTAGGATCGTGAGTACTGTCCCCATTGAAACGTCTTCGAATTCGTTCTTGCGTTTCATTCTCTCGTGACGATTGTGGCTAACATAGTTCACAATAGCAAGTATCTTATTCGATCATTAGCGCAATCCTACTTGTCGCTCTGCTATCGCTATCGACCACGATTCGACCCAGTCTGTTCGACTACGATGAAACATCCGGGGGAAACCAGACGGTCTCAATTATCAAATTCAGGTGGCGAGACTGGACCGGAACTCTATCGTATACATGGGATAGCATCAAGAAGAGTCGAAGTAGTTGGCGCGATGGATCTAGGGGCTGGACGAGGCTTAGAGATGTTGATCTAGAACACCAGGAACTAGGGCGAGAAGAGCGTCAAGAGGGGAGAGGCTAGATTCATACGAGATGTCGATGGACAACACATACAATACTATTAAAGCTATATCATGCTCCTGAACTGAGAATCCTAGGTATGGTAAGAAAACAGGTAGTCTACCTTCTCTAGATCTCTTAGTACTTGTCAACTCTGTATGCCATATAGTTACTCGGTCGACGTCGCGCTACTTAAGTAGAGATTTACTTTTCTAGCCACTTAGTCATTGTCACGGTGTTGACTTGCCAGATCGTCTGGCAGGCTGCCAAGAAATAGTCTAGCAAGACTATCTAGCATGTCGTCGACTGACTGCCTAGCTGACCGCTAGCAGGTGATTTGATTTGATTTGATTATCTGAAGATATTTACCCCGCAAGGGGTATGAGCAGTCCATAGTAAACAAGGTTTCCAGCCAATCACAATCGTCGGCCTTAGTTATATAAGGAGGGTGAAGGTTTCTCAGACCTTGAACTGATCGCAAACGCCTAGTACTCCAATGTGCTCTTATAGAGAGTGACTCCACACTTCCTTCCCTTGAATGTTAGAGGGTGTAAGCCTCCTCCATGAGGGTGATTCTCTATGTCGTGTTCTTCCTTATCAGCCGAACAATGCTTGGAGGCAGTTGGATCAAAGTGGTGGTCGTGTTGTTGTGGTTGGATGGAGAGCACTTCTGTGTCAATCTGTTGGGTTCACTCTGTCTTCACCTGCTTTACATCTGTCTTTGCAATCTTCCTGTTTTGATGGCATAGTCGATGGTGGCTTTGACTGCATTCAAGTCTGGCTGCCATTTGTCTTTCTCGTCGTCGACCTTCTTCCCGTCTCTTTCCGCTGTTGAGTATCCTCCTAGTGCGTACGACATGTCCCAGTATCTGCTACCATGCGCTGACTTCACAGCCTGTCTTTCGTTTCTCCATCTTGGGCATGAGAAGAGGAAGTGTGGTACTGTTTCTGTCATTCCGCATCCACATCTGTCTGTGTCTGCAACATTGATTTTGCTTAGGTACGTGTTGAGTCTCGATATGTTTGTCCTTAGCTGGACCAGTATGGCGGCTGCTGTTCTGTTGAGTGCGTTGTGGATCTTATTTGTGTGCTTTCCTGGTAGTGCCTTGTCGATCTTCTGAAGGTGTTTGTTGGGCCATAGAACTCCTGGAGCTTTGGCTTGAAATTCATGACTTTTGCTCTTGCGTATATCGCTGAGATTGGGATGTTATTTGCGGATTTAGGCATTGGTGAGTCAGCTTCTGTCGCCTTGTGGGCTAGCTCGTTCGCCCTCTCGTTGCCTTTGATTCCCTCGTGACCTGGGACCGAGTGCAGTGAGAATGTCGTTTTAGTGATCTTCTCCCTAATTTTCATGACTAGGCCTAGGCTATCATTGACCTTTGCCGATTGAATACTCCGGAGAGCGCTCTGGTTGTCAGTAAAGACTCTGATCTTCACCAGTCTGTTGTTCTCGTGTGATAGCCCTTTGATAGCCACCCATATCGCTTCGAGTTCTGTCAGATGGACGTTCGTTTCTTCAGCTCTTCTTATAGTTCTCGACACTTCCCACGCTGATGTCCAGATCCCTATGCCTGCTCGTCCATTACGGACGGAACCGTGTGTGTAGAGGTCGATTGTCGCTGGCTGCTCTACTGTTGCAAGCTTAGCTGCTTCCTTGTCAAGTATGTGGACATGAGCCTTTGGGCTCCATGGCTCACACTCTATGGCAGGGATCTTCTCAGCTCTGTTTGCATCAAGGTCCTTAAACATCGCTGCTGCTTTCCGGAGAGGTGAGTTGAACCGCTTTATTGGCTTAGTCTTAGCGAGCTTTGCGTGGATGTGTGAAGCTTCCAGCTTCTGGATCGAGATCCAGAACCCAAGTGTCTGCTCGTGCAATCGTTGTTGCAAGGATGATATCCCTGCTTCTAAGACTGCAACGTCGAGACCCAATGTTCTGAATCCTCCCACGATGGCTTGTGCCGCAACTCTCTGGGCTCTGTGTAGTACTGATGGCGTTTTGTTAGATACTGCCAGGTACCAGACTGGCGACGCATAATCCATGACTGGTGCAACTGTTGCTATGTACAACTGCCGCATAGTTGATGGGTTCAGGCCTTGCAATCTTTTTAGAGCGAGTGCTGCTTTTAGTGCTTTCTCTGCTTTCTCCGCTAGATGTTCTTAAAATCGGAGTTCTTGGTCTGGAATCACCCCTAGAACTTTGATCGACTGGCTTGGCTGTATCTGGTCTCCTTTGAAGCATAGGGGCATGTCGCTGTCTCTAAGCAGATCACTGTATCTTGTAAAGTGGATGAATGCTGTTTTTGAGGCTTCGAATACTGCACCACTCTCCCTTTCCCATCTTTCTAGTTTCGGCAATATGTCGCTCTGGATTATCCTTGTGTTCCTTTCGGCAGAGTTGCTAACTACCCGCGCGGTGTAGTCATCAACAAACGCCATGGACGCATCTTCTTTAATTGCCATCTGTACTAGATCTGCATTGAAGAAGAGGAACAAAATCGGGGCCAGCGGTGATCCTTGTGGTGGTCCTGACTGGGGTAGGTCCTCTACCTCTGATGTGAAGCCATTTACCACTACACTCGCCTTTCTGTTAGTGCAGAAGTCTTGAATCCATTTGACCATGGTTTCCGGGATTCTCCGCTGTCTTAGCCTTTCTAGGAGTGGTCCTGTTGCAACGTTGTTGTATGCTCCTTTGACGTCGAACGAAACTAGTGATAGCGTCTGTTTGCCTCTCCACGCGTCATAGATTGCTTCCTGAAGGTAGGAAATGGCTAACACTGTTGACTTCCGCTTCCTTGCTCCGAAATGGTTGTTAGGCAGGAGTTTGTGCACCTCTGTGAGGTATGCTATCCGAGTTGCCATTACTGCTTCCATTACTTTTCCTAGCGTTGCTAGTAGGGATATTGGTCGGTAGTTCTTTGAGAGAGTGTAGTCATCCTTGTTCCCTTTCTTGAGCGGAACAATCTTCGCTACCTTCCAATGTGCTGGTAGTTTGCCTTGCCTTAGAGAGGTCGTAAAGAGTACATGGATTTGCTGTTGCAAAACCGGCCATACTTCTCTCCATACTTTAATGGTTAAACCATCACTTCCCGCTGCTTTATCCGGACTTGCAGAGAATAGCGCCTTCTCAACCTCATCTATTGTCATCTTCTCGCCAAGGATCTGGTCCGCAGCATTGTCCCTCGTTTGCTCTGGCCTTTGAGGGGTGGGTGATTCTGGAAAGAAGCTGTGTAGCAGTTCCTTTGCAATCCTTGCTTTATCTTGAATGGCCTCCCCTCCTTGTCCTTTAATGGATGTAATCCTGCCGAAGCTTGACCTCTTGCCCGGGTCGAGATATCGAGCTGCTTTCCAGATGTTTGCCGAGTCTCCTAGGAATTCTGTCCAGTGTGCTTTCTTAAGTTTCTTGATTGCGTGGTGAAAGTCATATCTTGCTATCTTTGTTGCTATCTCAAGGCTGTCGTCTCGTCTGCCATGTCTCCTTCTTGACCTTGCTAGGTTGCGAGCCTTTGTATACTCTATTCTTAAAGACGTTAGATCGTTTGACCACCATCTCTTCGCGTGTTCTGATGGTTTTGCCTTTGGATAATGGTGATCTATCGTCGTCTGAGTGACTTCTTGGATGTAGCCTTGCATTGCTTCGAGGTCATCTGTCGGGAAAGGGTTGTTGGCTAGGTGTCGCTCTATTCTGTCTCGTATTGCTTTCCAGTCTGCCTTCTGCAACAGATAGCGTGAAGCTGTTGGGTCTTCTACTGCCTCTCCCATGCCTATGACTGTATGGATCGCCCTATGGTCTGAGCCGTATTCGTTCTCGAACACATGACAGGTATCTCGGTCATCGAACAGTCTTTCGCTAGCCATAGTCAGGTCAATTGTTGAGGCTGACCCATTCCGCTCCCATGTCGGCACTCCTCTCTGGGTGAGAAGCTGTAGGTTGTTCTCCTCGATAAAGTCTAGTATCCTGCTACCTTCTCCTTGTCTCGTCTCTAGGGCCACTTCGTTCCCTCCCCATACTGTGTCATGTCGGTTGAAGTCCCCTGCAATAAAGACTTCAAGCTCTGGGTTGTTGTTGCGCTCTCTTGTGACTGCTTGCTGGATCTCTTGTAGTCGGCTATGTAGTTCCTGTTCGTCGGCCTCGTTGCCGTGGCCTATGCTCGGAATGTACAGCGACGCTACTACTATGCTGCGGGTTCCATGTTGAAGGATGACTGCTGTAATATCGTTGCTGTTTATCGTGAGTTGTGTGTATTCGGTATTGCTGTTCATCCATATGCATGATCGGATCCTCTGTGTCTGGTTTTCTCTTTGTAGTGTTTTTGGTTTTATGACCTCAAAGTTGGGACCAGCTCCGGTAACCAGAAGGTTGCCTGCAATCTCCCAGTAATGTGGTTCTTGTATGAGAATGGCATCAAAGTCCCAGATGTCCGGGTCGTTATATAAGTCATCCTGAACTCCTGAGCTCCCGTGCAGATTTGCTTGAAGAATGTTTAGTGTACTAATCATGACGACGTAAGTTGATTTCCCTTTCTTGTTGCTTTCTGTACTCAGGGCATTTCCTGTAGCCTGCTGAGTGATTCCCTCCACAATTACAGCACTTCGGTTTGCCTAGCTTGCAAATGTTGTGTCCTTCTTGTGCGCACCACAAGCACCTGGTGGTGTTCTTGCAGTCCTTCTGTGTGTGCCCAAATTGATGGCAGCTGTAGCAGGACCTTGGTCCTCTGTTGTCATGGAAAGGTGAGACTTTGACCATGCAACCGAACAAGTACGCTTCTTCCCCGTCTGCTTGTTTCTGGAGCAGCTTCTCTACCTGTTCTTTCGTTGCTCGCTTAGCTACTGCAGATGCATAGGAGGTGTGCTCCTTTGGTCTGCCTAGCCATCTCATCAGCTTAACTTCTACTTCGTTCTCCTCTGCAAAGGCCTCTCGTGTCTCTTGGCTAATCGCTCCAGTCTGGTGATCTGTGGCTTCTATCTTGGAGATGAAGTCCACCTTAACAGGGTACCAGGTGGATTCGATGAGTCTTGCCCCTCTAAGAAACATAGGTAGCCATTCATCTACGTGGATTCTCGCTACTTTTTCCGCTTCCTTATCGATCTTGAAGTATGCTAGGTGTACGTCCTTGTTTGTGTGTCTGATCATGAACTGATCAAGGACGACTTGGTCTAGTCCTTCATTAGACCTAATTGCAGCTAGGATTCGGTTCTTGGTTCTTGTCATTAGATTTGATCCGGTGCGCCCATCTGTTTCGAGATTCTTTATGTCTGGTACCATGTCTGCTTCTTGTTTGTTCTTTGTCTTCTTCATCGCACTTCTAATCGACGTTCCCACCGATATTGGGGGTGACTGTGGAGGGCTCGCCTGGTCTGATAGATCGAATGATACTGATGTCCTCGGAGACCTGACTGGTGTTATCTCTGCTTCCTGGCTTGACAGCTGCACTCCACGAGCTGCAATACTCGCATAGGAATCAGTCGTGATGACAAAAAGATGTCGTGGTTCCTAGCAGAGCTCGATGACAACTAGGTGATACAAGAAGGCGTACAACCTTTTAGTAGTGGAAGATCGCCTTTACCCGTTCTCGAGACTCCTCAGTGCACCCTCCGAGCTGTGTCAGCTCTTCTGGCTGCGGTCAGGCATGATTGCATGCATTGGCAGGTCATGGTGGAGACAAGTACACGCACTACAGTCATGCGGCGTAAATTGTCAGTTCAAGAATATGCACGTATGCTTCTTCTCCACCAGTTGTACTGCTTTTCGCTTGTTTGTTATCTTCACATTGGTACATGCATACTTTTACACTTCACGCATTGTGTGGATTGCCAACGCACATACTGCTGCCCAATCGGCTCCAATATCTTGGCTATGTAAAGAGGTCTGTGCATGGGCTAAAATTCCGTACGGCTTTTTGGCTCTGTTTACACGTCTGTTGAATGTTGCCGGTTACATCTTTCTCCTACTACCCTATCAGGTGCTGGCGATTGACTGAGGCGACCTGCCGAATTTGTGACAGTCGCGGACATTATGGGTTTGCGATGTCAGTAGCCATCATGCAGGTCTCAGGTCATCTGGAATTGGCTGAGACCTCCGCCGAGCTGTCACGACAGTCGGCTGAGCATATATGCATCGTCACTTACTGCCAGATACTGTCAGACTAGAGTCAGATAGGCCCAAGGACTTCCTCCACTGGATCACTCGAAGTCTTGCTACTAGAGTGACGGAGACTAGAAGATCATTACAGATGCAATCGTGTTTGACCGGCACATGTGTGCCGATTGACTATAGTCCGAGGTAATCTTGTGTCTTGATCGTCACGCTGATACACGTTGGCGTTAGCAATGTACGCTGTCCCGGTGTTGCTAGGTATGGAAGAATTCTGCGAGGGGTCGTTGGACTTTGAGAGGGGATCGCAGAGAGTGTCTGCGTGACTCAAGCTACAAGGACGCGCTGGAGGCTGCTGATGTAGGACAGATTTCCCGAATTCTTATCATGTTTGTATTCAGGGTTAATGCTAACACTTCTCAGTCCAGGCTAGATGCGAAGCTTCAGCAGTACCCATACGATGAGATTCTGACATCTTTGCAAGCTCAAGGCATAGCTAGACCTGACTGTGCTACTGCGGTCCGCCACCCCACTATCGCCCAGGCCGAAGCCAGTCGCATAACTTTGCTGACGCTTGTCGGCAATATCGTTCGCTCGGGAGGAAGGAGTGAGAGACGTGCTTTGTTGACATGCCTCCGCAGAAGCGAAGAAGCTGATCCTCCATATCACCATCAAGAGAATCCTCCCGTTTTCACATCGTTTCGTCAAGCAGAACTTCTACCTCAGTAAGGAAGGCGGTCTGATCCACTAACAATTCTCACGGAACAACACTCTACAAGTACAACTAAGCAAGATGGACAGGTGAAGGAGATGGCAAAGTACACAATAGCCCTAAAAGAGCACGGAGATCGTATCAGTGCACAACCATCGTACAAGACCACCCCGATTTTGCAGTGTCCACCTTGGTTCAAGTCAGTTGTGGCTTTCAGAGGCTTCGAGGAAAATGGGGAGAGCAGGACCAAGAAGGACGCGAAACACGCTACCTCGAGAAAGATGTGCGAGAGAGTGCGCATCCAACCGGATTAGCCAACTCATAGCGTTATGTTTTCTTCGAACTTATCTTCCAGCCAAATCCATAGCAAATGAACAACTTGTCCTATTGTAACATTGCGGAAGCGGCGATGGCCATTGATTCTGGTCAAACGCATAGCTGGGGTCGTGTCTGATCTTTGACAAACAACGGTCTAAAGAAAAAAAAAGAAAAAAAAAGATTAGAACAGGGGTTTGTTCGGTATAGGGGAAAGTGTAGGTGGTTGCGCGGCCATGTATTGTATTCTATTGGGTACAAAGCATCCAGAGCTCAAGTCTACTCATGATTTGCACGTGGGAAACGTCATGCCTGATTGATCCAAATCTCCATTCGATCGTATACTGCACTGTTGACTTATGCCGATACAGATGCCAGCGATTGGTGCCTAGCCTACTCCTGCGTACAATATGTACAGTGCATGGTTAGGGTGCAAGTGGGGTTCCTGGTCTCCCCACAGCTATATAATACATACCCGCTCGCCACTTCTCGAGTTACGATGACAAGTTCTAGTTCACGATCTTTTTCGACTGTTTTCCCCATAAGAAAACTATGTATGAGCCCAGTCCTGTTGTCCGTCTTCCTTCGCAGCGAGTTGGGGATGATCAGACGAAACAGCTCTACGAAGCTTTGACATTGATGCGTACCTTGGTACCATCTCTTGGGCCTCGTGCGGTCGTCAAAACGGACTGGCACAGATTCCTTGACTATCTTTCTTGGCTATGCGATTCGAAACGTGGCGGTCAGACAGTCACATCGATAGCTGTGGAGTGTTCCGAAGGAACTGCAAAATTCTGGATCGCGGATAACAGTGCTCACATCGACAGCCAAATAACGCACCTGAACTCGTTGCTTGCAAATTTTTGCCAAATCCATCACTTTTAGCCGCTCCAAGGTTCACAAATACACTCGCAAACTGAGACAGTATGTTGTTTGTGTCGAGGAGTAAATTTGCAGTGATGGTGATCAATGTTCGTCATGCTCGAGAAAGTACGGCAAAACTTTGCATTACGCTACAACCGGCTAAGCCGGACCGCCACCAAAAGCTTGGCGATCGAATGATGTGCGACGTGCTGGTGTTCTCGTCAAGCATAGCCTCATGACACCGGAGAGTCTACAGCGGAGAAGCCCTCTCTCATCATTACCTCAATTCTTCGTTGAAGATCGCCAAAAACTGCTGCATCTTCCAACCACCAGGATTTTGGATTCCAAACAGGTGTGATGGCTAGATCACACTACTTTACACTCCAGTACATCGGATGGCGAAGAAGTCATGCGGATGGGGTCTAGCACTAAGTGGCCAATAAGCTTCGAGCACTGTGCGTTTCGCGCCTGCAAGAGGACTTAGAACCACGCATGAAGCATCACTCGAGCGTAGAAGCCGAACGCATCTCATCAGCAGACGGCTTACGTGGTTCTGAATTGGAGCACGATCCGAGACTTTGTCAGCACGGTGACTCGTTCGTAGGACGCTGGTACTTCCTTACGTAGTTTGAAGTCGAAGAACACCTCGAAACTACATCAGCAGCACAACTTCACTGCTGACTTACATGTTTAGAGGACGAAGGCCACTCCGAAAGTACCTAGGGAGCCCAGAAGTTTACGTAGTTCGAGCCTAAAAAACGACTCGAAACCACGTAAGATCGACGCTTCTTCTTACCACCTTACGTGGTCTGAGGTCGGAGAGTAACTCTCACCAGCTTGCGTAGTTTGAGGTCGCAGAGCGATTCGAAACCACGTCAAGAGCACGAATATACTGCTGACTCACGTGGTTTGAGCTCGAAGAGCAGCGCCAAACCACGTAAATCTACGTTGTTGGCTTACATAGTTTGAGGTCGCAGCTCGGCCTGAAACCACGTAAGAAGCACAATCTCATTGCTTGCTTCGTCGCTAATCTTATATAGTTTAAGCACGTAGGAAACGTTTGATCATGGCCAGAGGACGATCGTGAGTCCAATACGATCATGAGAACCACTGGCCGTAAGATCATTGAGATACGACGGGTGGAATCGACGTGATAAAGAATGACTGGTCTTTGACGCTGAAGCCTCGCTTCAGAACATCGCGAATCCGTGCACGAACACACTTGATACGTTCCTGCACTTCCCAAGATTATAGAGGGAGACCTATATCAGATCACCCAAATAGTGTGCGACGATACAATCGCTGTCATCGCCCGATGATCCACGTTTGCCCTCTATCTGTGGGCTTCGACAGCATGCAGCTCTCTGGAAAAGGTGGGGGAAAGACTGAAACAACAACACTGACGCGATGATCGCCAAGCCACAAGTGGGGAACCCGGGACCAAGCACTCCTCAAAAGTGGCGGTGTGTGGTTGGCAGCGTGAATTAGCGTGTCAGCACGCTCTACATGCGTCATGAGTTGGTATTGTTCCTTGCTTTGTATAGTGTGGTCGTCAGTTCGAGGAGATATATGGCAAATGATGCTACCTGGAAGGCAAGACCAGCCAAGAGGATTTGATTGTACGTCGTTGAAAACTTCTGATCCGAGTACGCCGCGCCGACTAGTGCTGCGCCTGTAACCTGCACGATCGTTGCGATAACATCGCACGCGACAAGGACCCATACAACCAACCTCAGAGGCAAAGGGGCGTGGCTCACTCCGTACACTTGAATCATCTTTGGCGCAGTGGTATAGATCGCTGCGCTGAACATCACCGGCGCGACGACGATGGAGAAGTACTACGTGTCTTATCAGTCAGACAGCAAACAATTGACCCAATGTGGACTACTAACCTGTGCGATTCACCAGGGAATAGTATAAAGACCCTGCCGGCTCGACAGAAGACGAAAGAACGCTCCCTCCACCATCTCTCGTGCGATCCACGAGGCTTTCATACACAACTAAGGCACTGCACTAGCTCCAACTGGACGCTCTTGTTCATATGCACCTTGTGATCTACGCTGTGTGTTTTCGGCCGTAGAACGGCATCCACTCCCACACTGGTTGTACGACAAGCTCGAGAGATGGTGCGGCTTCAGACAGAGTAGGCGTACCCTCAATCAAATGCTCGAGCCCTCTGACATCAAAGGATGGCTTACGAAGAAGAAACTACTTCTCGTAATACCACTACCTAAAGATGGTTGGTTGATTGGAGAAGGCGCGGCTGCCTCGAACGGGAATACCTCTGGGCCAACGGCCCGTGCACCAAGTTGGAGTTTGGACAGCGAGAGACGCGCGTGGAGAGCTGGCCTTCTTGGGAATGTGCATGATTTAACTAGATAGTCATTTGCTAAACACCAATCATCAGCGCGCAACATCCAAGCATCATCTCGGCGTTGACAAGGCGTGGAACAAAGCTCTTGCACTGCCCTTGGAGTCGCACTCGGCTTGGTTCAGGCGCCGTCACTGCCCTTTCCTGTTCGGCCAGACCAACTGCCCTTCAGGGGCATGTTCGACCAAGGTATGTCATTCCTGACTCTGTCGCCCTCCGATCTCATTCTCCTTTCCCAAATTTTGTCGAGTTTGACGCGTCATCCGAGGCCTTTTTGATAGCTTCCCGTCCACCCTTCATCTCCGCTCGACGTGACCACGCACGCGCCTGCTAAACCCCAATCAGTCACTTTGCGATAAACTCGAGTTGAGCCATGCAATCGCCCTCGATCAATCCCACCGCCTCACCCTTCCCAAAAAAGCGGCCAGCTCCTCAACCTCACTCAGCCTCCGCCAGGTCGTAGAGCTCCCGCTGCTGCTGCCCCCGCCAACCCCTCGACCGATCCGCCTACGAACTCTTCCTCGGACGCTGGTGATGCTGTTCGTGACGGAAAGCAGCGCGCCAAAGATCTCATGACCGCATCAGGCATCGACGTGACCTCGCCGCCCTCACATTCATCCAACGGAATCGCCATGTCTAGGAAACGTTCGCGCTCTGGCTCACGCATTCCTGCGCGTTCACAATCGCCTAATAACCCTCCACATGATGAAGTCCTTCTTGAGCGCTATATTCAGCGCGACTCTTTATATACTGCTGCCTTGAACGACCAGGCCGACAAGTCGCGCAAGCTCTCCAGGGTCGAAGAGCACGAGAAGGAATGGTATCTTCACGAGGGAAGGCAGCAGCGACAACGACACCCTAGAGCCGTGTTTGGATATGGTTATGCTGGCTACTGCAATGGCCGAACCGACGACAGGACCCGCCTGGAGTATCCAGCCACGTGCCGCAGAGTGGGCAACAGAAGAACGCGCGAACTGCGCATTTCCAGAAAGATGCCGGACAGGAAGCCGAATATCTGGAAGAGCTCGTACCCGTGCGACTGGATCTTGAGATCGACAAGCTGAAAATGCGCGACACCTTCACCTGGAACCTTAACGATCACCTGGGTTCTCCACAGCTGTTCGCTGAGAACCTCATTGAGGACCTCAAGATGCCTGCCGGCCAAAGCCAAGTGCTTGTTCGTGAAGTCTACAAGGAGCTGCTCGACCAGCTGAACGATTACTATCCCCACGTTCATTCTGCTGGCCATCCTGCTGAGCCTGAAACTCTGTACAATGCGCATAAAAGATGCGCATCACCGTCAAGCTCAATATCACCCTTCCTCCAGAGCCTCCCCCGTAATGTTGTTTCTCTCGAGGTAATGCTCCTCGAGGATTTGGAGCGATGACTTCTTTTGTTTCTTGCGGCTGGCCGTCGATGTTCGGCTTGCGGTGATAGAACTGTACAGCGGGCTGCCTGTGATCCGGTGTATGGAGTTTTCGTTCTTCTGTTGGACGTATAGGTCGATTGGCACCGTGTCGGTTTCGACCTTAAGCAGCAGCTTACCTTTGTGCAAAGAGAGCGGCATATCTGTCAAGAAGAGAGAAAATTGTCTGCTTAGCGACTCCATGAGAATGATGCGAGAAACAGACGGTGACAACGGGCATGCCAAGACATGATCGAGCTATGATTTCAATGCTTGAGACTTTTGCTTGGTGAATGATTATGCCTCGGCTCGAGCAACACTTCGACTTGAAAAAATGCTTTCATCTCGTCTGATTCTAGTCCACACTACCGTATCACTGTTGGTATCCAGCGCTAAACCTTCTTGAGACCTGCAGCCAATTGATTCTCGACTTCTTTTTCCACTGTCGGAGTGCCCAAGATACAGATTGTGACGCTGATGAACCAAAGTAATCCCGCAAAGAAGCTCGCTAGTCCAGATAGAATCTTTAACAACGGGTGGTCGTCTAGGGAGGTGACAAGGCACACTATCAAGGCTACGCTAAACAATACCGACAAGATACCAAACGCGATCCCTAGAAGCATGGGTTAGCGTGTGTCCAGCTGTAACAACATCGGGGCATACAACTCACACTCGATCTTTGGCTTGCCTCCTGTCTGTTGCGTAAGAATGAACACTTTTGCTTCTTTGTAAACCATCCACGCATCTTCAAGACCGAAAATTTCCGCGTAGAGAGTAGGCGTATAGCTGATCAATTCGCGACCAGTCCCCAGATTCCATTTCGAGGCGATACGTCTGGCATGGTCCGGATGTAATGCTCGGTTTTGTATCAGCAGCTGTGTGAGAAAGCTACGAACTTCGTCCGCGGTTGCTTTATCACTTGGAGCTGTGAGCTCGATTGGTGATGTAATTGTGAGGTTGGTGTAGAGGGGAAGACTCTCGTTGTTTGTGCGGTCATCGATAGTCAAACTTGAGCTACAAGAAAATGATCTGCCCATTCCTCTTAATATTACTTCGACGACGATGCTTGACACGATAGCTTTGTAAATTGGTCGAAGAAACAAGGAGATCACGAAAAAAGAGGCGGGGCTCACATAAGTTTAAGGGTGCGGCAATCGCGGCTGTGTCGAGCCTTGGCGGAAGTGTAGCCAGCTAGCCAACTGGCCAAACATCCTAGCGGATACGCTTTCCTCTCGAGCTTTCTGATCTGCTGTCAAATCTTGCTTATTCCCGGCCGAAAGAGCAGAGGCATGACTCGCGTTGATTGGCTATGTACTCCGCGAAAGCTTTACTCAGGTATACTCCTCCGTAATCCGGGGGATTCTCAAATCTTGGCTCGTGCGCGACCTCGAAACTTTGTAAAGCAATGCCCCAGATCTCTTTGAGATGTCTGTGCGTCCACGACGCGTCGCGTGAACCTCTTTGTTTTCGCCCCGATGACTATCCCACTAAACGTCTGTCTTTCTAGAATGGCATTCAAAACCACGTTTTGCCACACTCAGGTCGGTATGTTTGATGCAAGCCGTTTAGAATTTCTTGGACTGCGCATAGATCCTATCCATCACGCTCTCATATGCCTTACCTGCAAATGCGCGCTACCGGTCACTGGTTCCTGTTTGACATTTCACTTATGGGAGAAACACAGGATACCTAAACAGTTCCGTGCAGGACTATCATCCTACGTGTATTCACTGCACATCGTTAACCCTTTAGACTTGCCTATACTACCTCATGGGTCTTTAGCTTATCCTAATCTAAAAGTCTTTCGCATCTAGGCTTGCAGATCGTGTGGTCAAAAGAGCACTAGTTAGGATATCATTAGACGCCATATTGCTACGAAACATTAAAGAAGTCGGCAAGTGCTAGATAAGCATATAGATATCATGCTTTGTTAGTCTTGGACATCCTCTCTCTCTCTAGTCGACAATGGACTGTTCTAAACACGGCAACAGTTACCTGTCTAAGCCCGCTGCCATTCCCGAACTGTGTTAAGGATATACACTAAGAGGAGGTGACAATGATTAACCGATACGAGCAACCCCGAGTACTGGATCCGTTCGATACGGAGTTAGCTGTACCGGAGCTAACTAGCCCATGGATGAATCGCACTAGATGGCTAGAGATCTAGCGGAACTGTCGGCGAGATATATTAGTGCGCTTAATAGAGATCGTGCCTCGCTAGCTCTACAGCTAGGATGTGCAACTCGGCTGGCACGACGGTGTAGAACTGATAAGCCTGGCAGACAACGAGGATAGGACTAGAGCGAATATTACTAAACTCTTCATTATAGGGATAAGTCCCTGTCTATGGAGCAACTCCGCAGTTTTGCTTCGAAAATCGTTAGCTCTTCGACGATGTTGCGTGCAAGGTTGATGTATAATTGGCAGCCTAAGTTCGACCTTTACTCGATTAAAGACGACTTCTGCAACCTTTAAGAAGACTTCTCCTTTATCGATCATCCTAGTAACGAGCTATCTAGCGCATGCTTGGAGCTTTTCATAAGAGCATGCGCAGATCTAAGCAATGCTTTGCTTGTAGATGACAAGTGGAACACGACTGCAGTCTGGAGATATCTCAGACTCGAGGAGGAGCTGCTCGAGCTCCTTCTAGCCATGTTTCACGTGCTCGGGGGCTAGGCCCCTCGAGGCACAGAGATTTTATTATTAGAGTGTCGTAACGGCCCTTCGACCGAGCGCGGAATATACGTGCATGAAGGTTACATGATCTATGTCACAAGACACCACAAGGCCCGGAAGGTCACTAACAGAGAATTTCACGTCGTTCGTCATCGTCCTTAGTAAGCGGGAAGAATTCTATTTCAGCCATAAGAGTGCTCGGTGTCATGAAGTGGAAGTATAGGGCTGTCGCCAGATGTTTAAATTCTAGGCCTACAGAGTGAAGGTCTTAGAGATCGGATTGATTTCTAAAGGGTCATAACAGGCCGAAGACACACATGAAATGCGTAGTTACTAGTGTTTGGACTGTCCAATTAGATCGATGGATTACCCCGCAAATGTGCCATACTTTCCTGACTAAGCCGTTCTTATTATCAACTCATCGTAAGTGGTCGAGACGCGCTAAGTCCTTAAGAAGGTGCGAACTGGTCACCGCAAAGTCACACTATTGTAGGGGAGAGATCAACGAGGCTAGGATCCACGATCGTAGCTTACAGATCTTCCTTATAACCGTAATGGTTCGAAGAACACCGATGTTTATTTTCCCACTCCGCGCTCGATAAAGATAGCGAACATTTCTGCGTAACAAGTAGTACTTAAAGTAAAGGTCAACTTTTTATAAAGAGC
>Ga0268244_10000529_pt1 | contig 15763 bp, 12 predicted proteins | sample AgamicMgSfe_FD_200258 | JGI IMG/M metagenome (GOLD analysis project Ga0268244, IMG submission 200258) | Agave microbial communities from Guanajuato, Mexico - Mg.Sf.e (v2) (version 2) | ecosystem: Host-associated > Plants > Phyllosphere > Phylloplane/Leaf | place: Guanajuato, Mexico | collected... | reverse complement strand
TGCATCTGGTGCGCTGGAAAGAGGACATGTTTGGATCGACACAGAATGCGGTCATGGATGCGGTCCTCCGCCAGGTTGAGAAGCAGCGCAACGGCGAGACCATCGAGCAAGGTCAGATCAAATCGGTAGTCGATTCTTTTGTCTCTCTCGGTATCGACGACCAGGACAATACGAAGAAGAACCTGGATGTCTACCGCCAATTCTTTGAGAAGCCATATCTGGATGCAACTGAGAAGTACTATCTTCAGGAGTCGCGGCAATTCTTGGCAGAGAACTCCGTTGTCGAGTACATGAAGAGAGCCGAGCAGCGTTTGGAAGAGGAAAAGGATCGTGTTGGTCTATACCTGCTGAATGAGATCATGGTTCCTTTGATGAAGACCTGCGAGAAGTCTCTCATTGCCGATCATGCCAAGATCCTCAGAGATGAATTCCAGAACTTGCTTGACAACGACCGCGTGGATGACATGGCCCGGATGTACAAGCTGCTGCACCGCATTCCTGAGGGTCTCGACCCTCTGCGAACACAATTTGAGAGTCACGTTCTACGAGCTGGAAATGCCGCCGTCGACAAGGTCGCTGCTTCCGAAGACATGGACCCTCAGATGTACATCGATGCTCTTTTGGAAGTGCACGGCAACTATTCCGACCTTGTGAACAAGGCTTTCTCTGGTGAATCTGAATTCGTTCGATCGTTGGATAATGCCTGCCGCAACTACGTCAACCGCAACTCGGTCTGCAGATCAGGCTCTTCGCGTTCGTCAGAACTACTTTCCAAACACGCCGATGCTGTGCTCAAAAAGTCGACAAAGAGCACAGAAGAAGACGACATGGAGAAGCAGCTGAACCACGTTATGACCGTATTCAAATACATCGAGGACAAGGATGTTTTCCACAAGTTCTACAGCAAGACTCTTGCCAAGCGTCTTGTGTACGGCACTTCTGTTTCCGGCGATGCTGAGACTAGCATGATCAGCAAGCTCAAGGATGCAAGTGGTTTCGAATACACTAACAAGCTTCAACGTATGTTCCAGGACATGCAGACCTCCAAGGACCTCAATGCGGCATTTGAGGACTGGCAAGCCGCCAATCTTGACGAAACGGACCGCAAAAACATCATTGACGCCTATTACCAGGTCCTCGGTACCGGATTTTGGCCTCTTCAACCATCCACCACGCCTTTTGCTCCACCACCGGAGATCGTTCGTACTTACGAGCGCTTCCAAAGCTTCTACACCACCAAATATGCAGGTCGCAAGCTGACTTGGTTGTGGCATCTTTGCAAGGGTGAGATGCGCACAAACTATGTCAAGATGAACAAGGTGCCATACACTCTCCAGGTCTCTACCTATCAGATGGCCATCCTCTTACTCTTCAATGAAAGCGAAGAAGTCAAGTATGATGATATCGCCGAGGCCACCAAATGTAGTAAGGAAACTTTGGACCCGTCGCTTGCAGTCATGGTCAAGTCCAGACTTCTCACCCCTTCACCCGCGGGCGCGGGTCAGGAGCTTGGCACTGTTTACAAGCTGAACCATGGTTTCAAATACAAGAAGCTCAAGGTCAACTTGAACATCGCTATTAAAGCCGAAGCGAAGCAGGATGCAGAGGATACACACAAGACGATCGAGGAGGACCGCAAAATGCTAATTCAGGTAAGTGACTACTAGTATTCAGCATATGTGAACTCTACTAACGTATGACTAGTCTGCTATTGTCCGTATCATGAAGTCTCGCAAGCAAATGAAGCACAGTCAGCTTGTCTCTGAAGTCATTCAGCAGATCAAGAGCCGCTTCGTTCCAAAAGTGCCCGACATCAAGAAGTGCATCGACATCTTACTGGAGAAGGAGTATCTCGAACGTCTGGAGGGTGACGACCTTGGTTACTTGGCTTGAGCACAGTGCTCCTCGACGGACACAGATGCATGGAGAAGGCGAAACGGCGTTTGGGTGATTCACCTATTGACGATAAAGGCGGCCATGCTGCAGCTCCTACTTGGACGGTAGGCAAGGAACGAAGTCATGACACGGTTCCTGCATGGCGTAGGCGTTATAACAAGACATTCATTGGCGAATGCACGGTGGCTCAGCTCGTCGCAAAACGCTTGGTACCAATGTAGATAGTACAAATACGGACATCGATAGGCAATGGCATGCTGGTTGTTGTTCAATGTACTTGTAAATAACATGTGCATGTGCATGCTTCGGTACGGCGCAGATCAATGCGGTTCGGCCCGCTAAAGGTCGGTGACGGCTGCGTGTGGTGGGCGCCGACCGACTTCACGTAATTATAGCCGACATCCGTCTATCATTCTTTAATTCCGTGAAGCATCCAACAGTAACCTCGCAGGGCAGACCAAAGAGAGAGACAATTTACGGGACTTTGCAAATGCAAGCTCGACTTGAATCGGGCTTTACTTCATTGGTTCTCCTCATGCCGGATCCTTGAAAGACCGACGCATCCCACTTTCACCGACCTACCACGCGGCGTCCGAGAACAGTACACTGCGTAGTAGAAGATTACGATGGAAAGAGCCAGGAAGCGTAAGACAGACTTGAAATACCAGCAAGATACAGAAAACTGAGAAACAATCCTAGGCGAGTTGCGCGACATCAATTTACGGGTATGGGCCGGTGAAAGAGGTATGCGGCGAACCATCTGAAGATAGCGAGCATACCATAACACATCCAATAGATGTCTTCGAAGTCTCTTCATCTCTGGACTCTTCTATGAAGAAGAATACGGCATTCATTAAACGTCTACGAACCGCTATCAACCCCCCAGGACAGAGCGCTTTTGTCCAGGAAGTCCGCACGCTTTCGCTACACAAGTACCTCTCCGAACTCATCTCGGCATGCTTCGAAGGCCTCAGTAAGCTCAAAACACCTGGCGAAATCACTGCAGGAGTGGAAATTGTATCGGCGCTTCATCAACGTTTTGGACCGGAGGACTTCACGGGCTATATTGGCTGGCTTGTTGGTCGCGGTTTGAGTACGCCGGACAAAGCGCAATTGAAGAGTCTGCCCCAGGAAGTCAGAGAACGCGAGGAGAGAGATAGAGTGTCGAGACAAAGGACCCTGCTTCGTGTTGCGACAGAGTTGTGGTTAGTCGGTGTGCTGAAGAGCTTGGAGGATGTTGTGAAACCAGAAGAGGCGGGCAAGACAAAAGATGCAGGAAAGGCTTCTGACGGTCTCAAGCCTAGAGCGAACGGTGTCAAGGCGGATCACGGCGACCCAGAGCCATTCCCGCTCGAGGTACTGAAGGACATGCTTGGACATGATCGCGAACACGTCAATCTGCCTCTCGTGGTCGCTTTCGTCAAGACGTTCGCGTGGGATATTTTGGGCTCAACGGCTACACAAGCAGAAGGACGTAAGACGGTCAATGAAGATGGTGCTACAGAGATTACGAACGGACAAGCGGACTCTGGTGCAACGACCGACGACGAAACTACGAACTCTCAGGATCCTCCACTCATCGATACCGATCTGCAGCAACGCTTTAAGAACATCCTTATCCGCTACTTCGAAGATGTCAAGGCCCACGTCCTTCGCGATCACAAGCACGTCGCAAGCCAGAGTAAGCGAAACGCAGAAGCCTACGTCAAGTCTGGAGAGGTCTTTGAGGATCGACAATCCAACTACGAAAAGCAAGTCAAGTCGCATGAGAAACTGGCATCCAACGCGCAAGTTCTCGCTACTGCTCTGGGAGCGGAAATGCCAGACTTGTCTGAGAAGGAGAATTCCAACTCTGCGACCGATGGCTTGATTGGTCTTGTCAAGACCGGAGAATATCTCCGCGGTCAGACCGAGGGCGCGGGTATCTGGGAGGATGAGGAGGAGCGACGTTTCTATGAAAACCTGACTGATCTTAAAGATCGTGTTCCGGGCATCCTCCTCGAAGACGGCAAGAAGAAGAAGACCGACGAAAACGAACAGGTTGGCAAGAAAGTCGAGGAAAAGTCAGTCTCATCTGCGGAGCCATCTGACGCGGCTGCTTCTTCCGAAGCCACCAAGTCTGAGGATGCTGATGAGCAATCCACTGTCATCACAAACAAGACCGTTGGTGCACAGGTCGATGCTCTTCTTGCTAGGTTGCCAGAGCTCACGTCGAAAGATCAGGTCGACCAATTCGCGATTGACTTTTGCTTTCTCAACTCCAAGGCATCCAGAAATCGTTTGGTTCGCGCGGTCCAAGAGATTCCAAAAGGACGCATCGATCTGCTGCCACTCTACTCTCGTCTCATCGCGACCTTTAGCAAGCCTTTACCAGACGTTCCTCAAGCGATCGTCGCATATCTCGATGATGAGTTCCGCAGTCTGCAGCGTCGCAAATCAAAGGACTTTCTTGGTCAAGTCCGCACGACAAACATTCGGTACATTGCTGAGCTCACCAAATTTGGTGTGGTCCCTGAGCATGTCATATTCCACTGTCTCAAGGTCTGCTTGGACGACTTCTCGCGCATGAACATTGAGATCATCTCCAGCTTGTTGGAAAACTGCGGTCGTTATCTCTTGCGAAACCCTGAGAGCTCTCCACGAATGGCTTCGTTCTTGGAGACACTCCAGCGTAAGAAGGCGGCTCAGCATCTTGGACAACAGGAGCGTATGTTGATTGAGAATGCTGTCTACTACGTCAATCCTCCCGAAAGAGCAGCTATACAGCAAAAGGAGCGTACCACGCTTGACTCTTACGTTCGCAAGCTTGTCTATCTCGACCTTTCTAAGAGATCCGTTGAGAAGATCATCAAGCAAATTCGCAAGCTCCACTGGGAGGAGAGCGATGTTCCTGAAATGCTACGCAAGATCTTTTCCAAGCCAGGAAAGATCAAGTACAGCAATGTCTACCTCCTGGCGGTGATTCTTGGCGCACTTCATCGCTACCACCAGGACTTTACCATAAGCGTTATGGACGAGCTCATGGAGAAAATCACTGCTGGCCTGGAAATTAACGATTTCAAGTACAACCAGAAAAGGATCGCCGAAGTCAAGTACCTTGGTGAACTCTACAACTACCGCATGGTTGATTCGACTTTGATCTTCGACACGCTGTACAAGCTTCTCAACTACGGTCATGCCGGTGGTTTCGTTCGTCCTGACAGTGACTGCCCCATCGACCTTCCAGATGACTTCTTCCGCGTCCGACTCGTTTGCAGTCTTTTGGAGACTTGCGGCATGTACTTTGACAAAGGTGCACTCAAGAAGAAGCTTGATTTCTTCTTGACGTTTCTCCAATATTACGTCCAATGCAAGGAGACGGCACCTATGGATGTCGATTTCATGATCCAAGACACGTTCGCTATGCTTCGACTACAGTGGAAGGTTGCATCTACTTTTGACGAAGCTAGCCAACAGTTTGCAGAAGCTTGCAAGCAGAACTACCAGAACGTGGCTACTTCTAGAGATGCGGAAGTGGACGAGGAAGACGAAGCTGGTGCTTCTGATGATGCTCGTGACCACGACCGCGACGCTGGAGAGGAAGATGGTGGATCGTCCGGTGATGAAGCCGCCGAGCCCGCTGAAACGGACACGCCAGAACATGCCTCGGACGACGAAGAGGAACGAATCGTCGTGACTCGTCCAGAAGAGCAGCGCGACCCAGAAGCCGACGCAGAGTTTGATCGTGAGCTTGCAAAGCTGATGACGGAAGGTGTCGAGTCCCGCCGCTTTGCGACGAAGCAAGCCTTTGACGTTCCCCTACCTATGCGCAGAGCAGTCAAGGAGCCATCCGCACCAACACCGGTATTTGCGCCCGAGGAGCCACAAGAAGCACCTACGCCTGCATCTATGATGAACACGATGCGCTTCTCGCTACTCAGCAAGCGCGGCAACAAACAACAAGTACGTATAACCCCATTCCCTTCCAGCCACTTCACTAACCCTTCAGACCCGCTCAATCGACCTCCCCAGCGACTCGACCTTTGCCGTCGCTATGCGTTCGCAACAAGAAGCCGAGCGCGCCGAGCAACAACGCATCAAATCACTGGTGCTGAATTACGACCTCAACAACAGCTCAACCACCGACGACAATGCCCCGGAGCACAACGGTATGCTACGCAATATTTTCCCTTCTGCGAATGATGATTTCCACTACGTGCTGCGTCCCACCCGCCACGGCCACGGCCCACGCACTCAACTCGTCGGCGGCGGGCAACTGAACGATCCAACCGCTTTCAACTATGCGGATCTGAAGAGGCTGAGTAGACGCCGTCCAGGAAGAGTCGGACGCTCGTCATGATTGTGAACACCACTTCCACCGATAGCGAGAACGAGAACGATGCTACGATTACGATTATGCTTACGATGACGACTTTTGCTTGCTTTTTTGCTTGTTTTTCGTGCGATATAGATATACCCTGCGTTTGTTTTTCCGCGCCTGTCTTTTCTTGGTTCTGAGCTGCCGAATGCTGACGACGTGATCGCAGGTCTGGATGCTCATCCTACGTTTTCGGCTCAGCGATATGACAAGGGCGGTAGTTCGAGAGGACCGCAAAGGGCGAGGAAGTTGCAGTTGAGCGATGTTGATTGGTGAGTGGTGCCTTTTTCTTTTTCTCTTCTGTTGTGACTCACTCTGCTTGGGCTTCTCGTCATTGATCTTGCCACGATCGGCGCGCGATGCGAAATAGACGTGATTATCGTGCATGAATTGGCGAAGATGTTGGAAGAGAACTGGACTGACATCCATAGGACTTGATTATTAGGTGCCTGGTCAAGAACTACACAATATGCCTCTCAACTAGCAGCACTGCTCGTTGAACTCGAGTAAGAGAGGTCGGCATAACAAACAAATCTGGACTGCCTGTGCTCTTCTACGACTTGCTCGACAAGCGGCCATTTACTCGGCACGGCGTCCGATGCGCGACACCTCAGCCATGCATGCTGCCGAGATGTGCAAGACAAGGTTGAGATCTTAGTGACGTTGAAGTCAAGACAGGTGAACGAGTATGGAGAAGTGAGAAGCAGCGGTGAAGGAGAGCAGGGAAGAATTTTGGCTTTGCATTTTAGGTGGGTTGAGGACACTCATTCAAAGAATATTGCAAAGAATGCCACCCAGGTCTCTACCGTGGCTCAAGGACCACCGCTCTCCCTGATCACCGCTTAGGAATCTCCATCTCGGTAAGAGATTATATGCACAGGTCGTCAATGCTCGCCGTCCTCGTTCCATTACACCATGATCTCTCAAACAGCAGTAGAATAACCACCCTTTCCACCATCCGAGCTCAACATCCTTTCCATGTTGACCCTCTTCAAATCATCCCTCTTCCAACTCTGCTGTCTACCCAACGCACCTCCCACCCCGGGCCTAGCAGGCTGAGAAGCATCGGTTTTGGCAGCAGCAACATCGCCCTTGTACGCCACCGAGCCGAGCACTCTAGGACCAGATGTGTCCGTTGATGAGTGACCACTAACGTCGAAATCAGGATATGAGGTCGCTGATGTTGATGATGATGGGTGTTCGAGACTCATGTTTGAAGTCTGTGAGATAGTTGTATTGACCCTGTCTGCGAGGGCGGACTCGTAGTTGTTTGTCTTGCGGCGGTGGAGCGTGCCGTGTGGTGAGGCAGAGTCCGAGGGAGTTGCTTGGCCCGAGGCCAAGGCCCCGGCGTCTGAAGAGACCATCGAGCGCGTTGCGGTTGTGGATGGACGGGTGTAATCGTAGTGCTGTTGACCTTGCGAGGTACTCATTTTGGGTTTGGATGTGTGAAAGTTTGGGAGGGATTGTGCAAAGTTCCTTGAGTTCTGGCTTCAATATGGCGTTGATGATAGTATCTGTAGTCAATCGGAGTTGAGTTCGACTTGGAATTCTGTCTGAACCCTGATAGAGATGAATTGATGGAAGAGATCTAGAAGTGAGAAAGAAGAAGAAAATCAGCAAAGCTCTTACATACGCTCTCCTAGCTGGTCACACGACTGAGAAAGCAATTGCTCTACTGGCGGATGCGTGGTCTCGATCGCAGTTGCAGTAGCTATTGCGGGGCAGTATTCGCCGTAGTTTGTGTATGGCGGGGCAACTGTCCGGGGAAAGAGCTCCCTGATGATCAACTAGCAGATCTGGCTAGACCTTGGCCCTGCAGGCGCAGCAGCCTTGGCACTTTCGGCAAATTGCAGTTGCCCTGAATGGTTTCTGTGGAGAGTCTTTTAACGAAACGGACACGACCGATTTGCCGATCTGTCATGGAGTCGCCGTGCAGCGGGTGGGTGCACATCACAAGTTTCTGGCCTCAATCGTGCACTGTCATGAGCCGATATACGTATCCAGGTACCCATTTCGAGCTCCGAAAATATCTTTCGAACGTCGCCGAATGTGAGAGACACTTTGGTCTGTCGTACGACCATAAAAATAGGCTCGCCGGCTTCCGGCGCCATTGATAAACGGGCATGGCAAAAGGCATAATTCGAACTCACAATATTGTTATGCACGAAACGATTGGGTTTCTATGCATATCGACAACCTCTAATCATGCATTGTCTAGATTGTTTTTCGAAGGATGTAACCGTCAGCTGATTGTCATATTCATTCAACCTCAAGCGACCAGATCGATTCAAATGGGGAGTGGTTGACTCTGGAATGCATTGGATCAGGGGGAACCCACATTTCTCACTGCAAGACGTGCTCTGAGACATTATATCGAGGACTTTGATTCTTTCCAAGACCAATCAGACAATACTAAACGTCTAATACGGACTCGAGATCTTGTCAAAAGGTAGGCGTCGCCAGCTTGACAGTACTTTCCAGTCAGACCGTTTGTATACCGTTGATGCCGCGCACTTCCCACATCAACAAAGCAACGAATTTACATCATTATCGATGGTCGTTTCCAAGCTTTGACAGGTTGAGCTATTTTCCTATCCGTTCAGCTCGACTGCCTGAACTATCTCGTGGATGTCTAAAGTACATCATAAATCAGGTCCGCTGTTGACTTGGTCGACCACTTATTCTATTCAAAACTCCATCTCATCATTGACGAAACGACCAGCCATGCCACCAACCTTTTCACCTCTTACGCTTGACACCTCGATGGCGAAACAGCCTCAATCACTTCACAGATACTTGGACAACCTGGGACCCTTGTCAAGTCTCCCTACTCCTACGATCGAACGCTCGATGCAGTCTTTCAACATCCAGCAAGGGGATCTAGCAGACTCGATATATGATGACCGCAAGACTCTTCGAGGTATGTTGCGACGAGTCGTGTTACCACCACCCAGGCAACTTACAGGAAACAGGAATCGCAAAGAAATTCTCGCAAATGTGTGCAAGAGCCAGCCAAGGAGAGAAGCTTCTTGCAGCAGATGTTATGGAATATCTGGAAGCAGCACACCTACCTCTGGAAAGCCTCACATTAACCTACAATATATTGGTTGAGCTCAGCAAGCCTACAAGCACTCTCATCAGGAACGACTCCTGCAGCGCTGGCGAGTATCTGATCGAAGAAGAGAAAATGATCTGCAGATCTGAGCTCCTGCTGTTGGCATCACTCCAGCTAGCAGCCTCTCTCCGTGACAATCGTAACTCACCTTGGACACACTGGAATCATGACTCCCTTCCACAAAACATCGACTCCGAAGAGCTCTGGAGAGCATCTGCGGAACTGTACGAAAGAGTTGCAAAGCGTCTACCTGCTATGGCCTCACAAGAAGCGCATTTCTCGACATTGAAGATGCTCGATATTGGACACGACACCATTCCTTGCGGCGGTGCATTTGATGGAGGCTTTGCAAGGAAAAAGTCGATCCGAAAGGTTGTTGGTTACTTTGACGGCTATTGAGCAATACTCCCAGGTATTTGCATACTTGCATAGTATTGAACGAGTACAACAGGAAGAGAGATGTCGAAAACAGCACGAGTACTGAGTGATCTCAATCTGGTTGGGCACAGCCGGGCCGAGATCGTCCGGCCCGCAAACAGTGGGGTCAGATCCCGCAGAACGACTGTGCGGGAAGGGCAGGAGCACCTCCAGGGTTTTGATTTGGCCCTCATTCATGATTCACGATCATCTGTTTATGTTCTATATGACAATGCGAACACGATAATGTTCTTCTCACATCTATACCACTCCCATTGTTGTACCTTGTGATCAATTGAGACGAACTACACGATGCCATGATTGGCATATATGCCTTGGAGATGTCCGTCAGCCGTGATTCCCCGCCGTACCTGAACTAGGTATCTAGGAGCTCTTCCCCGCAACGCAGCTCCTTCATCCAAGCCAATAACAACCTCAAAGATGCGGGGTACGGCAGGAAGGCTGAGATGGTCCAAGGACGATGCATTACCTTACACGTGAAAGCCGCTGACGAGACCTTCTCATGTCATTCAAGTACAGGTAGGTACCTCGGGCGCCTAGCCTTCTCTCACCTCAACCGTTCCTCCCACGGCGCAGTAAGTAGCTCGAGACTTTGTCAATCTCTACTCGTTTCGTTCCTCTTCCACATCATTGACGCTCGAGTCTGCTCGTACCTCTGCACCTAGGGCCTGCATCTTCACAAACCCCTCCAAACATGGCTACCACTACCCGAGAGCGGAAACCATCCACTGGGGCTCCTATTGGAGACCTCATGGGCCCTGTCGGACCACAAGGAATGACCAGGCCCAAACACAAGCGTACAGTCACCGGCCTCGGTCCTGCAGAAATCAAGAGCGCCGAAGCTTCAATTCCTGAACCTCAGAGAGATGCCTGGAAGAAGCACTCGGCTCAAGGATTCACGACAAAGGACGAGTTTGAGAATGAAGCTGTCAAACATATCGAGACCACTCTAGCGCGATCCTTGTTCAATTGCGATGAAGCTGCCGCTTATGGAGGTACAGCATTGGCATTTCGCGATCGTCTGGTCATCGAGTGGAACAAGACCCAGCAGAGACAAGCATTCGCCGATCAGAAGAGAGTCTACTATCTGTCTCTCGAATTCCTCATGGGTCGCGCTCTCGACAATGCCATGCTCAACGTTTGTCTGAAGGATGTAGCAACTCGTAAGTCTGTCCTTGTACATGTGGTCGATCGATGACTGACGACTACACAGAGGGCATGTCTGACCTAGGGTTTCGCATGGAGGATATCATCAGTCAAGAGCGTGATGCTGCTCTTGGAAATGGTGGTCTCGGTCGTCTTGCCGCTTGCTTCCTCGACAGCCTGGCTACGCTGAACTATCCTGCCTGGGGCTACGGACTGAGATACAGGTATGGTATCTTCAGGCAAGAGATTGTCAATGGATACCAGGTCGAAGTTCCAGACTATTGGCTAGATTTCAACCCATGGGAGTTCCCAAGACACGACGTGACGGTCGACATTCAGTTCTACGGGAGCGTCCGCAAGCAGACAGACGACTCGGGCAAGACAGTCTCTGTCTGGGAGAATGGTGAGATTGTCACCGCCAATGCATTCGATGTGCCTATCCCTGGCTACGGAACACCAACCACCAACAACCTTCGTCTGTGGTCCAGCAAAGCTTCCAGCGGAGAATTTGACTTTAGCAAGTTCAACTCTGGCGAGTATGAAGCATCTGTTCAGGATCAACAGCGAGCTGAAACCATTTCGGCCGTCTTGTACCCTAATGACAACCTCGAACGAGGAAAAGAGCTTCGCCTCAAGCAGCAATACTTTTGGTGTGCTGCATCTCTCTTTGACATTGTTCGTCGTTTCAAAAAGTCCAAGAAAGCCTGGGGAGAGTTCCCCTCTCAGGTAGCCATCCAGCTTAACGACACACATCCAACTCTGGCCATTCCAGAACTCCAGCGTATCCTGGTTGATCAAGAAGGTCTCGAATGGGACGAAGCGTGGAACATTGTCGTCGCGACGTTCGGCTACACCAATCATACCGTTATGGCCGAGGCCCTCGAAAAGTGGTCTGTACCACTGATGCAACATCTTCTACCTCGTCACTTGCAAATCATCTACGACATTAACATGCACTTCCTTCAATACGTTGAGCGAAACTTTCCAAAAGACCGTGACCTTCTCCGGTCTGTTTCGATCGTCGAAGAGTCTCAGCCAAAGATGGTTCGCATGGCTTTCCTCGCAGTTATTGGCTCGCACAAAGTCAATGGTGTTGCCGAGCTCCACTCTGATTTGATCAAAACCACTATCTTCAAGGACTTTGTCAAGATCTATGGACCTGACAAGTTCACAAATGTCACCAACGGTATCACTCCTCGTCGTTGGTTGCATCAGGCGAACCCTCGTCTTTCCGAATTGATTGCTTCCAAGATTGGTGGTGACGAATATCTCAAAGATTTGACCCAGCTCAAAGAGATCGAAAGATACGTCGATGACAAGGCTTTCAGGAAAGAATTCCAAGAGATCAAATACGCCAACAAAGTTCGTCTTGCAAAATACATCAAAGAGCACAATGGCGTATCGGTCAACCCAGCATCCCTTTTCGACATTCAGGTCAAGCGTATGCACGAGTATAAGCGTCAACAGCTGAACATTTTTGGAGTCATACATCGCTATCTGACTCTGAAGAAAATGTCTGCCGAGGAGAAGAAGAAGGTTCAGCCAAGAGTGACCATCTTTGGTGGAAAGGCTGCTCCAGGTTATTGGATGGCAAAGACCATCATTCATCTGATCAACCAAGTTGGTGCTCTCGTCAACAACGACAGTGAGATTGGTGATCTTCTCAAGGTCGTGTTCCTCGAAGATTATAATGTCAGCAAAGCAGAGATCATCACTCCTGCAAGTGATATCAGCGAGCACATCTCTACAGCTGGTACCGAGGCTTCTGGTACATCCAACATGAAGTTTGTCCTGAATGGTGGTTTGATCATCGGTACTTGCGATGGAGCAAATGTAAGTCGTCCTTGGGGAGTTTTTTGACACCTTCAGACATACTGATATCATTCAGATCGAGATCACCCGTGAAATCGGTGAACAAAATATCTTCCTCTTCGGCAACCTCGCTGAAGACGTCGAGGATCTCCGCCACGCCCACTTCTACTCTGAGTTCAAGCTCGATTCTGATCTTGCTGCAGTATTCGACGCCATTCGTAATGGCATGTTTGGTGATGCTGGACAGTTTTCTGCCCTCGTTAATGGCATTGTCGACCATGGAGACTATTACCTCGTCTCTGACGACTTTCACAGTTACATCGAGACACACAAGCTCATCGATGAAGCGTACAAGGACCAAGACGAGTGGTTGACCAAGTGCATTACCGCTGTTAGTCGCATGGGTTTCTTCACCAGCGATAGGTGTATTGATGAGTACGCCGAGATGATTTGGAATGTGGAGCCTCTTCCACCTACCACGAACGGAGCATGAGAAGGATTGGGCGTGAAGTGCTTCGGCAGGAGACGTGATTGAAATGACCGCATTACCTGGCCATATATTACGGGATCATATATTCATGAATGAAATGCTGTCAAGAATACTTGACGTGCATCACGAACGTGAATATGAACCTGAACGAAAAGTGCCGCGTTGTCCATTGTCGTCAGGAGAACAAAAGCACACTCCATAAATTTCTGGACTAGTATACATTTATCCCAACTGACATGATTCATAGTCACAGAATGCTTCTAACCAAGAACTGTCAAGCCTATCATCAAACCCACCAATGATCATATCATATCACACCGCAAACCCTCAGCCCTCTTCCTCCTCCTCAACCGTTCTATGAAACCCTCGTCTCCTCCCTCACAGCCTCGGGCAAATCAACAACAACAAGCCACACCGGATTCCGTGGTTTATACTGCACATCCATAACAGCAGCATTAACCAACAACGTCTCCATGCCTCTCTGCACCGGCCTCCTCGCATCCTTACTGACATCAACCTCCACGAACCCCTTCTGCCGTGCTTCAGCCTCATCGTATCCAACCCTCTTGATCCCATCCGCCGAGATCTCGTCCGCCCAGTTCTTTTTGAAATCCTTGATCGTCACGCTATCCGTGGCGATCTTATCGATGGTCGTAGCAGGTGGCCACGCGATTCGTTGTCCGCCGTGCGCTTCGTGGATGTGGCCGAAGCAGTGCAGGAGGGGTCGAGAGCGCATTAGAGCCCGAAGGAGGTGGGGGCAGCCGACTAGAGAGCCGGTTGTTGTGCGGTCGAGGTTTGCGTAGGGAGGGCCGTGGGTTAGGAGGATGTCGATGGGCCGGTCGAGGGTCGGGGTCGTGTAGGATGGGATCGGGGTTGTGCAGGCTGATTTTGCGCCGATTAGGGACGAGAGACGTGGGTTGAAGCGGTCTGTGTCGAGTGGGTAGGAGAAGGCCCAGCTGCAGAAGTCGGGTTGGTAGGGGGAGGCGTAGAGCTGGGGATCTGTTAGTTGGGTCGAGAACGGAAGGAGAGGGGAGAGACTTTTAGTGATGCGCCGTTTTGGAGGTTGATGGTGTGTATACCTTCTTCGAGCATGGTGACGCCTTCTTTCTTCGCGCGGCCGTCTTTGTCGAACCAGAATGCTGTTGCTTCGCTCCAGAGGGCTTTCCGTTCTTCGAGACTTAGGTCTAGCGAGTGTGGGTTTTCTTTCAGCCATACTTTGTCTAGTGTCCGGTCGTGGTTTCCGGCGATCACGATCTTGACCGGAGCGTCGATTTTGGCGAGCATGTCGAGGGTCTTGTGGTACTCGTTCATGCCACCGCGCATTGTCATGTCACCTGTTAGTCTCAGTATGTTGTTCCTTTCTTAGTGAAATGTTGAGCTTCCGCCTCAGCTCCTGACTTGTGTATTTTCCACCAAAGGAGTGCCGAAAAACGAAACCAAAAAATGAAATGCAAAAAGATCAACACAAGAAAGAATGAACATGATCAAAAACGAGCCACTGCGGGACACAAAACATGGCACCTTCACGATATAAAGAAGCTTCCACTTACCACAATGCACAACCACATCAGCATTAGGCAACGGCTCCTTAAACGCCATCCAGTCGCCATCTTTCTCTCCCCCGTCCCCATCCCTGCCCATTAACTCCGCAGAGTGCGTATCACTCAACACCAACACCCTAGTCCTGACACAATCATTGACCCCACCATTCAAATCCGACGTCGCCTCACACGACGTTTCGATCGTCGGCGTGCGCGAAAGACTCGACATTGAAGACCAAGTGCTCGCTCGTGAAGGAGGTGAGAAAACGGTATTGTTCTGTGTGCTGGATGATGAGGGTTGGGGATCGCGGGACGAGAGGCGGCGGAGCAGAGTGCGGAGTTCGGAGGGCATTGTTGCGGTCTTGTCGTGACGCTTCCGGGGAGTTCAATTAGGCATGCACCAGAGTGGGTTCTGTAATGGTCTTTGGTTCGAGGACGAGAGCGGAGAGATGGATCTTGGTCGGAAGGGTAATGTATGATTTTAAGCGATCGAGGACGAAGCGTATATCATGTCCACGAGGCGCCTAGTTGGATGAGGCAGTCGAGTGTTGAAGGCACTGGTGCAGTGAGGAGTCGTGCGCCTCCTTTGAGTTATGTCCCTCAGTCGCACAAGATGATCCAAGTTGAGACGACGGCTCCAATAAGACAAATGTAGCCCGCCGTGGCATACATTGGATCAACAGAGGTTGGCACAAGTCACGTATTAATACCCATTAAACGGAAATACCAAGCCTTGGACCAAACCTACACATTCCTCGGCGCATTTCGATTGGACGATCCGCCTGTCTCGATGAACTCTACCAAGAGGCTAACGTCACACGAAACCACTGACAGCTTTCTACATCGCTAGATGATATACATCTCATCGAAGACAAGAAAAAAATCCGCAAGGGTATCAATATACTACTACTACTTTACACGAAATACACATCATCTTGCACTCTACGCCTTGCTCAAACTCAAGAAAC
>Ga0268244_10000528_pt1 | contig 15787 bp, 16 predicted proteins | sample AgamicMgSfe_FD_200258 | JGI IMG/M metagenome (GOLD analysis project Ga0268244, IMG submission 200258) | Agave microbial communities from Guanajuato, Mexico - Mg.Sf.e (v2) (version 2) | ecosystem: Host-associated > Plants > Phyllosphere > Phylloplane/Leaf | place: Guanajuato, Mexico | collected... | reverse complement strand
ATATACATACCTAGTAGAGATGAATATACTAGTAGGAAGAGGTTTTAAAAATATAGTAAAGCTACAGCCCTGAAATATACTAAATCTAGGCACATTCTTATAATTGTTCTGTTAGTATTTTAGTCAAATACCATAACTACTTCTTAACTAATACAAGAAAGTGGCATTGCTAGGAGCTAACAATCCAGATACTGTCTTTAGGGGGTTATTCGGATCTTCAGTGGGTCGGAAGCACGGTCACGTGATGGTCTGAGGATCTTCTCATTTGGCAGGGGTTTTGGGTTACGTCTATCTCTGCGTTCCCCGTCCAATGGACAGCAACAACGTAGTTTGCTTCCCACGTCGTGAAGATTCAAAAACTCCCCTGAAGACAGTACCTCCGAACCTTGGAATTAAAAGATCATCTATCAGTCACGTGATGACGCTTCCGACGCAGGAATTTTCGCCCGAGCCCCCTGAAAACAGTAGTACACAGGTGAATGAGCACCGCAGCCATCACAGCAGTATTCCGACCACAAGTGTGCTGTTCATGTGCTTTGTTACTTACGCTGGCGATGCGTATAGCTTGTGCACCTGTTCGAATATCGGCCGTAAAGCACCCTTCTTATAGTCGAGCAGTATCGTGTCGTGATCGGTTCCCGGAAGTTCGTGAGTCTCAAATTGAACATATCTGTCGTCCTGCTGCCAGCATTTGTCGAAGTACTCCTGCCCGGCTTTTCCGACCAGCGCATCCGATTCGGCGAAGTATACTTGCAGCTGCAGTTTTGTTCTCGCTGAATCAGTCTCGGGTTCGGATTTTAGCCGCTGCTGCTCCCGACCGTTGACCAGCTTGACATACTCCATGTAGTCTTCACAGGTACCCCACAGACCCGATCCGGCTTTCTTCAAACACAACTTTGCCTCTTCGTTGCCAGCTGTTACGTCTTCCTCGAAGAAACACTTGGTCGACAGCCGTTCGATCTCTTTGCCAACCTCGTTGTCGACACCGTACTTTTCGGCCGGAGTGGTACTGCCAGGGTCGCTGCTGGCACCCTCGGCTTTGAAGAGACTCATCGAGGACGAGACAATGCCGCCAGACCATGAGGTGACAGGCACAACGCGCTCATTGACGAACTTGGTGACTCTGGACAGATTGTCGATTACTCCAGTGGGGAGGATCGACGCCATATTCATGAGAGCCGTATGCGAGTGGACATTGTCGACCCAGGGAGCCAGGAGGCCTATGTATGGTGCGTGTGGGTCCAGCATCTCGCGAAAGTGATACAGGGCGTTGAGTGCGTAGAGTGTGCCGGCACTGTGGCAGACCAAGCTTACGTGTGATATCTGCAGATGTTTGAGCAGCACCGGTACCGCTTCCAACCAAACCTGAATGCGGATGTTGAGAGGCACAGGTGTCGAACCACCCATGCCAGGTCGATCCGCGCAGAGCAACCTGACGCCTGTTTGCTTCGCCAGATAATCGAAGTGCAACGCAAGAGACCGACCGCCAAACATTGGCGGGCAGAAGAGGATGACGGGTAGGGTGTTGTCGGAAAAGTTCGAGGTCGTCGCAAACGTGACGCGTAGCTTTCCATGTGATTCAGTCGGCGGCAACCAGAGACATTGGTGGATGTGCTTCGCGCACACCACTTCGATTGCTTCATCCATTGCGCGCGACGGTATTTGGGCCGGGTGACCAGGTTGGATGGATGGTGCAGACATTCTTACCCTCGAGCTGGCGGCCAGAGACCTGACGTTGAATTTGTGTGTGTAAGCTCAGTTCAGTGAATGTGAGCCACGCACAAAGGCGGCATTGCGTATAAAGTGGTGTCAGCCCACCTTTGCTCTCGCTCAGCCCCCGAATGTTGATCATGCAGGTGAGGTGCTGCACGACGATTAGTAATGATCAGTTTGGATTATTACGTGCCAATGTTTACCATTTTGGTACGATCCGCTTACAGCGCTAACGATATCAAATTTCACAGTCTCCTGACTTTCGTTTGTATCGAGGATAGAATGTGTACTTGCAATTCACTTTCCGGACATACGAGGGATCGTCTGTGGCTGTGGCCAAAGTGTCTGTAAGGTACATATATCCTTCGAACTGGGCATGAGGTTGCTATTGTACTGCCTTGCTACGATAAGGCGACGACGTGAGTTGCTGAGTAAATACACCTCCCAGCAATCATCAATTCTACTTCGATGGCGGAGGACATGTTTCGTGCACCTGTTCAGCGAGGCATGCGCACACTTGATCGCTCGGCATTCCAGCGCACAGTACCATTGAAGGCTGCCCGAGTGTTTGACAACAAGCACATTTCCAGGATCCGGACGGAGCTGGAGAGAAGTAAAGATGCCCTCCAACAGGACAGGCTTGGTAGCGTGCATTCCGACCCAGATCCGGGGCGTGCTAAGGCAGGCAAGAAGTGCATTTTGCTAAGGCCGGAGGTGAGCAGCACGGGTGCGCCTGCCCCTGACCGGACCAATGGACTTGATGTACAGCTCAACGGTCGAAGCAGTCCCTGGCCACACTCCGCTACCGTGACCGACCTTGTCAGTCAAGACCTCGTCGCAGTGGTTCCGTTCGATCTGCATCTGGATTACAGCTACTGGACGTACCTCGACATCATCACAGCTATCTTACCCGAAGACGAGCAAGGCGAGATCCCGTCCGGCTTCTCGCAAGTCGGCCACGTAGCGCATCTCAACCTGCGCGATGAGTATCTCAAGCACAAACACCTGATCGCGGAAATCCTCATGGACAAGAACGCGGGTGTGCGCACCGTCATCAACAAGATTGATGACGTTGGCGAAGAGAACGAGTTCCGCACGTTCAAGTACGAAGTTCTTGCTGGCCCAGATGATTTGGATGTCACGATCTCTGAGGAGAATTGCACGTTTAAGTTTGACTACGGCAAAGTATACTGGAACAGCCGGCTCAACACCGAACATCGTAGACTAGTTTCTACGTTCAAAGAAGGCGAAGCTGTATGCGATGTAATGGCCGGCATTGGTCCGTTCGCTGTACCTGCTGGGAGAAAGAATGTTTTCGTTTGGGCAAATGACTTGAACCCGGACAGCTTCAGCAGCCTCCAGGACGCCGTCAAGCGCAACAAAGTCCAGGACTATGTGAGGCCCTTCAACGACGACGGCAGGACTTTCATCAAGACGGCATCAGCTGCCCTGACCGAAACGGATTATTCTGTCGACATTACTCAAAGACCGACCAGAAATGAGCCTGGTGTGAAGCGCGAGGTCATCCGTACACTGCAACAACCCAAGACATTCCAGCATTTCGTGCTCAACCTGCCAGCTTCTGCGCTCACTTTCCTGCCGAGCTTCATTGGACTGTTTCCTTCCAGCATCCGGAGACACCTCCCAACACAGTTCGCCATGCCACTTGTACATGTATACTGCTTCAGCACGAAAAGTGACGACAACATCGAAGAAGGCGTAAAGATCTGTGAAGAGATAAGTCGGCAGCTGGATCGTGAGATGAAGGCGGGAACCATTGAGGATGGTGATGTGGTGATCCACGATGTGCGAGACGTGGCACCGAAGAAGAGGATGTTCTGTGCTAGCTTTCGGCTGCCCGAAGACGTTGCGTTTAGGGAAGGGGCAGGCAACTGCTGAGGACAAACAATCGTCTGGTTACATGCGTGTCTTAACGAATGCCGGAGCCGTGCAGCGATGCATGGCGAACAGGGCTCAGCATTTGCTGTTTGGTCGAAAGCAAGCTGATCCCGCCGTGGTCGCTCTGGATAAAGGACAATCGCCCAGTCGGTAGCTTTGCAGGGGATGGGCGGATCGACGAGTCTCATCGACGGTGGAAGCGCCTTGACTGCAATCAACTTCTCGAAGATGCAACGTCACGGGCCATGAGATCCAGAAATGCAGCTTGCTTGTGTGCTCTGCTTGAAGTAGGCACGAGCAAGTTCTGCTGCTTCTTCAGAACCTCTTGTACGGACGTGTCCGGGATTCGCATCTTGTTGGCTGGTTTGGCAGTGGCACAGCACCAGATGTACGAGCATCAGCCGGCGACATATCGATTCAAGGAGACATTGAACGGTGGTAGTTCATGCTCTCCGATCGAGGATTTGTGGAAGCATGCACATCCGCTACTCTGGTTCCCCGAAACGAACATGAGCACAGCCGGGACGGAACTACCCATTCAGTGAATCAAGCCATACCTTCTTCATGTTTTGGAGTTACACCAACCTGTCGGCACGCCCTCGCGGGCGTCCAATAGACCACTCGTTTGTTACACAACAAATTTCACGCCACACGCAATCACTTGTTCGAAGAGCTCCATTGTGCAGCAATACCTCGTCTGACTCCATCTACTACCGCGCCTGTGAAAGTCTCTCAGGTCGAAAGCTATGACTACCAATCCGGTTTTTCTCATTTCTTCGCAATGCCAACAACAACTACACCACTCAGTCTTCCGGGCGCACTCGGACATATTCCCTTCATCTGTCCCTTCATGGCTTCTTGCAGCTCAGCGACCTCACTCTCCCTCATATCTTCCGTAAGCGCGATCATGTGCGACATCTTCGTCAGGATGAAATCAATGAAGGACTCATATGGCTGAAAGGGCATGTTGACGGGTACTCTGTGGGTTTCCACATGTGTGAACTCAGCCTTGTTCAGCTCTCCTTGGAGACCGCTCGTGCTCCGCCATGCATGAGAAATCTCAGGGAGCTTCTTGTCAGGTTAGATATCGGAGATCGCGTTCATGAGATCCATCCACTGGCTTCCCTCCCAGGACCTGACGGCTGCCACACCGTTGTCTTTGAGGACTCTTCATGTCTTCGTCAGACTTGAGTGGATCAGGAGTCATGGAAAATACCATGCCGGCCGTCACGTGGCTTTGGCTAGCGTCTTCCACGGCGCTCAAATCCGTCCCGTCTTGCACCTTGACGTCGACATGCTTCCACGGCGACCCGGCCTTAGCACCACCTTTCTAAACTTCGACTTGCTTGAGCATAGCTTCGCTGAAGTCGGTACGCAGCAACGTACAGTCTTCGGGTATGTTTAAACCGTAGTCTTTGACGATGCGCGCCATGATCGGCCCGGGCCCACAGCCATCGTCTAAGATACCGGTGGCTTTGGAGGATGGCAAGAGAGCAGTTGCGCGCTCGAGCATGAGGCCGATGGGTTTAAGTGTGGTTCCGTATGAGATCTTCATATAAGACCCTACCAACTTCTCCCAAATGTCACCCTTCGCTACAGTCACGTTAGTGTTAACCTGACCATCATAGACGTTCTTCAACCCACACTCGTCGAGTCGAAGCATGGTGGCCCGGCGGACCAACTCTGCCAGATTTCCAAGACGTACTTGTGCCTAGTGTCAGATCTTTGACACTACGTTGCTGGAAAGAGTCGGCTTGGAAACGTAGCGAGAGGTGAATGCCACTGGAGCGACTGTTCGAAACGAAGTCAAAGTGCAAGATTCCACACGAGGGGTGTGAACTTCTACATACCACCTCGAACGCTACTTCGCTGCATCTCGGTAGGGTTGCCGATGTGACAATGTGCTGCTGGCCTTACAGTATTGACAGTATGTTTCCAGACGGTTCGGGGACTATTCGGAATTTTAGCGATCGAAGGAGGCTTTGTTTTACCAGGTGTTCGTCCGGCTCTACTTCCGCGAATGTCTCACTCCAAGCCGCTCTTATATTCGAGAGCTGCATCGCTGCCATGCTGACTAATCTCGGGTATCCCCACCTGCACACATGCATCCAGGCTGCACCTCAAGGCTCTTCTCGATGCCCTTCCTATGTCGAGCCATCTACTCAAGCCAACATCCATCTCGGCATACAGCAGTCTCAGCAACGCAAGTCAGACTCTCGAGAGCTGACATGCATCTCGTATAAGCACGTTCAACTGGCAGCCTCTGCTGACGGCACCAGACCGCTGACTGCAGGATTACTTGGCTTTCCCTCCTCCCAGAGAAGCTGCAAGGAAAGCTGGGAGCCCGATCAGCTCGATCCAGCCTCCTCACGGTCAGCAAAGGCGCCGGAGGCTGGCGTCGAAGTCTCTCAAGCCGAGCGAACGGTGGCCTGCAACAGCACCCGAGAACGATGTCACTGCATGTTTCAGCCATCTTGTGCACGCGATATGCGATTCCGAACAAACAGATCACAGAGGAGTACCAAGGCTGTGCCAATCAAGCTGACGGCCAAGCATCGAATGCCTGGAGCTTTTGCGATCGAACTTACGGTACGAAAGGGAAACGATGCAGTCAAATCTCGCTACACATGGGCAGCCAAGCAGTCAGCAATCATCTCGTATCTGTGTTCCAGACATTGATTCACCGCTATATTCAATCCGCGGAGCCGTACGCTTGTTCGCAGTACGATGCTGATATTGCTGCCATGCTGGCTACCGACTGCGGAGTCAATGCGCCAAGTGTATCTCGGGTTGTGCTTGGCTCCACGTACAATCAACGCGACCATCGGTCAGCGTAAATACCGAATCCATCATGCTCCTCTACGGCTATCGACACTTCAGCGAACGTTGCGTCCTATTTCCCCAGCTTGGCCTGTTCGGAGGCTTTCCTCCAATTACTGTAGGGCAAGGTGACAATATTCCATAAGCCCGCAGCTCCTAAATGTCGGATATGTTCGCATACGGAGCCATTGTCAGGGCTCAGCGCAGCTTCGGCCTGTGGAGCATGCAGTGTCACAGTGTGTCCTTTGAGTAGCTTGCATCTGATATGTCACGCGCGTGACGTGCTTTAATCTGCCTCTCGACTTGCAATTTGTACTCGCTAATTGCGTGTCTCCGGCCGAACCTTAGCGCACTGATCCGACCTCTGCAGTATGATCGCAGCTTTTAGACGTTCGGTGGCAGGCTGGAGGGAAGTTCCAGCTGAGTCCCTGGCCTAGGACCTCCTGCGGCATCCAAGATGGTATATAAACCTTCACTCGAAACTCATTGAGCTCATCATTGACTCTACCCCGGTTAACAAGGAATCTATATTGTCGACAATCATGGAAGCCCTCAACCAAGCCCACAGAGACGGTGTCGTCAAAGGGTTGAAGGACGTTGCCGGAGTCGCCGACCGTCTCGACGTGGATGAACTTCTTGTGAAGCACCCAGAAACCTTCAATCTGTTCTGCCTCGCCTTGAGCGAGCTCATGAGTGAACCCGAAAGCAAAGACACCATGGGATACTTCCAGCTCGCCGGCATTCATGGGCTACCCAAGGCTTTGTGGGACGGCGTCGACGCAAACTCCAAGCATTCTGGGGGATACGGGTACTGTGCCCACAGCAGGCCAACCTTTCCGCCATGGCACCGCCCATACTTGGCCATGGTTGAGCAGACTCTTTTTCTCAAGATGCGTGATATCGCTGAGACCTTCCCTGAAGCCAGCAAGTCGGCATATCGAGAAGCGGCCCAGCAGTTTCGTTTGCCATACTGGGATTACTATCGACCTCGCGGAGAGCACACAGTCTTCCCTGGGGTCTTCGGCAACGGCAAAACGAGTTTCAAATACGACTTCTCTGTGCCCCAGATCTTCACTGTCGATCAGATAGTGCTGAGGACGCCAGAGAAGGGAAACGAGCTTGAGCTTCGTAACAACCCTTTCCGGCTCTTCGATTTCCCAAGCGTCGGTAGCATACCGGAGCGCGAGTGGAGCATCGTTGGTCAGGACTCCGCGAACTTTTCAAGGCAGCAAACTCAACGTTACCCGTTTTCTCCAGATCCTCTAAAGTCCATGAATGACGCCATCAACAAGAACCGGGAGAGTGGAGTGGCGCAGATTCTGAACATGGTCTCTGACCTCGCCTACAAGGACTACGACGCCTTCGCGCACGATACCGCCGCCACTCCATCCTCGGGTTCCTTGGAAGGCAGTAAGTCTACCCTGAGAGGCAGTCCCAGCCCGTCCGGTTGATCCCAGTCTTCATCACTCCTCTCCACTGTCCAGTCACTGACAAGTAAATATAGTCCATGGTAATTATCACGTTCTGATCGGAGGTACTGGTGGTCACATGAGTCGAGTACCGGTGGCTGCGTTCGATCCGATCTTCTGGCTACATCATTGGTAGGTACAGCTTGTCATGGTTGCCATTTGCATGATCGCTGACAAGGAGAAGCCAGATTGACAGGTGGTTCGCGGTCTGGCAGGCAGTGAATGGTTATCAGAGGTTCAACACTGATCAAGAGGATCTGCTCCCTTTCCGAAGCGCTGAAGGCTCCGCCGCATTCTGGACTTCCGAACGTTCAATGGACACCAAAACCTTCGGGTACTCATATGGTGACGCCGTTGGCAGCGCGCAGCAGGTCAAGGACAATTTCGTCGCCAACTACGGCTGGAGCAAGCGGACCAGCCAACAGCCGACCCCCGGTCCCGCTCCGCTAGCAATGCGTCCTCTTGATTTATCTCATGCGCAAGTATACCAGTACAACAGTGTTTCCGTTGCCAAAGCTGCGGTTCATGCAGCGCAAGCGGTCATCGCGCAGCCGGTGAAGTCGGCAAAGATCGCGGTCACTTCAGCTAGGAATGTGAGCGGAGCGAATCTGGATTTGAGAGATGCATCGGCCAAGGTCACGAAGGAACAGAAGGTCGTCTCGGCTGCTGCTACTCCCGATATGGCTGTACACGGAGCAAACCTCGAGACGAGGACTGAATCAATTGAGACTACGAAGGGCCAGAAGGGGGCTACGACACCCCCCGCAATAACTTCGAACGGAGCAAGCCCCGAGACGAGGACTGGGTCGGCCGAGACTGCGCAGAATCAGCAGCTGGCTCCGGCTACTCCAGCAACAACCGTGAACGAAGCAACCCCTGAGGCACGAACCAAGTCAGCGCAGCCTACAAAGGGCCAAGGGGGCGTTGCGACTGAGCATTCGCTCGACAAGCTTGAAGGCTCTGGTCCCAAGATCGCCGCTTCAGCTGGTATTGATGAATCCAAAGTCGAACGGGAATGGTTCGTCGATCAGGTTGTGCAGAGGTAAAGCAAGAATATCCCCATTGACCTTAGTCCATATCTGACGTTGACCGCATAGGCTGGCGCTCAACGGTGCCTTTACAGTCTTCTTCTTCGTCGGAGGGACGCCTGCCACCACGGTTGACACAAGCGAATACTTGTCGTACTCGACACTCGCCGGAGTCAACCATGTCTTCGCCGCCCCAGTGGAAGCATGCGACAACTGCGGCAACCAGCAGCAGCAGGCTCATTTGGTGTCCAACACAGCTCCGATCACACCCATTCTGCTCGACTACGTGCAGCTAGGCGACCTGGCCGATCTCAGTATGGCCAATGTCAAGCCGTTCTTGGTCAAGAACTTGAAGTGGAGGATACTTACGGTAAGACACGTCTCGATCTTCCCGCAATACGACCTGTGACTAACCATATCAGGTCAACGGCGAGCGTGTCGATCCTCGCAATGTACCGGGCCTTAAGATCGGGGTCAGTTCAAAGCTGACGCCGCTGGACGGGCAAGGCCAAATCACGTACCAGGAGTTTCCTGACGTTGTCGAAGAGATCATCGAGCGTGCCTCTTAACCATCGGAATGAACCTGTATCCGAACCCTGGACTCCCCGTAACCACTTTTCTCGCATATGGCGTGAATGCTTATCGTTGGTACATATCGAGGTCCTGGCGACTCTGGAACTCGTGAGGCCCATGGTGCATGTTTCTCTCAAAGCGATCGTAGCCGGCGTGGGAGGAAGTGAAACTGCATACTTGTCTGGCTCGTGCAGGCCGATGGACCACGTTTCATGAATACCTGTGATACGCTTGATAGTGCTTCCCTGTCGAGCTTACTACCAGTTTCGGTCCAGATGTCTCTGGCATACTTCGTTCTCTTCGTTACTCGGGAATAGGGGCAGCTTTTGGAGTCAAATGTTCGAATGGCAGACCGAGTATGCGAACGATATGCAGCGGACGGAGACGGTGGCCGCTTGCACATCTCTTGCTGCGCGATGAACATAATGGTTTGGAAGCCTGGAAGGTCATGCAAGTGTGCTATCGCCGTCCGACTTCTTCATTCATAAGGCATACACATCCGTATCGAACGGCACCGGGAAGCGTGCAACCCCATCCGCCTCCTTCGAGACAAAGACACTCGCACTCTGCCCCCGACAAGGGAAATCGCCGCACCCCTTCGCATCGATCCTGACCTCCGCTTGTTGCCCACAATTCGCCAGAACATCGACAAAGACCTCCCCTGGCCGGCCGAGCACCATCTTCTTGACGGTATACTGATCCGACGGGCCGATGCTGAGCATCACAGCGCAGCCTGGCTTCTCGCGTGTCCCCGCTCGCGTCCACCCGATGCAGCTCATGGCATCGAAGCAATCCGTCTGCCCGCCGAAGGCGAAGAGGCGGCGAGCGAGCATTAGATCTGGGAGGAGACTGCGCATTCCACCATTGCCGTTAGGCACTCCGAGGGCCGGCGGCTCGGCTTTAGGCCCCCTAGTACCGTACAGGTCACCCCAGAAAACGGAGGGATAGCCCTCTTCGCGCAGCAGGATGAAGGCGTACCACAAGAGCTTCAGCTCCGGCATCATGGGGGTGAAGGACGTCTGCCCCGCTTGCGTGTCGTGGTTCGTCACCAACGTCACCGCATGATCCGGGCGAGCCTGCAGCAGACTGTCACGGAGGATGGTGCGGAGGTCGGCGTTCTTGCTCCCGCGGCGGACATCTTCTGAGACACGGCTGAAGTTGTAGAGCAAAGGACTGTCGTATGCGTATGCCCCTTGCCCGACGGCATCGAGCCATTTCAGGATGCGCTCGACTTCGCCGGTCCATATCTCACCGACGACGAATGCGTTATGACCACCTCGCATGCGCTTACTGCATTCGTTGACCCGCGCGACCCAGTCCCGCGTGAAGGCGTACGAAAAGTGCTGCACGGCGTCGAGGCGGAAGCCATCGATCCCGACATCTTCAATCATCCACTGGCCCCAGCGCAGGACATCGTCCCGCACAGCCGGGTGATTGTGGTCGATGTTCGCGAACATCAGGTAGTCAAAGTTGCCGTGCAGGTCGTCGACATCTTCCGCCCATCCCTTGCCTGGCCGTCGTGCCGGTGTCCCCGTCAGTTTGTCCTTGAGCCGCGCCAGCCTGTTCAAACCCGAGAAGCCGCTCTGTGTCGGTAATTGATGCTGGTGAGGTTTGGGATAAGTCGCCGGATCATCGACCAACTTGTAGATAGCATTCTTCTGCGCTCGCTGGTCCCAGTCCGTGCCATTGAAGTGCTCCGCTCGCCATTTAAACTTACTGTACTTCATGCCCTCGCGCTCCCGGCCCGGGAAGTCATACTTCAGCCAAGCTTCGATCTTCTTCGGGGGGCAGATCTCCACCCTTCGGTCTTTTTCCCCAATAAACAGGTCCAAATCAGCCAATCCACCTTCCCCATAATGCGCAGAAGCTGTACGCACCTTCTTCATCGACCTCCACCGCCCAAGCCTCATCCGTAGCGTCACCCGCAGTCTTGTGGTTCAGCACCGCATCCCAGATACACTCCACCCCTTCCCGCTTCGCCGTCTCCATCAAATCTCCCAGTTCCTCACGACTACCCCACTTGGTGCTGCGCGTCCACTTCTGATCGAACTCGCCCAGATCCCAGAGGTCGTAGCAGTCGTACCCGTTCCCTTGCGGGTCGTTGGCTTTGCAGGCCGGCGGGAGCCATATCGACGTGATTCCGAGACTCGCAAGCGAAGGCAGGATCCGGTTCAAGCGGGAGAGGTGCGAGGTCGCGGAATGAGTCTCGTGTGGCGCGGGTGGTTGCGAAGGCGTGTGCCATTCGAAGGTCTGGAAGAGCGTTGGGTTCGTTGACATTGCTGGGGAGGATGTGGTGGTATATCGGATCTGTTGGGTGAGTGATGCGTGTTCGTCCGCTCGCGAACAGTGAAAGAAAGATCTTAGGTAGAGCCACGAAGAGTCAAGAGAGAGAGGAACCTACTCTACCATTGAGCGAGCTACAGTGTACTGCTTACTCCCTATGAGCGCATGTAGGGGGGGAAAGGGTCTGAGGATGATGAGGTGACGAAACCGGGTTGTATGGAGAAGCGACCCACAAAGATTGAACATTCGACGTCACGTGACATCCCGCTTGATCCCATTCACATTTACATCTTCGTGCAGCCCATTGTGTTCTAGGTCAATTCACTCGATCTACATGGCTGGGCCCGTTGAGGCGCACAGTGTTGGGTGCATTCGACCCTATTAGACGCCCGCCTAACCCTACTGTACATGTGTCAAGAAGTCGCCAGGCATCTATCGTCTATCACGCGCGTTATGCATTCTTCGCAGGAAGAGCACGCTGTTACGATCATGCCCACGCAAATCACGCGAAATACCAAGCCTTAGAACCACATGCCCTGTCTGCGCTCGCTGTCGGAAGACAACGATATTCCATTCCAGCTCCTCACCCAGCTTCTCCAGCCATCCTCATACGCCTCCTCCGGTCCGCACGTCTACTTCGCAATCTCTACACCGCCAACGGCGCCTATCGCCCTCTTGATGTCCTGTTGGCCGGTTAGCAATGGGTGCTGTCACGAGATCTCAGGTAAAATGACTTACGCCGTAGATGGCGAACTGGCCAGCAGTCAGAGTGCCCACCATGAACAGACGGGCGCCGATGCCGGAGTAGGAACCGCGGAAACCAAGCTCCTTGGCAATCTTGATCAAACGGCTGGTGGTGCCCTCACCCGGAAGACCCTTGGTCTTGTTGATCTTGGAAAGCATGGTGTCGGCGGGCTGGGAGACGAGGGCAGCGGCGAAACCAGCGATCAGACCGGAACCGAGGTTGATCGTGGTGTTCATGCCGGCAGAGGTCTTGGACTTGTCGAAGAAGTTGGCGTAGACGTACTCGGCGACCTTCTCGTACACGACGAACTTGGCCATGGTGTAGGGGACCTGCTTGAAGAGGATGGGGCCGAAACCGGAGTAGAACGCGCCGAAGCCCTCCTGGCTGGCGATCTTGGACATACCGCTGACGAGACCGTTGGCGAAACCTGGATCGGAGACCATGCGGATACGGGTCGCCTCGAGCGGGCACAGGGCGATGTCGGCAAAGAACTCGGCGCAGGCGGAAGAGGCGAGGTAGACGGCGGTGCGGTTGTTGGCGGCGGTCTCGTAGCCGAGCAACGAGATGGACTGCTGCTTGAAGAACTCGTAACCACCGAACTTGAAGGCACCCTGGAGGAAGTAACCGGCGAAGGTCGGGCCGATACCAGTCAGGAGTGCGCCGGCGCCCTCCTTCGCGATGACCTGGCGGATACCGCCGACGAGACCACGGTTGTAAGTGACGGGGTCGAGCTGGATACGGGTCTTGACGCTGTATTGCACGTATCCACGTCAGCCATTGGTCTTCCAATGTATATCGTGCGTGGGCCATTGTCCTTTTCCTGTTTCTGCACGTATCTTGGTGATGGCTTACACGTCGATGGGAGTGAGCGCGCCATGGGTGACGGAACAGCAGACGGCACCGGCGAAGGCGAAGCGCGAGTAGAGGTTGAGGCCGGACAGGGCCTGCGGTTGCGCCTTGGCCTCAACGGACTGCTTGAGAGAGTCGAGCTTGACGCTGCCCGTCGAGGTGGGAGGGGGAGTCGCGGTAGCACTCATGGTGGTGTCTGTCGTCGAGTGAGGAGGAGGTGGTGGTGGTGGTGGTGATGGTGGATCGAGAAGGAGGAGGGGGAGTGGAGATGGATGACAATGAGGTGTTGTGTTGGTGGAGAAGTACTAGAGGTAGATAGGGAGCTTCTTGGGTTGGAACATTTTCTGAGCCGCAAGAAAACAGACCGGGACGGAAGCTGTTCACACACACAGACCGTTGGGGCACTTCCTCCTGGGCCAATCATGCCGCACGTGTCAACGGCTCGGCTTCTCGGGACGGGCAGCTTCGGTTGCTACGACAAGCCACACGTGATCAGAGACGTGACAAGTTCAACATCTCTTCCTTCTCATCACTCGCCTTCTCTTTCTTGAGTTTCTTCATCCTCACCCAACAGCATACCGTACCGCGCCACCTCTGACAGGTACCCTTCGCATCATACGTGGAACTATGGCCGTCTGCACGAAAGTCACACCTTATTGCGGCTACCTACCCGGACTGTGACAGCGAGACAACCAACAATACATGTACTGGCTCCTCGCTCCCCAATGTATTGCACGTATGCCCCGTAACGAAGGCAGTGCAGTGTTCCTGTTGCCATAGCGGACACGAGCGGCGAGCATTGTGACGATAACCAGTAGCCAGCTCCAAATCCATAGCACATCGGCTGGCGACATGATGTCGGGTCAACCTAGGTACGTCTGTTCATCATCACACTTCACGATGTTTGAAGATGAGAACATGCACGGTTAAATATACCATTTCCGAGAATCTGTTGCGGACACTCTTGCTTGGAGACCTACTGATACAGCGTCCAATCCACATGCCAGAATATCCATTACCGTCTCCCTGACACCGTACTGACAATCTTCAGGCAATTTCTCAAGTGGCTCATTGGGAACAGAGTACACAAGCCGTCCATCCGAGCTGCTGCGTTTGCGTGAGCGGTTCCTACCCTCTCTCATTGTCCTCGATGGTCTTTGTGCTTAAGGGACAATGGGCTTGTCCAAGTCTTTCACCACTGGTGTATCTCTTCATTCACATTCTTTGTTTAAAGCTATTTCCAGTCTGTAATCTTTGAGAACAACACAATGCCAGTTCCTTTCTCACGACACACAAAGAAGTCTCGTATATACCCAAGCGAAATTGCACCCTCGAGGCGATTTCTTCCTTCCTTCGTCGTTCACCATCTCTTGCGTATCCCATACCCCTACACAGTCACTCCCTTGCAACGGCGTCAGGTACGCTCCTTGCAGTATTCTCGCCCGCATCGCATAACTTGTGACACAAGCTGGACACTCTCGCCCCCTACCCTATACATCTCTTCAGCACCACCACTCCAAACATGGACGCATCAGAGCAGCAGATGTCTCTCGGTGAATCGATCAAAGACTCTGCACCAGATCAGTCGCTAGACGCCTTCTTCGAAGGCCAGCAGCTCGACGACCTCTTCTCGGGTGATGAGAGCGCCTTCACATTCGACACGGAGGGTACCATCACCCCCATTGACTTGTCGGACGCTGACATGAGCCAGTTTGACGGTTTCTTTCCTCCCGCACCCGCAGTACCAGAGGAAGTTATTCCTATGGAGCCACCGATGCCACAACCGTTGCCCACGGGCCCGCCGGGTGCTTGCTTTCATCCTGCCGTCGGCTGGTACTTCCCAGCGCAACCGCAAAGCTACCAAGCATCTTACATTTCGGGCGCCCACAGTTACGTGGCCACCCAGTTCACCCAGCAGACTGTTCCGATGCTCGGGTTCGCCCAGCCGCAGAATGCAGGTATTCTTGACCGCGTGGGAATCCCAAGCCATCAGCGCACTCCCTTCGTTCAGAAGCCCTGGAGCAAAAAGCGTAAGCAGTGCTTCGGTCCGTCCTCTTACTTCCGCGGCGATTTGTCAACCGCCGATGAATCCTCCGCATCCGGCTATAACTCCGAGACGACCGAGCAGCAGCAAGACCGTATCAAACGCGCTAAAGTGACAAGCGCACCTCGTCCGCGGTTCGCCGCACCAGGTATGGACAAGGGCGTGGTGGCGGCCTTCCACGCCGCGCGCTACGGCAAAGGCCATCGCCTGGGCAAGCCACCCAGCATCATTCAGCGGTGCACCTGCACCACCCCCGAGACCAAGATTCCGCGTCCGAAGAATGCCTTCATCATCTTTCGTATGCATAAAGCGCTGGAGTACCGCAGCCGCCTCGGTCCGCAGAACCACCAGAAGTTCTCCAAGC
>Ga0268244_10000527_pt1 | contig 15804 bp, 20 predicted proteins | sample AgamicMgSfe_FD_200258 | JGI IMG/M metagenome (GOLD analysis project Ga0268244, IMG submission 200258) | Agave microbial communities from Guanajuato, Mexico - Mg.Sf.e (v2) (version 2) | ecosystem: Host-associated > Plants > Phyllosphere > Phylloplane/Leaf | place: Guanajuato, Mexico | collected... | reverse complement strand
AGCGACGACTGTATGGTGTAATACTAAGCGTCGGATAGCAGAGGGTGTGTGGTGCGCCGGAGGGGGCGCTGCATTCTCACCACCGACCGCCGAGATAGGCTAGATGCTTGCGACAAAAAGGGGTAATGACAGAACACAAAGATGACGGTACACGCTAAAGAGGCGTCCTCGGACTGACTCAAGGACCTTCGAGGTTGTAGGACGGCAATTTAAAGCAGGACGATCACAAATAGCCATTGCCGGCAGCCGGTGGAAGGAGTTCGCTCCATCCATTGCTTTGAGAGGATGATTGTGAGTGAGCTGCTATGCTCCGCGGCCTTCGCCACGGTGACTGCATATCCATTGATGAGAACGGTGGTTCTTTGTATCGCCTGGAAGCGACCACACCTTGTCTTCACCCTCACGTAGACAATTTGGCTAGAGCCTATTCCGTTTCCATGCGGACTGTCAGATACGCCCGTGGTCCAACAAGAGCAGCGTCGGTACACTCTGCTTGGCTCACTAATCCAACCTCCGCTACTCCGCTCAAACCAGGTATCCTGGAGAGAAGGCAAGCCTGCTTCGGACTTAGGCTTGGGTATTGTGTTTGAGCGGAGGGAAGGAGGAACTATCGCACGCAGTCTCTTCGGTGAACCGCGTGCTTCAGGAACTGCACGGATAGCGTTCGAATGTTCGAACGTAAGCAACACTTTGACTCGGAGTTCTGGACGCTGCTCGGCTCATTGCGTTAAGTCACTCTACTTCAACGTAACGCAGAACCAAATCAGGGCCTATGGGTTCCCTTGCTCCTTGCACCCTCTGCCACCGACATCGAGCCAGAACTCAGCCTGACGCTCCGCTGTTTCAGTAGTATCTCCCAAGAGCCTTCCTGGAGCTTTCGTAGTCTCGCTAGCAAAGGGCTCCCGTCGAACACTACGTCAACCGCGGACAGTGCGCTTGCGGCCAATAGCACAGCTCGAATTATTGAATTGTAAACAAGATTGGAAGATTCTAGTCCCGGATGGAGAACGTCCGATTGCTCGCATTTACTAGTTTGACGTAGTGTTCGATCGGAGACCCTTGCCAGCACATCTCGCCTGAAGAAACCACTCTGATTCTGAATGGTCCGGCTTCGTCTACACAGAGCTGCCGGCCGAATGGCACTGAGTCTGTTTTGGACTTAAGCAAACGCAATGTTTGTGAACAGCCTCGGGTCGCTCGTCCCAGCAGAAGGGATGGAAGAAGCCAGCAGTATGATTCGTGTCAAAAGAATGCTCCTGTAGCCCATCAATCTCCGCGGCAAAGACATCGTTGAATGTCATCGGGGCCTTCAATCTGTGGTTGTCGTTGTAAAGATCAAAGTCTAGACCCTAGGGCGATGAAGCTCCTTTCCAGCTCATATCTGGGCAACCGCTCGGCCGCAGCGGCGTCGTACGTAAGCTTGCGGAGGTCCTGGCCAAAGCAGCACGCCAGCTCCAGAGCAGGTCTTGTCCGACTTGACACGCTGCAATGCGTTCGTGTATTGCGGATGATCGCCAATGCCGAAGTCCAAGAACGTATGTTGCCCAAGAGTCACCGGAAAAGCTTCCAGAGCAGTGCCTTGTTACGCTGTCTTGCAAGTCAGTGGTCTTCCCCAAGTTGGTCTTTGTATTGCAAACATACGACGGCGCGAACGAGAGGCACCAGCTGGTTCCATCCGACGCCGCTGTACTGTGTCAAGATAGTTCGCGCTTATGTCAAAATAGTTCGCACATATGTCAAGATAGTTCGCGCCTGCTTGCTCATTCTCAGGGTCCTTCGCATCGTAGAAATGAGCTTCTAATTCTACCTGTACATTGGCCATAGTGCGATAGACAAGCGAGGTGTAATTATGTCCTTCCGAGTGAGTTTCCAGCCTCCAATTACTTGTCGTGTGTTTGCCTGTGAAATGACTTCGCGTCGAGACTCAAGATCCTGTCTACTGCAGAAAGACGAATGCCATAAGTAGGACCTTCCTGAGACATGTTATGCATTCTGTGAGACCGACGTGCGCTGGATCATTCCGCCTTGATTAGCTATCGTCGTCGCAGGCCTGCCCAGTTGACTCGCTCCCGCGTATGGTCAGGCGATAATCCTGACTTCGACAGGCATACAGAGCCGGGACATTGGACTGCCGACTCCGAGCACCTGTATTCTGGCCACATGTTAAGTGTCCAGCTGGTGGGTAACACTCACAAGGCATATGTCTGTGGAAGGGCGGCGTGAGAAGAAGGGTCAGAAGGAGGTGTGGATGTTTCTGGGGTGTAGCAGTTGTGGCGTCCGGCACTGGTGATCAGCCCGTGCGGCGTCTGTTGTGTACACTGTTTACCTCTACACCATAACGAACACTCACCTTCCTTCAAGCTCTCAACGTACTGCGGAATATCCCTTCATCCACAAGGTTGTCCACTGAAGCAGCTTCACCAGCATGGGTAGAAGCAAGCACCACGACGGATCACCTTCCGCAAGTTGAGGCGCCAGCAGGCCATCCCAGTCTCACCCTCACCGCCGCACAGACATAGCAACCGCAACATTGCGCTGAAACGGTAGACCTCTTCTGGAAAGTGTTTTTGACCACCGCTCGTGGTCGACGACCGTGACCCACAGGGCCAATACCTGATGGCCGCTTCTCCTCCGAGCTCGCTAGAAGCCAAACTCGTAGTCCTCGGCTCTCAGGGCGTAGGCAAGACCTCGCTCGTCCATCGCTACGTCAAGAACGCCTTCATACCGCCGAACAAGGCCCAGTCCACTGTCGGCGCATCCTTCCTGACCACTCGCGTCAACGACCCCGAGTCCGGCGCAACCATCAGACTTCAAATTTGGGACACGGCAGGTCAAGAGCGGTTCAGGTCAATCTCGAGGCTATACTACAGAGGAGCACATGCCGCGATATTGTGCTACGATGTCACGAGCAAGCAGAGTTTCGAGGATATGGGCGTATGGCTGAAGGAGCTAAAAGACAACTGCGGCGCGGAGGCAGGCGGCGAACTCATTATACACGTGGTTGGCACAAAGAGCGACGTAGTGGCTTCTGATCCTAAGAAGAGGGAAGTGCCGTTCGAGCGCTGTATAGGCTACGTCGCAGAGCAGCTGTATCCTGAGATCGCCACTCCGGGCTTACCTTCAAGCCAAGGCAGTCCGCCAAGCAGTCAAGGTCTGCCCGTTCCCGCTATGGCTAGCCCGCATAGTAACCGGTCGTCAGGATTTTGGGGTCAAGAAGCCATTTGGGACTGCTGTCACGAGATCAGCGCGAAAGATGGCGAGGGTATTGAGGAGGTCTTTCGCGTGGTGACGCGCAAGCTAGTGGAGCAGCATATGAGGCGCGCAGAGCGACAGCGGATGCTGGAAGAGTCGATGTATGGTGGTAGGACGCCTGGTGTGGATGGCGGTGCGCCAGGGTACTTCGACTTGCCAAATGGAGGCACTGGCAGCTTTCGGGTCGGTCATGGTGACAAACGCAGGAGCTGGCTTGGCTTTCCGGCAACGCCTGGTGCGTTAAGTACTTGGACGAGCAACGATGGGGACGTAGATGTTGAAGTGAGTCGGCGAAAAGGAAGGTGTTGCTGAGCTTGGGTCCATGTACAGGAGTGGAACATGGCGTTCTCGGCGGCAAGTGATCGATTCACTGTACATTACATGAGTCTGCGGCGTTCTGAGCGAGCATGGCAATTTGATAATGCGCTGGCGCTGCGGTGGGGTCTCGAGCGCATTGGCGTACAGCATGTTGATACCTAAACGGACTGTATATATGATATGCTACCTGTTTCTACTATCGCGACTGACATGGCGCTTCTCAAACGCGCCGAATGGCAGAGGTATCTCAAAGCGCCCGCTAAACCCGCAATCACCTTCAACATAAGGAGACCCTAGCGGAAATGGTATCAGAAGAATCTGGTCGCCATCCAAACAACTCAATCATCCCCAGACTCAATGAGTACTACCGTACTCTTCCGATTCTTACTCAGCTCCACCACCCGTGGTCTCAACGGCTGTACGCTCGTCGTCGCCTGTTGCACCTGCCTCCGCGCCCTGCTTACACTGACTTGCCTCGCCACACTGACCTGTACAATCTGCCGTTCCAGGTCCTCTGGTGATTTGACACGAAGGTACGGCACGCGTGAGTCCTCATCTATCGTCATCTTGACGGGCTTTGAGGTCAGCATGTCCCAGCTTGGCTCGGCCTTCTCGGCAAAGCGCGATATTGGTGGCAGCGGTTCGTGGTTGCTGATAATAATGGATTCGTTGTCGGCGAAAGTAGTCACCGTCGTAGGAGTGGGAGGGAGAGAGTTCTCGCCATATAACGGCGAGGACGGCGAGCGTTGCGATTCAGAGCTCGAGACGGTTGGAGGCTTTGGTCGTGAGAAGTTTGGTGCTGATTCTGACACTGAGCCTGTGGGTGCCGTATTGGAGCGCTTGGGCGGCCGCGGTCTGTGTATAGCCGTCTGCACATCATCCTTGCTCGTGCCGTCGTGGTGTGTAATCTTGATCTTCAGAGACGGTACCTTTGTAAGATGAGAAGAGGTCATGCTCCGTTGCGGCACAATGCTCTTAACAGTTTCAGGCTTGCTGTACGACAGATTCACTACCTTGGCGGTGGCGACCTCTTCTGTCTTCGCGTTGGGCTTCAGCCTCTTCATCTTGCTTTGCCTCCGCTCTAGGATGGATTGTCTCGGCTCCAGCAGCTTCTCAAACATCACACTGTATCTCTCCAGCTCAGCATTAGGTATGTTGAGATCCAGTCGCGGCGTTCTTGGTATAGCATCAGGCACCTTCATCCCACTGGCTGACAGTGGCGAATCGTGTCTCTCCTCTTCTGCTGTCTTGAACATGTCTTCTGAGTCACGTATACCGGGGAGAGGCTTCTGAGACAACGCATTGCTTGCCGACCGAAACATCACCGAAGGACTGCGGCGCATCTTGCTGTCGTGATTCGGCATGAACGACGTCCTGTCACCTTCAGCCCGGGCCTCAGCCCTGGCCGAACCGCGCGAGATCGAGGGCGTTCGTGAGTGATGCGACGAGATGGAACCTGGGCTCCGCAAAGGATTGGACGAGAACGGAGGTGTGGCGAGAAGCGGGCGCGACTGTGCAGGCGTTTGATTTGACTCCAAGCGGACTTTGTAGAACGGCTCTTGAACGGCAGCCTTGGGCGAGCCACGCTGAAAGAGACCACCCAATGTCTTCCAGCCTGACTTCTTCTTGCGTAGCTGCGGCGTGTCTGTCGAAGCATCAGAGCTCGGTGCAAAGACCGTCTGCATTGTGTGCGCTCGCGCTGGTGGCGGCTTGCGCTCCACTGTTGTCGATGTGAGAAGATCGGCCGTATGTGTACGTCCGAAATGTAGCTTTGCCTGCCTTGGAGAGCCTATAGCAACACCTATCGATGCAGTCTCGCTGCCCAAAGGAGATGGCACAGCCAGGAATGTTCCGCGCTTATTCGGCGGCAGGCGAGGCGAAGGCGTCGGGAAACTGAAGGTATCGCCTCCTTCACGTATTTCGATCGTTTCACCCAATGGCTGTAGCGCGTTACCGCGGTCTGTGAGTCTGTCCGCGGATCGTGGGCGTTCTATGCTTTTGTGTGCATCCGCCGACTTAGAGCGGTCGAATATTGACCTCCTCCGCTCGTGCCTGCTTTTCCGCTTGTTCTTCACGGCATCGGTCTGCTCGGGCACGTTCTCTTCCTTCTGAACTTCCTTCACAGCCTTGACCTTCTGTGATTTCGCCCGCTTTAGGAAAGCCATCCTGGCTAACAGTCTCGCCCAGCCAGCGGGCAGCGAAAAGTAAACCTACCACGCTGTCCCTTCACGACCCGGCAAACAGTCCTGTGCTAGGTGGTAGATGTTACGGCACCAGGCTGTGTCTTCTAGACTCTCCGCCTCAAGATGATTGTTGTCTCGGTTGAGTCGTGCTCGTCGTTTGCTGTGAGACGTGTACTCGCAATCCTTCTCTGGTGCTACGTGGTGACGCGACAAGCCACAAGAGATGAAAAGCGACAAGAAGGGACGGCAGCCAGTGCGCGCGTGCTGGGAAATGGACAGCTGAGTTGAGTGCTGGTCTCAATGCAAAGCGAGGGATAGAAACAAGGTGCGAAGTTGGCCAGCCACTATCGCCCGAGCGAGATCGCGGCAGTGATATTGAAGGAGAATGGGGGACGAAATGAACTTGGCCGTAACAGCCGCCAGCAGCCGTGCTCTCGGGTCTCGAGTTGACGCAGGCACACTCTGCACCGCTCGGCATACCGGTGCGACCAAAGGATGATTGCAGGAGTTGGCGCCGTCACGTAATCGGTTTGATGACCGCGCAAGAAATTGCTGTTGAATACCCACATCATCGTGTCCGCAATATGGACAAAAGTCTTGATTGCAGCAATCAGTGGTCAGCCATTCAGGATCGAGAGGAAGTGTTTGGAGTAGATGAGGTTCTGTATGTTTCCGGCGCTGGTGGTCGTCGATCTTTCACCACTTTCGGTTAACTACCTAGTAATCTAATAAGGCCCACGCTTAGTGGGACCATGAAGATACACGTGACACTGACCGCGATGCCAGCAGGAACAATAAGATGCTGCCAAAGTAGCACTGTAGCAGAGCACAATGATGGCGTCGAGGCAGTTCGTGTGGATAAGCCCGACGAGTATATACAGACTACGGCACAACCACCTCACTAACCAGACCATAGATATACGACCAGCAGCGACGACAAAGTTGCCATGTACGCATCTCGAATCTGGCTATACCGGAGATCCCGCAACCTGTCCACGTACCCGTCAGCAGATGCTGGATGTTGTTCTTCCAGCTTACTGACCTTCAGAGGATGCGCCTCCGTATTGAACACGTATTGGTTAGAGCCGTTGTAATTGACCTGCCAGACATTATCCATAGCGTGTATCAGGTAGCTACGAGTCTTCAGTCAGCGCCTGGTCTACATCGACGTCAAATAGGAGTCCGGCTGTATCTTACCTATACTTCAAGACCTCAGCGAAGAAGAAGCTGTCTTGGAAGTCCAAGAAGGAGCCTCCTCCTGCGGCGTTGACATCTGAGATCTCGGAAAAGCCGGACCCGACTCGACAAGTCGAATTGATAGCGACGAAGCCGTTCCATGACCACTGCAGAAGACATCAACAAGTGCCTACAACGCAGTGGAACGACGTGAAACCGACATCTTGATACTTGCTATCTCCCGTCGCTCGGTACGCGTAGTAGAAGCTTTCAAGAACTTCAGGCCGGAGGATGTACTGGCTATCGGTGATGTAGAAGCCAGCCTACCGACCAAGTCAGTATTGAGCTCGCGGAGTCACAGAGACCGTTGGAATTTTACCCTCTCAAAGAACTCTTCCTGACCGACCGGAAGAGTTGTGTTGTCCCAAGAGAAGCTCTCCGGACCGATGCCCGTCAACGTCTGGATGCCGCATCAGCTCAAGAAATCACGATTCAACTGGTAGAAAGTGGATTATACCTGGTTGTACGTGTCCTCGCAGCCGGCGACCAATTGCAACCCGAAGTCAATGTACCTCTGCCCATCCAGCACGAAGCCAGCCAGAATGAAGTTGCCACCATCGAAACATGCAAGGTGTCCGGATTCCTGAATGATGGTGGTGTTGTCGTATTGGGCAAGGAAGGTTAGATCTGGCCGAGAAGATGGATGGGAAGCGAGATGTTCGATCGTGCTGTCGGCAGCGGCGATCCATCTAAGTTGAAGGTCAACACTCGATACAATGTTCGTTTGCTCAGAATGTTAGCGCTTACCGATCTCTGTACTCTCCGAACCTTGATGAGTCGTAGACGTACATCTCTGGCGCGTCAGCCAGTGAGCAGACAATGGGATGCTCATGCAGAGAAACTAACCTTGATGAGATACTCATAGAAACTATCATCACCGCCGTTCCAGCCACCGGACGCATCCTGAAATAGACCTGTAGATATGTCGACGTTCGTGCCCAACAGACCCGGCCATGGCTCGTTCCATGTCGGCTGCGGGTTCAGAAGGTAGCTTTCGGCCTTCTGTGTGAGCTGAGCGTAAGTGTCATTGCCACTTAGGTCGGACAGATGGGTCCACTCCAACACAAGCGAACCGATAGTCGCAAGACCGTTCGTTGTGGAAGCGTCTGTACTCCGCGAGCTAAAGATCAGGTTGTTGCTTGGGATACCAGTTGGTGTGTCAAAAGCGTAGCTGAGGTTGTTGGCTAGGTTCTGGGCCTGCTCGAGTAGTTTGGGTATGTTGGCAGTCTGTCTGCTAGTTAGCGAGGCCCTCGAGTCTAGGTGAGCGCGTTGCTTACATCGTTGGCTAGGTAGGCTAATGGTCCGGACAGGAGGTCGTAACCACTAAGCATGGCAGCCAGGTATCGGATCGTGGTCTCGAACAAGCTCACGGTCGTATCTTGGTAGCTGACACTCCAATCAATCGTCGGCACGTACTCCAGGATCTCGTTGACGATGTCTGGGATCTCCATTACCAGCGCCGTAGTAAAGGCATCGGCTGCCGATGCTCCCCATCCGTTGCTATCATAGTCAGCGAGACGCTGTTACATGCTCCACATGGTGTGCATACCGGGAGTTGCTGAAAGTGTTGTCAACTGGGTGGAGCTCATCATTCGGGAAGGCATATCTGCTTAAGCGTTAGGAGGCATAGCTTGTTCTTCTTAGCCCTCGACTAACTTGTAGTAGCCATCCCAGGCGAACTGGAATGCTTCCTTCACAGCGTCTGCTCGCTGCTGAGACTCATTGCTAGGGTACCCAAACTGTCTCGGTTGTACGGCTTGGTGACCTGTTGGTGCACCAAAAGCAACCCCAACGAATGGAACAGCCAAGAGAGAACTCGAACACAACATATCGATGCGATGATACCACCAACGAAGCACAGTCAAGCCGTTGAGCAAGAACGATCGCAAGCAGTATGACAATGTGGGAGTAATGAAACTCTAGTACTCGCCAGCTCGACACCAAAAGCTTCTCGCGCTGGCGTAGCACGCTCCTACTCCTTCAACAAGCGCCAATATGTACCGAGTCTGCACAGTCTATCGACACGCACAGGTGGTGCCTCCAGATGCACTTTGGGAAGAGCAGTGGATGGAGCCTGCTACGCAGAAAGTCACTCTAATGGCCTCTTCCGGCCTCAAGGTACATATCCACAGACCTTGCTTAAGGTGGTGCTCCGAGACACTCATCATGCTGTAACATCTGATTACACGCATGTGAAGGAAAAGGTGCTGTTTGCAGCGCGTGCGTTCTTTCCAGGAATCTACCCAGGTATGCTGTACGTATCCACACTTTTGGTTCTACCGATGGCTGCAGGACGTGATACGTACTCTTCCTGGCAATATGATCTAGAAAGGTACGCTATGCATACAGACTGCAGTAGAACATGACGTGCAGTTGCCAGGAACAGGCCAAAGATCGGCGGTAGGTAAAGCTTACAGCAGCCTCGGGCTACGGCCTTGGCAGAAACTAGTGTCCACATGAGCTCAGTCAGCCGCCACTGTGAGGAAGACGTCGAAAGAAGAGAACATGCTTTCAATAACATACTCCGTAGATACATAGGTACCGAAAAGATAATACTGGCACAATTTGGCGCACGCACCCGTCCCACCATCCACAACTTCCACCTCGTGCTTGCGCTCATGTATATGCTGATGCTGTGCACCTCCGCCATGCAGTCAAGCGCCAAGCATGAACTCATCACTCTCCAATAAACTGTTACTGGCCACGAAACTGAAGCCACCGAACGGATTACTCTCTTGCGCCATGATCGCATTCTGATCATGCATCAACTCATCGAAGTTCTTGCTGCTGCGCGTGAACGTCGGACTGAGCGGCAAATCCGTGAAATCCCTGCTGAAGTTCTCCGCCAGCTCTGGATCAGTAATCACAGGCTGAATCGGAGGCTCGAGCTCGCGTCTCTCGAGCTTCTTCCAGTCGACTTTGCGGAAGAAGCGGTGCGCTTTCAACGCCTTCAGATCTTTCGCCTGTGTGCCGCCCAGTCGCTTAGCCGGCTCCTTGCGCAAGAGCCGGGTGAGCAGATCTTTCGCATCGGGTCCTAGGAAGTATGGAAGTTGCAATTTCTGCTTGAGGATGTTTTGCTGGATCTTGGCGTGGTTGTTGCCGCCAAAGGGCGGGCTGCCAGTAAGGAGATCGAAGCCGATAGCTCCCAAACCCCACCAGTCAACCGTGAAATCGTAGCCTTGACCTTGAATAACCTCCGGCGCCATGTACTCGATCGTCCCGAGGATGCTGTTCGCACGATGGTCTTCCTCCTCCAGCGCGACCTTAGATAGACCGAAATCCGTCAGTAGCAGGTGACCCTCTGCGTCAAGCAGACAGTTCTCTGGCTTCAGATCTCGGTAGATTACGCGCACATTGTGGTGCAGGTGCTCGAGAGCGAGTATCATCTCGGCCATATAGAAGGCTGCTACCTCCTCCGAGAACATGCGCTCCATTGCCAAGTGGGTGAAGAGCTCACCACCTTGCGCATACTCCAAGATGAGATAAAGCTTCTCCTGGTCCTGAAACGCATAGAACAGCTTGACCACAAACGGATGGCGGTTGACCGACTCTAAAATGGTGCGCTCGGTGCGCGTCTGCTCAATCATGCGCTTATGCACGGTCAAGCTTGCCTTCTTGAACTGCTTCTGCGCGAACAGGCGGCCGGTCGCCTGCTGCTTGACGAGGTGCACGGTGCCAAACGCGCCTTTACCAAGGCAGCGCAGCGAATCGAAGTCGTTGGCACACATCTTGCGACATACAGATCTTGACCGCAAACCACCTTCTACAGCCTGCGAGGCGAAGATCGGCGTACGCTCTCCGCTTCCAGCGTCTAGACTGGCGAAATCCTGGTCAAGAGGAACGTCGTAGGCCTCCATCTCCGTCTTATCGCTTTCGCTGCGCCCTGAAGATGGTGTAGCTGTGCTGTCGTATGCGGTGGAGGTGTTGGACAGCATGCGTGTGAGATTGCTTGGCCTTGGCTCATCGCCATCGAGAGCGAGCGCGTCGAGACGCGACTTGAGCGCGCTGATGCCACCTGCAGACCTCATCGCGGGACTGCCGGTTGCACCAAGCACTGGTGTGCCCACTACTGACCTATCCGACTCTTCTCCTCCCGACGTAATAGGCGTCTGGAAGCCCTTGATGACATTCACTGCTGGCGCAGCAGGCGGCATTCCCTTCTTCTTGTTCTTCCTGCGCTTCTTCGCCTTCTCCTTGATCGCCTCGTGGTCGAGCTTGGGTATCGGTATGAGCTCGTCTGCCGCCGCATCGCACACTGGCTGACGCACCGGAGATGCTATACGCATTGGCGGAGACCGCTGAATATCCAGATTCGGCGTCGCGTTGCTGACGATGTCCATGCCCGGCATACTATAGGCACCTTCTGATCTACTACGCTGTTATGTCCGAAGAGTCCTTCGCGCAATACTTCCAGTGGGAGAGTTTTTTGCAAGTCTCAGGCTGCGCTCGACGCAACCCTTTGATCTAGTTTTCGCCCACCTTGGTTCAAGGTGGGCTCGGCACTCCTAGCACTCCTAGCCACCTCAGAGTTGCGAAGCTAGACTCAGTACGTGACAGTTTTGCTGGGTTTCCTGGGAAAACAGCAGCGAAGTTGCTTGCGCAGGTTAGAACGTTGGATGCGGTTGTAGGTATGCAGGCCATAGATGATCGGTTTTCGGGTGGAGAGATTGCTTGTAACGTCAGGTGTCTGCCTGACGAGGTGTATGTTGTTCGGTGAATGTGTCTGTCAGCAGGTGTGTTCGACATAGAATTGTCAGAGAAAGTTGGTTGGAAAGCGAACTTCACGCTTGCGGAACAGCCCAGCTTGGCGGAAACCCAAATCGACGCATGTGAAAGCCACGAGCTTCAGGAATGTACGGCGGCTCAGGCGGTTTCGCTTCGCGAATGGTGGAGGGGACCTCGGAATCACGGATAATGAGTGTATCGGAGGGATAACAATGCACGGGCGGATAGTACACATGACATGGCAGTGATCGCATCATACGATTCTGCGATATCGTCTCTTATTGGGTAGTACAGTGATATATGCTGCCTCCCTCCCCAAATACCATACGCCTCGCTTGCCATTCCTCACCCAATGCAGCTTCCCAAATCGCAAATCATCAAGTCATAATTGTCGCAATGCGCCGGCGCGTTACTGTCTCAGGCTCCTTCTCAACTGCGCCCAAGCATTCGCTTCCCGCCTGATTCTTATATTTCGTCAAGTCCATAGGCGAGACACCCTTGCTCTGAGACCAAGCCAACGGAATGTCAAGTTAGAAAGCCCTGAGTGGGGATACTCAAGCGGGACTCTCAACCACAGCACTCCTCGTCCTCTTCGGACTGCCCGCACCCTCCACCGCATCACCCGCCCTCTTCCTCCCGGTCTTCGTACGCTGCCAGGAGTCAAACGGGCTCTTCGGCTTGCGCTTCGATGGGAACGACCCACTTGTGCTCACAGACATCGGCTCCGGCTCATCTTTGTAAATTGGCGTTGGCTGTGCCGGTGAAGCCTTTTTATCCATTGACCTCGTCGCACGGTTCGTCGGCGGTGGCGTAGCCGGCCTGTAGCGACCCTTAGTCGGCGTCTGCACGTCATGTGCCTTGCCCTTCTGCTTCGCCGGAGAGGACGCGTTCGGCATCTCGATGTCGGTCGTTGCCTCCTCGTCCACATCATCTGGGCCTGCCTCGCGCTCCAGACGCTGCTCCTCTGATGGGAACAGCAAGCGCGGCTGGATCGAGCTCCTGGTCAATGGCCTTTGAGCAGCCGCACCAGCTTGACGTTTGAGCGTGCGCTGGCCTGGCATGTCGCCGACGTCTGTGCTCGCAGAAGAAACACAGTCTTCTTCTGGGTTCGAGAATCTGCGGAAGATCTTCTTACCACGGCTGTCATGGCTGTCAGTTGAGCTCGTATGATTGATCAAGATTTGCCACTTACAAGATGTAAACCACACCTTCCTCCCTTGAAGCAGCCTCGTCCATCGCTTCATCCTCAGCCGTTGTTGCTCTGCGCCCCCTCCTCTGCGGCCTTGCAGTGCATTTCTTCGGCCCAATAAATGGGTTGTCCTCCGCCCCATCCATCTCGGGCACTCTCGCATTTGCGTCAGTGTAGATCTCAACCTGCTCTCGGCTCTCACGCTCCTCGTCGTACAGGTCAAAGCCGTTCGCTGAGTTAAGGCGACCGTGCTTCTTCATCTTCCGCGGTGAAGGCATGACGTCGTTCGGATTGTCCGGTTGGAAGCTCAGAATGCGCGCGGTACTGTGAAACGCTGCGGCATTGCGTTTCTTCGGCGTCTTGGAAGGTGTCGGTAGCATGATCGCCGGGTCAATGGTCGGAGGTGCAAGTGAAGACGATGCGTGATCCGAGTCAGAAAGTGCGCCGTTTGTCGTTTTGAGCGAGCTTGTGGGCGTCTTTCTTGGCGTCTTGTGAAGTTGGCGCGGTGAGCGATGTCGGACTGGCGATGCTGGTGATGAAGGTGGCGATGAGAGATGTGTAGGTATGCGAGCGAAACGAGCTCTTTTCGCAGTAGGTGGCGGTGTGGTGTTCCGCTCGAAATTGGCTCTTGGCGAGCGTTCGTTATGTAGAGATGCGTAAGGACTGTTCTGCGCAGTGGTCCTTGTCGAGCGGCGCGGTGAATAGGGCTTGTAATTGTCGTATGGAGGGCCATGCATGGGAGTTGGAGGGGTCCGAGCGCGAACAGAAGGCGGTTCTGGTGTGGTGGGCATGTTGGCGGTTGCGGAGTGTGTAGTGACGTTCAGGTGAGGTGTGAATGCTTTCAAGTATGCAATGACGTCGACCTCCTCGCAATATTTCCGTCAATGCGCTCAATTGGTATTGTCCCAACGCTCGCAAGGTGTCGTTCGATGCGTTTCCAACCGCGTTGTCTCCTCTCCGATGCTATCGTCCGATGAATGTTCGATTTGTCGCAGTCGCAACTGTGTCGCTCAATTCTCCAGGCGATCTTATGTTTGATGAGGTGGTGTAGTGTATGCTCGGTGGTGCCTGAATGTTGTTTGGTACGGAGGTAGCTAGCAGATGAGGCGCCGGGGAGGATGACGGAGAGGGATGGTTTGCATTTCGGAATGGCTGGGGCGGCTGCTGATGCGCAGGGACCGAGAGCTTGGAGATCGCGTCTCGAAGCGCCAAAACGCCAAAAAAGTACACGTCAGTCTGCAAGCAACAGTAAACAATTGCGGTCACCAAACTGCGGCCCATTGATCGACATCGTCAAGCACACGTACTGCCACTATTACGACTCGCATTGGCCGACGCACACAATCATCATGTCGAAGCACACAGACACACCCGACATAGGCAAGCTGAACCTCGAAGACGATGAGGACCTCTTCGCCAGTCCCGAAAGCGGCGCAACAATACAGAAGCAAACACCGACATCCAATGCCTCGAGCGCACAGAAGCAACGAGGGCGCAGTCATTCCGAAGCACGAGAAGCGCGCCTCAAAGCCGAACTCGAGCGCGTACGAGAAGTCAATCGTGTAATAGAAGGCGTAACAGCGAGCTTAACGAAGGCAAAAGAGAACATGGGCACCGTACAGCGAACAGTCGTGAATGCCAGCACACTACTAGCGACATGGACGCGCATACTCAGCCAGACAGAGCACAATCAGCGGCTCATACTCAATCCGAATTGGCATGGCGCATCGCAGGATGTAGAGGATATAGAGAACGAGGAAGTACGCTGGCAGCACGAAACTGAGCGGAGAGCTGTGGAGGAGCAGAGACGGAGGGAAGAGGCGCAGCGGAGGGCGGAGGAAGAGGAGAGGAGACGGGCTGTCGCTACGCCGAGTACGAGAGGTGCGAGCAAGACGAGGGGGACTAGGGGGACTAGGGGGACGAGTAGTTCGAGTAGAGGGTATACTGGCGTTGGCGGGCAGACTGGGAGAGGAAGGGGTACGGCGGGTACGAGAGGGAGTGGGATTGGGAGGGGTACTAGTGCTACGAGAGGCAGAGGCAGAGGACTGGGGTGAACGCGTGCAGATGTCTAGCAAAGCATCAGCCTATCAATCTCTCGCTCTGCTTGTGTGGCCAACATGGCATGACACAGTCTCGCAGATTGCCGCAATTGAGGCACGCAATGGCTACCTCACCGTCCGTCTTGTTAGAAGAGGAAGTACTTAGAGCTCCAGCGTCAGCGCTGCAAGGGCTGTCGATGGAGCATGGGAGCCCTAGAAGCTGGCGGACACCATCAACCGACACGCACAAGCTTCGATGCTCAAGTAGAAGAGAGAAGAGAACAGACACGCCATTGCCGCGCGTTGAGAAGCGAAAGGGACAACAAACGAAGCTCTCAGCAGGAGTCGCCCACGGCAACCATATCTTCGTTCGTAGCAGCTCTATATATCCATAGCTGCCTCCTCATCAAAGCTTCAGCAGCAAGCACCCGATGACGTACCCTCCCTTCCACTCATCTCCCACAAGCAGTTCATCTATGCCTTAGGCTCAGTAGTCTTGCTCGTTTTCGCGTTCGCAGCATCATCCAAGGGACCCTTCGGGTTGCTGGACAGGCCCTCCAACTGGGCCTTACCGCCCTCGGCCTCGTGGCTACCCTCGGGAGCCTGGCCCTGATTGTTGACGTCGGTTGCCGGCGCCTCGTGGATCTGGTCTTTGCCCTGACGCTCCGGGTCGGGCGACTGGCGGCCGGCGTTTGGTGCGGACATTGTGTCTGTAGTTGTGTGTGGTGGTTGCTGGAGAGGTGTTAGAGGGAAGGTGTGTGTGGTTCGTAGTGGGGTTTGTAAGGTGAGTGATGGGGTGGGCGCGCGTACTATTTAGTTGGGGTTGTGGAAGCTGATGGGGTTGTTAGCGCGATGTCGCAGC
>Ga0268244_10000526_pt1 | contig 15828 bp, 10 predicted proteins | sample AgamicMgSfe_FD_200258 | JGI IMG/M metagenome (GOLD analysis project Ga0268244, IMG submission 200258) | Agave microbial communities from Guanajuato, Mexico - Mg.Sf.e (v2) (version 2) | ecosystem: Host-associated > Plants > Phyllosphere > Phylloplane/Leaf | place: Guanajuato, Mexico | collected... | reverse complement strand
TCTCCACCTGCGCCTGCCCCCGCGCCCCCGCCCTCACCAGCAAGGATCGGTGACGCCACGATTGAGTCCGAAAGCAGGTTTGGCCCAGGCGGCACGATCTCCAGATGCGAGCCGTCGCCACCCTTGACTGCATCGTTGAACGCGCGTAGCTTGTCGATGTTCTCATCCGTCAGGTCCCCGAACGCCACAATATCGATACTCGTGTTATTCTTCTTCATCTTCTTGGCGAGCTTCACGAGCGTTGACTGGCTGTCGGCTATGGGGGAACATGAAAACACGATGACGCGCTGCCGCTGGCTCTTGTTCTGCCGGTGCTTGAGCGCCAGGCTGGCAACCATGATACCGGTGTAGAGGTGGCTGGCACCCTTGACTTTTGTCCGGTGCAGCCCGTCGAGGACCTTGCCGGGATTTGTGGTGAGAGTGGTGAGGACCTCCGGGCCTGAGCCGCCCATGCTCATGAGGCCGACACTGGATTCGGGGTTCGCTTGGGTTTTGGAGTGGAAGATTAGATTTACGGCGTCGGCTTGTGCGTCCCAGCGCGAGGGAACGTAGTCGCCGTTTCGGCTACTCTCGCTGTTGTCAACGCTATAGAAAGAATCAGCATAGGACTGTGGATCGATGGGAAGAACGTGACGGTAACGGACACTATCATCGTTGCTTCCAACACCATCCTGGCGGTATTGGCTGTGCCGCCACCTGTGACCTGGGAGAATGTATTGACAGGCTTGAGATATACGGCAATTTAACCGTGACAGCGAAGTGAGAGTATATCGTGAAGGATGGAGAGTCGATGAAGGGGGGGTTGTGGTTATGTATGGAGTATGTTGGCAGGTAGTAGCTCAGGCGATCACTATGCGGCTCTGCGGCCACTCCCGTCGAAGCTTGTGACGTTCATGTCGCTTTGTTTTGGTCTCTCTTCCCGATTGGGATATTGATACGGAGAGCTGGTGAAGCGTCGATCAGATCAATTCATTCAGGTGTTTTGTTCTTCGCTCAAGTATACTCTGCCCTGAAAAGACACAACAACTCAAGCAAACAATATGGCGCCGGCACGAACGCGCAAGCAAAACACATCCGCATTGTCCGACCAAGCCGTGCCATCCTTCCCAGCTCCACCCGCAACAGTACCGACCAGGAGCGACGATGACAGCCACACGCCCGAAGGCAGTCGAACAGAGAGGGTCGTTGGCATATCTCAAGCCCAAAAGCAGGCTCTCGTCGACAATCTTCAACTCGAGAGTAAGCAATGCACCACCAGTCGAATGTACAACCACTGACGCGTCCACTCAGTCACCGAACGCGCGCGCAAGCTCCGCGCACAGTATGCGATGCAGTCACAAGGTCTGCGGGCGCGCCTGGAGGTGCGCGTCAATCGTATACCGCAGGGGTCAAGGAAGCGCAACATCCAAGAGTTGCTAGACGATCACGCAGAGAAAGCAAGGCCTGTCCCGCCTCCACCGGTGCCTGTGAAGGCGAAGGCGTCGGAGAGGCAAGCTGTGCTGGTAGCCAGCGCACCCAGGCAGAGTCTCAAGAGGCAAAGGTGCGTATTCTATCGATGAACGAAAATAGAGGCAGTGCTGATACTTCCATAGCTCCCAGATCTCGATCGACAACGACGACGACGACGACGACGACGACGACGACAAAGAAAACCTGCCCGCCGCATCCACGCACGATCTCGCCTACGCGAAGAAGCGCGCAAGAACCGCCACGGCAAACACGAAAGCCACGCGCGCGGCATCACGCACTGTTGTCACCTCGACCGTTCTATCTCCCAAATCCCACAACTCCCGCACACTGTCGCGCTCGCCCGTCAAAGCCGGCCCAGCCCCGGCTTTCGAGAAAGCGCAAGCCATCCGCCCTGTCAGTCCGATCAAAGCATCGATCCGACATGCGGCCTCGAAACTCGTCTCCCGCGTGCCGAGTCGCCAACTGCTCAAGCGCGGCGCACCGATAGCAACCGAGCCGGAGGGCCGGAGTAGCGAGGGAAGTAACACCAGCGCCGGCACGACCATCGTCACGAAACCCGCCGCGAAAAGGGCGCCGGTTCCTAAGAAGCCAGCGTCGACGGCGAAGGCGGCTGGTGGCAGGAAGCCGGCAGTGGCGAAGAAGGAGAATGTGCCTCCGGTGCCGACTGGTGGTGGCAGGACCTTGAGGAAGAGAGGATGACTTTTCAATACACGGCATGCAACCATTCTTTCGACGGGGTCGTTTGGATTCCCTGATGCGAGGCGTTGACGTTGACTACGGCAGGTTAGGCAGTGATTTCAGGTTCGCCAGGCAATTCCAATCTCACGACCATACTAACAGACCGGGTTCGGTCCGAGCAACAGTCGTCTCTACGTGCAATTGCAAATCTGTCGAATCCCGGTTCAGCAATCACGTGTAAAATCAGTCTTCTACCAGAGGACGCTCGCTCGTGCTGTCTCCACGGTTCCCCAAACTCTATTCGACAAGCTTACCATTCTTAACTCCCGTCATCTCATCACACCCGAACGATTCAAACTTGGTTCGCTACAGCTTCTACGCGCTGACCCATGGAACACATCGAGTCGGCTGGGCAATCCAGATCCGCAGTATGTTCACTCCCCTCCCCTCCTTTCTTCCATACATGTACCTTTCCTACCTACGATCACTCGCTGCTGACGCAAGAGAATGCTGACATCGTCCGAACTCCACCGTGTGTTGAGAGACTGTCTGGCGTGACTCGTTGGATCCTTGCTCGTCTGTCGCCTTCCTTTCGCTGGTCCTACATCTCCGTCATTTCTTTACGCGTCGGTTTCCAAGCACGTTTGCGCTTTCGATCATGGGCTTTCGGTTACTTGGCCATGCTCCTGCGGCCGCTGTCACGGCGTGAAAGGGTCTGCCTGTATACCAAGGAGCTCACGGCTTGCGATCTCGCTCGGACTCTACTGTTCTTCGACCGTCTTCGAGCGGGAGATTCAATTCCTTCGGCGTGGTTTGGATACTGCTTCGAGTTCTTCCGGGAGCCGTATGGTCTGAAGTCGGGACCAAGTTCAGGTTTGGTTTCTGCAACATCGACACAGCCCATTTCCCGCCGTGATGGCTGCAGACGATAACAGCGGCAAGAAGTCCAGCCTCCACTTCTTCACGCTCTTCAACCGACGCGCTCATACAAAGGCCCTTGATGACCCGGAGACCACCGCGTCGCCCGTTCGGCGCACCTATACACCTCGCTATGCCGGCCGGGACATGATGCAAAGTGTTGCGGTCCAAGACCGAGGCAACGACAGTGCCGGAAGCGACGCGCTACGCCAAAACTTATTGAACGAGATCGGCCTGGCGGATATCGACCGTGCAGAGATCATGCGGAACGCTGCCCTGTCGCGAGCGAAAGTGGGCTTGCATCCTAACATGGGTCTGGCAAGGAGGCGGATGCACACGTCGTCGTCGATACCGACGCTGGCGAAAGTCATTGAAGAGGAAGCTGAAAAGGCGGATGAGACCGCGCATCGTGATCGGTGCTCCCAGAACATCATGCCTTTCTCCGAAACTTCCTCGACATTGCGTGCGTCGCGAGCTCCGAGCGTTGCCCACACCGATGAAGCGCCTCCATTCCAGTCGGTATCTCAGGCTATTCGCCGGCTGAGCGGTCAAGGTGGAGAGGCGGTGCCAGGCGCGACACAGGGCGTATTGAGTATGCCCTCGTCCGATCGAATAGACACACATTCCACCTATGAAGGAACGACATCTCTCACTTTATCGGTGAAAGCAGGCTGCGGCACTCCTGGCACCAGCGAAACCAGGCGTGCGAGTAGATACGATGGTGTCGCGGCTCGGCACCGAAGAGCGGGTTACTTTGGTCATAACGGTCTACCCGGTATGCCCCGATCTAACGCCAAAGCGAAGGCGGATGGCAACGCCTCGTCCGCTCCGACTGCAGAGCCACCGGGAGTGGGGCCGATGGCGACAGTCGGTGTGGCGCCAGGCGCGAACCGAGCGGAAGCGCCAGCGTCACCAGGTTCGCAGTCTTCTCCTGGACGACTCAGTCCGGTGTCGGCAGTGCGAGATAGTGCACAAGGAGCGAGGTCCGACAGCGAAAGTCGAGCCGAAACGGCACTATCAATCAAGTCAGTTAACAGCGGCTGGAGGTCTCCACGACCATCGATGACGGTTAATACGGACTCGCCTGGTACTGCTGTAGGATCGGTCAGTGTGACGAGTGCGGTGGACGAATCCCAGCTGCCGATAACACGACGCCTGGCGGATCATACTCCGCCCAGCCCGCATCCAAGCACAGGTAAGTCAAGCTTCAATCATATTCTGCCAGCACCGTGAGCTGACATTTACAAGTAGGGTCGATGTCGGAAAGCCTGTCACGAACAACGTCCTTGCGCGGCTCCGAGAGCTCGAGGGTACTCACGCCGGACTCACGGCACACTTCGCAGAGTAGCTTCGCGCAGACCGACGTCACAGACGTCTCGTCGTACAAAGTCGACGAGGTGGCGGAGAAGCTGCAGTTTGTCACCGCCGAGGCCAACGATGAATGTAGAGGTCGTGCGGTGGGGGTTAGGGGAAAGCATACAAGAGATGGAGAGGACGAAAAGGATGGAGATGAAGAGGGAGAAGACGGAGAGACGCGAAGGGGAAAGGAGAAGGAGAACTGGGAGTTGGCAAAAGCTGCGCGGATGGTGTGGTTGAGAAGCCGATTCGACTTTTGAACTGCTCGTGTGTTCTTTGTAGGTGATACCTGGATATGTACTCCGCGGATAGTCCGATTAGCAAACTGATGTGTGCAGTAGTTTGGAAATTGAAGTTGGGATGTAGAGAACGATTTGGCTCGTGTTCATCTGAGACTAGTGCGCGTAAGACTGAGCACAGCGGCGGTGCAACATGTCTAGGTAAGGTACCTACAATACCTACTATATGTAGGTACATACTCATAGTAGGAAGGTGAACATTGAAGACTCCGAAACCGCATGAGTGGTGAGGTGACGTTCCGCCGGGCGTATCGCAGCATGTGATCTAGGAGCTTGCGGCCAGCCAGCCACCTGCCGACTGCCCTACAGAACCTACCAAACCAACCCTCGACTGATCTGAACCATGGAGGGACACCAACCACGACACGGCTTGCCCGCCATTGCCCGCGCCGGCACAGGTTTCATGAACATCGCGCCCTCGCGATCGAAGACTGACCCTCCCGCCCCGGACACACAGAAGAGTGAGCGGACGCACTTCCACAAGCGACGACATGCGAACACAGTCACGGCTAGAGACGCACCCGGGGGTCAAAGTCAAAGCCACAATCACAGCCACCGACACCGTGGTAGGACAAGGGATACCGTCCACTCTCCGCTGGATCTCAGACCGCCCATGAGCTTCGAGCATCTACTACGCCGAGACCGAGATAAAAGGAGCCCGGAGTCGAGCCAACGCAAGAGAGAACAGGCGCGAGAGATCGAGCAATGGCGTGCTGCGCAGGTCGCGCAAGCGGCGAAGGGCGCCCGCGTGCGTGTGAAGCCTGAGGATGTGCGGAAGGCGAAGGCGGAGAACGAGAAGCGGGAAGAGGAGTTGCGGAGGGCGTTGAATGGTGTGGAAGAGGTGGGGATGCAGAGTACGCGGCGGTTGGACGACACTTACTACGCCATTCTCGAGAAAGCGACGACGCTGAGGAGCGTGGTCGCGAACCTGCAGCAGTTGAGTGAGGAGGGCAGGAAGATGCATCGGCATTTCGAGGAAGACGCGCAGGAGCTGGAGCGGATGACGTCCGAGACGCTGGATGGGTTTGGGGACTTTCAGCAGCAAGAGAAGGCCATCGGCGAGCTAGTGGAGAAGCTGAAGGGTTCCAAGACGGAGACGGATGCGTTGAACAAGAGGCTCGAGAATGCGAGGAACCGGGTGGAAGCGTACGAGCATCGGGAGAATGAGAAGCAGTCGAACAGGAGGAAGCAGTGGCACGCTACCTGGGGCGCACTGGCTGGCCTGCTGGTGTTGGTAATTGCCATCATATCGCTCAAGAGCCATCGCTCCGCCACATCGCACCTCGACGGGATGAACAAGCCTCGGATGGTGGATTGGGCAGACCAGGCCGCGAGTGCGGCGGAGGTGCTGTCATCGAAGTTGCGCCCGAGTCCGAGCGAGGACCCATATCTGAAGGAGTTGTTCGAAGAGCTGTAAAAACTTGCACGAGCCAGCATAAAGACCGAGTGCTCGACAAAATGCTGGACGGTATTCGCACATGGTCTGGATGCCTCAGGCACGAGAAGAGAAATTTCAGAAGTCCGACCCACAACCGGCTTGTGGAGCCACAAGATCTACTTGTACACAATTCCGACAACTTCTGCCCACTGTCCATACCGAACAAACGACACCGGCCTGCTAGCGCAATGGTAGCGCGTTTGACTACGACTTCCGTGATCAAGAGGCTGCAGGTTCGAATCCTGCGTAGGTCATTGTCTTTTGGTTCTTGCTGGCATCGAATGGTGCCGGCATGCTTTTTGGGCGAACGGGTAACCTTTCCGGTCACTGGACTGATGACTGGCGCACAACGATTGTTGCTCCTTGCCGTTCAAGCCCTCGTAGCTCGCTATCGTGCGCGGGGAAGAGACTAGCAATGGAGCGAAGTTCCCAGGAGATCATGGTCGATGATGACATCGCCATTGATGAGCATATATCCCGAGACGGCGAGGGTACGAGAAGGAGCTTGGTGCGCGAGACTCGAGAAGCATGTCGGGATGCTTCATCGACTCGATAGAAGCACTTGAGCATGGCGACAATCTTCTTGGCCGAGCCCTCTGAGCCTGACCGCTAAGTCTACAAAGGTCAAAAAGCGCCGATTGCTACCGAGACTCGAGTCACATCACTCGATTGGAAGGGCTTCTCGTTGCAGAGCGATGTCAACCCCATGAGCACGCAGAGACGCCGCCGATCAGCACTGCCGACCCGGTCGTCGTGGCCTGCAGTCTCCCCACTTTGCTCGTAGTGCTTTGCGCAGTGCAAGTTGATTGTGACGAGCAAATCAACATATGGGCAAGTGCCTCGAAGCCCTTTTCCACCCAAGATTCAAGAACAGGCACAGCGTCGATGTATTGGGGGATACGTACTATCAAACAGCTCGTAAGTGAGTGTCAAAAGGGGATTGTGATCGCAAGCACCACGACTCTGCGCTGAGTCTTCAATGCCAGATGGGGTACGCGCTCACTGGACATCGGCCTACTCGATCAGTCCATGCCCAATGCAGAACACACGGCGAGGTAACAACACGGGAGTCCTTCTGCTTGAGTTCGCAAGTCGCACATTGTCGACAATGCCGTCTATGGCTCCCATTACCTTACACATATTCCATATTGCCTTCATCAGGCGTATCGTTTCGCTAACATATCTCATCACTTTGTAACATAAAGTCGTCGGGTGTGGCCTTGGAAGTCCGCGGATGACAAAGCCCATGGATGGCGTGCTCATCGGCCTGCAGTGGCCGAAACGTACCTAATAAGTATAGATCCATCTCAACATCACCAATTGTCCATCTGGCACTGCTTCGTTTCTGCGATTACAACCTGTAAGTTGCTTTCGAACCAAGGAACCGTTGACTGAGTGGTACAGCGACACAGATCGCATCTACTATTGTTCGTTTGACCCCACCATCGCATCGCAAAGGCGCATCCGTTTATCTCCGAGTCTACACCGCACTCAGCTTCATACTGACGAAACATGACTCTCCCAAACCTTGACCATGTTGGCGCGATAGAGACTCCACCTCGCGCACCGTCGCCTGTCCAGAGGTTCGGCACGCTCGCCGTGCACGCAGGCTCGCCTCACGACCCCGTCACCGGCGCCGTCATCGAGTCGATTTCCCTGAGCACCACGTTCGCGCAGAGCGCAGTAGGCAAGCCCATCGGCGATCACGAGTACACGCGATCCTCCAACCCAAACCGCTGGAACTTCGAAACAGCCATCGCGAGTTTGGAAAAAGCCAAGTATGCGCTGGCCTACTCGTCCGGCTCGGCCGCCACGGCCAACATCTTGCAGAGTCTGGCCGCCGGCAGCCACGTCGTCTCCGTTTCCGACGTCTACGGCGGGACGCATCGCTACTTCACCAAAGTCGCATCGGCCCACGGCGTCCGGGTGACGTTCACCCCGTCGATCGAAGTCGACGTCGAGCAGTTGATCGAGCCGGAGACGAAGCTCATCTGGATCGAGTCACCGTCGAACCCGACGCTCTCGCTCGTCGACATCCGCTCGGTCGCGGACATCGCGCATCGGTCCGGGATCATGGTGGTGGTGGACAACACGTTCATGTCGCCGTACGTCCAGAACCCGCTGGACCACGGCGCCGACATCGTCGTCCATTCCGTGACCAAGTACATCAACGGCCACAGCGACGTACTGATGGGCGTCGCGGCGTTCAATTCCGACGACACGATGGACCGGCTGAAATTCCTCCAGAACGCCATCGGGGCCGTGCCCTCGCCCTTCGACTGCTGGCTGGCGCATCGCGGGGTCAAGACGCTTCACCTGCGGGCGAGAGAAGCGAGCAAGAACGCGCAGATGGTCGCGCAGGCGCTGGAGGAGAGCCCGCACGTCACCGCCGTCAATTATCCGGGCCTCGCGTCGCACAAGCAGCGCAAGATCGCCGTGAAGCAACATCGGGATGGCCTCGGGGGCGGCATGCTGAGCTTCCGGATCAAGGGCGGGCAGGACGCCGCCGAGCGGTTCTGCCAGTCGACGCAGATTTTCACGTTGGCCGAGTCGCTCGGTGGCGTCGAGTCGCTCGTGGAATTGCCTGGTTCCATGACGCACGCCGGCATCCCGAAAGAACAGCGAGAGGCGGCCGGGGTGTTTGACGACCTGGTGAGGCTCTCGTGCGGCGTGGAGGACGGGGTGGATTTGGTGGCCGATGTCCGGCAAGCGTTGGAGAAGGTTATGGTGGCACCCAAGATTACGAACGGACATGCTTGAACTGCTATATTCAAAGGCATTTTAGTGAACAAAGACTGCATGAGAAGGCAGTTGTTGGAAGAGGGGGCTTTAGATCTGACTTAGCTCTGCTATGGACGCTATAGACTTGCTCTGTTGGTGGACTTGCCCTGTTTTTTGTTTTTTTTTTTTAAAACGCGCAGAGTAGCCTGTTGTCGATATGTGATATCCTTGCGTCAAAGGAGGCTTGACAGAACACTAGTGTCTCGCATTCTGAGTTGTTATCCAAACCCTTAGCGTCACAATTGCGCGGCGCGTGAGATATGAACATGGTCACGTATCACATCGATGTCAGATGATCTGCACTTAAGGTAACAAGAGCAAGTCACATCTTCACTCAGATCATGGAGCTTATCAAGCAACACGCCGGATGCAAACCTGCATCCAGTCCTTCACGAACAATCCGAACCCCTGACGAGGCACTGCAACTGCCACTCCTGCATCCATTCTTGCACAAACATGGCCTCCATCCGCTGCGTCTCCGCCACCGGTTGCGGCGGCAACGTCGGCGTTGTCTGGTTTGGGAAAAGGCCGTTTTCGTCGAAATGGTGCACGGCGTCGGCGATGAGAATGAACGGCTCGGATGCCGTGCTTCGTCTGTCTACTGCGCCGTAACCTGCTCATGATCAGTACCTGACCTGCTTGTAGGGGTAAGGGAGGTGTAGGAGGACTAACCAAACGCATGCGGTGTGGCCGGTCTCCAGGGGTCGATTTCGCCATCGATGAACGCGAGGCGAGGGTAGCTGATGTTGTAGCCGCCGTACTTGTTGACGGCGTTCAAGTTTGGTGGTCCGTCGATGCCAAAGGCGTCCCGGCAGATGATCGATTCGTAGGCGAGGTCGAGGGTGCGGGAGATGAGTGGCAATTGATCGGCTGGGACGCCGGAGCCGGTTTGCAGGTAGCCCCATTCGGTGCAGTATTGGTACGGCCATGAACGCCATGAAGACGTCGCGAGGCTGTCTTGCTGGTAGTGTGTGGTGTTGTGGTTGGTGTGGCATTGGTCTTGCGTTTCGCCTTTTGCTGCACAGGGAGCTACTGCCGTCAGATTCACGTAGCCGATGTAGTTGAGCATCTGGTTGATGAGACTGGTGTTGGCGGAGTAGCCACCCTGTTCGATCAAGTATGAGGCATTCGAGCGGAGGGTCTCAGAGTCCGGATACAGAACGTCTGTATCTGTAATGTTACTGCAGTAGATGTAGAACTCTGGCACGCTGACGGCAGGGTCCCAGTTCAAGCTTTGCCACGTACTCACACCTTGCGCGAGCTGGTTCGCAAAATCCGTGGTGTAGGTGAGATTTTGCAGCCCGAAGGCTGCCTTCAACTGGGTCGTCAGATGGCTGTCATTCTTCCCGATTAGGATGTTGTCGACAATATGTGTAAGCGTCTGCTGTGCGGCAATACAGGCCGGAGGGCCATTCTGGGCGATGGGGTCGAAATACTGATGATAGTCATAGATGGCTTTTGTCACACCAGAGCTGGATATGGAGCCCCAGAAGTCGTCCGGATACTGGACGCGGAGGAAGGCGCTGAAGGCACCCGCGTAGGAACCACCATAGCTGAGGTAAGCTGTGGTTCGGCTTGTCAGGTCTCCATAGTGATCCAGACCCGGAAATTTGATATTCCTCGCGAAGTGAGCCTCGTCGGCTAGAGCTTGTTGAGTGGTCAAGAAGCGCAAGTTCTCTGTAGACAAGTCGGGTGTCGGAAAGCTAGTGCCGTAATATCTGTGCTCGAGGACCACACCGATGCCATTGGTGGCTACGGCAAGCTCATGTAGGATGCCTTTCTGTAGATAAGGCAATCTTGCGGTAGCGTCCGTCTCGCCCGACTGAAGGATAATCACCGGTCCGCCAGGCTTGTAGTACGACGCATCGAACCAATAGCGTAAATTGAAGGTCCCGTTCGTGTGTGGTTCGTATTGAGTCTCGTTGTGGAAATGGTCGACGGGCGTGGTGAAGTTGTGTGCGGGATAGAGAAGAGACGGGTCGGTGTCCCGTTTGACCAAGCTCGAGCGTGTCTCGATCTCGCGCTGGAAGTCTCGGATGGTCATGCGCTGACCTCCAAGGCGATTGCTGATGGCATCCACGCTCGCCGAGGCGGCCAGTATGCACAAGAAAGCTCTAGAGATTGAATGCATTGTTGACGGAGCGAGCAAACGGGAAGGAGGAAGTAATCTGTAACCTACTCGATACGCACCACTTGCGAGAGCATGCGGCGTCCGTCATATACGTGTCGCTATCGGCCATCGCGCAATGGCCTTCTGTGTTCGGTCAAGCTACTTCCTACTTCGGGAAGGTGGTTCGGCGATGGACGTGATGCTACTGCAACGCTACACAGGATGCCGGCGGGTTTGAGTGCGTGCTATTTCTTCCACGTAAAGCCGATTAATGACGTGAGCAGACACGCGATCGCCGCAACAGTTGGTGAGAGATCCGATGAAGTGAAGTGGTCGGACATCCTCCTGCATTGGTATCCATACTGTATCGGACGCTAGGCCGAGAGTGGCAGCAACAGGCATTCTGGTCCCTCCTAATCTCGAGCTTCAGACGTCGCAAAGCCACAACACTCAGGAGCTGTGCAATTGCGTATGATATTCGCTCTCGCGCCTCCGACCATGAGGCAGTGAGGTGAAGGCTACAATGTCGGTCCGCTCGCCGGAGACGGCATCGACACTGTCGCATGGCTCCGGCTTTTCCAGGCCGACAACGCTACAGTCCACGCGGTCCACGCAACCACAGATCTACACCCTCGACACTTTCTCCAACAAGGACTTCATCGTCAAAGACTATATAGAACACCTCTCCGAAGCCGCCGTACCCGCCAGGAGATCGGCCCAGACCGGCAACGCTGCCGGCCAACAATCCTCCAGCCAAGCATTCGATCCCAAACCACTGATTCGCACGTTCGAACATGCGCTCTCCCGGCTCAAGACGCTTTCGGAGGACCTCGAAACCCGAGAGAACGAGCTGAGCGGCAGCGTCAGGCGCGCGGAAGGGCAGCACAATAGCAACATCAAGTCGCGCGAGAAAGAGCTCGAACGCGCGATCGACTCCTTTCACCGACTGAAACGCACGCTCGACGGCGATGGCGATGCTGGGGGCAACGCTGCCATGCGAATTGGCGAGCGGCTTGAGGAGCTGGACCGCCAGCGACAGCGCGCCCAGGACGCCAAGTTCATATTGCAGTGTTGGCTTGAAGTGAGCGAACGAGGAGACCTATTGAGCTTGGACGATGTCAGGCGCTTAAGCGGTGGTGAGGGCAAAGTCCGATGCGCGCACATTGCACGGCAGCTGCTCAAGATTAGTCAGAGGCTAAATCCAGTCGCGGATGGCAGGAGCCCGCAGACGAACGGTGTGCATTTCGCCAATGGCGAGCATACTGACGGCGAGACACCGACCGGCAGCTCGCATGGCAAGAGAGCAGGAGGACAGCAGCCTCGTGAGACCATTGAGAAGTTTTTGGAAATGTTGGAGAAAGACTTGCTGAAATCGTTCGATGATTTCTACAAGAGACAGAATTTCGATGGCATGCGCGAGTGTGCCAACGCTCTACGAGACTTCTCCGACGGTAGCTCGGTTATCTCGCTTTTCGTGAACCAGCACCAATTCTTCATCGATCGGTCGCAGCTTGTCACGGAGGAGCTAGCCACAGACACAGAAGCCTGGGATCGATTGGCAGACCCCGATACTGATCCACCTGGAGTAGAGCCAAGCTTGCAATCACTGATTGATGAGGTCAAGGTCGTTGTGCAAGAAGAGAGCTTCATTATCAAACGAGCATTCCTATTCCATGAAGAAGTGCTTGCGCGGTTCCTACAACGAGTGTTCCAGCAATCGATACAACAACGTCTGGAGATGGTGCTCAACAAAGCAGACAGCATATCATCCTTGGCGTTCCTGCGGTCACTGCAGGCTTCGAAATCGTACATTGCAGCGCTGGTGGAGGACCTGAAGGCGCAGGGGTTAACCGAGCATCCGGAGCCGGCGTCATCCGTTACGGCCGCGTTGCTCGATCAGCAGCTCGACGAGCTGTTCGTACCGTACTTCACAGGATCAAGTTACATCGAGCGTGAAAAACGTAACCTGAGTGAGCTCTTCGAGGGCTTGCTGTTCAAGTTTACTTTGTACTACTCACGGCGACGGAAGATGCAGCCATCGACCTACCTTGGTCAGCTGTCTGCGAGAGGCAATGAGTTCCTGAGCAACGCCCGTGAAACTTACACGAGACGTTTGGATACCGCGGACCTGCCGCCTAGTCAGAAGGCTATGCTTCTCCGCATTGCAGGCTTGCATGACAGAGACCAAGGCAGCGCTGCGGGCCAGAAAGAGATCGACGTGACCGATGAGGATGGCCAACTTAGCTTGCCTTTCACCAAGCGTATGCTTAAATGGCTGGCGGAAGGTGTTGGCCGCGGACTGGAGCTGGCCGCTGGTGGGAACGAGACGCCGAAAGAGGTGCGAGAGCTATTGCACCTGCTCATCGCCCACATGGGCGAAATCTATCTCGAGACAGCCCTCGACGCAGCAAACGACACCGCTGCCATCGTCGAAGCGAACCCTAAATCCGAGCCGGACCTGTCTTACATCACCGACCTCCGAGGCGCCATCAGCGTGCTGCATCTCATGCTCACTACCATCCGAATGTTGCTGCTCCCACTGGCCGCCAGCAATCTCACCATCCGTCGTGACCTAGAAAAGCAAACCAACAACTTCGTAGACCGGATGGAAACAAAGATTGATAACGTACTCCAGAAGACGATCGACTCCGCGTTGGCGTGGACGTCACGGCTGCTCTCCGGCCAAAGGAAGACTGATTTCCGACCCAGAGACGACGCGAACCTGCAACTCGACCAGCTGCAGACCGCGACCTGCCAATCCATCTTCACCTTCCTCTCGCGCCTCCACTCCCGCGCATCGTCCGCCCTGTCCGGCCGAGTCCTCGAAAGCTTCAGCACCGAGCTGGCCATCGGTCTCCGCACCCTGCTCCTGCAGCACTTCAAATCCTACCCAGTCTCCCTCACCGGCGCCCTGGTCGTCAGCAAAGACATCACAAAGTACATCGAGCTGCTGCGGTCGTGGAACTTGCCCGCTTCCTTCGACCCAAGTCTCGAGGTCATGACCGAGATTGCCAATCTGTTCGTCATCGGACCGGATGCGTTGAGGGACCGGTTGAGGAATTTCGGCACGGGTGCCGGTGGGTTGCAGGGAGTGGAGAAGGCGGATCTGAGGCCGTACGTTTTGCGCAGGGAGGATAGTGGTAGTGTGGGCGTGCAGGCTGTGTTGAGTGCGTTGTGAGTAGCCTTCTCCACCGGCGTGAATGAACAGCAGTGTGGAATTGGAAGTCTTGCTGCTGGGCGGGTCATGGCGGAGTGGTGCAGCTGTTGCGGCCTTTACTCCTACAGGACGGTACGTGACAGACTGGTTCGCGGAGTAGTCAAGGAGATCCCACCGGCGCCCGGCAAAGATGTTCAAGCGATCGCGACATATCATCGCCGCAACTTGTGTACGAAGGCTCCAGCACAACTTGCAGCATCTCGAGGAGATCCTACACATCTAGATCGCAGGAGAGCGAGTCCCAGCGTTTTCACAGCCTACGATGCGCTTGAGCCTGTCTCTGCAAGGACGGGCCTCGAGGAAATAGGGGCGCATGTCCCTGCATGGATATCGGCCTTCTCATACATAGCCGAGTGCGACGAGTGCTCGTATCGGCTCGACAATGCTGTCCGAGGTTGTCCGCGCCACGATCTTACAGGATTGTCAAAGTCCGGACAGGATAACACGATGCCGGAACTACGAGTCGTGATAGAAGGAAAACTCATTGGGTGGTTGAAGATGACCGGCAAGAGTGCGAGTACTTCCGTCGATGTCGAGCGAGCATGCTCGGAAAGATACGTGATCCAAGAGGCATTTGACTGGGGTCCCAACTCCTGCATAGGCTCGAATACCGCAAGGTGTGCACGCTTTTGCCGATCGATGTCGAGGAAGAGAACAACTGGACAATGATCTCCCACTCCGAGAGCTGGAGGACGTTACCAGGGCCGATGTAGTGGCCCGGCGCTGAGATCATGGTATCGGGACTCATGAACCACTCCAGTTGTATTCAGGGACGATACTGTCATAGCTATAGTACCTACATGGTATTGTTGTAGGGTCAGGGGTCTTCACAATCAGAAGTTCTGTATTGTTCACTCGATCATTTGTTTGGTGCGGGTATACTTACTTGTGGTTGCGCTGGTATTCGGACGGACAATGCCTGCCTACATAGTAATACATATGTAAGAGCAGGGTTAGCTGTTGAGTTGTCCCTTGTATGAAGTTCGATTGCACACGCTACTGCGGAGCATATGTAGTCGGGATCCAAGCAAACAACAGTGTCTGCGTTTTGCACGCCTTGTCAAACTGAAGACAAGCCTAACCCCAACAGCCATGTAAGCTTCTCACTTCGAGCAGACGGGCTCCTAGCAGCAACCACAAAGCTTTGGTTCCTTCGCGGCATGGATGACACTAGCGGACCACAAGCATCTACGAGACACATCAAGGATCGCCGGCCGACATTCCACACCAAGGCGGGACGTTCGGTCGCAGCGTTAGAGCAGCGCGTTGCGGATCTAGCAGGTCGGCAGTCCGCACCGCACTTGTCGAACGGCGTCAAGCAGACAACAACAACAACAACAACAACAACAACAACAACAACAACAACAACAACAACAACAACAACAACAACAACAACAACAACAACAACAACAACAACAACAACAACAACAACAAAAACAACAACAACAACAACAACAACAACAACAACAACAACAACAACAACAACAACAACAACAACAACAACAACAACAACAACAACAACAACAACAACAACAACAACAACAACAACAACAACAACAAC
>Ga0268244_10000525_pt1 | contig 15847 bp, 9 predicted proteins | sample AgamicMgSfe_FD_200258 | JGI IMG/M metagenome (GOLD analysis project Ga0268244, IMG submission 200258) | Agave microbial communities from Guanajuato, Mexico - Mg.Sf.e (v2) (version 2) | ecosystem: Host-associated > Plants > Phyllosphere > Phylloplane/Leaf | place: Guanajuato, Mexico | collected... | reverse complement strand
AACCGGCCCGCGCAAGAACGCCTTCTGGGATTGGAGCAGCGGCCGACTTCGAGCGCAGGGCGCTCCAACATATCACTGCTTGCGACCATCATCGGTCCACCGCATCAACGGCATCTGCCTCGACTTGCCCAACTATATATCAACCCCGTTGGCGTCATCCCAAACCGTACTAGAACCGTAGCTACCATCCGAATACTGTTGAACGTTGTTCGTGTTTGGGCAGATCGGAATAAGGTCGGGACTGGATGCGCCCATCGGCAACAGTCGATATGGATGGTCAATATCCCCCGGCAATCCCACCGCCGAGTGCATTTTACGCCAGTGGCCAACCGCACATGTACCCACCGGAAGCATATCATCCGCCCAGGTTACATCAACTGCAGACCTTTTCGATGGATAGCCTCGGCAGTTGTTCCGATTACGACGACCCGAATCGAGCCATCCCTCCCACCCCAGGCCAGCAACGGCAAAGAAGGAGACCGGTGCAAGGCTCAGAGCATGTGAAGCATAGGCGAACGAGGAGTGGGTGTTATACTTGCAGGCAGCGCCGGGTCAAGGTAAGAACGACTGCCGGTGCGGTGAGAGCGTTGTTCTAACGTGCTCGCCTTCCAGTGTGATGAAGCCCACCCGATTTGCGAAAGTGAGTCCGCCTTGCGCTATCGCTACGTTTAGAGATTGACCGGCGACGCAGGATGCCGAAAAGGAAAGCGCGAGTGTTCTTACCCTGGCACGCCTCCCTCCGCCGCGTCTGCAAAGCCCTCGCGAGGTATGAAAAGTGAAAGCTCAACTCAGCACAGCGGATCGGAGCTGTCGGACGACGAGTACGATGTAGATGAAAAAGGAATGCTGCCTCCTATCCCTGACGATGAGCACGAGAATGAGACCCGGGAGAGTGATCCACTGCCCAGCGTGTCTGAAGCGCCAATAAAACCGGAAGCATCCTCCTCCTCAGCCGCTAGCAAAGCGACGTCGACTACCGCTGAACGTGCGAAGACTTCTCAGCGAGCCCTGACCAGACCACAGCCAGTGCGATCGTCGAGTTCTAAGCAATCCATCAGGCAGAGCTTATCTTACAGCAGTCGATGGTCGAGGCTGAGGCCGGACGTGAAAGTGTACTTGAAGTATCACCGCGACCGGCTGTCACATCATCATTATATGTTCAAGTACGACGGCGGCGATTTCTTGAAAACCACCTTCTTGGAGATCGCCATCAACGACGACAGCGAGGCCTTACTCTATGCTGTCGTCGCATTTGCGGCGTACCACCACTGCGTCAGCCCCGAAGGCCGAAGTACCCGTATATCTACATTTCTGGGCTATTACAACAAATCCATCACGCTGTTGCAGCAGTCTCTGACGAAGAAGCGGCATAACATCACGACTTTGCTGACGATCTTACAGCTCGCTACCATCGAGGTATGTTCCGACTCCTGAAGCCTTTCGGTTGCATCCACCCCCGGTCATCAGTCGTACTAATCGATCGCAGGAGTTTCTGGGTGACTGGGTGAACTTGCTTGGCCATCAACGAGCGGCCCACCAAATTCTAACCGAGTCGTTCACCCCTAGAACAATTGTGCAGGATGAGACCCGTCGCAAGATCATCAGCTGGTACATCCGCTTCGACATTTTCGCTGGCATGATGTCGGGCGGCGAGACGATGTTAGGCCGTGAGTGGTTCGCGGCTTGCGCGGAACACTACGAGCGCGCCGCTCGGGACCGGCCAGAACATCTGGGCGCGCGATTCGAAGCGTACTTTGCCACGTCGAGGCTCCTGGCGACCGACGTGGCCCTTGTCTTTGCGGCCAAAACCAAGAACTCCCTCACTGACGAGCAATTCGCCACCAACATCGCCAGCATAGTGGACCGACTCGAGGTGTATGGAGAGAGTCTTGAAACCGCTTTCACCGACCCGTCCTGCTTTGTCAAATCCTTCCCAGACACGCCGGCGACAAGCGATGACGACATCAACGATTATCGCGACCCGAACTTTCTATACGAGGGCGAGCTCTTCACGATGAACTACGTCCTCATCGACGTCTGGGCCCTCGAGCTGATGTTCAAGTATCAGCTGTCGATGGCACAACGCCAACCCGTCCCGCCCGAGCTCACGCACCTCTCGCTGAAGAAGTGCAAGATGTTCGAAGCGGTCGAGGTTTACGACAAGGGTCCTCCGGGAGCTGTGCTTGGCTGTCTCGCGAGCCTGGGGATTGCCAGTCTGTTTCTGCCCAGGGACAAGAAACACACGGACTGGTGTCGCAGGAAATACGCTCTGATCGAGCAGCATGGGTGAGCCGTCTTCAAAGAATTTTTGGAAGGAAACCATGCAGTCCACTGACGAGGAAACTGCAGCTACATCTACCCCACCACCCTGCGCAACCGCATGTCGGAAGTCTGGGGCGAAGACGTCAGCCACTGGTGGCTCCCCAACGACGAGGGCTTCCCGGACATCATCCGCGCCATCCGCGACTTCATCGAGTACCGCACGCGCATGCCCGCCGACTCGCTAGGAGCCGACGTCCGCGACATGAACGGCATCTTCCGCGCCTTGTCCGTCTCCGACCCCGACCACAACCCGGATCTTCACGGTGTGCCGGAGGATTTGAAGGGGACGGGCACGGACTCGGACGCGTTTGATTCTTTCGTGGAGGAGCCCATGTTTTGGGAGGAGAGCAGTCCTGAGCAGTAGTCGGGCGGGTAGTAGTCGAGTTGACGGGGCTGGATATCGTCACTCCCGCTGCTTCGTGCACCTAAATGAGGTGCAGACGGAAATGGAGAAAGGGAGCCCAAGCGGGTGGATTTATTTCGTGTACGTACTGTGGGCCGAGTTACGTCGTAAGAGTAACGCAAGGCATTATGATGATCGGGATCGGACGGCTTGTTGTCTTGTCTCCAAATTACTTTCTGTCATACACGTGGACGTGGTGCAAATGGCGCACATACATGGGCACAAGATGCTCTCGCCTCCCGCGCATGCAGAGATCCGGCTGTAACGACACTCCATATGGTGACCGAATCGGTGAAGGACCGGGACAGAATTGCGCGATTGTCGTATTGCATGATGGTTGCGTTGTAGCCGAAGTATCAGGGTTGTGGGAGTTTGGTGCTCCGGTTGTGAAGTCGGGGCGTGATGGATGGTTCTGAGATTTTTCGGTACATCTCTCACTCGTGTACGTGTAACTTCGTTCCCTACGCAGCAACACCTGCCTGTGCAACTCGAAGTACATCATCAAACGCCATCAAGTAAGTCCTGCGTCTCCTATTTCGTGAGATGCCTGCTCCCGGTCACGCGAGGGAGTATGCATACTGCCATCCTGAACCGGACCGATCACACGAACTCGAGTTGGGTGATTCGACAAGCTCCCAACTATGGCCCTAAAAGATGAAGCAGGATGAACACGGCCATCTCAAATATCCAGTCAATCGACAAGTCGACATTCAAAGATGATGATTCCGCTCGTTTGCACGCTCTGTCCGAAGCCCGCGCGTTGGTGCAACGACTCGAACACCCATGGGAAACCGTCGACAACATCGTATGGACCGAGCCCATCCGTCTAACCTGCATGAAGACCGCAGCAGACATGGACCTCTTCACTCACCTCAGCTCGACGCCACGCACCAGCGTCCAACTAGCGGACGCCATGGAAGTGAAACCCGACGCCACGCTCGTGAGCCGTGTCGCCCGCATGCTCGCCGCAGCCAGCATCATCGCCGAAGTGGACGTCGACACCTATGCCTCCACCGAGCTCTCTGAAGCGCTGAAGGATCGAGCCGGTCTCGTGAGCGGGATCCACCACTTCTACGATATCGGCGTGTCCCAACTAGCCCGATTGCCGGATTACTTCCACGAGACCAACTACCGCAACCCAACCTCGCGCGAGCACCCACCATGGGAGTACATTATGCCCGGCTCCGAACCCGACATGTGGAAGTGGTACCAAACGTACCCGCACGCCCACGCGAACTTCCACTCCTTCCTCTCCTCCATCCGGGTCGGTCAGCCGCCATGGCCGACCTATTACCCGCTCTCTCGTCTCCTCTCCAACGCCGACTTCTCCAAACCCTTTGTCGTTGATGTCGGAGGCGGCAAAGGAAGAGACCTCACCCACCTCTCCTCCGCCCTCCTTTCCTCCTCCACATCAGATCTCCAGCCCCAGCTCATCCTCCAAGACCTGCCACCCGTCATCTCCGCCGCAGAACGCGAGCACCTCCCCGCCGACATCCGCCTGATGGCCCATGACTTCTTCTCCGCACAGCCGGTCAAAGGCGCAAAAGCATACTTCATGCATTCCATCTGCCACGACTGGCCCGACACGCACGCACGGCGAATCTTGATGAGGTTGAAGGAGGCTATGACGGAAGGGTATAGTAAGCTGTTGTTACTCGAAGCCGTGATGCCGGAGAGGGTAAAAGGGATGAGGCCTAGGATGGCGGCGATGGACATCAACATGTACGTACCGTAGCCATAAACCCCCTTCGAAAGTGACTTCTCTTGCCCACTTCGGTTGCTTTGCAGACGATTGAGCTGATGAGATGATGGCAGGATGGCGCACTACGCTGCTCTCGAGCGCACCGAAGCGCAGTGGCGGAGTCTTTTGGCTAGCGCGGGTTTGCGATGGGTTGGGGCGTGGGAGCAGAGGGGCCATGTGCAGAGTATCATTGAGGCAGAGATATAGAGAACCAAGAAACAAAAAACATCGCGAAGAGGTGAATATGCTTTCACTCGCCTTTACCATTGAAAAAACCCGGCGCAATGCATGGCGAAGGAGTACAGAAAAGAGGAGCGAATGGCACGTCACCAATCCTGCAGTTCCAATATGCCATGGATTTCTTCGGTTTCTTCTAGTCCTAATTCCTCACAGCATCAGTGTCCTGCAAGTCACAGCACACGAGCCATACTCTGCTCAACTCCTCAAACGCCTCACAATAATTTCGCTCATCCAACCTCCGTCTCCGTCTGCGGCGTAACGCCCTCCTCTCCACCTTCCTCACCATTCGTCTCCTCGACTTCGACCGGCGCGGCCTGGGCTTTAGCAGCCTCCACATCATCTCCTGCACCTCCATCCACACCCACATCGATCAGATCACCCTGACCCTTGCCCCCCTCCTCCTCCAGCCTCAACCACTCCTCCCACTCAGGGAACATCCTCGCATCCTCCTCCGTCCCGGGTACGCCCAACAACCTCGCCACCTTCCCCTTGCCACTCTTCTCGAGTCCGGGCTTCCACGCCTCGGTGACAATCTCCTGACACCGACTCGGCTTGTACGTCTGCGCGAACAACACCGCCTCGGCCGTGCGACCCGTCTTCAGCAGCACGTCCAAACACGCGTCGACGTCCGCGACTTGCCACAGACACGTGAACGCGACGTTGTGCTGACCCGCCTCCTGCGCCGTCCGCGCCAGCTTTCTCAGGCCCTCTTCATCGCAGGACGAGGAGTAGAGCAGCAGGAGACTCCCTACATCCCTCGCCTTTTCGAAGCATTTCTCCGCGAGCCGCAAATCCCACGCACTCAGCGCCGCGTCTCCGACCGTTTTCCACTTGTGCTCCACGTCCGCTTCCCGTGCCAGCTCGAGCGCAATCTGTAGCTGCCCGAGACCTAGCGAGAGCTCAAAGCGGTGTTCGGCGTCAGTTGCAACATCGAGCGCCAATTCCTTGTATCCTTGCCCTTCCAAGAACCGCGCAATCTTGTTCTTCTGGTCTTCGGGGATATCCGGTAGCATTTCGTTCGCGCCGTCCAGTTCACCGCGCAGGACCAGAGTCTGGTATTCGATGACGGAGACGGAGAGTGCGAAGGACGTCACCTGCACGTCTTTGTCGCAGACGTAGACGCGGCCGTCGCGGGGAAGGTAGCCCAGGACGTAGTAGGGCTGGTCGAAGTGCGAGACGGTGTAGGTCTGGTCGCCGACAAGATAGTTGAGGCGGTTCGTACTGTTGGTGTAGACAAAGCAATCGCCGATCCATTGACCGGTGCGGACGCTGCGGGTATAGTGTGTTAGTAAAAGGACTCTCGCGGAGCGTCAAGATTGTAACTAGCCCACCTCTCATTGATATCGCACACCACCTCAAACGCCTCCTCCACCCCATCTTCTTCCACGGTACCGGCCTGCAACGCAGCAACGTACTGTTCGCGCGAGTATCGCAAAACGTAGTACGTGTCCTCGCAAGCCAAGCAAACCAACTCGCCGGACTCGGACCAGTAGACGTTCTTCGGCTCGACTTCGATCCGTCGTAGCAGCTTCCCGCTTTCCCAATCGAAGAAGCCAATCCCTCCTTGGCCCTTCACGCCAAGCAACACGCCACCCGCAAGGCCGTCGGCAGGGAAGCCGACGTTGACGGTCCCATCACCAGACTTGGGCTTGAAGTTCCGGTAGATCTTGACCGAGTACTGTGATTCGCGGATCGCGTAGTCTTTGTCGTGTTCTTTACTCGCCCAAGCGAAGTCGAGCGCGGAGCCGAAAGCTTGGTTGCGGAGAGCGAGAGCGGTGTAGATGATGTACTCGCCGTCACCACACACAGCCACGAAACGGCCGTTGGGGCTGTGAAGCAGGGTCTGTGGGTAGATTTCGGTGCTGCCGAGATCCTTCGACGGTAAGGAGATCGGCTGCGCGTCCTTCAGATTCTTGTCACCACCCTTGATGACGGAGGTCAGGATCTCGGAGTGGCGAGCCCAGATGATCTTGCCGGAGCCGTCCATGGAGACCGCAGGCTCTTCCCGACCCATTTTGACGACGACGGCACCATCATCGAATCCCATGGCAATGCCCTGCTTGCCTCGCTGATACGAGACACACCATGCCCGCTCCAAGCCGTACGACAAGGACTGCTCGAGCCGGTAAGTGTTGGCGTGCCATATCTTGATCGTGCCGTCTTCAGATCCCGAGATGATGACGGGCAGTTCAGGGTGGTAGCAGGCGAAAGACACATTCGACGTGTGGCCTTCCAATGTCGCAATGAGTGCCTTGGTTGTGTAGTCCCAGATCTTGACCGTCCGGTCGTCGGAAGTGGTGAGCAGGTACGGCTTGTCGCTTTGCGGATAGTAGTCCACATGGTTCACGCCCTTGGTCTCGTGTGCCTCGAGGGTGAAATTCGGCGTGCCGGAACCCAGACTCCAGATCTTGACCGTCCGGTCCAAACACGCCGAGGCGAAGGTGTTCGTATCCTTGGGGTTGATCGCCAAGCCCATAACGTAATGGCTATGACCCTCAAACACCTGCACACATTTCCAGCCTTTGTCCCAATCCCACAGCTTGATGGTCATATCATCGCTGGCCGTCACAACAAAGGGTTGGCTGGGGTGCACGACAATGGCGCGGATGTAGTCCGGATGGGCTTCGAAGGACGTGATCTTCTCGGATGTGTTGTAGTTGTAGACGCGCAGCTGAAAGTCATCGCTACCGCAGACGATCCAGTTCTTGCGTGAGACGAAGCGGCCGGCGCGCACAGGGACATCGGTGAGCTCGAAGGTCTTGATGATCGATTGGGTTTCGTAGGACCAGATGTACACATGGCCGCTGTAGAGGGTGGTGAGGATCTACGAGGACATGAGGTTGGTTCGAGTCGAGGAAATGTAGCCATACTCACCCATGGCTCGGTAGGGTGGAAGTCGATGCCCTTGACTCGCTCGCTGCGGGCGAAGAGCTGCCTCTGTAGGCCGAGGTCAACACTTGGCGTCATGGTCGCAGTCTCTCATCGTGTATGTTGGCATGCGCACCTTGACGTCCAACCTCATGGCGACGGCTGGCCCTTGTCCATGCAACGCAAGGGACCAGTGTTGTCGGGCTCAGTTGGCGCGTTCGCGTGGGCTTCAACCTCGGTTTGGCATGTACCTCGTCGCCCTCATATATCGTAAGGCTGCGAGTTTACTGTTGGTGGGATTGAGACGGGTAAGGGAGTCGATTGTGGTTGTAATGTAGTGTGTAGCTGCCAATGTCCAGCTGTCGTGAGGCTTCAAGAAATGCCTTATCGATTGAACTATAGAAACCTCAGGCATCAAAAGCAACTTCTGACGTCGGTTTAGCGCCGCCCCATCCAAGCTCCCAGCCCGTCTCCAGGCTCCTACATACACTCCAACTCACTCACCAACACCTAGGTATCTACATTCACATATCATCCCATCACTCGCTCAAGATGAAGTTCCTCACCCTCGCCGCCTCAACACTGCTCGCCACCACCGTCTCCGCCCGCTCGAGCTTCTTCGCCACCTCGCCTGCCATCGCACCACTCGACGATATCACCAAAGTCCCTGGCGACAACCCACTGCAGCACTGCGCCGACCCTAAAGATGATATTCTCGACCTACAGAGTGTCGACCTTAACCCCAACCCACCCAAGGCGTATGTCGTTATCTCTCAATCTTCTCATCTAATACGAAGCGCAACACATCGGACTGACAAGATATCCTCACAGTGGCACTACCCTGACCGTCACCGCCAAAGGTACTCTCAGCGCCAACGTCACCCAAGGCGCCTACGTGCAGCTGCAAGTGAAGTACGGCCTCATCACCATCATCAGGCAGAAAGCCGACCTGTGCGATACCGTTGGGAAAGTTGACCTGGAGTGCCCTCTGGTGAAAGACAAGGAGACGGTGCTGTCCAAGGACGTCGATCTGCCCAGGGAGATCCCGCCAGGGAAGTACACCGTCGTGGCGGATGTGTTCACTCAGGATGACAAGAAGGTTACGTGCCTGACGGCTACAGTGGAGTTCCACCGGGAGAAGAAGGAGAGCGCAGACGGGAAGACGGAGCAAGTTGTTGTTGGGGAATGGAAGCAGGGATTGTAGATGGTGGTGGGATACGTCCTAAAGAGGTTGCTGTAGCTGAAGATGATAACACCCTTCGGGTACTTATGTGCGATCGAGCGTTGAGCGAGATGATATGAAAGGTTCTCATGTGAGAACTTTTGCGAGGCTGTAATATTGTCATGGACTGGGTAGAAGCGGCGTGTATGCACAGACGAGATCGTTCTGGGTATCGAGTTGTCCATGTTGTCGGTAGCAGCCGGCCGTTGCCACACCATGCATTCCAAGTGATGCCTTTCTTGTCTCTTCACTGTACTCCCTTCGCTATGACAGTCACCTCTTATTCCTCGCAAGACCGCATGAGCGTGCGTTGGAACACCTCCGTCGAGTGCGCCCCTTGCCACGATCTTCACGTCTTTTAATTCGTCCACCCATTCTACTCTCCAAATAGCTTTCGTACCCTCTTCATCACACTATCCTTCTCGGGATCGTACGGATGGTCTTTGCTCGGAATTTCCAAGACGGACGGGAAGGCCTCGCTGAAGTTGTCCACCTGATGTCGAATCTTGTTCGCGATCTAATTCCCGAACGACGGCTCCGTCAGTTTCCTCTTTGTGCAATACGATCCAAACCAAACCGTATTCGCAGTGGTGCGAGTATGAGAAAGTAAGACAGCGTACGTGTTGATTTATGAGCACGATCGCGATATCCTTCCGCTGCTTCGTGAACTGGTCAAAGGCGCTCTCGATCGTCGCGTTCTCGGTTTTCTGGTCGACGACGAGGTAGTTCTTCTGGGAGTCCGGGGGATCGGTGACGTGCTGTATAATCTAGCGGTCAGCCATGCTTGCGATACGTTCTGATGGGACGATAGTCGAAAAACGTACGCCGACGCCCGCGAGCAGAACGCCGGTCACGGAGTCCTAGGGACTTATGTTAGAAAGTCATTGGTGGATTTATGAGGTGGGAGCGAGTACTTCATCGCCAATGACGGCTAGGAATTGTCGGTCTTTGTACGCTGACTGCGGTAACGCCATGGTCGTCTGCACTACCGACAGCAGCAATGCGGTTCATGTGGTCTGGTGAAGCTTGAGCTTGCGCCGGCGAAAGTTCGGCGATTCAGTACAGTATGACTTCACTTCACTTCCGTTTCTGTTCTCTATACATACCTGTGCTGGCTTCATCCCTTGTTTTGACATCGACTATCGGAAACCTCCAATGCCATCTTTCGACCAACAACATCATCCAGTAAGTGAGCCGATAAACGCTTCGTCCATCCAAGAGCTCGAATAGTCTTCCGGAATCACCAGCATCCTGCGCTTCACCTCTTGATAGACTGCATGTCGTATGGCCAGACCGAAGGACAACCCCGGACGGGCTTGATATGCGGTGTACCCTCCGAGTTCTACAAACGTCTTTTTTGTCCGAGCGTACAAGGTCGATTTGCCTCAGAAGCGTGCCGACCATGGCGTTGTTACCGCTGTCGATTAGACATCTACTAGGAGGGAAATGGATTCGTGTTCATGCGCCGACCGCGAGGTAGCATCGACACACAAACGCTGCCAGGAACCCATTCGACTTTCAGCTGCAAAGGCTGGGAGCACTCATGCCATCAGAGGACTGCATACCTAGGATGAAGAGCACTCAATTCAGGGTTGCAAGCCGCGTAAGGAGTGACCCTCGTCCGAGAACTATCGTAAGGCAACCTCTAGCCAGGTTCGTTACTGCAAGGGTTCAACCCACCATGTCGAGGCTTCCTACTCCATAGCATCATCTTCACTTGAAGATTCTCGCGCATGGCTGTACTTACAGCACCTCAGGCCTTGGGTTAGCCCTACCTCGGTCTTTCGCTTCATGCCAAACAGTGGTCGAGACTGACCGTCACCATTGACATCACAACCTAGGCCCGGTGCAGCGGAATGTCGAAACTAACGTCTATGAGGACACAGTTGCTGGACGTTTAGTTTTACAGACAAGGTACCCTCTCGGTTCGCATTTTAGGTTCCGCAGTCGATGAACTCTGCCGCTTCCTGTCAGCTTTTCTAGGCAACTTGCAATCAAGTATCGATGACGGTGGCATCATCGAGCAGTCGTGGTGTCGTGTCTCGGCATACGCCAGCCGCCAGGTAGGCGTGTGAGGCCGAGTGAAAGAGCTGTGAAGTATACAATGAATACACCGCATTGAGGCTAGGGTACTGATCTCATTCGTGTCGAGTAGGACTCCTTGCTCGGTGACTCGAAGCTCAGTAGGTTGTACTCGAGTATCGAGCATGTCATGTTAACCCTGAGTCTTTAGAGTGCCGCGTACTTGTGTACCTACTGTCGTGCCCCGTCATTATGTCCGTTTGCGTTACGTCAATCGGGAGAAGTAGGATGCCCGGACATTTGATAGCGTGTTCCTCTACGGTCCGTATCTGTAACTGATCCGTACACGTAAAGGAATATTGAGGGTCACGATTCATCTACGTGGGTATAGCGAAAGGGCCAATGCAAAGATATGGAACAATCGGCGGTGGCGCCATTGCTGGGTTGAAGGACAGCTTTCACCATTCGGTATACATTCGACGGCCTTGTTCTTATATACAAACACCGAGAAGGCGATGTACAGTAGACTACAATCTGGAAGTCAAAGATCTGGCTGAAGTCTTCGCTTGAGATTGTATGTGCATGTCAATGAGGGATCATGTCATCATGTTTGTTTATGTACATTGTAGATCTTAGCTCTGATCCGCTTGATCCTTGGACCGGTTCACATATCATCACCCTCATCAGCTAAAGTGCAGTCATTTTCTCAACAGCGTGTGCTGTGTCAATGTTAGATCCTACTCCTGGCCGCGTTCAACCGCGAGTTCGCGACAGCCGAACGAAGCGGAATCCCACGCGGAGACCCTGCCTCGGTAATTCACATGGACAACCCTAAAATAGTCCCAAACACTGTTGAGACGTCACCTCAAACGAACTCTACTTATTATTACTAACTCTCTCCTTTGCCCTTCAAGTCGAGCCACCACCGCACGACACCTCCTGTCTACACGGGCTGGAGCCGACACTGTACACGATTCACACTCACCCTTTCGCGGCATACGCCAAACTCACAGAGTTCACGACGTCAAACGCCCCATATCATCGCCGCCTGTTTCTTGAGTCGGGCTGCGACGCGAGACTCGCGACGGTGGTTTTCGCGTTGTCGGAGAATGGCGGTCGGTGACGCAGGTGACAAGAAAGGCGCTGAAGAGCCTCACCGACCCTCCCGCCCAGTAAGTCTATATAACTCTGTACCTGTTTCCGGCCGTCAGCTCCTCACTTTCACCCATCTTCCTTCGCTCAGCGTCGGCCGACCGAGACTTTCGTTTGATACCTTGGCATTCATACACTCATATTTTTTCCCTCTCTCTCTCTTTCTTCTCAACCACATCATCTCATAATACAGGCCGCAACAATGTGTTCGAAGGTCGGCGTCGCCGGCTTCTTGGCCATTGTACTCCCTGCCGTTTCCGCTTCCCCGATGGGCCCCGGTGGACCTTCGGGAGATTGGGCAGGCCGATGGGGCCTCGCAGATGCTGCTGCTGCTCCTGCGGCCAGCAGTGATAACGGCTGGGGATCAGCTAATAATGGCTGGTCGTCCGCGGCTCCAACTCCCGCACCAAACGCCGCCATCACTCCGGCTCCGGCCGCCGCCGGTGGGCGAGGTCCTTTCGGGGGAAAAGGCGGACCCGGGGGAATGTTTTCCCACCCTCCAATGCCTAGCTCTTTGCCCACCAACGCCGCCCAAGTCGAATCGGCCTACCCATCCTTCACCTCCAACATGCCGGGCCGACCCCCGTTCATGGCATCCGGCTCCATGCCCGCCAGCCTCGAGCCTTCGCAGGCCTCGCAGATCGCCAGCTGGAACAATCAGCTCGAGCACCTCCCCACAAACGCCGCCCAGGTCGAGACCGACTGGGAAGCCTTTATCAAGAACCCGCCGCCGGCTCCGAGTGGTATGGCGACCCCCACCTTCCCGGCCTCCCTGCCACCCGGCGTTGCGTCTCAGATCGCCGCCTTCAACGCCAAGGTTTCCGGCGACGCGTACACTGGCCTTCCCGCCGCCGCCATGGCCAACCGTCCCGAACTCAAGTCCATCGGTCAGGCATTCGGAGCGGCGATGAGCACCGCTAACCCTGGCGGCCCGCCGAGCGGTGTGCCCTTCCCAGGTGGCAAGGGGCCAGGTGGCTTTGGTGGCGGAGGGCCGTTCGGCGCTGGAGGGCCATTTGGTGCTGGAGGAGCCGGGTCGTCTGCTGGGGGCGCTGCAGGAGTCTCGGCAGGAGGTGACGCGAATGGAAGCGGAAGCGGGTCAACATCAGCCGGTGGCGACCTTGGAGGATCTGCAGGCGTTTCGGCAGGCGGCGATACTAGCGGAAGTGGATCGACATCAGTCGGCGGAAGCGGGTCAACATCAGCCGGTGGCGACATTGGAGGATCTGCAGGCGTTTCGGCAGGCGGCGATACTAGCGGAAGTGGATCGACATCAGTCGGCGGAAGCGGGTCAACATCAGCCGGTGGCGACCTTGGAGGATCTGCAGGCGTTTCGGCAGGCGGCGATACTAGCGGAAGTGGATCGACATCAGTTGGAGGCGAATCCAGCGGCTCGACGTCGGCTGGTGTGGGCGGCCACGGCCACGGAGGCGCCGGGGGCCAAGCCGGTGTGGGTGCCGGTCTTGGGACGGGCCTTGGGGCGAACGTAGGCCTAGGCGCAGGTGTGAACGCGGGCCTCGGCGCGAATGGAGGCGTTGGTGTGGGCGGTCAAGGGGGCGCGTCGGGATCCGGCAGTGGTGCTTCATCCGCGAACGCAAATGGTGGCGCTGGGGGCGATGCAGGCATCAACGGAAGTGGAGGTGCCGGTCTTGGGGCGAATGCAGGCGTAGGCGCAGGCGTGAACGCGGGGCTCGGCGCGAACGGAGGCGTTGGTGTGGGTGGTCAAGGAGGCGCGTCGGGGTCCGCTGGTGGTTCTTCATCGGCGGGTAGTTCTGGGACGATGAACGGTGCAGCAGGCGGCTGGGGTGATGACGGCCAGGGGTCAGGTTCGGGCTGGTAAAGCCGGTCTTTACTGGCCAAGAGATGAGGTCGCGGAAGGGACTGGAAGGGGAATACAGGACGGAAAATTCTCGATCATTATTTCATTTGTTCCAGGAGAATGGAGGTTTTCTTTATGCATTGATTTCGCTGATTAGATCTGACACCAGTCACTTTCTCATGCAGCCGTCTGTTCCTCTTGTATGAGACATGTAATAACCCTCCAGGCTCGAAAGCAACAGCTCAAAGCCTTTCTAATTGTTCGTTCGCAAGTTTTACGCGACCAGAGTACTTTACGCGGGCCCGATGGGATCAAACCATGTGCATGGTTACTTGAGACGTCAGAAGGAGACTGCCTTTCCCGATTGATGACTTGCTGCCTTTCCTAAGTACAAGCAAGGTCCTCTGATGCCTTTAGACGTGAGCCGAATGGACCAAACCATGTGCATAGTCAGTTAACAGGTCAGAGAGAGATTACCCTTTCCATCTGATGACTTGTGCATTCCCCCAAGCACAAGCAGTGTCCTTTCATGCTTTCGTAAGGTCCTCTGACCCCTTCGTAGAGTCCTCTGACCCCTTCGTACGTGAGGCCATTATAGAATTATAGACAATGTCGCTCCGTTGACGTTCACTGGAAAGCAACCACCAAACACTTTACGATACGATCCTTTCAATCGCGATACGCCATCCAATCTGACAGCTCAGACTTTACATCGTTTGGCCCAAGAGGCATGCTTTTCAGCCCTGTTTTGTCCTTCAAAGGGATCGCACGCTCTGTTTCATTCCTGACAAAGTCTTGATGAGAGGGGCCAAGCAATCCCGACAGTCATCGCTGTGCACCAAACATCCCACCGAGTGCGTACATCCACCCCGAAGGCAACAATCATACCCTCCCGGGTCATGACATTCACCATCTCCCCTTCACGTCTTCGCCGCATTCCCCAACCAACCCATATCACAGAAGAATTCAAACACTCTACCGTTCTTGGTGGTATCAATCTTACTGATCTCGCGTACGTTCTTCTTCTTCAGCTTGCCCTCCGCCTTCATGGCCTCGTGGAAGATGGCTTCCTTGATGCACAGGTACGCCTTGGGCTGGAGGCGCAACATGCTGCAGAGGTCGTGCTCGGCGGGTTGCAGCAACTGCCAGTCCGGCGCGTTTTCCTCGTCATACTTGGCGGGCGTGACGTTGGAGATGGGTTGTAGTGGCGGTCGTTTGGGCGACATTTCTGACGCCGGGGGTGTCTGGAGAACGTTTGTGTTCACGGGTGTGAGACGGACGGGGAGCTCTTTGGTCGTGTACTCGGTGACGGCGGTGGCGGTTTCGGACGGCGGCGCGGGCTTGCCCGGTCGAATGCCGTTCGTCATGCGGTCGAAAGCGCCCCCCATCGCCTGCGTATTTCGCGCGAGCCGGGCAGCTTTCTCGCCTTCGTACTTCTCACCCGCCGCGAGCGTCGAGATCCGCATGCGCCGCCACTCTTGCAGTTGCGTGATCGCTTGCCGTAGATTTTGCTCCTTCTCGATATCCTCGGAGAACGCGACAAAGTCTGGATGCGACATCATGCGGGCGAATGGCTTCATCTTCTGGTGCAAGTCCCGCTGTTCCTTGGTGCGCCTTTTGTCGATGACGGTGTTCTTGCGGTATTCCAGTAATTGATGGTTGAAGATGACGCGCTTCCGATCCGTGCGCGCCAGCAGTCGGTCGTTGTAGATGTTCATAACGACCATTTTGAGCTCCGTCTCCGGGTCGAAGGTCCCAGTGACCGGGTTGACGCCTTCTTCGGGTGCGAACTGCATATGTTGTACCGCCTCCTCGGCCTCGTTGAAGTACTCCGTCTCGAATTCGAGGCGGCCCGGCATGTATCCGGCAACCTCGTGACAGCTGGGCACCGACGAAGTGGGCTTGGTGGGGACGGGAGCGGAAGCAGCAGATTCCTGGATTTCTTCCTTGCGTTTGTCGATGCGCCGCTTTTTCCGCGTCTGAAACTCCTCGCGCGGGATCGAATCGCTGAATCGCTTGTCTCCAGGGTTTGCACGTTCCGGAAGAGGGAACTTGGCGGAG
>Ga0268244_10000524_pt1 | contig 15855 bp, 8 predicted proteins | sample AgamicMgSfe_FD_200258 | JGI IMG/M metagenome (GOLD analysis project Ga0268244, IMG submission 200258) | Agave microbial communities from Guanajuato, Mexico - Mg.Sf.e (v2) (version 2) | ecosystem: Host-associated > Plants > Phyllosphere > Phylloplane/Leaf | place: Guanajuato, Mexico | collected... | reverse complement strand
CCCCCAACCTCGTGCACATCGATCGCGTTGCTTCCAATCATTCCCACGCGCAGTAATCCGTTCCGGTAGAACGCGTGCTTCCACTTTTCATACCTCGTGCCCGTCGCTGGCCGTGCACGGCATGGGGTGACAAAAGAAGCGAGTCCCATTTGCTATCGCGGGCACGAACGCGAGGCTGGACACACGGCGCGGCGGCTGGCTGGCAGACAGGCTGGAACTGTCGTCGCGAGCGTTAAAAAAGGGTATATACTTCCAATTGTGCAGATCCCGCTTCATATTTGAATCCGGAAAGGGGGCCTCCTTCCTCCCTTCTCGATCAATCAATCGAGCATACGAGCAAACCAGTCGTCTGATGAATGACACTTCCTTCCAACCGGCTCACCGCCCCCAGAAATCCAACGAAGCGATCACGTCCTCACCCGCGTCGTCCTCGTACGCGAATAGGATCTGCATGAATACCGTCAGTCAGAGATCCTCGTCACGAGAGCAAACACGAAGCCACAGCACAAAAACACGGATACAGGGTAAGAGAGGGAAATAAGAAAACTCACCTCCCGCGTGCTCTGATGCAGAAATCGAATATTCTTATGCGTCTGGATGCACACCAACCCCCCGGTATCACTCTGCCGGATCTCGATGAACTCGGGCTCGAAGGCGAGGATGTACTTCTCGCCCCACGTGGCGAAGGCGTTGGGGCTGCCCTCCCACAAAATCTTCCAGTCGCCGCGCGCCCGCCACCCGTTCTTGTTGACGTAGAAGCTGAAGTCGTTGTAGCAGAGCAGGAACTCGGACGTGTTGCGCTCGATGTAGATGGGCTTGACGTTCTCCCGGCGCGCCACAAAGTCGAGCGAGGTGTCGGCTTGGTCGAGCAGGGATTGGGTTTCCAGCGTTTCGAGCGACACGATCTCGAACCCTTTCGCGCCGCCCACGCAGAGTTTGCTGCGGAGGAAGTGGATGCTGTTGCTCTCCATGGGGATGTAGAACTCTTTGTATGGCTTGAGGACCTCTTGGCCCGAAGCGAGCATCTTCGCCAACCCGGACTTCTTCTTGCCTTTCGTCATCGAGTCCATGGGTTCGTAGACTTTGACCGTGCTGCTCAGGGAGGAGGACTTAACGCAGCAAACGAGGGTTTGCCCGTTGCACGTGCCGGCGTTGATGTAGTTGGCGTGACAGATGCGACGGCCGCGTTTGGAAGGTGCGCCCGGGCCTTCTTCCGGGTCGAGGGCGTCTAGCGGGAAGGTGTAGACGGCTTTGTCTGCCAGGACGACGAGGATCTGATGCTGTTCGAGCACCTCCACTTGCGTGACCAGCTTCGTCTCCAGCATGCGTTTCGGCTTCTGGCTGGCATCCTTCGGGCGGCGCTCCGACACATACACGCCGAAATCGGTGCCGATGACGAGCTTGCGGCCTCCGTCAATGGGTCTGCAGCAGTTGATCCGCACGGTTGAAGTGAAGTAGCCTTCGTTCAGCTTCGTCATGGTGAAGATCTTGTGCCGCTCGCTGAGCTTCTCCTTCTGCGTCTGGATATGCTGCATCCACTTCTCACGCTGACTTTGGGTCGTGCAGAAAAGCGTGAGCTCATAGCCACCTTTGCCCAATCCTTTGAACGTGATGGGATAACCTTGCTCGGCCGGACCACGGGTCGCCGTGGTAGCCCTGCCGACACCGGGGATCATGCTCGACGATGGCCGCTTTCCGATGCCCATGCGCGGGAGGACCATGTCCATCTCCTTGATCTGCAGCAACTCGAGTGGGATCGGCTTGCGGTAGACCTTCATCTCCTCTTTCTTATTCACCAGCTTGACCCGAACAAGTAACACCGCGTGGTCGAAGAGGTACGCCGTCACATCGGGCGACTCGCTCGTCGGCGTCTTCTTCAGGCTACTCTTGAAGATGAGCTGCCTCGTCTCTTCCGTGAGCTTGAGATCCATATGTGGTATCTGTCCCCACTTGAGCTGCGTACTCAAGTTTAAGAGATTGTAATGGTTCTCCGCCTTGCCCGACTCCTCGTTGACCCTCGTGAGCGTCTCTCGGATGATCGCGATCGCTCGCGGTATGTCCGCCTTGTCCGGACTGTCGTCTGCCGTGTGCTTCGCCACGTTTTCCAACAGCAGCGGGTATCGCGCCAATCGTGTGGTGGGCTTGGTGAGGTAGCCATTCAGCTCCAACTTACGAGACTCTTTCAAGCGCTCGGTCTCGTCCACGAATCGCTGGAAAGCGGGATTGGAGCTCTTCTCCTTCTCAAATTCGAATTTGCCGAACAGCTGATTGGCACCGTACTTGATGAACGGGCTGAACTGGCCGACGAATTCGAGGAAGATGTCTCCAATCTCCCGCACGACCGGATGCTGCTGCTGTCGTCTGGTCAACGCACTGGCCATGCGAGCGTTCACACTGTGCACTTCTTGGCAGTTGGAGAAGACCGTCCGAATGAACTTCTCCCGTCGATGCTCGGGGATCGGAGAGATCTCGGGAGTTCGGAGAGGTTTGATCCAGAAGTCCCGCAGGTACTCAAGGTCCTTAACAAAATCCCGCTCCGTGTACATCAGCTCGGATATGACCTCCTGCCTCTTCTTCTCGCGCTCACTGACGCTGTCGGCGATTTCCTTCGAGACTGTGTTGATCCACAGTTTCTGCTCATTTTCCGCTTCGTCGTGGAGGCTGGACCGCGACGTCTCGCGCTTGAGACCGGGTGTGACCTTCATGTTCAGGCGTTGCTGCTGCTCCAAACGTCTCGGGCACGCAATCGAGTAGCATAGATTGTCCCGATTGCACGTCGGTGAGTAACATTCCGTAAGCAGAGTGAAGACGCCATTGACCTCCGGCGGCTCCTCGTTCAATGTCTCCTTGAACTGGTACACCTCGCTCGGCGAATCCCGTAGTCTATGCGCGTAGGCCACCTCGTGGAAGAACTTCTGCGCGTCTAGCGACCTGCCCAGCAGAAGCGCGAGATTGCGATCAGATGTCCGGATGATGTACGCGACCAGCTCCACCGCCTCGTAGCCACTGAAAGCATTCTGGTATACCAGACTGTCCTTCTCTTTCTCCGTCAACGAGACACGTTCGCGGAAGGCTTGGGCGACGTTCGACAGGAGAGCGCCGTACACGAGTGAAGGCCGCTTCTGGGCGACCATGGTGCTGGTCTGAGTGGCCTGACTGTTCGAACGTTGGGTCCCACTGACCGACGGGTGCGAAGAGTAGGCCAGGTCGGAGGGGGACACAATGGTCGACGCCATGGACATTGTCCGTGAGTTATGGCTGCCGCTGCTCGACATTCGACCGTTCGCCCCCAAACCATTCGGCGCGCGTTCTGATTGAAGTCCATTGGTGAGGGTGGCCTCAGTGGTGGATGTCTCGCCCGACTCGCGTCTTCGATTCGGAATTACTCTGCCGCTCATGGTCTGAGTATAGTCCGAGTCGCGCGTGTAGGACGACATGGACATCGTCCGCTCATCACCCGGCCTCTCCGGCACCACCCGCCCTTGCGCCGTCGTTCGCGCCAGGTGATTCATGTACGACTGTTGTCGGAAGGCGTTGCCCGTGGCAGCACCATACTGACCGCCAGGGGGTTGGTAGAACGGGCGTGGATTCAACGCCAGAGACTGTGTACGGTACCCGTCGGTATTCGTAGCCGGGCCGTTCGGTGGGAATTGACGTTGGCTAAACGATCGCTGATACTGCCCGGGTGCAGGCGGTCCTGGCGGGTCAAGACGCTGTGGTTGTCCATACGGTACTCGATCAGGTCGGATGGGCTGAGGAAGGTTCTGAGCCGGAGCTGGTCTTCGCTGCGGTGAGCTCTGCCCGCCGTTCATGTACGGCTGCTGTGGCTGACCCAGACCGGGCCCATTCGGCCTTTGGTAATGCTGCTGCTGCTGCGGCTGCTGCTGCGGAGGTGGGGAAGGATAGCCGTTCGCGTGCTGACCTGGTCTTACTGGTGGCGCGCGCTGCATGTACTGCTGTGCGGTGGCGGTGGAGATGGTAGCCGCTCGATCCTGCGGGATCTGATGGGGTGCGGTGGTCATCGTCTGGCTTCGACCCGGTGGCGGGCCGCCAAAGATGTTGGAGAAGGCCGCATCTCTCTGCGCGGAAGATGCCGACCCATATTGGTCGGGAGGGCTTCGACCGTAGTCACGACCCTGCTGAGCCTGGTATTGTGCCATGTTGACGACAACGTCGGTGTCGGTAGTGTACGTGCTGCCGCCTTATCTCGCTGTGCCGTAGTCGCTTCTCTTGCCACTACTCGTGCTCTTCTGACTCCGGCGCGGGTCTGCCACGCAGACATCCGGCCTACCCAAGCTCTGCCTTCCCAGGCTCTGCCTTTGCCTCTCCCTTTACGCGGCTGTGATCTTTCTCTCTCAACTGATACTCGGGGTCTCCGGCTCTCCAAACTCCTCACCCAGCGTTCGCATACAGAGGTGAGGTGAGGTGAAGGTGTGGTTGTATTGGTGTTGTAGGTTCGATGTGGGAGGACGATGACGATAGTGCAATTGGATTTGTGTCGTGTCGCACAAGGATATACCGGATGCGAGACAAGTAGTGGGTGAGATGTGGTGGTGGGTTGTCTTGCCCTGGCCCAGGAACCTTAGTCAAGTCTCAAGATAAGCTAGTTTGCCTTGGCGGGCCGGCAGCACGGAGGAAGCGTTCCCGCGACAGCACGAATCGTTCGAGAATGTATGTACAGTACACTGTATTTGGTGTACAGCGACAGTGTCGTGCTACCAGTAAATGCTCGCTGGATGATGAGCATGAATTGCTGGTAGAAAGGTTACCCGTCGAAGCGGGAGATACTTCTGGGCCGCACGCCCTCATTCACCTCCAGCCTTGGCATTGTATAGGTCACGTGAAAGTCGGCGTCATCCCTCTCAAACTTCCGACCGACATCGAGCTGCCTGCGCTTGAAGGGCAGCCCTATTCACTCCTCAAGTCCATTCGACACACCACCTTCATCCTGCCTACCCTGTTTCCATCGATAGCTTCCACCATGGCAGATACGGTCATGGGAGGCGACCTCACGCCCAAGTTCGCGCCCTTCCTCGGCATGGGCGGTATCGCCTTCGCCATGATCTTCGGATGTACGCCTCATTGTACCGCACCGTCTGACGATAGAAACACGAGCTGAGCAAGAGTGATGGGTGGTCACAGGTATAGGAGCAGCATACGGCACCGCGAAATCCGGCATCGGCATTGCAGGCGTAGGGACGTTTCGGTCGGATCTGATCATGAAGGTACACATCATGCGCCTCACACTGGTACAACCTATTCACGCATGCACACCTGCTGACGAATGACCGACGGTCGAGTAGTCCCTCATCCCCGTCGTCATGTCCGGTATCATCGCCGTCTACGCCCTCGTCGTCGCCGTCCTCATCGCCGGCAACATGAAGCCACCGCCACAAAACCAGTACAGCCTGTTCAACGGCTTCATGCACCTGTTCTGCGGCTTGTCTGTGGGGTTGACGGGTCTGGCAGCAGGATACGCGATTGGAACAGTTGGGGATGCGGTGCGTATCTCCCATGACGACACCTTGTAGGGGAAGGCGCACGAGAGGTCTTCAAGAGACGGTCTAAGTTCGAGAGCTGACGACGGCGGAATATAACAGGGCGTGCGGGCGTATATGCAGCAGTCCCGAATCTTTGTTGGCATGGTGCTAATCTTGATCTTTGGGGAGGTGCTCGGGCTTTATGGGTAGGTTGCAGCATGTTCCATCCGGTGGTGTTGCTGAGGGTCGTTGCTGATGAAGGCCTAGGCTGATCGTTTCGCTGATCATGAATACGCGCGCTTCTGGCTGAGCGCCGAAGATGTTTCGGTTCACATCAGCGCATATGCCTCCTCACTGCCGACGACGGTCAGCCGCTGCCGTTGGCAATGGCGCCACAATGGTTTGCTTTCCTGCAGCAGGAAGTCTGCACGCGAGAGACTCCGGGCCAGTTGGGCTGGTGAATCACGGCTCCCGTGAATGGAGGGAAGCTCTTGTACGTATGCTTCGATTCGTCTGCAATGTATCAACATTTCCGCTATGCTCGGTCATCGCCTTTTGGTCGATCATTCCCTTCCTGTGCAAGACAGCGAGGCCTTTGCTTTAACCGCTAAGCCCGTGACCTTCTCTGCTCCTAGTGCCAACACAAACAGTTGATCCTCATCTTCCACTGCCTGTACGATGCGGTAAATAAGCTTAGTCGACCGGGTGGATTTCCGACCGCTCAATTTCCGCCATACGTTCAGTCTCCTCCAGACTCTCGATGACCGTAGCCATCACAGCCTTGGCCTGCTCGACCGGCACGCCGTTCCCGGCCATCCTAAGGTGATGTCCCTGTACCCCACCCGCATACACATGTTCGGTGGGCAAGCCCATCAGTGCCATGTGTTCCCGGACAGTAAACCATCTCCGCCCGCTCGGATGCAATCCCTCGATACCCTTAGTCGTAACAATGCGAGGTAGCGGTTTGTTACCGTCTAGCGGCAACCCCTTACGTGCCTTTCTCCGGTGATCGGCTCGAAGTCTAGTCCGGTCATGTAGGCTAGCATCGTATGGAATCGTTCGTAGACATTGATTGATTGTGACCGGAGGCTTGAGTTCTGGGTCGTGGCCATGGGTGGGCTTTGGGATGGCTGGAAGACTCTCCCCCGGACTAGAGGGAGGTGTCAGCGCGATGTCGTGCGTATGGGATTATTGTAGAGAAACTTACCAGGATGCCACGATGAACAAGCGTTTGCGACTCGAAGGCACCCCGTAGCTCAGGCTGTTCAAGACCATGGATTGTGCACTATAACCCGCGTCGATGAATTGACGAAGCATCTTTCTCCAAAATTGGTCTTCATTGACATTGGCCATCACATGGTCGGTCTGTTCAACAATCATTCTGCGGGGACGACACTTGAAGAGGATGTCCTGCAGTGCTAGAGCGACTGCGTTGTTCTTCGCGTCTTGCTCTACGTTGGTATTCCTGTTCGCCCGGGATTGGCCTTGACATGGTGGGCTAAAGTGAATAATGTCGACGTAGTCATCGCTTTCATCAAGCTCAACGCGCGAAAGATAGTGTGAGACATCCATCTCGAGCACCTGCTCACTTAGGCCATTTAAACGCTGAGTCTGGCAGGCGACATCCCAATTGTCGAGGACCCATTTGATGTGCAGGCCCATCTGGTGAGCAGCTCTAGTGACACAGCCGCCACCGCAGCAAAGCTCGCCGAAACTCCATTTTGGCTTCTGCGGAGCAAGGTATCGAGGTTTGGTCTTCAGAGTCGCTTGCTTTTCGCTGTCGTCGATGGTCAGGTCTACATCAAGGCGCAAACGCTTGTGATGCTTGATAGACTGCTCCGGGGGCCTGGCAGAACGCTTCTGTGGTCGCGGCCCACGGCATGTCGGTGGCTCTCGCTGATGCTGCTGCTGCTGCTGATGCTTGAGTATAGCGGCCCTGAACTCTTTAGACAGGGCGACGTCGAAGGTCCGTTTACCAGGGTCGCACTCGTCGAACATTAACCGCTGCGCCTTATGTGCTATGACCTTTCGCCTCTGTGTGTCGAATACCTCCACGAACTTGAAGCGGCAGACATGCATGGCAATGTCCTCGATTTGATCTTTGCTGTGCGTTTTTCGGCCATACTCGCTGTCTTGACTTCGCATTCCTAGTTCCATGTAACTATGCGCCGGGAACACCTCGTTCGTAGAAATCACCTTGCGAACCATGACCACTTCTGCGAGGGGCATCGAGTCTAGTGTCGCATCGTTGAGTAAATCGTCACACTCCCATAGTTTAGTTTTCAGAGTAGCAACTAGCTCGTTGGGATACTGGGGAAAGATCCTGCAAAGCATGTGCCCATGCTTCGACATCTTGAACCTAACATCCTGGGGGCGTTGGAGAAGACGGCCTAGGATGTTGATACCACCTGTCAAGTTGCGGACAATGTACTTGATACAGAAATAATCTCCGTCCATCCGGAGAACACAATTTCCAGGCCTGATTTCGACTTCGGAGATCGTTGCGCGGTTCAGCCTCATATGTCCAGGTGGCAAAAGGGCCGCCGCTCTTGTCTCGATGTACTCGACCTCTCTGCCTGAGGCTTCAACATCGTACTCGTCGTCGGGGCTCGAGCTGACCGTGCGTTCCTCTTGCACGTGGTCGAAGTTTGCATCATCGCCGGAAGTGGTGTCCTCGGTGTCGCTGCAGGGCTCCAGACCTGGCAGCGCTCCCGTAGCAGGGTCATGGTCACCCGTTAGATCCACAACTTGGGTGGAGCTGAGGGCTCGATATCGGTACTTCATGTTGGCTGATGGAGCAGGGAGTGGGCTCTGGCACTTGAATGCGGCGGCTAGCACTTGAGCGTGATGCTGTTACTTGAGTGCGGCCACACAGTTTGCGTGCGACGCTGCTGTTGACGAGCAGAGCGGTCAAGTCAAGCCGATGAAGTAAGGTACAAAAGCAGTATGTATCTGGTGATAGTCTTTGCGTTGAATGAACTGGCTGTAAGCGCCGCGTGAGGATTCGAACGACGGCGTAAGAGTAGAAGTAAGGAATGCGATGAGTCTTGCAAGAGAAGGAAGGAGAGCAGTGAGGTTGTCAGTGTGAAAGTGAAAAGTCAAAATCCAAGGTCACGCGGACACGGCAAATGCCGCGTCACACAAGGAAGGAGCGGCGTTTGTGTCTTCTTTTGAGGTAGGGCTAGGATGAGTGAACGTGCAACACGAACGTTGGTGTGCTCCCTGCCACAAGTAGTTACGGCAGCAGCGACTTGTCGCTTCTGCATGCCCGGCGTGGGCGAAGCTCGCATGTAACATTTAAGCAAGTCACCGTCATGACGACAGGCCGAGCGTGCAAGCGAAGCGTCCTCGACGGTACAGTGTTCCGAGAGCGGACCCATTGTTGAATTGGCTGTGGCGATGACCTTGTTGAACGAGTGAGTGAACAGACATCATGTTGTTCGTTGAAGGCAGTGTCCATCTTGATATCGAGGCACAGCGAGCAGCCTGTGTTTCGAAAGGTTCGCCTCTGGGATTACGCTTGATGTGTGCATTCGCACCTCTCAGCACGTGTGAACACGGTGACTGAGGAGGCCATCTGAATATTCAATAGCGAACATGTGCAAAATAGCCAGCCAATCTACGCACCCGTGAAGTGAACATATACACTACTAGTAGCCGGATTGCACAGACCGCGAGGTTGCTGACCGGTTGCTTGCAATCAACGGATCTTGCGGAGGTGAAGTGAGGTTGCGCGGTCTTGGCGCAATGCGGAAGGGCCGGGCTTCTCCCGTTGGCAGCACGCCTCTGTCCGAAAATTGTTCACCCACGATGAAACTACACAGAAAGACAGTATGAGGCGAATTGCATCCCGAGTCGATTGTCAAAAAGAAGATGTCGCACCGATAACACATTACTCTCGTACACGACCGCCGCCGCAACCGCCGTAGAAGTGCCCACCTTGTGAGTGTCCTTCCTAATCCTTTCACGTTGTTCGCCCTTGGGACACAAAGATGATATGTTAAAAAATAAAAGATGTTAGACTTCCTACCAAACATATGGGGAGATTGATTTATCTGAGCGTTCAGTTGTCGAGAAACCATCCGTCATCAACATACGCCGACAGGAAATGCTCGTCCGCTGACACTTCGCCTCAGAGACGAAGACTCCTAGCCGACCATGTGCGGCATCATTGCCAGCATCCTTGCGAACCAGAACGAAGAGGCGGCACCGGAACTGCACCAGGCGTTGTATTACCTGCAGCACAGGGGACAAGATGCTTGCGGTATTGCTACGTGCAGTCAGAAAGCGCGCATCTACTCATGGTTGGTTCGCCGCGCTCGTATGGTGGGACCGTCTACTGACATGATGGTGAAGCAAGGGCAACGGTCTTGCGGCCAAAGTCTTTCAGGAGGGCCAGCGCATCACGGAGCTTCCGGGCTACATGGGCGTTGGCCACCTCAGATATCCAACGGCAGGGAGCAGCGCCAACGCCGAGGCGCAACCTTTCTACGTGAACAGTCCGTACGGCATTTGCTTCACTCATGTACTCAATCCCTATCAGAAGTTAAACGTAGATGTCAGGACTGACCGTATCCCAGAATGGCAATCTCATCAATGCGCCAGAGCTGAAGACCTACCTGGACCAAGTGGCACACCGGCATATCAACACAGAGTCCGACAGCGAGCTCATGCTCAACATCTTCGCCGACGAGCTCAACAACACCGGCAAAGCGAGAGTCAACACATCAGACTGCTTCAAGGCACTGGAGAGGATGTACGAGAAATGTCAAGGCGGGTGGGCTTGCACCGCCATGCTGGCCGGCTTCGGCTTGATCGGCTTCAGAGACAGCTACGGTATCCGACCGATGGTCCTGGGAGAGCGGACGTCGTCGAACGGCAAAGGCAACGACTACATGATGGCATCCGAGTCCGTGGCCCTGAGTCAGAATGGCTACAGTAACATCAGAGATATCCTGCCTGGTCAGGCCGTGATCATCGAGAAAGGCAAAGCTCCCGTCTTCACGCAAGTCGTCAAACAACAAGCGTACGCACCAGACATCTTCGAGTACGTCTACTTCGCTCGCCCGGAGAGTGTGATTGATGGCATATCGGTCTACCGCTCACGACAGCTGATGGGCTATCGCCTGGCCGAGACAATTCAAGCCCAGCTGAGCCCGGAAGAACTACGAGAAATCGATGCGGTCATCCCGATACCGGAGACGTCACTGGTTTCCGCTTACGCCGTGAGCAAGCATCTCAAGAAGCCTTACTGTCAAGGCTTCGTGAAGAACCGCTACATCTTCCGCACCTTCATCATGCCGTCCCAGCGCGCCCGACAACGTGGCGTGCGCGCCAAGCTCAACGCCATCCCGGTCGAGTTCAAAGACAAGAACGTCTTGCTCATCGACGACAGCATCGTCCGCGGCACCACATCCCGCGAGATCGTCAACATGGCGAAAGAAGCCGGGGCGAAGAAGGTCTACTTCAGCAGCTGCGCGCCGCCCATCACCAACGCGCACATCTACGGCATCGACCTCGCCTCGCCCTCCGAACTGATCGCGCACCACCGCAGCAGCCAAGACATCGCCGACCACATCGGCGCCGACAGCGTCATCTACCAGTCGCTCGCGGACCTGGAGTCGGCGTGCGCGCAGGCGAGCCCCCGCGACCCGGCCACGCAGCGCTTCGAGGTCGGCGTCTTCTGCGGCAAGTACGTGACGCCCGTGCCGGCCGACTACTTCGCGCACCTCGAGCGCGTGCGCGGCGAGACGCGCAAGATGAAGGTCGTGGAGAAGGCGCGCGCGGCCATCCTGCACGGCGTCGCGAGCGACGCGCAGGTGCGCATGGCGGCCAACGGGGTCGCGGTCGATGAGGCGGGGGAGGTGGTGGTCGCGAGGGATAGTGGGTCGGATGGGGAGGCGCGGTTGCCGAAGCGGCAGAAGGTCGATCGGTTGAGTGGGATGGTCGAAGGCGAGGGGGATGGGAACGCCGACGGGGAGAAGGAGAAGGAGGGACCGGAGCAGCAGCTGGATAGTCAGGACATTGGTCTGCATAATCTGAACACGCCGGCTTGATGGGTTATATTCGTTGTGGATACATGCATATGGGTGGACGCTGTTCGGAGTGGTGATTTTTTCCAGTCAGGGGAAGATTGTTTGTTTGTCCGATGATGCTCGGCGTTGATAGACGGTTATAGCTCGCTGCTTGCACGAGCCTGTGCATGATCTTGTAGCTACGAGATACTTTATCGATCTTCACTTTGCACGGCTCCCCAAATGTGCGTTCGTTTGTCGGGCACGCGCTGCCGTACCCCACACGAGGTGTCTGCTCTCCCTACGACATCAGTACCACCGCTCATGCGAAGACGTGAAAAATGGAAGACTTGGAACGGGCATGCATGACGTTTTGCGCGTGAGCTTCGAAATCATGGTCGTCACGGACCGAACTCTCGAAAGAAAACGAGGAGAATACTTTCACGGTTCGGATCTTTCTAGACTGCCGATGATTGATCGTGAGTGAACGCGCTTGCTGTTCGGACCGGAAGTAGCACGCGCGCAACTGGTATCCGTGGCTTCCGCAGCAGCAATGCGACGGTGGTGCCCAAAGCAGAACTGATGACAGCGGGTTTGCATGCAGAACTGCAGTCAATGGCTGGGACGGTTCCGCGGGCGCTTGATATAAAGCCTGTTTTGTTTGGATGCTGTACTTCGGAGTTTCGGCGACACCTTTCTAGGTTTTGTTGTTCGTGTACATGCCATGTGGTACCTTAGGTAAGGTACTGTCCATGTACGCGTCGATGTGAGATCCAAACTTGCCTGTTTTCGGGGATGGCTGGCTCCTTGTATGTGCTGTACGGTACGTGAACGATCCGTACAGCAGGAGTCCATCACTCTTTTCTAGTCACATGTTGTAGAGTGTGGCGTAATAAGATCCACGCAGGGATACCGCCGAGCCAGGACACGCAATCATCCCCCGGGTCTGTGCAAAGGGAGGGATTTGTTGATGATATCGGTGAATGATGAGGAGATACATGTATGTTTCTGTTCGAAGTCGGGTATGGGTGTACTTGGCATACATGTATGTTTCGTTTTGTAGGGTGGTACTAGTAGGATGGGAAAAGAAACCGGCCTCAGCTCTCCGCATCCATTCATCATCGTCGACACGCCGGGAGGTGATGGTCGGCGGCGCGCCACGCTTGGCTAGCGCAAGCCAACCTGGCGGATCTCCACACCGTTCACACACCAGCAGCCACTACTCTACACTTCACCACCCCAAACGATACATACCTAGGTACTCTCCCGACCATCCGCTGCTTTCCACCCGAACACACCACCACCACCACCACCACCACCGATACTCACTCAGAGGAGAAGGAACGTCCGGGAAGATGACAGCGGTCGCGGTGACCTCGTCCGTGTAAAGCCGCCCCAGCATCCGGATCGGCGACTTCCTCACCACGGAAAGACCCACGGAGGGCTCGAGACAGACAATACCGGGTACGGGAAGGAGGATCAACGCCTCGCTGTACCGTCAACCTCGTCGACACCCTCATACCGCCCGCCCGACAATTCAGCGTGTCGTGGTTCACATTCCTCGCCTAGCTCGGCACTCCGGGCAGAAACACCTCCGACCATCACCACCGTTCTCTCGTTCTCTCCAAAACACCCTCAACCATGATCCCACGGATACGAGCGGCCCTGCTGGCCGTAATCATCTCCATCTGCTGCTTGCCCACCGCCTTCGCAAAGGACAGCAGCGATGTGCAATGGATCACATATCAAGAGCCCGATGACACCACCGTCTACCTGAGGAACGACCGCCGGCCGGCGCTGTACACCGGCAACTTCGGTGATTGCAAGGGCGACAGTGCCATCAACGTCACTCGCTTCGATGCCGCCTACTACAAGGACAACATGACCGTGCTGTTCCACTTGGCGGGAAACACGGCGCTCGTCAACCAGAGCCTGATGATGTACATTGGTGTCTTTGCGTATGGCGAGAAACGATTTGACCTGACGTTCAACCCGTGTCTGGCCAACATCAACAGGTAGGCTTGCGAGTGCCGAAGCTATCTCATGTGTACATGTGCTCACGCGAATCGCAGTCTCTGTCCGGTCGACGCCTCCGTACCCATCCAGGCAAACGGTATCATCCCCGTCGGCGAGTCCGATGTCTCCGGCTTCCCTACCATAGCCTTCTCCATCCCGGACTTTGAAGGCCAAGCGATCCTTCGCATCTTCGCCAACGCCACCGAACAAGAGATCGGCTGTTACTCGGCCGTCGTCACTAACGGCAATTCCTTCAGCCACCCGGCGTCCGTCGGCACCGTTCTCGGCCTCTTCACCCTCGTTGCTTTGGTCGCGTCATTCGCGACCGCCGCCTACGGAGAAGCGGTCCCCACGATGAGACTGCACTACGCCCACTCTCTCTCCGTCGGCGTCGTCTTCGCCGTCTTCCAGCACATCTTCTACACCGGCGCTCTGTCGATGAACTGGCCTTCCGTGCTGGTCGCTTGGTGGAGCAACTTCGCCTGGGCAGGAGGGATGATATACAGCGAGAACATGCAGACTAGCATCAATCACCTCATCGGCAACAATGTTGGAAACACCTCGCAGGTGGGAGCTGCTGCGTCTGGCTCCGCACAAGAGAACCTTGGTGGCGGATACGACATCAGCCAGATCTACAAGCGGGCCACCACCTTGGATACGAGACACCCGATGATGCGCGATCCGGCGTCCGAGATCTACGGACGGCCGCATGACAGCATGCTGAAGCGGGATGTAGTCCAGCATACCGTGGAGCGATCGCTGCAGGCCCGTGATGTGGTAAACTCCTCTACCGGGTATAGCTGGTACGGTCGTCCGGTCGAGAACGGTTTACCGCTGCCCGGCAACTACTCCGGTTTCGCCGGCACCCTCGCGCAGGAGAACATCCGGACGAGCAACGCTTTCATGACGGGTTTTCTCTGGTTCCTCATTCTGCTGGTTCTGCTGGTCGCTACCGTCATGGCTTTCAAGTGGATTTTGGAAGGCTTGGTGCGGTTTAAGGTGGTGAAGCAGGAGCGCTTCCGCTTCTTCCGCGACCATTGGCTTGCATACAGCGCCGCGGCCGCGCTTCGGACGTGCTACCTTGGCTTTTTCGTCATCATGTTCTTGACGATCTTCCAGTTCACGTACCAGTCGCCTGGGGGTGTCAAGGCGATCGCCGGAATCGTCTTCATCATTTTCCTCATTGGCATCCCCGGTACGGCTTGGTATGCTTGCGAGTACAAGAGGAAGATCGATGGCCAGCACGAAACCACGGCAAACGCCCAGGCAGAGCGTAAGAAGCTACTGGGCAAGATCCCTTGGTTCGGCGTCAAGAAGTCACAGCCGATGGCGGATGGTGAAGCCGGTTCCGGCCTGCCATCGCCTGACGGCAAAACCGGCTCGTCGGTGCCGTTCTGGAGGCGCATGTCATCAGTCGGCAGCGTCACTGATGAGCAGGGTAACTCGCACAGCATCCACGACAGCGAAGAGTACACGATCAAGTTCGGCTGGCTGGCTTCGCGGTTCAGGCGCACCCGCTGGTGGTTCTTCACCGTCTGGATCTTCTACGAATTCGTGCGCGCCATCTTCTACGCCGGCGCGTCCGGCTATCCGATCGCCCAGGTCTTCGGCCTCCTCGTCATCGAAATCATCGCTTTCGTCTTCATCATCTGGGCGAGGCCGTTCGAAGGCCGCAGGCTGAACGTGTTGGTCGTGTACTGCCTCGGCTTCAGCAAAGTTGCCTCAATCGCGCTTTCCGCTGCCTTTGACGTGCAGTTCAACCTCCCGCGCATCCTGACGACCGTCATTGGCGTCATCGTCATCGTCATCCAGGGGATACTGACCATCATCACATTGATTGCTATCGTGGTCGGCGCCATCAGCAGCTACATGTCCGTCTCCCGCAACCGTGAAAGCTTCCGCCCGAAGAAGTGGGAAGGGCTCCGCGAAAAGTACTTCAACCACCTCGACCGCGTCGTCAATGACCTTCCTCCTCAACCGAAGCCACAGCCACCATCCGAGCCGGAGGAGCCCAAGGAACCCTACTTCGAAATGAAGAGTGTGCGACGCCTGGCCAAGATCGAAGACGAAGACCAGGACTTCACTTCTGAAATGCGCCAGCCACAAGACCCCGCCGCATCGTGCCTCAGCCTCGAAGACCGCGCCCCCACCCCAGGTCGCGGCCTTCGAAGCGGCGCCGCCAGCCCCGTGAGCAGAAGCCGAGCCCCGAGCATCCAAAGCATGAGCCAGACAACCCTCCCCTTCGGCGCCCGCCCGCACCGACCCAGCTGGAGCACCAGGGACTTCTCCCTCATCGACCAGTCCGGCATCGACCGCTCCTCCACCCCGGTAGACATGACCCGCAC
>Ga0268244_10000523_pt1 | contig 15923 bp, 6 predicted proteins | sample AgamicMgSfe_FD_200258 | JGI IMG/M metagenome (GOLD analysis project Ga0268244, IMG submission 200258) | Agave microbial communities from Guanajuato, Mexico - Mg.Sf.e (v2) (version 2) | ecosystem: Host-associated > Plants > Phyllosphere > Phylloplane/Leaf | place: Guanajuato, Mexico | collected... | reverse complement strand
GAACGGTCACATCCACAACAAGATCGTGAACGGTGCAACGCGTAACCTCGTGATTCACAACGCATTCGCCAATGGGCTCACAGAGCCAACGATCAGGGAAGACATGGAGCACATCCATAATCTCATCATTATCGACATCACCTTCCGTAACGGCGACGCATACGTCTCGACCAACTCCGTGCACAATGCGCTTTTTGCGCGTACCTGCATGATGAGTCGGACGACGTACCGAGGCTGCAAGGTCGAGTTCTTCCGCGATGAGTGCGACATGCCACTGCCGGTACCTGCACCTAGGTTGAGACCACCGCCACCAGTGCAGACCGGAAAGAAGCCACCGCTTGCTAATCGTTTCGATCTGCTCAAAGTAATGAGTGACGGCATGGAGGGCAGCGACTACAGCAGCGAAGGCGAGGACCGTGTGCCGGCGGACAGGACCAGCGACGATGATGAGACAGTCGACATGACTGCTAATCATGGCGTGAGTCTCAACTTCCTCGATTCGGAGAGCAACGCCTAAAAGGTCGTTCACCCCACTTCCTATGGCTCTTGTGGTGTACTTCCTACATGGAACACCGTCACTTCGCTCAGGCACAGATTCGAGTGGAGTTTACGCAAGAACCTTTTCATCATATCATACGACTTGCTGCAGACGTTACGCTAAGGGTTGGCACGGAAGGCAACGCTTGCTACGGAGTTGACGACGTGGGCGCTAATGGGGTTATTGGGAATGAGAATTGTCGGGATTCAGCATGGTTAAGATACCCCGTTAGCGCAGTAGCTTGGCAGGAATGACATTGTTCGGTTTTCAATCCGCTTGGAGCGCACGTGCTCGTAGATCTCCCCTGACCCAGTTGCTCTACTGATCTTTTCACGCTAGGTACCATTTGATGTTCGACGAAACGCCGGACTGCAAGCAAGCGATCACACTAGGAGGTAAGCTCATACAATGTCTGGGTATCTAAATAAGCGTTACAAATACAGGGCATAGCCGAACTAGCCCCCTTCCTCATCAACAAAACCATCGTCCATCTCCTGGTCCTCATCAGCGCCTTCCATAGCATCCTCATCATCCCACTCATCGTCGTCCATGTCACTCAGCGTCTCCTCATCATCTTCATCCACCTCAGGCTGGCCATTGGCCTTCCTCTCCGCACGCTTTCTCTCCACGTTAGCTTCCTGCTCCGCCTTCCTCTTCTCCTTTTCTTGCCGACGCTGCGCGTGTGTTCGATCCATTTTCCGCAGCTCCTCTTTGCTCTTGTGAATGTACTCGTGCCACATCACCTTGCCTCCGCACAACCCTTCTTCCACTTTGGTCAGCCGTAACCGCATACGTGGACCAAGCTCATGGAGCTTGATGGCTTTGCGCTCAACGTTGGCTCTTGGATCCCGTCGGTCTCGTGTACGCTCTTTCTTGGCATCCCGTCTCTGCACCTTTTGCGCGGTATCCGCAAGTACCTCGACCTCAGCGTCGGTTTCTGGTTCGGAGTCTGAGGTGAAGCCATCTGCTGCATGTGGATCGAGAAGATAATCTGAAACATCGTTGAGCTTGCCAAGGTTAGGCAGAGCGCCGCGTTTGCGCGCGTCGCCAGAGTGCGTGAGCTTCTGAGCTGTGTCTAGTCGCCGTAGAGCCTTGGGTATGGATTTAGCTGTTCGGGTTTCGATCGCGTAGTGTCGGAGGTTGAGGGTGTAGTTGGCTTTGTCGGAAGACGTATCCTGGGTCAGTCGATCGAGGAGCAGTATGCGCTTTATGCTTCTCAACGGAGTATTGGTCGGGTTGATTGGCGGAAAGAGTGATTGGAAGACGGTCGTTGTGAGAGACTCGAGGTGCTTCGGTATCTGAGGTTGCTTCTGCTCCTCGCCTTCCTTCGCTTGACTGTTGAAGTTGTTCATGACCAGTAACGGCGCCGTCAAGTGCTGGTCATTGCCGCCGGCTTTGGGCCGTTTCATGCTCCTATACACATCCTTGCACAAACTGTACTTCTCGACCCGGAAGTGGAATGTCGGTCCTCGTGGTGTCATGGCCAGTCGCATATTGGTGTTGCCATTGCTACTCCGGCTGAAGAGTAGCAGATGTGAGACGCCTAAGGGCCCAGCCATTGATGTGTAGTCGCGAAGCTTGTTCGACCTCCTCTCCTTTAGCCTCGCCGCTGTCTGTGGCTCCATCATACTCCTTACATCTTTCACGAGCTGTGTCACACTTGGTCCGACCTCGTTGGCACCAATGCGAATGACCATGCTCTTTGGCGTGCGCTCTCCGGGCTTTGGAGGCGCATTGCCTGGCGCTGGTGGCCTTGCGCCGGCATGTGTGCGCTTTTTGACTCTTCTCTTCGCCATAACCTTCACCCTAAAGTCGGACTTTTGTCTGTGTAATGTTGTAGGTCGTCTGGAAACTCACAGCAGTTCTCGAGCCACAAGAATTTCTTAACTCCATAAGCTCCGATGCGTCTCGGCTTGGACCGAACATCCCGCTACGATCAATCTCAATTCTTGGACTGTGGAGTGCTCCGTCAGGTCGTGAAAACTGAACAATTGCAGGAAGATGTGGGAACTGAAGAGAAGAAAGCTCAAACACGATGGCGATGCTGTCTCCAAGAAGCGCAAGGTGGATCAACCGTCGAAACCGGACGGTGTGCGTGCGAAGCAGGCCAAGCCGATTTCGAGTACGACTTTCCCACGCGAAGCTGAGGAAGTAGATGAGCAGGAGATACTGCCTGATACTACACGTGAGGGTGACGACAATGATGGGAAGACCTTCGCAGATCTCGGCGTCACCGAGTCTCTTTGCGACGCCTGTGAGTCGCTTGGTTACAAGACCCCGACTGCGATACAGACGGAATCAATACCCATCGCATTGAGCGGACGAGACATTATCGGTCTAGCAGAAACTGGGAGTGGCAAAACCGCGGCGTTCGCCCTTCCTATACTGCAGACCCTTCTCGACAGGCCGCAGCCCATGTTTGGGCTGGTTCTAGCACCAACCCGCGAATTGGCGTATCAGATTAGCCAGCAGTTCGAAGCACTTGGCAGCCTCATCAGTGTGAAATGCGCTGTCATTGTTGGTGGCATGGATATGGTTCCCCAAGCTATCGCATTAGCGAAAAAGCCACATATTGTTGTCGCGACGCCTGGCCGACTGCTCGATCATCTAGAGAACACGAAAGGATTTTCGCTTCGGCAACTGAAGTATCTAGTGATGGACGAGGCAGATCGTCTACTAGACCTCGACTTTGGTCCCATCTTAGACAAGATCTTCCAAGTCTTGCCACGTGAGAGACGGACTATGCTCTTCAGCGCCACTATGAGCACCAAACTCGATAACCTAACCCGGGCGGCGCTCCAGAATCCGGCTAGGGTCAGCATCAGCAGCTCTTCCTATCAGACGGTTAAGAACCTGATGCAGCAGTACATCTTCATACCTCACAAGTTTAAGGATATCTATCTGGTCTACCTGCTGCACGAGTATGCCGGACAGACATGCATTCTCTTCACACGCACAGTGAACGAAACACAGCGTCTCGCCTTTCTTCTACGAGCACTAGGTCGCTCGGCCATCCCGTTACACGGCCAGATGACTCAATCCAACCGTCTCGGTGCACTCAACAAATTCCGGACAGGAAGCAGGGATATCCTAGTTGCCACCGATGTCGCTGCCCGAGGTCTCGATATACCGTCTGTGGACCTAATACTGAACTTCGACCTACCACCCGATAGCAAGACGTACGTCCACCGCGTGGGCCGTACCGCGCGTGCTGGCAAATCTGGCGTCGCTATTACTGTGGTGACGCAGTACGATATCGAGGTCTTCCAGCGCATAGAGAAGGCGCTGGGCAAGAAGTTGGAGGAGCACTCAACAGAACGAGACGAGGTTATGGTCTTCGCCAACCGCGTGGGTGACGCTCAGCGCGTCGCGATTACGGAGATGAAGCAAGTACATGAGCAGCGCGGCAAGAAAGGTAGTGGCGGGAAAGGAATTGGTGGTGGGCGAGCCAAGAAAGGCAGTGGCGGTGGCAAGCGCGACGCCATGGACATGGAAGAGGGCTGATGGAATGTTGAGCGTCGTTTTCCCTCTTATACTGCTCGTTCTAAAGATACCCATGACGCATTGCATGAGCTTGGCGCAAGGATTGCTTTGCTGGGATGAAATTTGGTGTTGCCGGAAACAGTTCGTACAGTGAAAAGAAGATCAAGTTTGGCGTGCCTATACAATCCAGCTATCACCGTCTACACCTGGAATCCTATGTGACTGCCTCCGCAACCAGCAGAGTCTGAATCGGAGGATTGCCCACTTTCACTAAATGTCCCGCGGAAATTTGATGGGAAGCCTACAAGGTCCGACTCAGACCTTGCTGGGTGCGGAGGTGTCACCATTGAGGATACGACGACACTCGACAACATCAATGGTTGGCTCATTGATGAGGTCTTCAAGGAGGTTGTGGTGAGCCCATCTCACCCACGTGTGTGCCGTATGCCGAATCTTCCGGCCGTGGGCGCTTAATGTGCCTGTCGATCTGAACGTCGAGGGACGTGGGTGCTGTCTCCAGAAGTACAAGGCATGTAAGAAGGGCTCGGTCTTGGCATGAGGAGACCTGCAGGTGTCTGAAATGGATGATGAGTGCCGACTCTGCTACCTTGGGTTTGCGTACCAGAGGCATTGTCTTCTTGAAGAGGTGGCATGCCTAGCATGTCCACGCCTGCCGGTATCTGGAAGTCTTGCCCAAATGCGAAACCACCGCCTTGAGATTGCTCACCACCGGCGGTGAAAGGTGTAAACTGGCTTGTGTCGGAGAAGTCGAAGGTGGTATTCAGGCTAGGGCTAGCGACATCAGCGTCTAGCGTGCTAGGACCGAACGTGTCGGAGGCATCGGCCGGGGTTGGAAAGACCTGGAAGCCAGGAACAACGGCAGTGTAAGCCCGGGCCAGCGGGCTACGCAGCGGCAGACTAGCTTGAGGACGTGTCAATCGGGCATCGAGGACAGGTTCGCGGTCACCTAAGACACCGGATGCCCATAGCCGTAGGGTCTCCTCACTTGCTTCGGTGAAGTCCCATGGCGTGGTGCGATGGCGCCAAAGTTCTCTAGCCAGATTTTCTAGGCTGCATATCCTTCTACGTAGGTCACCGCTATGATCATCTTCAGCGGGCGTAGACGTGATGTGGTTGGCGATGGTCGAATTATAGAACGCTTGCAGCACTGGAAAGCGGTCTGGTACCGAGCTGTCCATTTCTTGCAGAAGCAGTTCGTCCAGGCGTTGCAATTCCTGCACCCTCGCCCTCAACAATCCGGTTGGTGATGTCGCATCTGGCAGCGCCAGCGTGGCCGATCTCGGTGAAGGCGCTATCTCACTGCTTTCAAGCGCCATCTGAACGTCCGGGCTCACGGCAGTAGGTGTCTGCAGATAGGGCGTTGCCACGGCGGCTAGCGGTTGTGCGAGCCCTGTCGGTGTTGGTGGTGACATAGCAGAAGGGCTGAAGGCAGGCTCGTCAACTACCGGTAGGTCGGGTATTTGCTCGTCAGGTCGAGCAAGACGGAAGAGTGCCCTCCAGGTGCAGTATTGCGTGTTCCCGTTCCGCCCAAGGGCATGTTGACATTCCCGAGACCTGCCGAAGTGCTCACAGCCGTCGGTAACGCACTTGAAGCGCGAGCAGGGGTTGCTACGGGTGTCGTGCGCATCTCGCGCGTCTCTCGAGGTGAATTTGATGAAGCACGTTGCACAGTAGAAGAACGGATGGCTGGCACACTCATGGTGCTTCCTATTCCATCGCGTTAGTTGCTGTTGTAGCCATATGGTGACATCATGCTCTCACCTCAAATACGACACGAAATTCTGACGGTTTCGGCAGTATAACGTCGGATCTGTCCCATGGCCGTGCTTGTGGAATACGCAAGGAAACGGTCCTAGCTCTGGCGTCAATCTACGTCTTTTGCGTAGACTCGAGGCTTGAGTGGTTATAAACTCGTGCTGACCTGGAGACGTCTTCCGAGGTTGTTGGTGAGATCCTGTGCCATAAGCTTCAGCTTCGTGATACGGTAAGCCGATGAAGCCACCTGTGCTCTGCCCATGTGGGTAGCTGTCGCCATCGTGCAGGGACTGGGTATCTGAGAGGTAGGACGATGACGACTCGCTCCATGATGATCTTCGTGTGCGGGACCCGGAGCTTGCCAAAAATTGAGCAAGCGGTGCAGTAGCCGGTCGTGGCAGAGTCGAGACGAATGTGTGAAGATCGTGCGCTTCTGTTCGTGGAAAGGCAGCGTCCACTTGTGCAATCGTATCACGGATATTATGGTGACGACGCTGCTGAGGAATGGGGTTGATGATCACTCTGCCGGTACGATCATCGGCATGGACAACAGCTCCAGGTCCAGCAGCGGACGGGGATCGTGCCAACAGCTGTTCGTGTTTAACAGTGCTGTCGATGCTCGTATGGGCCCAGAGAGATGGCTGTTGCGAAACACTACCGACCGAGAAGGGCATGTTCGATAGGTAACCCCTTGTGGATTGATGTATGACCTCGTTGATGTTACCGAACGATGCCTCTTCTTGCGAAGCCTGCTCAGCCAAGCTGCGCACACGGGCGTAGCTGACAATAGATCTGAGCACTATCAGTATGACTGAGATCAGGCGGACGGTCCTAACGCACGCTTGTATGTGATCGTCTTCCTTCAATTCAGGGTGAGCACCTCTTGTGTGGGCAACGAACTTGTCGCGACGCGCCCAGAGTCTCGGCTTGGTTGGACAGTCGGCAACAGCGCACTCATAGAAATCATATGTGTTGCCAGACATAGCGACGTGGTGTATAGTCATCATGTGCCGTGTGAGCTCATACTGCCGAGAGAACGGCTTGTCGTAAGTGCAGCCAGTAACAGAACAACGTAATGGCCTCTTCGTCTTGACCTGCTTCGGTACGGCATAGGTGTCGTATGTCAAGCGTTGTCCCCTCGATAGAATGTACGCTGGCTTAACATCGGGCTCAATGTCATGTGTGAGATGAGCTGGGTGAGGTAGTTTTTCGCTGACATGTGCTGAAGGTTGAGTCCAGTGCGTGTACGTCGAAGGCTCGATCTCACAAGAAGTGCAGTCTTTTAGGTACGGAGGCCGTTCTCGCAACCACTCAGCCGTGAGACAACTCATCGCGAAGGGACGTGAACGGGTACGGCTGCAAGCCGCCAAAATCCAGTGTATAGATCCGAGCCCAAGCGCCGATAGCGTGCAAGATGCTCTTGAGTGAGGCTTGCCAGTCGTCGCGGATCCAACGTGCGCCTGGTTCTACAGTGATCTGGCTGCTTCCGGCGACTTCACTGCTCTGGGGTTGTCCAAGCTCGCGTGAGCCCATGAGAGGTCGGACGACCACGTTGTTAGTCACGGTGGGTTAGGGAGGGTTTGAATGGTGGTACAAATGTCTAGCAAGCTGTGCGCATAGCTGGCATAGGTAGATCGGGTGCGATTGCGGTGAGCAAGGCATTATGAAAGTTGGTGGTCCGCTCATTCAAGTATACTCCTTGCTACGAAGAACGAGTTCGCAGTGCGGACTTGGAGTGCGAACTCCCAAATGACTTTGCAAAGCTGACTGGATGAGAAGGTATATGGAGCTCCACCTCCACCCCACGCCCAGTCTAAGCCTGTGTTACCTCGGATGAGACGAAAGCAATCCTCACCAACCCGGGTCCGAGTGACGTTTAACCACCAATCTCCTGCTCCTTTTCTCTACGATTGGCTTAATAAAGTCTGCTGCACAGCCTCACTCAGGTGAAAGTGAGCTCGGTGCTGTCTCTTCACAGTACGCAGTACATAGTACGACCTCCTGGTTCCGGAGTCGGGCTCAGGCTGAGCACAGTGATTCGGAGGGCTGTGTATACTCACAATGAGCGCGTTAGCGGCTCATGCTGTTCCTGAGGCATACTGGAGACAGCAAGCGGCATTCGAAGACCGGATGTGGTTGCGACAAGGTTTGTGATGCCACGCCACGCCACGCCATTGTCAACAGGCATGCGGTCGGGACACTTGTCCGCGCTTACAAGCTTGTGGTGTTCGACATTTAACACTGAGGATCAATATTAGAAAACATTGCCGCCTCGCCGTTGTAATGTAGACTTCTCCAGTATCTAGGAGGCAGTGCCGCTGCCCGAGGTTCGGCGTTTTAGCGGTGAGTGAGATCGACTCCTCGAGACTACCATATCGTGCTCGATGTTATACCCAGCGATACGGTCGCTCTGTCGTTAGTCGACGTTCTCGAGAGATTCTCTCCTCGGCAACCGAACCTAATACGAGCCTTGGTACCTGTAGGGTGCGAGCTATAAGTACACTCTGAGAGCCACGACTGCGATGGCTTTCCAGACTGGCGACCTTATATTGGCGAGCGCTGGCCGAGCTGTTGGTCCAGAGCCAGACCTAGAATCAATTCTTGCGAGCTGATAAGTATGTACCTATAATAGCCTGCCCATTGCGGGCACCGAGTCAATCGAAAGGAAGAACGGAGTCATTGACTACACTTGCGGCATCTCTATTGCCTGCAGGTTTTCGACATCACTCTCGTGGTGTCTGCAAGAGACCCTTCGGTCGTGACGTTACAACACCATATTGTTCTTAACGACCTCTCCTGCTACCATATGTCTGACTTTTGACTGCAACCTTTTGATGACGTTGATGCAATACAGGTTGTCGCTGTACCGCCTATCAAGCACTTGTGTTCATGTCCCCTGGTTGGCGCCATCTTTTAGGTAGTCTCCAAAATCCCAATCCTCAAACCCCTGGCCTGTAGCCAGTGTGATACCGTGTCGGCGTGCTTACGGAGATATGTAGGAGACAGGTAGTGACAACAAGAGTCCCGAGAACGTACGACGGGAACGCGAGTGAAGTGACGATTGGAATTGCACATTGCACAAAGAGCTGAGAATATGGTAGAACGAAGTCAAGCTGCTGTTGAAGCAGGGGAGTTGAAAATGCAGATGAGAAGGATGACGACGCAATAAGGTATACGCGATACCGATCTACTCAAGAATCGGCAGCTACGAGTTCTGCGGCGCGAACCCGATCACCCGGATTTAGTGTCACGCATTGATCCACTTGGCGGAACCATCATTGTGAAACAGTGCTACAGTGAGCCTCTCGAGCCGAATTTTGATTTTGTTCCTGAGGGATTCGAGCACTGTGGCCAGAGTGTCCGGACCATCAGGCCAATCATGATGCTCCAAGAAGCTTCAGCTCGACAGTCGCTAGAGACAGACGCCAATCGGATAACTTCGACTACACATTGGGCATTGATGCTTTGATCGGTTGTAGCGATGGGACATAGAAATGCCCCTCTCGTTTATTCTTCGTCGCTATCAGCAAACATATCCTCAGCTCGCATCCTCCTCTTAGGACCGGATGACTTCGGAGCGGTAGCCGATGTACTCGTAGACATCGAAAAGCCAACCTTCGCAGGCGCTGGCGCTGCAGGCCTCTCGTCAGCAGCGCCGTCCAAATTCATTGGCGCACCATCAACGTCGTCCGTCATAGGTGCGCCATCCATGTCCTCCATCGGCGCGCCATCAAGGTCTTCTTCCATTGGCTGACCGTCCAGCTCCTCCATGGGCGCGCCGTCAATACCATCGGCCTCCTTCCCAGCATCAACTGGTGTGGCGATTGTCGCTGGCGAAGCTGATCTAGAAGCTGACCCTGTCTGCTCCACACGCTTGAACTTACCCTTCCACTTCTCTTCCGCTTTCTGCCTCTCCTCCCTCTCCTGTGCTTGCTTCTCCGCCACTTGTTCGGCTTCAGAGAGAGGTGGTTCGAAGAAGCTGCGTTTGAGCTCTTCGTGCACTTCACTACTAAATACACTCCATCCTTCCCAAATGCCAAAGACGACGCCAACTTTGCGCTTCCACTGCTCAGCTTTCAAGCGACCCCAAGCGAGCTCCTTGTCCAGCTTACCCAGGTGCTCGAACGTCTTGCGAGCACGGAACCCGGACTCGAAGAGCTGACGATACTTCCAGGCATTGCGCGCACCGGCTGTGGATGAGGCGGACAGAATGTCAGAGATCAGGTACAGGGCGATGAGTTTGGCGTTTGACGGGTCGTCGTCGCCACGTTTCCCCTCTTTCTGTGGCTGAGGGCTGTCGGGATTGAATGACGGGAGAGCGTCGCCAGGCTCATACTCGTCTTCTGAGGTCTGCGACGCGTCGGACTCTTCATACTTCGCTGCCAAGCTGTACGGAAATGGTTTCTCCACATTCAACAGCACGAGATCAACAATCTCTTCAGCACCTTGGCCAGCGTGACTGATGACGAAGTTCGTGATACGCGCTACGTCGCCTTTTCGCAGCCGAGCATTGGCTGTAGGTAGCCGCGACAGCAGATGCACAAGTCGTGCTCGCTTGACCGGGCTCAACTGTTTCTTATCGTTCCCCTCTACGCCAACCTCGCCTTCCCGCGCATCGTTGAAGCGTCTCTCTCCGCCCTCGTCATCGCTCTCCTCGTCGCTTGAGACGTAGTCGATATCCGTCACGACTTGCGCTAAACTCGTCAAGTCTGGGAATGGCACTTGCTCGTATGGCGGTAACCACTCGATCACCGTATCGTCGTACACGCGATCTAAGCCTTTCGCACGCCTCTTCTGCTCTTTGATGTCATCGCCTTCCTCCGGACCCCACAGAAGGTAGCGATAGTATACACCAGCCGGGCTCCGCGAATCAAACAGAAACGAGAAGCGCTCGTCTTTCTGTACGTCTGGTTTGGCCATTAGGTAGGCCTCTAGCTCCATGGCGTACATCGGATCTGGCTCGCTTAGAAGTTGCTCGACGATTATATGTACAGCCCGAATGGTCTCAATTGCAAATGGTGCCCGTACGTTTATCAGAGCTTCGGGCTGTACAGCCGAGCCGTAGGTAGGCCTGGCAGGCGAGTCATACGACTCGGGTGGAGCAAAGCCTCGGTGATCGGGCGGAGGAGGTGCATTGCGCAATGACGGCCGAGCAGGCTCTTTAGGCTTCTCTGCGCCAAATGGCTCTGTAGACGCAGAAGCTGATAAGCCCGCCATACTAGGATGAAGCGCAGCTGACGAAAGGTGTCGGGAAATTGATAGATGGAAGCCATAGCCTAGGTACTTGTCCTTGAGCGCAGAGATAGCGCTATCGATCTGCCCAGTCTTAGTCTCGACATCGAGCGTCGCGATAGCAGACAATGAACGCTTGCCAGCACTACCAGGTCCCGCAGGTGGTAGGAATTGTACAGAGTGGACGTTGACGTAACCCTTGAGCAAGGCCTCGGCATCTTTCGCAGTGAACTCGGGCGGTAGCGAGGACAACTGCACAGTCGGCTTCGCGGCGTCGTCCTCCTGCTCCGCTTCCTGTGCGCTGACTTGCGGTGTATGCCTACTGTCTCCTCTCGGGTGGTCTGGCGCAAGCAGACCCTGCTCCCTCCTCGCTTCTTGGGCTTCGCGCATTTCGTCCAATGCCCTCTTACGCTTCAGGCTCAGCGGCGCAGGCGCAGGAGCAGGGCCCATGCCGCCAGGCCCGCTCCTCGGACCTGGCGGCGGTGCACCATATCTGCCACCTTGCGCTCCATAACCTGCACCTCCACCTCGCGGTCCTGCAGGTGGACCTCTGCCAGCAGCGATACTCGAGACCAGATCATCATCATCATCCTCGTCCGCGAAGGAATCTTGAAATGCTCTCAATGCTGCCGCATCCTCCTCCTGTGCCCTCAGTCGCTTCGCCTCAGCGGCCTGTCTCTCTTTCTCGAATGCAGATAGCTTCTTCGGTGCGGCGAGCTTATGCGTCACGTCTGGGAACTCCTTGCTCGCATCTCCCTCCGCCATAATCCCAAAGTCACGTTTCAACTCGTGTTCTGTGAGCTTTGATGAAGGCTGGTCGGCCAATGGGAGCTTTAAGCTCTCGACGAAAGACCTCCGAAAATAAGGTCCGCGATAGCGGGTGATCACATGCAGACCCCTGCTGGCCCTAACGGCGGCAGTCACGCGGGGCTCCAAGGTCCAAGTCCGAGCATGGACGCTTGGAACACGACAACCGGAACAGAAATCCAACCCTCACGAAGCAGGTGGCCAGCGTCGAGCATGGAGGAAGTTGTCGAAGAAGCAATGCAGCAGTGAATAAGCGTGGTTGGGAGACTATAGGCCGACTCGGCCTGACGACCTTCAATATGGCGCAAGCCTACAGAGACACGCTCGACACCATCTTCGCCGACCTCAAGGCTCGCAACGACACTACCCGTCAAAATGCAGCTGCGAAGCTGGGCGAGCAGTGCAATTCAGCCTTCCGCGAGCTCCCACCTGCCGACTTCACGCGCTACTACAATGATGTCAACACCAAAATCCACCAGCTCGTGCTCAATGGTGTGGACACGCATGAGCGGACCGGCGGGCTGTACGCCCTCAATGCGCTCATCGACTTCCGGGGTGACGATGCGGCGATGAAGGTCACGAGGTTCAGCAATTACCTGAAGAGGACATTGGAGGGCAATGATACGTCTGCGATGATTGTGGCAGCCAAGTGCTTGGGCAGGCTGGCAGCACCTGGTGGCGCTTTGACGGCTGAGTTGGTCGATGCGGAGGTCAAGCATGCATTAGAGTGGCTCACGTCGGAACGGACTGAGAACAGGCGTTTTGCTGCCGTCTTGATACTACGGGAGCTTGCAAGGCACAACGGCACTCTCCTGTATCACGCCGTCCCTGGCATTCTGGTCAACATCTGGGAAGGGTTGCGCGATCAGAAAGTTGTCATACGCGAGACATCGGCCGAGGTGGTCAGCCAGCTGTTCAAGATACTGTCGGCTCGTGACCCGCAAAACCGGCAAACTTGCTTGACTCGAACCTTCGAAGGTGCGCAGGAAGGCTTCAAGAGAGCGACGGTGGAGTGCGTCCATGGCTCTCTGCTGGCTTACAAGGAGCTGTTGGTACAGGGTGGCATGTTCATGCACGGCACAAGGTACAAGGAGGTTTGTGAGCGCATCCTCACGCAGCAGTACCGCGAGCACCGAGACCCGACCATCAGGCGGACAGTGGTCGAGATCATACCAATCTTGGCTGGGTACGCCCCGAAGGAGTTCTGTCACAACTATCTGGCCCGCTCGATGCAGCATCTACAGACACTGCTCAAGGATCCGAAGCAGCGCAACATGGCCTTTGTCGCGATTGGCAAAATTGCGCATGCGGTTGGCTCGCAGATTGCACCATACTTGGACACCATCTTGCTCCACATCCGAGATGCACTCTCCGTCAAGAATCGGAGCAAGCATACAGACGAAGCTCCCATCTTCGAGTGCATCAGCATGATTTCGATTGCAGTCGGGCAAACACTAAGCAAGTACATGGAAGCATTGCTTGACCCAATATTTGCCTGCGGCCTCTCCGACGCGCTCACGCAAGCACTTGTCGACATGGCGCACTACATACCACCCGTCAAGGCCACGATTCAGGAGAAGCTACTGGACCTGCTAAGTCGAACACTCTGCGGTCGTCCGTTCCAGACGCTCGGCCACCCAACTCAGGGCCAAGGGCTGCCGCCAATCTACAGCAAGGAGGTACGCGATCAACGCGATCCGCAGCACGCCGAGCACAAAGACCAAGAAATTGCTCTTGCGCTGCATACACTGGGCTCGTTCGATTTTAGCGGACATGTGCTCAATGAGTTCGTTCGAGACGTCGCAATCCGCTACGTGGAAGACGATGATGCAATCATACGGAAAGCAGCTGCTTTGACGTGCTGTCAGCTGTTCGTACGTGATCCTATCGTACACCAAACAAGTCATCACGCCATCCAAGTCGTCTCAGATGTCATTGAGAAGCTCCTCACTGTCGGGGTCGCCGATCCACAACCAGACATACGGCAGACAGTGCTCGCCTCGCTCGATGCTCGTTTCGACCGTCACCTCGCCAAAGCAGAGAATGTCCGCACCCTCTTCCTGGCGTTGAACGACGAGAAGTTCGCTATCCGCGAAGCTGCGATGACCATCATCGGTCGTCTCACATCTGTTAACCCAGCCTACGTCTTCCCATCTCTGCGCAAAGTTCTGATTCAGCTGCTCACTGAGATCGAGTATAGCAACAATCCCAACAACAAGCGCGAGTCAGCACAGCTTATTAGTCACCTGGTCAGCGCCAGCAGCAAGCTTATCAAGCCTTATGTCGATCCCATGGTGACTGTCCTCCTGCCCAAGGCGGAAGATCCAAATGCAGAAGTCGCGGCTACCACGCTCAGAGCACTCGGCGATCTCGCGACGGTTGGAGGCGATGAGATGATGAAGTACATTGACCAGCTGATGGGCATCATCATCCGCAGTCTGCAAGATTTGGCATCGAACAAGAAGCGGGAAGCGGCACTGTGCACGCTCGGACAGCTGGCGACCAATAGCGGCTATGTCATCGATCCGTATATTGACCACCCGCAGCTGCTGAACATCCTGGTAGGCATAGTCAAGAATGAGCCGCAAGGCGAGCTGAGGCGCGAGACAATAAGATTGATGGGCATCCTCGGCGCACTCGATCCGTACAAGCATCAGCAGGTCGTCGAAGAATCGCCGGAGTCGAACCTTAGAGCAGAGGCCGAGGCTGAGTCTGACGTGACGCTCATCATGAAGGGTGTCACACCGAGCAACGAGGAGTACTATCCGACTGTAGTCATCAACACCCTCATGGCAATGCTGAAGGAGGACACGCTCAAGCAGTATCACTCATCCGTGGTTGACGCTGTGATGAACATCTACGCGACAATGGGCATGAAGTGTGTGCCATTCCTCAACACCGTCGTGCCCGGCATTGTCGGCGTGCTCAAAGACGCTCAGTCAGACGACAGGCTGGAGGGCTACTTCAACCAGCTCAGTCTGCTGGTCAAGATCGTGCGTCAGCACATCAGGCCGCATCTACACATCATCCTGCATGCAGTCGCAGACCACTGGTATCAGAGCACACGTCTGCAGGCGACCATGTTGAGTCTGATCGAGAGCATCGCCAAGAGCCTGGAGGGCGAGTTCAAGATCTATTTGGCGAATGTGCTGCCACTCATGCTAGGTGTGCTGGACACGGACGCCAAGACCGATGCCGGCAGAGCTGCATGTCAGAGGGTACTGCACGCTTTTCTTGTCTTTGGCTCGAGCGCCGAGGAGTACATGCATCTGATCATACCGGTCATTGTACGCATGTTCGATACCGACCGGACCAGGCCGCGAGAGGTTCGCAAAGCTGCTATTGAGACGGTTGGGAGGATGAGCAAGCAGGTCAACATCTCGGAGTTTGCGGCGAAGATCATTCATCCGTTGTCGAGGGTGCTGATGGGTGGCGATCATGCCTTGAGGCAGACGGCTATGGAGACTTTGTGTGCTTTGGTCTTTCAACTCGGTCCGGACTATCTACACTTCGTGCCGACTATTGACAAGATCTTAGCGCAGCAGCGGATTAATCACACTGCGTATACGCTGATAGTCAGTAAGCTGAAGAAGAACGAGCCGTTGCCGCAAGATCTGAGCCCTGACGAGCGGTACGGTGATGAAGATGATGACCAGTATCCGGCAGAGATCGCGACCAAGAAGCTGGCCGTCAACCAGCAGCATTTGAAGAATGCATGGGAAGCGAGCCAAAAGTCTACTAAGGAGGACTGGCAGGAATGGATGCGCAGGTTTTCTGTTGAGTTGCTCAAAGAGTCGCCACAGCAGGCTTTACGGGCTTGTACACCACTAGCGAACATCTACCCACCACTGGCTCGGAGTCTGTTCAACAGCGCGTTCGTTAGTTGCTGGACAGAGCTGTATGATCAGTATCAGGAAGAGCTGGTCCGCTCACTGGAGGTGGCCTTGACGTCGCCTAACATTCCGCCCGAGATCCTCCAGATTCTGCTCAACCTTGCGGAGTTCATGGAGCACGACGACAAGGCTCTGCCGATCGATGTGCGGACTCTAGGCATGTACGCCGCGAAGTGCCATGCCTTCGCCAAGGC
>Ga0268244_10000518_pt1:12500-15962 | contig 15962 bp, 9 predicted proteins | sample AgamicMgSfe_FD_200258 | JGI IMG/M metagenome (GOLD analysis project Ga0268244, IMG submission 200258) | Agave microbial communities from Guanajuato, Mexico - Mg.Sf.e (v2) (version 2) | ecosystem: Host-associated > Plants > Phyllosphere > Phylloplane/Leaf | place: Guanajuato, Mexico... | reverse complement strand
AGTCAAGTCAAGTCATGTTTGACGTTTGCGAGAACTATTAAAAACTTTCTTGAAAAGGTTCTCGCCTGGTTATAAGAAACTTGCTTATGCCTTGTCCTATGTTTAGATGCGTAAGGCCCTTTCTTCAATTTAATTAAGTGTTAATGTAAATGAACCATAACTATGTAGCCCTATTCCTAATAGGTTGACCCCAAAATAACATATCCAAATTATAATAAAACCTATAAAAGCCACAATTGCAGAATCGGCACTCTTAAAATTTTTATTTGTTCGAATATGTAAATAAATTGCAAATATGGTCCAAGTAATAAATGCCCAAGTTTCCTTTGGGTCCCAATTCCAATATGATCCCCATGCCTCATTGGCCCATACTGCTCCTGAAAGAATACCTATGGTTAAAAAGATAAATCCTAGACTAATAACACAATAACCCCAATGATCCAGTTGTTCAATCAACCGAGACCTGTAATAATTTCGAACCGAAAGGGGAGGGGGAGAAGCACTTTGTAAAATATGGCCTTTTTCATTCATGTATTGAATCTCACCGAAGAAAAATGACTCGTTTAATAAATGTTTTATTTTATCAAAAATCCTTATTATATCTTTTTTTATATCTTTTTGAAATGTAATGATTAAAAGTGCTATTGATAATAATGATCCGCATAAAAGAGCTGCATAACCCAAGACCATCATACTTACATGCATCATTAACCACTGAGATTGGAGGGCGGGTACTAATATTGCGGATTGATGCATTTCCGTTAAGAGACCCGAAGTAGCAAACCCTTGGGTCAAAATAGCACTTGGCGCGATTATTGCACTTAGATTATTATTATTTTTTTTTAAATAAAGAATCATATGAATAATGTGGAAACTCCAAGAAAGGAAGATTAATGATTCATATAGATCACTTAATGGGAAATGTTTCCAATAAATCCAATGAGTAACTAATAATCCTGTTATACAGAAAAAAGTAATTATCATGCCTTTTTCAAATGAATCATATAGTCCTACTATCTCATTTACTAATAAAGTTATCAACTGAAGTGTAATTACAACGGAAACCATTGAAAAGGAAATATGAGTTAAAATGTGCTCTAAAGTCGAAAATATCATAAAAAAAAAAAAGAAATCCTTCAATTACAAATTTGTAAATGGAAATCAAAAATTTAATTCATTTCTTTATTCATTATAGAACTATTGAATCCTTTTGAGAATTTGTACGATGCCATGCCGCCACTCGGACTCGAACCGAGATGCTCTCGCACTGCTTCCTAAGAGCAGCGTGTCTACCAATTTCACCATAGCGGCGGCTTCTTTGAAATCATAATAGCTCTTTTTTAGTCAATCGTCCAGATTGGAGGAGTTAATTCAATGCAATATTTTTTCCGAAACGTTCAAATTGATGAATAAAAAAATCGAAATTGAAACATTTATTTTTCATAATAAGATATACTATATATTTTAAGTTAATTTTATGGTACTGCTTTAATTTGTCAACGGACTTTCATGTATTTTATGTTTTCTTGAAATGTGAAAGGGAACTCTTGTAACTAGAATATTCTATATTTCATCCCTAACTAGACCTCAATAAAGTTCTTTGTAATTTTTGTTAATAAAAAATGAATTATTTATTGGAGGTTTTTCTTTTTATTTAAATAGATAGTTTTCTATACAAACCAAATTAACAAGTAGTATTTTTCTTGTGTCTAAAAGTTATCTTAGGTTTCAACAAACCAATTAAGTTAAGTATTGAACCAGAGATGTCATATTAAAAAAAAAAGTTTTGATCTCTATTGAAACGTACTTCCAAAACAGAAAAAAAATTCTTCGTGCATAATATCCAATTAAATTCTTAATTAAGTTAAGTTAAGTAAGGGCTTTTCGATTGATTTGAAAGAGGTGGGTATGTATATAGCAATTCCGAGAAATAATTATTTCAAGAGTTACAGTTTTCAACTAAATATTTCCTATTTGCCCTTTCAAATTGAAAAATATACATACAATTAATAGATAGAAAAAACTTTTTTCATTTTATTGTGTTGTGACAAAACAAAAACGTTGATGGGGAAAAAATCCCCATCCTAGAAATGAAAAAATAGACTAAAAAAAAAATAGAAAGGTGATGAAATCTTCTATTTTGTTTTTAAAACAAAAAAGTACCATTTTATGGTCAATATAATAGTTCTTATTTTCAATATAATAAGATAAAATAAAGTTCCAATTTTATAATTTTATACATTTATTAGTGAATGCAAAGCATTAATTCTATATTGAAATTTTTTATTTTTTATATAGGTGAAAAAAAAAAATTATTTAAAATTTGTTATAAGATTTTTTTGAGTTAGGGCCATCCCAATTTTTTGGAAAAGCCGAATTTCAACAAAGTTGAATCCGAGGATTCAAGAGATTTTAATATTGAAAAAGCTTTTAACGCTGCCCAATATCCCTTTTTTTTCCAAATATTTTTACGAATATGTTTTTTGGAAATAGAAGTACGTTTTTTTGGAACTGCCATTGAAAATGGATTATTCATTGTTTTAGTTGGATGTGAAAGACATCTATTGGTCAAACGAATCTTTGTTTCCTATTCATTATCTATGTATTTATATTATAGACGATACCCTCTTTATGCAATTTTTCAAATATAGAAAAGCATAATCTAACTAAAAATATATGAAATATATATTTATATATATATATATATTTGTAAATTCCCTAAAATATTCAATTAGCATAAACAAAATTTTCTAGGGAGTATAATATTTTTGTATTGTAATTTTTGTATTTTTATATTATATTTATTATATGATAATTTTTTGATGATTTTTTTTCTATGATAATACTTTCACTTTCCATATATAGAAATATAAAGAGATAGACTAGAAACGACATTTGATACCAAAGGGATATAAAATTAATGGAATTAGGATATGTAGGGAATATAATGAAATAGAGCTACTTTGAGGTTCCCTATGAAATGAGGTATGGAAGGGAGCCACTACGAAGAAGTTACGGGAGTAACTAAGGAAGCTTTGAGTTCATATTGGTCATGGATTGAGAACGGGAATTGAACTCTATGAGATCGAGTCTCCCGTTGTTCCTCAGTAGCTCAGTGGTAGAGCGGTCGGCTGTTAACCGATTGGTCGTAGGTTCGAATCCTACTTGGGGAGATTTGATTCATTTTTGAATTCAGAATGAAGGGGCTCGCTTTGACCGTTAAGAGTAGGTAAGTGGGTAACCCCTTCCCTGTCTTTTTTCTATCTCGTCGTATCAAATTCTCATTATGTTCTGCGATATTTTATAATTTTCGTTAATACCTTGGTGTAGGTCCGGGATAATCTTTTGTTCCATAGTCCTGGGGCTATTTACAACTAGCCAATTAAGAATTCTCGGATGTACTAGCAGTGCATCAAAGATGCAGTCATCGATTCTCCCGAGAGGCTACAATTACCGCGAGCA
>Ga0268244_10000515_pt1 | contig 16068 bp, 19 predicted proteins | sample AgamicMgSfe_FD_200258 | JGI IMG/M metagenome (GOLD analysis project Ga0268244, IMG submission 200258) | Agave microbial communities from Guanajuato, Mexico - Mg.Sf.e (v2) (version 2) | ecosystem: Host-associated > Plants > Phyllosphere > Phylloplane/Leaf | place: Guanajuato, Mexico | collected... | reverse complement strand
CCACCCATCCTCTGCTCCCTCTGCTCCACCGCCGCCTCCGCCCCATCAAACACAAACGCCTTGACCACCACCCGGTCCCCGAAATCCTTCACCTGCGACCCGGAGACGAACAGCTTCTCCGCCGTCTTGCGGCGCGCCGCGATGGCGTTGCGCACCGTGTTGGACGACGCGCTCGAGCGGCCGCTGCTGTTACCGCTGGCCTTGGTCATGGTCGTGTAGTCTTGCAGCAATTTGTCCGTGGTCTGCTGCGCGACGGGCAGGGTTTGTAGGGTTTGTTTGTTGTAGTGGTAGGTGCTCGTCGCCCATTCTTGCGCGCCGGCGATGGATTTCCAGGGTTTGATGATGGAGCTGGGGGCGCGGAAGAGGCCGGCTGGGAAGGGGGTCGGGGGTTTGGTTCTGGAGGAGGAGGCGTGGCGGCGGAGGGATTGGAGTTGGCGAGAGGAGAGGGAGAATGTGCTCCGGGGGAGAAGGCCTGATGGGGATGCCATTGCGATTGTGTGGTGGATGTGTACTGTTACGATGCTTTGCTGCTTGGGCTGGGAAGGTCTGTCTGTGGTTGTGAGACTGCGGCGTTTCGGGGGTGCACTCGTGGGCAAAAGTCGTGACATGGCATTTCCAACAATATGCCCTCTCGTCTACACTTCCTCCACCTCTACATCACCTTCACGCAATACGCCGCCCACCATGTCCGCCAGCGCCGCGAAAAAGGGCGCCATCAACCTCATCGACCCTGCACAAACCGCGGGCCTGCAATCCCTGCTCTCCCGCCTATACGGCAAACCCGTCCAACTCGAGCTCACCAAACTCCGCCGCGCGCACCTGGACGCCGACATCCTCGCCGCGGCCGTGACCCAACGGCTCCGCGACCGCAAGAACCAACCGCGCCGAGTCATCCGCGACGCCGCCTGGAAAGCCCAACTGCCCTCCGACCGCGCCGTCGTCGAGCTCCAGCAGGCGAAGAAGCAACCGGGCGTGGCGGTGACGTCGCGCGCCGTCGAGCGAGCGTCGGCTTTCGGTCCGCTGCGGACCCCCACGTCGAATATCCTCCGCTCGCTCAAGCTGAGCCAGGTGAGCTCGGTCGCGGTCGGGGCCGCGGGGCGGTTGACGAAACGTATCACGGCCAATCGGAGTCAGCGCAAGGTCGCGCGGCGGGGCGCCAATGCCAAGGGCGCTGGGTACATGGTGAGGGGGTTTAGGAAGTCGCATGTCAAGGTGGCGTTGAGGCATGGGAAGAGGCGGATCGGTTCGTACGGGATTCGGGTGAAGGTGGGGCATACGTGAGGGTTTCTTTCGTGCTTGGGTTGAGGATGCTTGGGGCGCTGGCGGCGTTTGGTCGCATGGATGGAGTTTGGAGAAAAACTACCGTGGCGCCATGCATTACTGCTGCCTGGAGCGGATGGCGTGGAGTACATCACTTGCAAGATATACGCCACCGCTCTCGTCGAAGGTCAAAGCTACGACCTGCGGTGGACTAATGGGCGACGTCTAGAAGAACAGACGATGCAAGAGAGAAGAGGAACTCCACATTGGGCAGTGCGGGTGGAATGGGCTTGGTCCCGAGTACCTAATTACGGCCCAGCGGTGACCTTAGGGGACTCCTGGTGTCGAGACAAAGTGCCTAAGCTGCGAGCCTCTTGATGATGCTTCGAAACGGGGCACGGCATGTACAGACATATCGACCATTCTATCAGATCGCCTGACCCTCACTTTGACCGCTCAAGTCTTTAGAACCTACAAGGCTCCGTAAGCATGTACTGAGGCTGCAACATCCGGATGCAAGAATTCGAGACGATGGATGGAAGACCCATATTCATGTAAGTAGTTCGCTCAATCTACATGACGAGGCCTGTGTTTTATGACGAGATCGAAATCCTGCAAATCTGTGTCAACACAACCGACTCGCTCCTGTACACTATAGTTCGTGTCTTGTTCAAAACCATGAAAACTTTTTCTGAGTCTCATTCAACTCCCTGAAATACACATCGTTACCCACTTCATACAGCAAGATATTGCCGTGCTTTGATCGTACACTTCACCTGTATGATTTACAGAAGAGGACGAAAATTCTAGCAAGAAGTGATGAACAAGCCAATAGGCGAAGGGTTCCTGTGCAGTAGATTAGCACCTATACTCGTGAAAGCGGGTCGGTTGACATACCAGTCCTCGAAATACTCAAGGCTCAAACTGCCCGCAGAGGAGGCGGCAATGCTCTGGGTCGTGCCGGCGGCACAGGCTCCAGTCCAGACGATGTAACTGTTGCCTGGCTGCACAGCGATAGTGTCAAGGTTGTTCTGCACCTTCGGCGCGTTGTTGTAGGTAGTAGACACCGAGGCGGGGCTCTTCAACTGCTGGAAGACAATGCTGCCGTTGCCGGAGAAGTCGAACCTCGAAGTCTGGAGCTCGCTTTGCTTGGGGAAGAGGAAGACGACGGAGCATTGCTTTCCGGCGTAAGAGGCTGGGATGTCGAAGTTGAAGATGGTGCTGGTGTCGGGCGAGATAGTGGCGTTGTATTGCGTGCCCTCGGCGGTGTCGGGCGAGCTGGAAGAGACTGGGACGATGAGGTGAGGGGTTTCGTATGCACCTACGGAACGAAAGAAGGAGTGTCAGTATAGACATGGACTGGTAACGATAGAGAATCGTCGGATCGACACACCTGTAAGAGACGTTTGGCAAGCTGAGCCAGAGGCGGAAGGCTGACTTGCTGTGGTCGCTGGGGTCTTTGCGGGAGGAGCGCTGGCTGGAGTGTTCGCCGCTGGGGTAGAGATGACAGATGCCGTTGGCGTCACGAGAGTCAAGGAGCCGGCAGTGGAGATGCATTGGGCGCCGTTCGGGTCGCTATGGGCTGGGTTGCAAGCGTAGGTCGTCGAGGCGGACGGTGTTGGCGTGACGAGAGTCAGAGACCCAGCAGTGGAGACGCAATGGGCACCGTTCGGGTAGCTGTGAGCCGGGTTGCAGGCATAAGTCGTCGCCGGGGTGTTTGCGGGTGCGCTCGACACAACGGATGGCGTCGGCGTCACGAGGGACAGAGAGCCGGCAGTGGAGATGCACTGAGCGCCATTCGGGTAGCTGTGAGCCGGGTTGCAGGCGTACGTCGTCTGTTGCGGCGGCGCGGACACGGGCGGCGCAGGTGGTGCTGAGGACACGGCTGGTTGAGAGTTTGCTGGGCACTGAGAGACGGTGACCGTGGAGACTGGGCCTGGTGTCTGGACAGTGACGGTGGATGGTGCAGCGCAAGAAGAATGAACTGTAATTGTTGCGGGTGCGGGACAGGGCTGCATCATGGTTGATGCCGCAGGAACGGTGACAGCTGGAGGAGCGGACGCAGGAGAGGACGACGCAGGAGCGGAGGGCGCAGGAGCGGAGGGCGCAGGAGCGGAGGACGCAGGAGCGGAGGACGCAGGAGCGGAGGACGCTGGAGCGGAGGACGCAGGAGCGGAGGACGCAGGAGCGGAGGACGCAGGTGCGGAGGAGGCAGGAGCGGACGTCTTCGGCGATGACGCAGGGGCGGAGGGCGCAGGAGCGGAGGACGCTGGAGCGGAGGACGCTGGAGCGGACGTCGCTGGAGCGGACGTCGCTGGAGCGGAGGACGCTGGAGCGGACGTCTTCGGCGCCGGGGCGGAGGACGCCGGAGCGGACGTCTTCGCCGATGACGCCGGCGGAGACTGGCTGGCGGAAGCCGATGCAGACGAACCCGACCCGGAGCACTTGCCATGGGTGTTCAGCGTGATCTGCACGCACTTCGTCTGGCCCGCGACTGGAGTGGTATAGATGTTGTACTCGCTGTCGGTGGCCGGGCAAGCGTAGAAGTTCCCGCTGCCACCGGACTGGAGCTGGCCGCTGCTGGAGACGGAAAAGCCGCCGGCGGGCGTGGCACCCGCGTCGCATTGAAACTGGGTGGTTGGCGGCGTCAGGATGCAGCCGCGGCCGTGGCTGTCCGTAATTTGACCGTTGTTGATACAGTACGATGCCGCCGAGCCGTTGCCGCCGATCCTGTTCTGGCCATCGGAAAGCTGGCTGACGGTGCCGGAAGCACCTCCTGAGGCGGTCAGGGAGAAACAGCACTGATCCCTCTGGATGAGGGCGGCGGATGCACCAAGTGCAAAGCCTGCGGCACCGAAGACTGATTTCATGGTGGAGTAGATGGGACGAAAGGGTAGACTTGAAGAGGAATGCTTTGAAGTAGGAGCGTAAGGAAGTAGGAAGAAGAGCCGGAAGTGACCGCGAATGTTCTTATATTTTCATGCCAGTACGAGCCTGTGGAGCCGCCGAAGCTGGCCGTCATGCCAGGAACCACCTCGTCTCCTCGGATTGGAGCAGCATAGGTACCTACTATGTAGGTAGGTAGGCATGACCACGGTAGCTGACCTCGTACGCCGTTGTAGAGACTCAACAGCGACCACATGGAAGCAGTGGAATGCCAAGCGGGGTCATGACTGCACCCACATCGCGTGTATATGGACCCATCTCCAACCCGTATGATATGGGGAGAAAATGCCTCACGCGATCGGCAGGCACGGCGCTTTCTCCTGGACGGTCCTGGCAACGGTCTGCGGCTGGCCTACATCACTTTACTATTTTCTTCTGTGATGTCTAGGTGCTTAGCTGATGTCCTTCGAGTGGAGATCGACAACCACGGCGCTGCGCGCTAGCGAACCGTTTTTGGAGCGACAACCTTAAGGCCATGACGAGAATAGCAGAATATCGTCCAGGAAAGTGAGGGGGGCTCCGTAGGGCTGAGGTGATGCTGCATGTTGATGCTTGCCGACATCAACGCTGCCCGTAGGAAAGTCGAACATGTGCTCTCTCCTGCTGCGATTGCAGTCGCACGGCATGCTGATGACAGGAGGTTCTCACGTAGGACTGCGCGGAGACGGCAGCATCGGTCCTCAAATCGTGCAGAGGCGGGGACATCGTATCGACAGCTTCATCGCTGGGGTCCGACGTGGAGAAGTTGAGGCACCACTTGAAGTTAGTAGAAGATCGACTTGTCTTTCCCCTTGACCTTTTTTTTCTCTTCCTTCCCGCGACGTAAGAGCATCATGACGACGCTGCTGACTGTGGTTGTCTTCTCCACGATGGTCAGATAGGACGGAGACGGAGGACCAAATGAGTCGGAAATGTAGACTTCACTGCAGGGCCAAGCGGAAAAGGATCGAATGTGATTGATGAGCGTCGGTCACGTAGCAAATCCAGAGTTCGACGTTATGGAGAAGAAGAAGAAGAAGAAGAAGAAGTGGAGTCGGATTTGCCTTCTGGTGCCCGGGTCGGACGGACTGCCGCCGCGGGGTTGATCCCCTCGGTTCTTCCCCCAACAGCACGGGAAGGGACCGGTGGGCTTCTTGCGGGGCAAACCGAGGTCGGTGTGATCAGAACGGGACATTGCAGGGTGAAGGACCAGCCTGTAGAGCTCCATATGCTTTGCTCGGAGGAGCTTGATCGAGAGTATTTACGGCTGCCCCGGCCAAACCTCATCGGCGATGCTCCTCACCAGCTTCAACTTCTCCCTCATGTCCTCCCAGCCCAGCGCATTCCCCTCCGCGTGGCTGGCGAAACCGCACTGCGGCGAGACGCTCAACCTCTGCAGCGCGTCTTCCCTGCTCTGCTTCGAGCCCCCGGCCACGAAATCCGCAGCTTTGTATATGCGGTCCACCATCTCCCTTTGGTCTTCTAGTGCCGGGAATTTCGATGTCACTACTCCGAGGACGACGTTCTTGTCCTTGGGCAGCTGCTTGAGAGGCTCGAATCCACCAGCCCGAGGCGTGTCGTATTCGAGGTAGTAGGTGGAGACGTTCAGGTTGCTGAAGAGCTTGGTAGCGATCCTATCGTAGGCGCCTTCGCTGAAATGCTTGGAGCCCATGTAATTGCCCCGGCATATGTGGATCCCGAGGTGGAAGTCGTCAGGGCGCTACGTCCGCTCAGTCTTCGCTCAACCATAATGTATTTGGGAAATGCTTGCATTCGACGTACCTTGAAACACTCGTTGTAGAACTTGATGTAGGCATCCAACTGCTCGTCCGCCGATTGGAAATTCTCTGGATCTTTCTTCCAGCCCTCAAGCATTGCCTCGGAACAGAAATCTGCCAGCTCCTGTTAGCGTCCTCACTACGATGCGATATTGCACGTAGGCTTAACGTTATTAGGCGAATGAGTCGCTGGCACACTTACACGCCAAGTTTGGATCATCAACCTGACCGTTCCTAAGCCCCGCGTCGTATAGGATCTTTAACTCGGTCTGGTAAGCCTTGGCAACGTCTGCGAAATACTCGTCGTCGTTCGTATAGGCACCGTTGACGTACGCCTTCTTGGGACCGTACCGGAAATGGTACCTGGAGGCTGGTCAACCTCGGCTCGAAAGGAATTGACTATGCTGAAGAATACCAAGAAGGGCTTGTCAATGTGAGCTTGATGTTTTTCCACTGATTCTCTGGCAAGGTCGCCTTCATGAACTCAAGCTCCGGCAGAAAGCTGCTCTTGCCCGTGTGTGAGATCTTGCCGGTAGCCACAGTCACGGCATTTGGAATCGTCTTCGCGTGCATGAAGGACTTCACGTCTGTAGTAGAGCCCCGCGGTCAGACTAGAGTCTGGTGGACTAGCTTCGACCTCACACAGACTTCTGCAAGTCACACACCTGGTGCGTACATCCGGAATATGCTCTGGTCGTAGCCGCCTTCGCGAAGGTTGATCTCCTCCTAAATCGCGTGGTTACTGATTAGGTGACTGGCATTCGGCACAACACTCAGCTACCCACCATGCCCTTAAGTGTCTCGAAGAACGTCCCCCAAAATTGATGTCGGCTGTACTCGCCATTGGTAATACTGTGAATACCGCATTCCTGCGTATTCGTGTCAGCGTCCAGCTCAAACGCGATCACAGCAAGGTCATAACCCACTTGTTGCAGTTTCACAATCTCGCGGATCGACTTTTGCTCAACGGGTACCAATTCTTCGGCAGCAGCCGACTTCTCGGCCACAGCATACCGTTTCCGAACAAGCTCGTCCGGCCGCAGCAATGAACCAATGTGCTCAGCGCGGAAAGGAGGATCTCTCGGGCTCGTGTTTGCGGAAGACATGGTACCGGAAGTGGTTCAAGGGAAAGAGTCAGAACGTGAACTCTGGGATATGGGTTTTCGTTTGTAGCGAGCGAGTGGAGTCCCCCGCAAACAGCACGTCACAGAGAATCGGACGCAGGTACCGGCACAAGTGCGAGCGATTGAGCTCATCAGATACCTAGGTAATAGTACCTGCGGAGGAAGTAGACTAGTAAGTGTGAGTACGGAAGCTGGAATGGCGCTCGATTGCCGAGTATAGCACTGCCTTCCCAGGCCTTTGCACTTTTGGACGAACGTCGCTCAGCATCAGTGGCGATATGTCCAGAAGCAGTCGACAACGTTCACGTCCGGCAAGAAGCTGCCGGACACCCGGGTGCTGTTCCTCGGTTGCCACTTTACAGGCTGCCTTGCGGACGAGAGAGAAAATGGCTAGGTTTGGGCCTGGCTCTGTCGGTACATAGTAGTGCATCGTGTCGTGGCGTTTGATGAAGGTGCAGACGGATCTGCCCTGGAGATTATCATGAGACAAGAGAAGAATCGACATTTGCTCGGGCTCGGGCACTACCCACCCTCACGAAACTCATAGTGATGACTTACGTGGGAGAGAAGTCGTTGTCATGTTCGCAGCGTGTCGTGCTGGACGATATGACTATGTAAGCTAGATTTACATACACCAACTGACATCGGGGAGTCCCCGATCGAGCGACCCGAATACGACCAATCTCTAGACTAAGCCCCTGTGGGAAATCGACATCTCCCTGTCACTACATCCATCTGCCGCATGCATACTACAACACAGGTCATCCTGACAATCCTACCACCATTATGGACGATCCTCCTCTGACCTCGCTCTCGCTGACACACGTCCACTACAACGCCAACGACCCTGTCTCCCACCTGTGCGCATATCTCGCCCTCGTGCCACAGGCATTGGTCATTACCTACACGGCACTGCTATGGAGCACTCGCGAGGCGGAGATAGCGCTCATGTTCACCGGTCAGATGGGATGCGAGGCGCTGAACTGGGTGCTGAAGCGGTGGATACAAGAGGAGAGACCTTCGCGTACGCATCACGTAGAAAAGCTCACGTAGACATGAAGAATGAAAGAACAGGAGCTGATCAGCCGGGGGCTTTGCAGAGATGCATGGTAAAGGCTACGGCATGCCGTCCTCCCACGCCCAATTCGTCGCCTTCTTCTCGACATACTTGACCCTCTTCCTCCTGCTCAGACACAACCCGCACCATCCTCACGCCTCGAGCACCCACATCCCCACACCCTACTGGCAGCGTCTCGCCCTCGCCCTGCTTTCCGTCGCATGCGCCGGCGCAGTAGCACAAAGCCGGATCTACCTCTACTACCACACGCAGCGACAGGTCTATGCTGGCTGTGCGGCTGGTGCCTTGTGCGCGATCGCCTGGTTTGTAGTGACCGGTGTTGCGAGACACTACGGTTTAGTGGAAGCGCTGCTGGAAACACCGCCCGCGCGGTGGTTACGGCTGCGGGATCTGGTGGTCAATGAAGATCTGGTGGACGCGGGATGGGAGCGGTGGGAGCGGAGAAGGCAGGAGACCGTTGGAAACTCCCGTGTTCCGAACAAGAGCGAATAGATCTCGGAATGTATCTCATCTACAATCTAGAAAGGACGAGTGGTGTCCAATGTGAAGTCTTGACTTAAGCCCAGCTACACAAGCACCTGGCTCTCCCCATCTAGACGAAGAAATGCTCGGACCTATCTCGCGAGCACCTTCTCGACCTCCCATTCCTTCTGCTTCCTCACCTGCACAACCTTCCAAGCCGGCAATGGCCAGACCTGTCCTCCACCATCCGGCGCCTTGAGACCCACCGACACCCAGCATCGCCTCCGAGGCAAACCATCATCCGCTCCTTTCCACTCTTCTTCGAGCTTTAGTGGTTTACCGATATCAAGCAACGGCGTGCCTTCGGCGAGGACTGCAAGCTGCTTCGGGCCCAATGTGGCCAGCGGATGCATCCTCGTCTTGGGTGTCTTCGTGGAATCAATGGTAGCTGGCGCCGCTCGGCTGAGATGGGAGTAGACGATGTACGACGGCATTTCGTCTACGCTGAGGTGGGACAGTATGCTGGAAGGGTGCACAAAGACGCTGCGTTGCAGCTCTTGTTCATGAGGAGGTAGGGACCGGTCGGGCTCGGCAGACGCAACGAGACTGCGATAAGGAACCTCGATGGCCCGTCTCGGTTTCCGCAAGGTGGAAGCATCGCCTTGTATCAGATTGGAGCGTATGGCGACCTGGTCGATGAAGCCAGCGGCCACGATCTGGTTCAGCATCTTCCTCTCTTTTTCATTGGGTAGTGGCAGCGCCTCAGTGAAACCACCATGTGACGTATGCTGCCGAGCGCTGACGATGTTCTGAAGCTGATGCCGCAGTTGCTGCACTTCACTCATGCCTTTCTCACGCAGAAAGAATTCTTCACAGAACTTGCTGGCGGCCGCCATAGGTTTGTCCCTTCCTGATGCTTCCGCATGCGCCGCGACTGCTGTAAGCAACTTCATAACGTCGCTTTGGTCGTCCCACCGTGCAAGCGTGGCGTGCGCGCGAGTATAAGCCTGATGCCGCTTCTGCGCTGCTGTCTGCGCTAAATTCTCTGCTTGAGACTTGGCCCGACGGTCATCCTCACTCTCGTCCTCATCTGCAGTCTCGTGATCTACAGCTGCCGGCCCACCAAGTTGCGCTTCAGGGATAAAAAGGTCACCCACAGCCAGCCCAGCGACCAATGCGATCGTGTGCGCGGTGATGCCGTTCCGTTGAGCAAGCAAGAGCATCTTCCCGAAGCGGGGACTGACGGGAAACGCCATGATCTGCCGTCCAGTCTCAGTAATCTGGCCCGTCTTCTCGCTGATGGCGCCCAAGCTCCTCAGTAGCCGCTCAGCTTGCGCAAGCTGCACAGAGTCTGGCGCAGTGGGAAACGGGAAGTTGACGACATTATCAATATCCATACTCTTCAGCTGCAAAACGGTAGACTCGAGTGGCGTACGCAGGATCTCAGGGATTATATGCTCAGCGAAGAACCGCTCGTACACAGCACTGCTGTAAAGCCTGTAGCAGTGACCGGGCCCTGTGCGGCCGGCACGACCGCTTCGTTGAGATGCGGATGCTTTCGATATCCAATCGATTTCAAACGTTTGCACGCCCGTAGATACATCGTAGCGCTTCTCCTTTGACCTGCCGCAGTCGAAAACGTATCTTGTGCCAGGAATGGTGAGAGAGGTCTCTGCTACGTTGGTGGCGAGCACAATCAGCCGTGAGCCCGCCGGCGGTGGCTGGAAAACACGTAATTGCTCCTTTGGCTGCAACGCGGCGTACAGTGGGAGGATTTGCGGCTTCAAGGACCCTTGAGCGCCGGAGCTGGGCTGTTGGTCCTCGACCTGAAATTCGCGATCTTCAACATCATCATCATCGAGACCAATGATATCTGCGTCAGAGTCAGATTCCGCCTCTTCCTCGCCCTCAAGGAAGTCGTTCTTTTGCCTCTGGCCATCCTCGTAGTCGTCGGTCTCGAAAGGCATATCATTTGCATGGTGATCGCGAGGTCTTGCTAATGTACTGGAGCCGGATGAACCGCCACCTAACTTCTGCTTCAACTGTCTTGCGACGGTCTGGATTTCGTTCTGACTGGTCAAGAATACCAGTATCCCGCCGGGAGGCAGCTTGCGATGGGCTCTGGAGACCTTGTTCACTGTCTCTGCAATGAAGTCCCGCTGTGTCCGCCGACTGAAATGCACAGTGACTGGGTATTGTCGACCCTCGGCTTGCACTATCGGTGGAGCACCACTTCTGAACAGGCGCTGATTCTGGGCGAAGTCACTCACCCGTAGAGTGGCACTCATGATGATCAGCTTGAGAGGATAGTGCTTGTCCTGGTTTTCAAGAGCGAGCTCAGAGCGTAGGAGTACGATCCGAGAAAGCATGCCAATGAGTATGTCCGTATTGACGCTGCGCTCGTGGGCCTCATCGATGACTATTGCGCTGTATTTCGATAATATGAAGTCTTGGCTGATCTCACGAAGGAGTATACCATCTGTCATGAATTTGATCGCCGTATCGCGATTGACGTTCGAGTCATAACGAACTTGGTGAGCGACCCTGGACCGAAAGGTTGGACCGAACTCGGTGGCAACACGCTCTGCAACCGAGACAGCTGCCACTCGACGCGGCTGTGTCACACCTATCATGCCTTTGCTTTGCAGTCCTGCCGTACCCGAGGAGTTGGGGTTGCCGATGTGCGAGCCGTAGCCGCTTTCGAACATCATCTGTGGAACTTGTGTTGTTTTACCAGAACCGGTGGCACCACAGATCACGACGACTGGATTGCTGTGAATTGCCTCCATGATCTTCTGCTCTTCCTGAACGACCGGAAGCTCCAGTCTGACGGCTTGTATATCGTCCGAACGCGGTATAGTGACGGCCGCCGTTGGTCGAGAAGTTCGCTCGCTATTCACCGGCTGCAATGGAGCGAGCGTTGCATCGGGAGATGGTTCTCTAGGCTTGAAACTGGCTCTGACTGTGACTTCGCTGGTGGGGATAGCAGAAGGGGTGAAGTCCACAGCCGCGTTCCGCTGTACATCAGCCCAAGCCTTAAACGCGGAGACTCTACCTGGCCGATCCTCGTCGGCATCGGCCTGTGATGTACTGGCAGTCGAGGCAGAATCATTGCCATCATCTTCTAGGTCGCTTGGGTTGCTGTCAGACTCGTTAGATTCGTTAGACGAATCTGATCCTGCAAGAGCGATCGCCTCGTTCTCTAGGCTTGGTTCCTCACTTCCATCGTCCGCGCCAAACCCGTTCCATTCGTCTTCTTGCTCATCACCATACTCCGAGTCTATATCAGGGCTCCGTGGAGCAACTCCATACCCTATTCGCCGGCCGTCCACCACATCTTCAGGACTCAAAGCGCTTGCCTTTTCCTTTGCCACCTTCCGTCGCTTTCGCTTCCGAAGAACTGGTCTACCAGCTTCGTCCGTCTCAAGCGGCCTCTTCAACCCACTTCCGAAAGTCGAAGCTGTGTGAGTGGCGTCCGGAACATTTGGCGCCGTCGAAACTGCAGGTTCGTCGACAGAAGTCTCGTCCTCATCCTTACCTTCGTCGTCCTCCGGCTCCGTCTCAGCCTCCCGCCTACTTTCAAACAGCACATCGTGATCCACCCCGTTGAGCCCGGCGTTCCTCTCTTGCAATGCTCTCGAGTATCGCTCTCGCTTCGTCTCCGTCACCCTTCCCAGCTTCTTCGAGCTTTGCAGAAGACTCGTATCGACCTTATGTGCCGCAAGCTTCTTTAACAGCTCCAAGTTCTCTTCTTTGCGCAACTTAGTATCGATGTACTTGTCGAGTCGTTTGCGCTTCTTGCTCGGTATCTTAGCCTCTGGCTGCTGCTCTTGGATTTCCGCCGCCAATCGCGCCCTGCGAGCAGCCCTCTCGACCTGCGACTCTGGGATTATAACGTCAGGTACCGGCTCGGCCGGCTCTCGACTGGCATCGGGTTTCTGTTTGACCAGGCGTCGGTGCTTGCGCTCCCGACGCACGAATTTAGCCATGGCGAAGGAGGTACACGATGGCGCAACAAACCCGAGAGGCTTTTTCATGCAAATGTCGAACTTCTCCGGACTTTTCCACGAGGGACGATCACGCTAGCGCTACGGTACGGGCCGAACGTTGCGTCGATCATGCGTAGAAACACCCCACATCCGCTACTTCAAACTTACTTCAGGTGGGTTTCAGATTTGGGGATGCACTTCTGTTTATACTCGACCATCTTGTTCGCGCGAACTCACCGCTAAAGGACTCGATATTGGCCATATAGCAGACAAGGGCCTCTCATCTGTGACAAGCAAGTAACGTCCACTGCAGAGCCGCTTGCTGGCCATTGTCCTCGCCAGAATACAAACGACCATAATGGCCACCATCAACGTCCAACAAGAACCCTTTCCCGCCCCCTCGAAATTCCACTCCGGCCTCGCCAACAACACCCTCACGAACGTCACCTCGCTCAATTTCGCAGACAAACTCCTTCTCACCATTACTCAAGAGCCCGCCAGCTCTCTCTCGCACTGGGTGCACGTGCCGCTCGCCCCAGCTGCCTCCGCCGATCCATCTGGCATGATGTCGCATTTCTCGTCTTACTCGGACGGCGATAGCGACCGAGTGGACCTGTCCTTACTCCCGCGCAGTGATCTCACCGCCACCACCGTGCTTGGTGGCACCAGACGGGACGAGGAGGTCGTTGGCCAGACGCTTGCCACGACGATCGCGTCGGCGATTCTGGTGAAGTCGCCACGGGAGCAGCGTATGCTGGTCCTGGGCCTTGGATTGAGAGATGCTACGGCCATGGGCAGCAAGGGGTTCGAGGAGGTGGTGGGGTTGGTGTTGGACTGTTTGTGACGCGCGTGGTCGCCTGCCATGAAGGTGGCTCTTCTTCCTTGCGGAAGACGAACTCGGGAGGTCTGCGCCAGGTCAGGAACAGCGTCTCGGGCTGCAGGGTATTGCGCCCAGCCGTTACCCATTGCTCATACGCTAAGGCAGCGTGTATCGCGCGATTTCAGGTCAAAGTTGATGTCGTGCACTGCTAGAAGCCTGAGGTCGTGTCACGACAGTCTAACGTTAACCTTACGTGATGTGGAAATCACTGAAAGAACTTCTTGCATGGGCAAAGCAGGCATGTATTGAAGCGATGCACTCCACCCCGAGATAACAAGGACCGCCAATCTTTGCGCCACACTCCCATCACAACCACATTGCATCTACGGCTTATAATACTTCCTCCAATCGTGCTCCTCCTTGAAGCCCAACACCTCCCGGATCTTCCGATTACTCAATGGCGCCTCCCACTCGCCCATCTTGCGCGTAATCGGCGTATTCGGCGCAGCCTGTTTCAAGAACTCCTCCGTTGGCTCCTTGGTGGTAATCGTATCATTCGTCGCGTTGAAGATCTGGAACCCCAGCCCGCTCTTCTGGATACACAGCTCGCAGATCTGGCCAAGGTCTCGGGCGTCGATATATGACCAGGCGTTGCGCTTGCGCGTCATGGGCTGGTTCACGTGGATGGGGAAATCGCGGGCGTACTCGTCCGGCTCGATGACGTTGCCGATACGCAGGGCGTAGATGTCGGTGCCGAAACGGCGGGCAAAGGTGCGGGCGGTACGCTCGCCGCAGAGCTTCGACAGCGCGTAGGAGTCCATGGGATCGGTGTCGTAGTCTTCCTCGAGCGGGAAAGAATGATAATCGACATTTCCTTCGGCAAAGCACACTCCGTAGGTCGTTTCGGAGCTCGCGACGATGATCTTCTTGACGCCGAGCTTCGAAGCCGCTTCGATGACATTGTAGGTGGCGGTCACGTTTGCCGTGAAGCATTCGTTGTCGGGGACAAGCATGTTGCGCGCGTAGGCTGCAAAGTGGATGACGACGTCCGGAGGTGCTTCTGGGTGGCCGTGTTCGTAGCCTTCATAGTTGTAGTGGGTGGTGAGGGCATTGAAAACTTGACCAGCCTCGGTCAGGTCGGTCTTCAGAGTGTAGACGCCGGCTTCTGGGTCCGGAAATGGGGTGAGGTCAAGGTTGAGGACCTGATGAGTGATTGCATTGTTCAGTAGGAGATCGCTGTAGTCTTCGCAACAATGGCCATGCTCACCTTGTGTCCTCTTTTGAGCAATTCAGGGATAACATGTCGCCCCGCCTTGCCCGACCCTCCAGTGAACACGACCCTCTTGCCTTGAGAAGTCATGCTGTACCTATGTTCGTTGTCCAAACGTGAAGACTGTGCGGTTTAGGGTGGTCGCTCGGAGACGCCACGAGGAGAATGCCACACAGCTTCTCTGCATCCTTTCGGGACAAACTTCTTCTTTAAGAGCACTCCTCGTCGAGTTTATTACATATGTACCAACAGACATAAGGTTACGAGCAGCTATCCGCGTGTTCTAAAGTTCTGGTTGGATGTTGTCGATCGGTTTTCCGAATGCGGCAATCCATCGGATTGCTCTCTACCACGCCTAACGCGGACGTCATGCTCCAGCTTGCTACACTGCATGTGTGTACCACAATTCACTCTCTCGGCTTGCTGGAAGCGGTTATTGTGCCAACAAACAGACAACGACGGCGAGCTCGACGGCGATCGTAGAGCGCCTGGGACGATAGACGTCCGCCCGATGGAGCAGTTGGTGCTTGGCGACAGATGACAATCACCGACCGGCTGATGAGCGCCTCCTCTCTGACTCCTCGCCTCTTTGTTCGCGCCCGCCACCAGGCTGCGATTGTCGCACGAGCAGCGCCTGCAGGCACCGCCCTCACCGCGGGCGGCAAACACCTTACCTCAGGATGCGACCCTCGTACCTGTATAGGCGACTGCCGATGCTTCGCCCACGTCAACGACATCGAAAGCATCAACCGCGAACTGTGGTTCTCGCAAACGCCAGCGAGACCTTCGCCGGACCCGCGAGGCGACCACCAGCCGCCTGATGAACGAACACTCAAGTTGGGCAAGACGGTCCGAACTCTGCACGAGCGACTGCCCACGCTCCTACAATCGCCGCTCCCGGCCGACATCCTCTCGCCCCAAATCAGCCTCCACCTCTTTCCCTCCACCCACCCACACCTTCCTACCGTCTCCGGCCGCATAGCCTACAATGCCGCGCTCTGGACTGCCCCGGTCGCCTGGGGTCGCGTCCCGCTAGTTGGCAACGTCAAGCTCACGATCCTCTCCGAGCGCATGCTGCGTAACGGCAGCGCCTCGGTACCGATTGCTAGCAGAGATGAGAAGCTCATCGTGAAATGGAAGACGTGCGGCAAGACGAAACATCGCGACGGCACAGGTGGCATTTACCGCGGCATTGGGATCGGGGCACGAGATCCCGTGGATAAGATCAAGGAGTTCATCGCGGGGACTCGCGACGAGGCATCATCATCATCATCATCATCATCATCATCATCATCATCATCATCATCATCATCATCATCACAAGACGGCACGCAAGATGATGCGGAGTTCTGTGGGATCTTT
>Ga0268244_10000514_pt1 | contig 16075 bp, 8 predicted proteins | sample AgamicMgSfe_FD_200258 | JGI IMG/M metagenome (GOLD analysis project Ga0268244, IMG submission 200258) | Agave microbial communities from Guanajuato, Mexico - Mg.Sf.e (v2) (version 2) | ecosystem: Host-associated > Plants > Phyllosphere > Phylloplane/Leaf | place: Guanajuato, Mexico | collected... | reverse complement strand
GAGGAAGGTGAACGTCTTGACAGACATGCCTTTTATTCTTTGGCGCTAGATATTGACAACCGAATGTTACTGATTACGCAAGACAAAAACACTTAACCTAATTGCCATGTTTCCTTTCAACCTACCATGGCAAGGAACGCCTTCTCGCTATGCGAAACCGCACACACACACACAGATATACAATAAGAACGAACTTAGATCATTCGTCGCCTTCTTCGATCTCGGCAGTCTAGCAAAGAAAAGGGTTAGCCTTCAGATCGTTCTTTGCTGTTCAGTCAACAATCAGAATGCACTTACATTGTCGTGGAAGTCCGTGCCCTCCTTGGTAGGCTTGATCATCCCAATTCGGATGACGAAATCCCCGAACCGCTCGCCGTCGTTTCTCTCCAGGGCATACCGCTTCAGGAGCGGCTTCATGATCTCGAGGATCTCTTCCTCCTTGATGCTGCTGCGGAATAGCTTGTTCAAGCGGTTGCCATGGTAGCCGCCGCCAAGGTACATGTTGTAGGCGCCGTACGCCTTGCCAACGAAAGCGACCTCGGCGAGCCAAGGGCGGGCGCAGCCGTTCGGGCATCCGGTCATACGCATCACGATGCTTTCCTGTCGCAGACCTTGCTCCTCGAGGACGCCTTCGAGCTTGGTGACCAGCTCCGGGAGGTAACGCTCGGATTCGGCCATCGCGAGACCGCAGGTGGGGAAGGCCACGCAAGCGGACGAGCTGAGGCGGAGGCCGGAGAAGTTGGTGTTGTCGAGCTTGTACTTCTTGAGCATGTCCTTCATTTCCTCCAACTGGTCTTCGGGGATGTTGGACAGGATGAGGTGCTGGTTGCCGGTCAGTCGGAACTCACCCTTGATGACCTTGGCGATTTCCTTGAGACCAGTCTTCATGGGGAAGTCCGCAGTGTCTTCGATCCGACCATTCTCGATGAACATGGTGAAGTGGTTCATGCCCTTTTCGTCCTTCTGCCAGCCGAAAGTGTCAATGTTGCTCTCGAAGTGGAAGGGCTTCGCCTCTTCGAACTTCTGGCCCCACAACTTTTCAACCTCGCCGATGAAGACGTCCAAGCCCATGGTGTCGATGGTGTACTTTAGACGTGCGTGCTTCCTGTTCTTGCGATCGCCGTTGTCACGCTGGACGAACATGATCTTCTCGCAAACAGTATGTACGACATCCTTGTCCACGTAGCCGAACATACGACCGACCTGCGGGTATGTCTTCTTCATGTTGTGGGTAACACCCATACCGCCACCCGCGAGGACGTTGAAGCCCTTGAGCTTACCATCGTCATCCTTGATCGCGATCAAACCAATATCATGAGCATAGACATCCGTGTCGTTGTGCGGCGGGATGGCGATGGTGATCTTGAACTTTCTGGGAAGATACGTCGGTCCGTACAGCGGCTCAAACTCTTGCACCGCATCGCCAGCGACCTGGACGTTCTTGTCGTTCTCATCCTTCAGCCAGATCTCGTGGTATGCAGATGTGCTCGGGAGGAGGTGGTCTGAGATCTTCTTGGCGTACGCGTGCGTATCGCGATGTAGCTCGCTCAGCTCCGGAAGGGAAGAGCACATGACGTTCCTGTTCACGTCACCGCAAGCTGCGATGGTGGTCATGAGTGCACGGTTGATGGCTTGCATGGCTGGCCTCAGCTTTCCCTTCACGACGCCGTGGAACTGGAAGGTCTGTCTGGTGGTGAGCTTCATGGTCTCGTTGCCGAGTTGCGACGAGATGGCGTCCATCTGCTCCCATTGGCTTGGCGTCGCCACGCCACCTGGCAATCGGCATCGAATCATGAAAGAGTACGCCGGTTCGAGACCTTGTGCCTTGCGTTCATCTCGCAGATCGCGGTCATCCTGCATGTACGTGCCGTGGAACTTCGTGAGCTGTTGGTCGGCAGCGGAGATGGCGCCGGTGCTCTGGTCCAGGAGACCTTCGGCGATGGTACCACGTAAGAAGTTGGAACCCGCTTTGATGTCTTCGTTCGTAATTGGCGGGGGCTCGTCCGGCAGACCTTCGACATTGCCTACACCAAGCGTATCCCACAGCTTTGGTTCCCACTCCGCGTACCCAGTCTGATATCCGTCCGGGTCCTGGTCGTCGCCAAGCCCACAGTCGACAAGCTGCTGGCCACCTAACGCAAGCAATCGTGCAAAGAGATCCTTGCCGGGCTTGTTGTAGTAGTGCTTGTCCTCCTTTCTCGGCCAGTAATGCGAGTCGCCAAGCGCGAAGACGGTGAAGTGCACGTTTGCAATGTCCAGGTCGGTCGAGTTCTTCACACCTTCCCAGAAGTTGCGACCGTTCTGCGGGAACTCTCCCTGACCGGCGGTAGCCGATATGCAGACCAGGTTCTGCTCAGTCCCTAGATCCTCAAGTGGGTAATCGTCCATGGCCATGACCATGGTCTTCAGCCCTCTCGCTTTGCCACGGTTGCCTAACCTCTTGGCAAGGTTCTCCGCATTGCCGTTGTCGGAAGCGAAGAGGATGGTCATCGGTGCGCCCTGCAGACCCTCCAGCAACGCCTCATACGCATCTTTGGCCTTCCGCTTCTGCACCTTTCTGACTTCTGAGCCGTAGCTCTCGGAGAGGTTGGCGTGGAACTGCGGATGTCTGCGCATCAGCTGAGAGATATGATTGTCTCGTCGTAGGAACTCTTGGAGCTCTTGCTTGATTCTTTCCGAGTCGAGTCTGAAGGCCTCTTCACCCTTCTCCTCAGCCTTAGGGTCCCAGCGGTAGAGTGGCCAGTAGCCAAGATCCACAGCCTTCTTAGTCTCCTGCAGGACAGTAAGTGGGTTGTCGTCCTCCCTGTTGTATGGCAGGTACGCCATGACCACCGAGGGCCCTTCGAAGGCCTCAGCCTCCAGCATTGCTTGTAGGACTTGAGTGTAGGAGCTGTAGACCGCGACGGAAGCGACGTATGCGTTGCCGAAGTTCATGGCGTAAAGACCGATATCCTTCTTTCTCCTCGCCGCGTCCTGTGCAGCGCGCTCGGAGTAGGGTGTCGAGTCGACTATAAGCATGTTGACATTCTGGCCACTCGCCAGGACATGGTGTACACCGGAGTTACCAAGATCGTACGCCCATGCATCCGAGCCAATCAGCCACTGAGACTCCTTGTAGAAGAGCCCCTTGGACCTGAGCAGCTTGCCGGCCGCTGGCGAGCCGTCAGTAGAGAGCCGGCTAATTACCTCGGGCGCAAGCTTGTTCGACTCGGCCGCATTCGGCGCTGCCAGGGCCCACTGTGAGAGCCACTTCTGCGGCGCTGCAGTCGTGAAGTCCTTGGTTTTGGCGGCGGCCTGTACTTCGCCTACAAAGCGCTGGCGATGCTCGATCCGTGCAACAAGCGACCCAAATCCATACTCGGGACTCGCCTTTATCGCCGGATCGGCGACTCCGGCATCCCTGGATAAGAGTGCGTTTGCTACGTACAGTCTTTGGCCGAAAACTTGGTCCAGAATCTTCATGTAAGCATTTTCCAACTTTGGCTGGCTCAACGTGAACTCGTTCTGAACGGCCGTGGGCGCTGGCTTTGCGTCGTCGTGAGTGCCAATCTCAAGATTCTGGATGGGAGACCCTGACATCAGGTTCTGAGCGATGCCTGAGAGCGCTTGAGTCATCGTAGAGTATTCGACATGACCCAGCTGGTACCCAACGATGAGAGGGCTCTGCTGCTGACCAGCGGATTTGACCGACATAAGCAGATCTAGCAGAACCGGACCCCACTTCGTCGTCTTCCTTCGCACCTGCTCAAGGACCGCAATCTTTTTCACGCTTCGCGGCAACACTTCCGTCAAACGCTCGGTCAACCATGGTCGGTAGAGGGTAGGTGTGATGAGTCCAAAGTTTCGGAAAAAGTCGCCCTGAGTCGCAGAGCTAAACTCTTCAGCAAAAAGCCCAGGGTCGGAGCCGAACAAAAAGAGCGCATGGTCCGTGTCTGTCGGACCAGTATAGCTGAATGCACTGTACTCTCTGCCGGTGAAAGAGCGGATCTGTGACCAGATAGCGTCCGTGATGGAGTCGATGTCATCTGAGCTGACCGGCTTCGGCTGCGACTCGATGGTTGTCGCAGACTCGGCCTCGGAAGATGCTGAGCTGCTGTCCACGCGATCTGAAGAGGACGAAGAGGCCGATGAAGGGTCACGGGGGGTCGCAATCTCGGGGGCCTGGCCTGACGGCGAAGAAGCGTTGCCGGTGGTCGACGGCGCATCGCCACCGCTCAGTCCAATATCTCGCACTTGCGGCCGCCCTTCAGAGACATAGAGCGTGGTCTGCTCGCTGTGTGACGATTGATACTGTCTCGCTATGTCGAGGCTCAAAACGTTCATAGCCAGCTCCCGGCTTTCATGCTGGATCGGCTGATCGCTCTTTGAGTTCGCGGCATCGAAGAAATGGATCACACCCTTCCCACTTCTGATCGCCAGGGCGTGCGCCGTGAGAGCTAAGTCCTGCGCCTCTTGTAGAGTGTGACTCTGTACGAAGGAGAACCCACAGTTGCGAATCGCGGTAATGTGGCTGTAGTCCGGGTAACCCGCCGGGTGCAGACTGACGTGAATCACGACCGGGTACTGCGCCAACCGGTACAAGTGTGGAATGCTCTTCACCAAGATGTTGCTGTCCGTCGTGACGCTGGTGATCTTGCCGCTTCGCAGCGGTTGATACACCGATAACAGCGGGTCTGCATTGTGCCGTATGCTCTGCACCTCCGGCACACCCTTGCAGATGAGACTCGAGGCCTTGTTGTGCGCGTATTGGTGGAGGAATTTGGAGAACTCGCTGTCGGTGGCGAGCGAGGGTTGGACGGAGACGATGTAGTCGCTGGCGAGGTAGGCGATGCGTGCGACTGTTGTCTGTGGTCAGCGCGTGTCGCTCATATACGCCTTTCCGTCCCAACTTTTTGGCGGTGGTGGCGGGGCAAGGCAAAAGGCAGCGTACCTGCTTCTCCGGAGGTCAAGATGGAGGCCATGATGGCTCGCTGTGGTGACAACTGTCGATATTCAAGGAGTGGAATGAGACGACAGCGATTTGTTACTGCTGCATGCTTCGATGGGAGATATGGTGAAGAAGGGGTGAGGTGGATGTGGAGGCAAAAGCTCTCTCTCATGTGCCCGTCAATGATCCAAAGCAACGCCCTCCAAACATACATTATTCTCCCTAGCGTCGGCAAAATTGCATCTCTCCACCGATCCCGCTGCGTTCTCGGCCTGTGATCTCCATCCCACGTGATGCGTCTGCACATCATCACCTGCCACGTGATTGGCCGCATTCCATCGCCACCGATCGTGCGATGAGTTCGCACCAACAGCTGGCTACAGTGTATGTGAGTGAAACAGATTCATCAACGGATGTGAACAAGAACTACAATACCGACCACCGCTAGCTACTGATATGGACAATAATGTTGATGAGCAGTATCACAGAGCTTTTCTATCTGAGAACATCCAAGCATGCCGTCCAACAGAAGCATCACCAACTCTCTCCTTCCAACATGTCGGTCCAGCCAACGGTCATCAGTATTTGCTTTCTGCTGCAACTATATCAAGGGCTGAGAGTCGTCGAGCCAGCCGTACTCTTGTCCAGTACCGCCCGTAATCCCTCGGCCAAGCGAGTCTCGAGATCCTCAGAGGCCTCACGGTCTGAGCTCGCAATTAAAGGAAGCGCATCGAGCATTGCGGCATCGCGCGTTGGTGGAGATACTCGCGCTCTAGCACGCTTTATCGGGATAGCTGTACGCCCAACCGGCCTTTCCGAGTAGTCGACAGCCTTCCGTTTGCGAGGATTGGTTGGACCAGACGTTGTCTGCTCGCCTGGTGTGCTTGCATGCATGCCCGGCCAGCTGTCGGCATACGTCCGGTTGCCAAAGTCGAGCGCGCCGGGATCAGTGGTGCTGGATCCTTCGCCGGTAGCTTCGTAATCATGTATTGGTCGAGGTAGGTGGCTTGGGGATCTGCCGTCCAAACCCTCTCTGTCATCGTCGTCGCCATCTTCACCGTCGTCCCTTGTCTCGACTGACTCCGAGATTCCGGCGAGCTTACTCTTGCCCTCGTCAATCTGCTTCTTCTTCGTGTTATTGCTGCTTTTGTTCTGCACCTTCCTCTTGGCGAATTGCTTGGGATTCTCGGCAAAGGCGCAGACACCACGGCCCTCGATCACGTTGATGACCGTACGCTTGTCGTATCTCAGGATGTTCACAATCTCCTTCAACCGATCCGAACATTTGAGCTTGGTATCAGGGTTGCCGTATCCGAAATTATCTCCGCCGTGCGCATACGGTCGTGGGCCGCCTTTATGAAAGTTGATGGCCGCATGGAACAGCAGCACAAAACGACGGTTGACCCACTCGGGCTCATACCATCTCTTGCCAGGGTTCTGGTAGGGTTTCTGGTTGAGCACCTCCTGTTGATCTTTGTACGCTCTGTCTTGCGCTTCATTCGGTAGCCCGTAGTGCGCATTGCTATCCACGTAAGGCTCTTTCGCTGCGGCCAGAAATCGCTGGACCCAGACGTTCTCCAAGCGCTGGTGATCTTCAAAGTCGTCGCCTGGCAGGTTGACTGGACCATACTGCTGGAAGCAGTGGGTGATTGCGTTCTCGAACGTACCCTCAGTTGAGAGAAATGGAAAGTCTGGTGGTGTGTCACGACTCTCGTGCCTCTTCCACTTCGCACGGCAACGGGTACAGCGTTCACGCTCTTCGGTACTGTACTGCTGCTCGGCGGTGTCTTTCGGAGGTCGGAATGTTTTTCTGCAGGCGATGCAAGCCTGACTTGGCTCATACCTGGACCTCGGCGCCGATAAAGGGGCTTTCAGTGCCGTGTTCCGCTTTTGCCTTGCGGCTAGTGACCGAGTCCGATCGAGTGCTTGCGTGTTTGCATCTAGAAACGGTGCAGTGCCCGGCGCTAGCGGTCGTTGATACGTTTGCTGTCCAAGAGTTTGCGTGCCACTGAGCTGCGCTCGGTCACGCGCAGTAGCCCGACGTTCCAGGTCATTTGAATTAGTGCTGACGTCAAAAGCCTCCGCACTCTGGTAATGTTTGTCCATGTCGAGCTGATCGAGTAGAAAGTCGTCGACTAAGGATTGCAGATCCTTGTTATTCATGACATCTTTATACAAGTTTTGGGCTAGCGGATCCCAGTCACCGTATGCACTGAGGTTCTGATTCGCGGCTTCCAGAAGATGCTGAGACCCCAGCCGCTGTCGATTCTCCGGGGAGCGCTCGCGTGGCCAGGCATATTGCGATTGAGCTTGGCCCGAGGTGTCCACATGATGCTGAGGCAGCTCTCTACGCAATCCAAGATTACGATTCCTGACACAGCCCGAAGCCGTGACAGGAGAACATTCGTAATGTTGTGGGAGATCAGCGTAGTAATATGGCCCATTTTGCAAATTCGGTAAATTCGGCGGGTAGCAGCTCGATAGCTGAACTGCTTGCTCCGGTACACCAGCGCTATGCGGAGTTGTTACCGTGGCCAGATCGTCAAAAGCGGCCGTGGAGAAGGGCGTCTGAGCTAGGTCGAAGTCATGTTGCTCATGCGGTACCGCGGACGCTCCTGCCAGTGGCTCCTGGGACAACAGTCGACCAGCAACGTATTGATCAGGCATCGACGTAGACCCTTCGGCTCCCATCGGTTCGGAAAGGGCAGGGTCGATGTTGTCGTCGGCAGCGAACGGTGCATACTGAACCTGGTCGAGAGTCTCCGTGAATGGGGCTTGTTCAGCTGCGCCTTGTACGCCATACATAGGAAATCCTGGCTCGCCAGGTAATATCGTGTGCTGCCAGTCAATATCTAGGCTGGGAAATTGTCAATACATGTCGCTCTGGCGCAGTGCTGAACTGCGTACCGGTCAGGCAATCCATCGCTGAGACTTGCACCTGGCAATCCTTCGCCAGCGGAGGCCATCAGAATGTGTAAGCCCCCGGTCGTGGTGGCGGTGCGCGGTGAAGATGGTTGTAGCACTTTGTTCGGGGAATGAAGCGCAGATGCTGGCCCAGTGTGCTATAGAACAGCCGCTCGAAAGCGTAGAGCATTGGATGTGAACATCAAGGAATATAAGTTGAAGCGGCGAGTACGTACATGTATACTCGACGTTGATCGATCGTGGTCACGATTCGATATCATGGGGTTGTCGGCATGCCGCTACATTGTCAGTAGTCGCGGCCAACGCTTGCTTGCCACCGGCTCACCGCTCCATTTCGAGGCGGCTTTTCGAGGCTTTGAGGTGATCATGATCCCAAGACATGTGCCAGCAGCATGCTGCTACGTTGTCGGTAGTCGCGACGAACTTGTGCTTGTTACTCGCTTGCCACCACAGCGAGGCGGGTTTCCCAGGCGTTGGGGCAGGCATGATCCCAAGACATGATCCAGCAGCCGAATGTGTTGCGCCAGCTTGTGCCAACGCCGAGGTTCTGGTCACTCGAGATGCACGTGCAGCACTCTGTGGAGATGATGCATATGACCAGGATAGTCCACGTCCTTGACATGTACTGAGGTCATGAGACTTCAGTACACGGAAGCGCCGGAGGTCTTTGGTGTAGGCCGGAACTCTTGCAATTCCGGGATTCTTGTAATGCATACAGCACAACTTCCAGTGTGTAGCAGGTCTGTCGGGCTGTAGGAAGGACTCCACGACCAGTCGAGTGGAATAAGAGAGGAAGGATGGCGAATGCAGAGGGAGAGGTCGATGTTCGGTAAAGGAGTAGAGATTCCTTCCCCCAACAGCGAACACCAATAGAGCCTGCGAGACGTGTAAAAACTGACACCAATACTAGTAAAGGAGAAGGGCTCGATGTGTATATAGAGATCAGCAAAGCTCACCATTACATAGTGAAGACATTCGAGTCGAGTGAGAGGCTCGACCTTGGTACTGACAGCTGCCGAGTAGAGCACCATCGTACAGAGTACACTTCGCGAGTCTGTTGATGAGAAGAAGTTACCCATATGCACAGCCGTAGAGGTCGGTATGTACGCGCAAAAGGGGTCGGTGGTGCTATGGACGAGTGAAGTCGAGTCAAAGAAGGCCTTAGGCCGACATTCTGTCACGACCGGGGATATCTCGGACGAACCCGGCACTCAGCCCCGTCGAACTGTGAAGCCAATCGTCTCCAATACATTTTACTCACTGTCCCTCACTCTCCCGTCCATGCCTTACTCCCCCAATCCCATCTTGCTTTCCCTCCTTCCCTTTCATACTTACCTACCTACATGTAGGTAGGTATCAATCGAACACCGCATACCCAAAAGCACGACGACAGTGTCCTTCGCCGACAAGCGTATGCACCGGGATCTGTGATGTCCTCTGTCTTCGTCTCGGTGTAAATCATTCACTGGGCATCGAGGGTGGCAGTGGAGCAAAGAAACACGAGCCCTCGCCGCGTGCAACTTTGTGGTTCGCGGATTCGGAACGGTGAAGCAGACGCGAGAAGTGATCGACTTCTGTAGGATTCTGGCAGTCGTCCGAGTGAAAGCAAAGAGGGTATATCGCGGTGTCTGGCAACGTATCCTAACAGATTGGTGGCAAGGGTGTAGAGCTTGCGTTTTCGATCACCCGCTGGCACCGCACAGTAGTAGGCTTCATGATGGTGTAAAAAGTACCTGGCAGACGGATTCTACGCACATGAATCGCAATCGAGAACCTGTTGTTGCTGCCTCGAAGCAAGGAAAAAAGCTCCACGTATATTCCTATTGCCAACAACCACCCTATTTCTTGCCCAGAGCATCATTCAGTGTATCAGCACATTTCATCCTAAGACCAACCGTCCTTTTTTTTTCCTACCTTAACTTGCAACCAGCGTCCATGCCGTCATCCTCCTCACACACCCTTGTCCGTCTTCTCCTTCATCTCGTTCTGCGCCAGCTTCGCCGTCTCCTGCTGCAACTCGGCGATCGTGTCCTTGGTGTTGCCCATGTCGCCCCGGTCCGCTTTCACCTGTGCCATACCCCATCAGCGTCTTTGTCAAACAGAAAGGGCGATACCAAATCTCGCCAAACAGAAGCAAAGTCGACCGAACACTGCAAGAGAGGAAAGGAAGGGGAGGGGCAAGGGGAGAACATACAATACTCTCACTATCACTCGCCAGCTCATCCTTCCAATGGCCCTTGCCCTCCTTCTGCTTCTGCAGCTGATCCTGCTTGTGGAATTCGGCTTCCTCGGCACGGCCTTCGTGATCTGTCGACGGACACGTATTCTCAGCAAAATCACCAGAAAAAAATCGGGACAACCCCATAATCCCATCGAGAGTCCTGTCAACTCCCCTCCCCATCTTCAACCGAGCACCACGCCTCTTGCAAAGCGACGGACACCCAGAAACGCGCCTCACATTCTTCCTCTTCTTCCCCCTCCCTCCTCTTCTACCTGTCCTGAGTCCTTCCCCGTCCGCCCGCGCTTTCTTTCTTCCATCCACCTCAACCAACCCCCCCGCCGGAAAACGACACAGAAAGAAAGAGGCCAGGGCTCAAAAGAGAAACATACGTAAAGCCGACTCCTTCCCCGCCGCCACCACGCGACAGCTCTGGAACGACCTGATCGTCGTCGCAGGCCCCGCCCGGCGAGCGAAACCGTTCATCATCGTCGCGCGGAGAGACATGGCTGCTCTATTTTTATTCCCCCGATTCCGCTTCTTCGTTTCACGATTTGCCTTCGGTAGAGACGTGCGTCCTCAGGTAAAACAAGGGAGGAGGAGGATAGGTGTTGTGGTTGGCGAAGAAGGTAAAGCTTGGTAAGTGCTTGTGATAATGTAATCCGAGTTGAAGCTCAGAAAGCTTTCCGATCTGTCTGCCGCGGCTGTCATTGACGGCCAGGGCCCGCCCCCAGGGAGATTACGTCATCGTGGGGACTGGAATGCACTCCAGGGCTGTGAACCGATCGCTGCACAAAGGCGTGAGAGGTAAGCACCCAAGAGACCAAGAAGACTCGGACTTTTGGTGGCAAGATACTAAGATACATGTCACAAGGTACACGGTGTAGATTTCAGAGACTAGAACAGAGCAATGTGATCTCCTGGCATGATACAAACAAACCTAACTACCGCAGGGCCACTTCTGTTACCCGCCGACAGAAGCAGACACGGGATACCCTAGGTGTCATCTCAGACAAACCACCCATAACAACCACCCAAAAAGCACATACGCCCAAAGTCATCAAACCCAGCAAATCGAACAACAATCCCCTCATAACCCGCCCCCAACAAACCACTCCACGCTGCGTACATATCAAGAATCAGATTTGGTATTCGCAATCCCCACTTCTCTGCACCCCGCGAAAAACCCCCAAGATCGATACCACTGTCAAGCCACTTGAACACCCTCTCCTCCAGAAAAAAGAAGGGGAAAACGAAGAACACCGATGCCTCACCGCCGTTACACATCTCGGTGGGCGTGTGAAAGAAACAAGAGGGCTGCTTGCCGGAGCCCTCAAAGCCGTACCCTTTTGTTGTTTTTCTGTATCCCCGTCGTTTGCGAGACGATAGAAACCAATGGTTGTGTGAGAGAAGAAGAAGAAGCCGTTCCAATGTACGCCGAAGGTGAGTAAAAGTCCGAGTTGCGCACAGATGCCAAAGTGTGTGTGTGTGTGTGTGTGTGTGTGTGTGTGTTTGTGTGCGTCGTGATGCTGCGAAAAGTCCAGGATGTGCAAGAAGCCGGTTGAGTATGGAGATAGGAAGAGTCGTCATATGCTATACAGTGCAGGCTCATTCGAAAGGTAAGGGGGTATGTGGGAGTCATCAGGCCATCCGCTCCTTGATGGCTTCGGAACGCAGAAACGCCGCAGCATCACACGATGGAGAGTGTATGCGCTGGAATTACCAGCGGCGGGACACGTATTGTTGCTGCATCTGTCGGCCCGGCGAGACGGAGAGCGGAGGACTCGCAACCGAGCGGGTCGAAGGGTCGACGATCGGAATGGCGTTGCGGGTGCGCTGGGCCATCGGCTGGTGCAACTTCATCTGCTGCTGGTGATGCTGGAAGCTGGCGGGCGAAGGGGCGTATGTGTTCGGGGCGCTTGAGAGGAGGAAGGAAGGTGTCGGGTGGATGGACTGCTGCAGCGGGGAGCCCTCGGGTGAGCCGGAGGACAGGGAGCCGCGGTCGGAAGAGGAGGAGGAGTGGATGGATTGGAGCTGTGATGACGGGTCAGAGAGCGGGCGTGAGGAGGGTTTCGCCTGGACGAAACGTACGTCGTCCTCGGTCAAGAGGTGGAAGGGACAGAAGAGCTCGTCATCGTCGAACTCGAAGCTCTTCGCCGCCTCGAGCCGCTGGATGTACTCGGCGTGTGTCGTGGTCTCGGGCACCTCTTTCGGGCTCCGTTGAGCTTTGTATTGCCGGTGCGCATTCTGGGAGGAGATGCGCGGACCGCGGCGGCTGCGACCGTGGTGGGCGTGGGGGTGCGGCGGATTGTTGGGGAGGTAGTGGGGTGCGGTGTAGTAGTGGCTGGCCATGTTGGTGGGAGCGAGACGGTGGGTGTGGTCGTAGGTGATGGTTTCTTTGACGTTGAGCGGGAGTTCAGTTGATGAAAGGGATCATAACAAAGCGGCAAGCCGAACGTCGGAGCGCTAGAGTGGGGAGGAATTTGTCGGTGGTGGTGGTAGAAGTGTTTTGGTGACAGGACGTAGAGCGAATGGGGCGTGGTGTGGTGTACGACGGTACGAGTAGCACTTGGGAGGCTTGTGTCTTTGTGTTTCTGTATGGTGGATGGCGTAGTAGAGAGTCCAAGGCTGGGGGAGGTGATGGGATGTGTGGGTGGCAATGGCGGGAACGTGGAAGAGTGGATGGGCTCGGCAGCCGTGTCACGTGGCTCGAGGGACGGGATGAAACCATGGCCGAAACCGGCCTAGTGGGGGAACGCAAGCGGCGTCCAGCCCCCACACCGCCAAGTTTAGCGCGGGTGGGAAACGCTCGCGCCTCGTAGCGACAGAGACACCACAAATACATGTTACCTTAATTACTCGATCAACAACACCTGGACGATGTACGTGGTCACGTACGCCGGTGCTGTGCTGTGCTGTGCTGTGTATTAACATACTCACCTATGTTTCGTGTATCATGCCAGCGAATACGTAGCGCTGGAAGGCTTCTTTGCAAACATGCATGATCTCGCACATCCCTGGAAATCTACGTAGGCTGGGCGCTTCCATTATTACCACGATTTGCACTAATGTGGACTTCCACTGTACGGTGGTACCTCCTAACAGCACGCGCTGGCATTCATTGGAGAAGTATTTGTCGAGTCTTGAACCAGGCTTCCTTAGCCAACGTGAGATGCTTGACCTCGAACAAGCCCATCGACACCCTAGCGTGCAAACCCCCTCGTCACTGCACATCGTACGCATTCCCCTCTAGCAAAAGGGGGCATCATTCATCCCTTCCCATCCCTCATAAACCTCGTGATGCCTTCTTTACAGCTCCTCTCACTATAACTCTCCCAACCCTCATACAGACTCACCAGCTCCTGCGTCGCATCCACCACCGCCTCCATATCCACCTGACTCTCCGCCAGCCAGTCCACCAGCTTACTCAACTTCGGACCCGCCTGCTTCAAACCCGCGAAACCCGCCAGCGCGCTCTGCGCCGCGCTACTCGACATGCTCGGGGACGCGCCCAACGCGGGGCCGGAGTTGCTGGAAAGCGCGTGCAAGCCCGGCGGCTGTCCCGCCGGCCGGAGCACGACCGCGAGGAAGATGGCCACGATGGCGATGACGTGCGGTGGGTAGAGCAGAGGCAAGTCGGTATTGTAGCTGTCGTTGATGACACTCTGCGCGAGACTTGCCTCCTCGCTCGACAGCGCGAACACCGCCTGCAGCTCGGCCAGCGTGCGGTACGGGTGGTGCAGGATGAGGCGGCTGGATAGGGTGGAGATGAGGGCGAACTCGCACTCGCCGATCTTGCTGCTCTCCGTCACGCCCAGCTCGGGCCACTGCCGCGCCGCCTCGCCCAGCATGAGGCGGATGTGCTGCGGGCACTCCTCCATCTTGCACGCCAGGTACACGGCCGTCGCCATGATGAGGTAGGGGTTCGTCTTGCGCATCTCCACGTGCAGGTAGAAGCGCTTGATGTAGATTTGCGCCGTGGCGAGCGCTTGCTGCCGGAGCTGCATGCGTCGCGCCAGTTTGACCAGGTTCGCCTGGATGTAGATGTTCAGGTGGCGGCGGTCCGGGAGAGGGTATTTGTTGTGCAGCTGTTGGCTCGTTTGCGCCAGACCTTTGCGCAGTTCTGCGAGCTCCGGCTTCGTGAAGGTCCAGTATTTCGCCTGCGTCGAGTCCCAGTAGTTGGCTGCCATCGCGGTGCCTGCTATTATTGCACTTGTCGCCAGGGAATCTTGCTTCCAGTATGGCAGGTATGCCTTAGCTATCGTCCTTCCGAGACCTTTCCGCAGGCTGGCTTCTAAGCTTGATTAAGCTGCCGAGATCCATCTGGTCACGGCACATTCAAGGCGGCCCGAACACTGATTCGGGTACCCAGTTGCGAGACATAACGTCCGCCTTCGCCATCATCTGGACGAACAATTGACCGTGAAAGACCCGAGTATGCTCAACGATGTATCCGCGACGGGAAAGCGAGAAGTAGTGTATATGCAGACAGCAAGGCAGTTGAAGTCTCGGCCGTCGGCCCGACTCACCCGACGCCGCGGAACCGAGCCGAGGGGAGAGCTTTGGGTTCAAGGGTTTGCTGCCCCAAACAGACGTCAGAGCAAAGCTGTGAGCAACAGAAAGAAATTGGTAAAGATTCCGTGCAACGCTGGCCGTCCATACCTAGGTACCAACCTCACCCACGTCCTCCTCCCAACCAGGCCAGAATTGGCAATACGCCCCATTCGAACCACAAGAACTTGTCCAAACACGCCTTCGCCGCGTCTTTCGCATAGCATAGTCCGCCAGCAGTACCATGAAGCCGCAATAACGACATATGCCTAAGAAGAGTCGACCACCTTCAGACCATGGACAATGGAGAGTCTGAAGCCCAGAGAGACGAGCGGTTGCGCGGCCTATGGGGCAAGCTCGACACGAAGAAGAAAGGCACCCTCGACCTGCCCGCGCTCAAACACGGCCTGAAGCAGATGAACCACCCGCTCCAAGACGCTGACGCCATGATCCGGGCCATGCTCGACGCGTGCGACATCGACCACGACGGCAAGATCTCCTACGACGAGTTTGTGCGCTTCTGCAAGAGGACGGAAAAGGAGCTGTGGGCGCTGTTCAAGACCATCGATCGCGACCACGACGGCAATCTGGACAAGAGCGAGCTGTCGCTGGCATTTGAACGGGCGGGCGTGGCGGTGTCGAATGCGCGACTCGATCGGTTCTTCACTTATATCGACAAGAACCACGACGGAACGATTGACTTTAGCGAATGGCGCGGTATGAGGACACATCGAAGCACACGAGCAAGCACCACCGGCTGACCTTTGATCCATTTGCACGCCCCGCAGACTTTCTCCTCTTCATTCCTACCCACGCTCCAGGCCTGAAGGCCGTCTTCACCTACTACACCTCGACGGTCAAGCTCTCGGCAGAGGGTGATGTGAGCGTGAGCGACGAAGCGCTCTCGGGCTTCGGTACGACGATCAACTTTCTTAAGACTTCCTTGTTTGGCGCAATCATTCAGCTCGGGCAGTCGCCTACCTCACAAGCAGGGGCTAGCGGCGACATCGTCACGCCAACGGACGAAGCGTCATCGCATGGTGTCACGCGACCCGAATCGGATACAGCGACAAGTTCCTTCGAGCAACAAATGTCCAACGACGCCGTGGTGGTGGAGGATGACCCATACATACCCGTCAAGCCCCCACGCCGGAAGGGCGAGGAAGGACTGCAGCTGAAGCTGACGGATTTCGTGCCGGATGTAGGCTACTTCGTCGCTGGAGGCCTCAGCGGCATCACTTCCAGAACAGCGACCGCGCCCCTCGATCGGCTGAAGGTGTATCTGATCGCGCAGACGGGGAACGCACAGGAGGCGGTGCAGGCGGCCAAAAGCGGGGCGGCGGTGCAGGCGACCAAGCATGGCATGCAGACGCTGTGGACAGCCTGTCATGAGCTGTGGGCGGCGGGTGGGATCAGGAGTCTGTTCGCTGGTGGGTGGGCATTCCCAACGCGGA
>Ga0268244_10000513_pt1 | contig 16085 bp, 13 predicted proteins | sample AgamicMgSfe_FD_200258 | JGI IMG/M metagenome (GOLD analysis project Ga0268244, IMG submission 200258) | Agave microbial communities from Guanajuato, Mexico - Mg.Sf.e (v2) (version 2) | ecosystem: Host-associated > Plants > Phyllosphere > Phylloplane/Leaf | place: Guanajuato, Mexico | collected... | reverse complement strand
CTGGGGGAGAGGTCATACCATATTGTCCATTCGAAGCGTTTTGCTGGTATCCTTGCTGAATCTGTGGTGACTGCGTACCATTGTAAGCGCCATGATAAGACGGTGTTTGCGGCAAAGGTGGAGGTCGGCTCATTCCAGAAGGTGCTGGCGAAAAAGGTGCGGGAGATGGCGTGGGGTTCATCGACATGCGTGCCATGAGGTCTTGCATCCTGTCCCTATCGCGATCGCTTTGAGCTCCTACGCCTGCAGACTTGGCTGACTCAATCGCGTTGAGCAGCGATCCGCCTTCAGATCGCCTGTTGCCGACAAAAGCCTCCACGTTCTTGCTGAGACTATCGACCGTGTCCTTCATGTCAGAGTAGAACGACTGAGCACGCTCCAAGCCGGTCTTCAAGTCGGAGAAAGCTTGATATACCTTGCGGTACTTTGTCAAGACGGAATTCTTCTGCCTTGAAAACGACTCGTACTTGTTCTGTTCTGACTTGACACGTTTATCGGAAAGCAACTCGCCGTAGGTGCGGGTCAGCTCTTTCATGAGACTGTTCTGCTTGTGCGCTGCCTGCAGTAGTCGACTTTGATAAGGCCTGAATTTCTCGAGTTCGGTCTTGAAGATTTGGTTATCCTGACTCGAGGTGGCTTTCTTGTTCAGAATGAGGACTTGTGAAATGTCATCGTTGTGCACCTGGTAACATCAGCATATCGAATCATTTGCGGCACACCATGAACGCTTACCTTTTCCTTGAGATCCTTGAGAGTTTGCTGCCTCTCACGTTTGATCAAGTTAAGCTTGCGGAGAAGGTCCTCAACAGCAGCGATCTGCTCCGTGACAGTAGATTGCTCTTCATCGTCGAGATCATCGAGCAGATTTCCCTCAATCAGTGCTGGACGTGAGTTGTCATTGCCGTTCCGGGCCGCGCCAGCTTTGATCATGGCACGCTGATACAGAACATCCGCTTCGTGCGTCTCTCCTGCAGACTTCATCTCTTCCATGTCTGACTGGTACTGCCTGTAGGTGTTGAACAGATGCGCATCACTGACAGAAGCTTCCTCAACTGCATGTCGGTAGTTTCGTACGTCGCTTCGTAGTGTCGAAGTCAAGCGTGAGCTCGGTTGCTGTGTCCACTCCGCACCGTACTTGTTCCTCATCTTCTCACACACGCTCTCTTCCATATCTAAACTCTTCGAACAGTCGTCCAGAGTCTTGTGGATCGCGGTCTTTTTGCCATTGAGCTGTTCGAAGGCCCCATCGAATGACTCATGCCCGACAAATTCCTCGCACCACCTCTTAAACTCTTGGTCCACGGACATTTCTTGATCGAGACCGCCTTTCAGGATGTTGAGACTTCCAGGTAGCTTGAGATAGTCCAACGAAGCTGCCATTTCATCGTTCGCCACCTCTACTCTTTCGCCTTCTGCTCTGAGCAGCTTGGCCTTCTCCTCATCGTACAAGCTTGCAGACTCTGTGACCGACATCGGCACGATCTTAATGAAAATATCCTGACCGATGATCCTGCTGATGTCCTGACCCTGATACAGCTCGCTGACGGGTATTGGCTTTGCAGCAGGCAGCTTAGCGATTGGTGGCAGATTTGCTTCCGTCGGGATGAGCTGGTGATAGATGAAGTCATTGTCTTTGTTGAACTCGACAAGCTTCTCCTGGCACGCAGCAAGATGCTTCTTTGTCATCTCGGCCAAGATCGTACCAGCGTCTGAAGGAATATTGAGGCTTGGGTTGAAGAAGGAGGGGAATTTGCTAGCCATATTGTTCGCTTCTTTGGCTTGATCGTTGGCCGCAGTCAGTCTTGCAATTGCGTTGCCGTGCAGGTTGACATCCGTGTCGGCGAGAGCTTGGTAGTACTGTGCGACCGATGCGAGATAGAATTGTTTAATTTGGAGAATGACGAGCCAAATCTTCTCGAATGTGCCCTTGTTGACATTCTCCTGCGTGCCCTCGACGGCTTGTGCATACAAGTAGGTGGCTTGACTTGCGAGTTTTGCTAACAGTGCAGCTTTCTTACCGTCGTTGATCTGCTTCTCCAGAAAGACTTCTTGAGCCTGCGCAAGTGTGATCGAGATGAGCGTCTTAACAGTCTCACGACTCAGATCAGTAGAAGGCGCATGGAGGAAGTTTTCGTTGATATAAGTGAACATGCCGGCGGAGGCCTGAAGAGAGTGGTATGCAGTCTTGAGCGCAGTCTCCTCATGCCGGTTTTGGTTTGCAGCGTGAGCCGACAATACAGCAGAGATGTTGAAGATGATCGAAGCCTTTTCGTAAGCCAGGGAATACTGAGCCGTTGGCTTGTGGGTGAAGGCATCGAACCAAGTGAATGATATCTTGATGTGGTTCTCGTCTACTGGGAACCGCAAATCCAGCAGTTCCAATTGTCCGTAATATCTATACAGCAGATCTCGACCAGCTGCGCTATCACTTCCTGCTCCTCTCATGTCCTGGCGCAAGCGGTTTAACGTTGCGCACTCCTCATTGTATCTTTCCGGGTCGTCTCCGTACGAGCTCCTGATATAGCTCTTTAGAGGTTGTATCCAGTCAATTTCTGTAGTCTGCTTGAGCGGACACGAAAGCATGGGTGACTGCATGCTGGCGGTGTTGGTGACTTTTGGGCCGGGGCAAGGTCGAGTCGTTAAATAGGCGCTAAATGAACAATGCGAAGAGCGATGAAGATCCACGAGAGGACTAGTACAGGGATATTCGAGAACACTGGGCGCGTAGAAGTTACCTGCGGTAACAGTAGGTGCTAGGCATCATCTTAAGAGCATAGGTCAATTGCAGCCTGCGATCGAAAGCTTGGTGACAGCGGTTCGCGTCGTGAATCGTGGGACTCGCCTCCTCTTTCTCCTGATTGTCGATTACAGATTATGTTTATGCAGACAGAGATGATGTCCTCCAAGAAGTGGTAGATAGATGGAGACAGAAACGCATCCCGCCATCATGGCAGGCGGTCGCCAACGGGCGACCCCACCTCCTACCAATCAGAATGCGGAGATGGCCATACAGCATCACTTTCGATCACTCAAGCGCCAACCTGCACACTTAGATAGAATGGCTGACTTCTCGAGACGAGATGGGCCAAACGAAAAGCCATCATTTATTTGTACATTATTGTGAAACACAGTTTTACAGAGTGGAGGTCTATCATCTACCTTATCTACCAGGCACAACTCTCTTCCGCTCATGCTCCATGATACTTTGGCGGTGATATGCGAATCCTAGGACGATACCGAGACCCAGGGGCGCCCATAGTCAGGCCGATCCTGAGCCCGACGACTTCTTAGGCTCTTCTTGTTGCTGATCGATAGGTTGTTGTGGGTTACTGTCTTGGCTCTTCTCGTGCTTCTCCTGAGAGTGGGTAAACTTGTGCCACGCCGACTTAAGTATTCCCTCGTCTTTCTCCTTGCTGGCCTCTGGCTGCTCTGTGTTGGTAGTGCTTGATGTATGGTCTTGCGACTTGCCAAAATTCATCACCCTCTTTGCGGTCTTGTCGCCCATCTCATCAGCCAGCATCTCGACAATCGTTCGCTGGTTAGCGCTGAGATATTTTGGCATCTGGACCTTGAACTCGACTTTCAGATCACCATTTCCGGTCCGGCGGCCGCTCAACTTCTTCATACCCATGCCAGGTAATGTGATTCTATCGCCAGTCGAGGTTCCAGTCGCAACTCGGACCTTGACTTCGGCGTCTAATGTCGGAATCCTCATCTCGCCTCCAAGAATGGCGGTTGTGAGTGGTATCGATGCGGTGTACAGAATGTCGGATCCGTTTCGGCTGAATTTCGTGTCTGCTGCTACGCGAATGAGAACGTAGAGATCACCGTTCGTCGAGCGTGACTTTGGATTGGCCGCACGACCTGTCGGCGCAGCGTCACCCTCGCCAGTCACTCGTAATCGCATGCCGTCCTCGACACCACCTGGAATGTCGATGGAAACGGTCCTCTTCTCCCTTTCCACTCCGTCGCCCTTGCAAGTGTTGCACTCTCCACCTCTTGGTGTCGCAGTACCCTGACCTCCACAAGCTCCGCAAGTGCTTGCCATCTGAAAACCTCCTTGCATAAAGTGTACGCGCTGTCCTGTTCCCTCACAAGCCTGACATGTCGATTTCTGCGTGCCCTTCTTCATACCAGATCCAGTACAGGTCTTGCAAGTGACCAAAGGCGTAATGTGAATATCCTTCCTGATTCCCTTTGCCGCGTCCATGAAAGAGATGTTCGTCTGCACCTCGATGTTGTCGCCTATTAAGACCTCTTCCTGGAACGGCGCACTTCCTCCTCTTCGTCCTCTCCTCGCTCCTCCGCCAAACGCTGCGCCGAACAAGTCTTCAAAGTTGATGCCGCCTGCGCCGCCGCCGAATCCTCCGAAGCCAGCTCCGAAACCACCTTGTGCGCCAGCGAATGGATCTCCACCGCCTGGGTTGAATCCACCACTCTGGTCAAATGCTGCAGAGCCATATTGATCATAAGCTGCCTTTTTCTGAGGATCTGACAACATTTCGTATGCCGACTGAGCCTCTGCAAACTTTTCTTTCGCGCCCGGGTCCTTGTTGGTATCGGGGTGGTACTTCTTGGCGAGTCCATAGTATGCCTTTTTGATTTCTGACGCAGAAGCGCTCTTTCCAACACCGAGAGCGCCATATGGGTCTTTCGGAGCTAGCTGTGTACTCGAGGCATGGAAGTGCTACGACTGTCAGCCAAATACGGGAGATCCTACACAACGACAGCATACCTTGACATGTGTCCTTGTCTTCACGTCCTTTGCTGTGCATTCGGTTGGTTTCAAGGACGGTCTCCGGAATGCCGCAAAATGTGCACTTCTCTGTTGCGGACTTTGCTGTGGTCTATCATGCTGTCTCGGGCAAATCTTCGAGGCGGCCAAAAGACGAAGCGGATTGCTCGCCTTTGGCAACAGCGCAGGTGACGCCAGATTCATCGTATACGTCGTGTGTCGGATGTGACGACTGATATTGATAAATAATAGGTCTAAAAAAATGTTTCATCCGGCGATGAGGAAACATTATCCATAAAATGCATGACCGAGGATCTGAGGCCCGTGCGACATCGGGCATTTGGAAATTTCTAGGTGAACGCTCAGTCGCGATGTTACGTTTTGATCGCCGAGAAAAACATGAAAAGATCATGAGAACTTGAGCACTATTAATCCATTGAGAACAATGGATCCGAGATGCCATTTTTGTTTTCCAATGAAAATCTTCATAAGATTAATGTCTAATTCTTGACAGTCTTATGTACTTTCAGAGAGAAGAAGAAAAAAATAGCCGTATAGCCAAACTAAAACCAGGCTCTTCCTCTAAGCCGAGCTCACTATGCGCAACCAGCACTGAGTCGTACTGCTAAGGAGCCAACGCTCATAAGGTATCCTAAGAAGAAGTAAAAGATCATTGTTCCCAAACGCCAAGTCATGTGCAGCCTCGTGTGTATGACCATTCCATTATCCGTTATCGGCACAGTGCAGTGCATACACGTCGTGACATGCTTATGGATTAGCTTTCGTCTTGGTAGGATTCGAGCGCATCCTGAATGATTTATCTGAAGACGTCAGTCTTGTTCGCACAACAGTCGTCCGGCGCAAAAGCTTACCCTGATGTCGTATCTTGTAAAGCATATCTACCGCAACTTGAACCTCATTTACCGCCGCGTCATTGAAGTTCTTCCGTACTGCGAGTGCCAGCTGATCTTTGGCGACCTTTCTGTCCCTTCTCTTGCGCGCCATGGTCGGCGACTGTCGTCCAATGCCCGGGATGGTAAGCAGTGCTCGGTTTAGTGCCGAGTGGAAGGCTGGTGGCGTGTCCATTTTGTGCGCATGGCGATAGCTGCCAAGGAGCTTCATTTCTTCAGTGTTCCATGACATCTGAACAGATATGGGTCAGCTAATGCTCGTTGTCGCGAGATCGCGTGCCTGGTCTACTTACGCCGGTGTTGGATGAATGCGCTTGGGTAGTGGCATCGGTAATGGTCGTCGCATCTTTTAACGTACTGCCCATTGGATTCGAAGTCGGCCCTGGCTTCTTGCCTTTAGTTGTGGTGGCCGCTTGCTTCGAGCTGGAACTCGAGTCGTCTTGCGCCGCGCTTTTCTTCGCTGGAGGCATCGTGGTAATGAAGATCAACTAGATTCAAGATTCTTATTTCCGGAACGCATGCCGAGTCTCGTGCTCATTCTGATCTTGATATACAATGTATGGTGTCCCAATCCACGTTCGTCGTCGATGGTCAATGAGGTCGATAGAGAGAGTACGAGCACGATACAATGCCGACGACTACTGCACGAGAAATCGACCCGATGACGTCTCGCGACGAACCGAGCCTAGCGCGACAGATTTGGGGTCTCCGCCGTTGGAGACCCCGAGTCGGTGGAAGAGCCGCATGACCCTTTGCCGGTCTCCGGCTCAAAGCATGCCGAGCGCATCCCTGCCGGCTGCCGTCTATTCAGTAAAGTTTCATGTATCATGTTACGGATATCCCTCTTGGTAATTTCTATTGGTGAAAGGTCTACTCTTCCGGCTCATCTTTCACAACCACCTCGTCGTCATTCGTATCACCACTCATCTCGCCAACAGCAACCATCCGAGTACCACCATTCTCACGCTTGACCTCGATTACTTCGACCCTCTTGCCCCGTGCAGGACGGACCTCGGGAGCAAAGATGACCGTCTCGATCCCAGCAGGCACTCTTTCATCGTCTGGTCCCCAAGGTAGACTTTCAACATCAATCTCTATATTGAGCAGACTCTTCAAAATGACTTCGGCACCGGCTTTGCTCATGACCTGATTCGCTTCTCTGCATCGCTCGCTGCAGCAGCACTCGAGACAGCCTTCATGGCAATGACATGCTTCGACTCGCTTGCAAGCTTGATTGAGCAGCAGGTCGATAAATTCAAAGGCTTTGGTGCTGATACCCGAACCATGAGCACCGCCTTTGGCGTCATAGAAGGTCAGCCGTGCGGGTCGTTTGCGACTTGTCTCTTTCGTGGCCATTTCTTTGACAGCGTTCTTGCACTCGGTTCGGACATCACCTGGCATACTGATCACAAAGTTCGGCATGAGACTCATGATGGCGTGTTCGGCTGCGTGGATGGCACCGGCAACGTTCAAACGTCTGCTGTTAAGTATCTCAATAGCGTGTTTCGGCACGTCCAACCACATACCTTTCGAGAAGATGGTGATTGGCGGGTTATCAACTTCGACCGCATCAAGTATGCGACGCTTCTTGTCAATCTTGAAGAAGCCGAACACCACTTGCACAATCTTGATAGTTCCGAAGAAGGCTCTTGATCGTGAGTCTGGAATTCGCCGAATTGCCTCGGTCTCGATAGGGTCGATGTCGGTAAAGTCTCGTTGCTGCGTAGTCCAGTCCACTTTTACAAGCTCGACCTTGGCGATCATGCGATCTGTCGACATCTCTTTGACAAGATAGGTATGACCCTGATGAAGGAAGATGCCGCCTTCATAGATGGTGAAGAACGCGCGGTCAGCCTCGAGCTCTTCGAGAACAACATTGCGACCGTTCGTCATGTCAATAATAGCAAAATGAGAATCCGTGGTGTCTCTGATGGCGACTGTGCGTGAAGGATACGGCAAGAACCTTTCGTCGGTGTGATAGAAGCCCAGATCACCTTTCCGCATTCGTGTACCGCAGATCTCGGGCAACAGCTTGCCAAAGTATACCTGGTCCTCGTCAGGCCGTATAGGCATCTCGTTGGCCGCGCATTGAATGTGGCCTTCCAATACAAGCATATTCGTAAGGTCGACCTGAAGCTCGCAGTTGGGTTTTGTGAAGATTTCGTCAGGATTCTCCATAAAATACTGGTCTGTCGGGAAGCAGTCACCGATGAGTACCGAGAGCGAGTCTTTGTTACGTCTGCCAGCTCGTCCACTTTGTTGTCGTAAGTTCGCAATCGTATAAGGAAAGCCAACCGTGATGACTGCGTCAAGTGATCCGATATCGACACCAAGCTCGAGAGCGTTCGTGCCGACAATGCCAACAAGCTTACCGGAAAACATCTCCTTCTCAATCATGCGTCGGTCCTGTGGTGTATATCCACCACGATAGGCCATGACACGAGCCATGCATTCCGGTCTCTCAAGATTTCCTAGCTCCTGCTTCACCGAGTTCAGCATCACTTCGCACTGCTTGCGCACTCTGCAAAAGGCAATGACTCGAACACCTCGCAAGATCAGCTGACAGAAGAGCTTGGCTGCTTCTGCCATGGTGTCTCCTCGTCCAGACGAAGGGTCTACTGGATCCTTGAAAGGGGTGTTCCAACAAAGGAACTCCTTTCGCCCAGAAGGCGAGCCGTCGAAATTGGTCAACTTGACCTCGTCTACGCCGAAGATTGTTTTCATGTGCTCTTCCGGATTGGCCACGGTGGCAGAGCAGGATATGAATTTGACATGACGGTTTCCGATGGCTGCACAAATCCGGCGCAGACGGCGCATGATCAGGGCCACATGAGCCCCAAAGAGTCCGTTGTAGACATGCAGCTCGTCTACGACGACAAAGCGAAGATTCTGTAAGAATGTACGCCACGCTTCTTCTTGTGGTAGTATAGTGATATGGAGCATATCCGGGTTGGTGAAAATGATCCGACCCTCGTCCCTGATGTAATTACGATCAGCCATAGGGGTGTCGCCGTCGAAGGTTTCGCATACGACATCTTGCAAGCCATCCATCAGGTGCATCATGTCTTTCAGACTCCGCCGCTGGTCTTGGGCCAGAGCCTTGGTTGGGAAGATGTACATGGCTCTGGCGTTACGATTACGCTCAAGCTCATGCAAGACGGGTATCTGGTAAATCAAAGACTTGCCGGAACTCGTCGAGGTGGACACTATGACATTGTGACCCTCGTAAAGGTTATTGATCGCTTCTGTTTGATGCGCGTAAAGCTGTGCTATGTTGCGAGTGTTGTATAGTGCGTTGACTAGGTTTTGTGACAGCTGGAAATTGAGCTCACCATATATCGGTGGTTGCGGATCGAAGACTCTGTGGCCGTCAGGAACAATCTGACCCGTGTACCATTCCATCGACTTGATCTCGGTGATGATCTCGGGGATCAGTTTGCGCTCATCAGGGATTGTTTTCGGTAGGCGTGCCCTTTCCTCAGGATCAGGAGATGTCGCACGGCTGACGTTTGGTCTCGGCATATACGCTTCGTGCTCATTATGCAGCTTCTGCTCCGGGTCTCTGCCTTCTGCAGCACAGTTGTTTAGCCAGGAGTTGACGGCTGAGGTGAACTTGTTGTTGCGTTTCTCTATGAGGTTCATCATCTGCTTCTGGCTGAAGACGGGCATTTTGAGATCCTCGTCCTTGAGCTTCCTTGTGACCCTAGTCGGTTCACCGGTCTTTTTGTGCTGGACTTGACGCTTGAGATCGCCGTCAATATATTCAAAAAGCAAGACTTCTTTGTGTTCTGCATTTTCTTCTTCGGAGCGTGTGTCTTTGATCACAAACTCCTGTGCGCGTCGACTTCTGGCGTTATTTTCCTCTCCCATGAGGTTGACCTGCAAAAGAGCTTCATCAACGAAAGTGAAATTGATCGCTGTTGGGACCAAGACTTTGATCTTTGCGACATCTGACACAAGTAGTTCTCGTCGGACATGACTCTCTACAGCACTTTTGATGGTTTCGAAAGTAGTAGCCATATGCTTTCGTGTGCAGCAGAAGGTATACACCAGATTTAGAGCTCTGTGTGTTTGCTCGAGCTTCTTGAATTGATCCGGCCAAGGTATGTCAGTCTCTACAATCGTTGACGAGTCCCGCCGTATTATGGCTGGCTTCTTCCCATCGCCTGCATCTTTGGCAGTCCGCCTCGGTTTCTTGCCGCCGTCATGAGTCTTTGTGGGCACGGTAGTTGTGGCGTCAGCTGGTGGATTAGAACTGTCAATTTGAGCTTCAGGATCTTCGACATCGTGATGAGTCTTTTGTCGCTTATTGCGCGCAAAAGAGCCGCGGTTGCCATATGCTGAGGCGGCATTTAACTTGACCATGTCGTCAAAGACTCGCGTTGTTGTATGGATGCGTGCTCCGACCGAGGACGCGATGATGTCACCGGAGCATTTGTGAAGTGAAATCGGTATTAGATAACACCAGCTGTGTGAGGAGAGAGATATATGGGTCTATCGAGGTGTATGAGAAAGCCAGGAAGTCGGAGATCTAGCTCAAGATGCTGCTTAGAAGGCGGGACAAAAGGGTGGCAACGACAACCAGGAGTCGTCGAGCTTGATCGCGGATCGTGGATCACTGCATAGAAGCTTCGGCGCCAGCTCGGATCGGATATCTACATCGACCTACCTGTCTACGGAACGAGACACTCTGGTCCAGCACTTGACTGGAGTCCTCCAGACAATGCTGCTGGTGATCCGCTGGTGTTTCCTGAAGATTGTTGATGGACAATTTCCTCGCATGACGACGCAATAGAATATGTACCGATGATTTCAGGCAAAGTGTTCCTGGTTCCACTCCCGATTCGGTTAGATCGGTGATAGATCCATGCACCAGCCATGCGGTGATGCAGCGGAGAGCGGCTCTCCCCCATGTCCATCACTACAATCCCCGATGTCTCTCCAGGAAACCCCACATCACATCGTCAAGAATCGACTTTTCATATGCTTGATTGCATTTAGCCGCATAGTTCACCTTGGTAACGCGGAGTCTGATGCCTGTCATGCAAGCGAAAATCTCCATCCAGCCGATCGCGGGCTGGAAGACAGCATGGATAGCTTCTGTCCTGGAAGTATAAGTACCACAACATGGTAAGTCTACCTCTCTTTGATCTGTGTTGTAGCCTTTCCAAGTCACATCCGTCATCATGTACACCGCTCAGATCTCGGCCACTCTCGCTTTTGGTGCCTCTGTTGCCCTTGCAGCTGGCAGCTTTTCCTACAGCCACAACCCAAACTGGAACCTGTCCAGCTTCACCTCGCTGGTTTCATTCGGTGACAGTTACACCGACGACTCTCGTCTGGGGTACTTCATCTCACACAACGGCTCTGCTCCTCCAGTCGGATATGCGAACCCAGTGGTAGGTCATGTCCCCGTTCACCCCAATTGAATTATCACTTACATTCACCTTCAGAACTACAACGCTGCCGATGGTGGTCGTACATGGGCCGAGTACGTCAAGCAATACACTGGTGCCAACCTCTACAACTACGCCGTCTCTGGCGCAGTCTGCTCCAACAACATTACCCCTCGTATCCTCTCCGCCATTAATGCCGACTTTCCAGCCATTCAGCAGTACGAGATTCCTGCTTACATTGCCGACCGCGCATATACCACCGGAAACGGATCCAAATTTGTCAACGCTCCAGCAGAGAGCACCGTCTACAGCATCTGGATCGGCACCAATGACCTCGGAATTGATGCTATCCTCACCGACAGCCAAGTCCCAGGCACTAACCTCGTCACCTACATGGACTGTGTCTTCAACCAGGTTCAATCTCTTTACAACCTCGGCGCCCGCTTCTTCGTTCTCCAGAACGTAGCTCCGCTCCAGCTTGCTCCTCTCTACGGTCTTCCAGGCCAGGGTGGTGTCGGCGACAACCAGTACTGGCCAACCAAGTCTCAGGAGAACCTTACCGCCATCTCCGACCGCATGCTCGAGCAAGTAGTCACCGTCAACGCCATCTACGAGTACCGCACCCCATACATGGTCAAGATTATGAACAGCTTCCCAGGCGCCAACTTTGCCGTCATGGACATGTACAGCCTCTTCACCGACATTCACGACTACCCAAGCCGCTACCTCAATGGCACTGCTCCATACAACACCACTGGTTACATCAACCACTGCAGCGTCAATGGCACAAACTGTGTCCGCTCCGACAACCCAGATGCTTTCCTCTGGTTCGACGAGCTCCACCCTAGCGAGCAGACTGAGCGTGTTATCGCTAGCACCTTCGTCGACGTTCTCAACGGTATCAGTCCTTTCGCTACCTACTGGTCTAGCTAGATCGCAAGTGGTTGAATGGATTTGACCTCTCTTCTTACGACGTCTTTGAAAAGCAATACAATGTCGCAAAGTACATAGATAATAGCAATAATGTCAACTATCTCTTGTAATCTTCCCCAACATACTGAATGTGCACGCCGTTTTCGTGCCCGTCCATCTTCTGTGCATGTGTCCGATAAGTATCACATCTGCAACTACTCAGTAGTATCACCTGTCCAGCTACACAATGCTATCACCTCTACAACTACTTAGTGGTATCACCTGTTCTTCTCAACGCTCAGCAACATGTCTTCGGAACTGCTGCTCGGCGCGATGTAATGGACGAGCGCGTTGAATGTGCCGCAGAACGCCACGTCCGAGTCCGTCTTGTGAAAAACACAGGCTATCCAGACCGCATGTGACCACAATGATATAGCGCTTGTCAAAGATCAATTCGTAGTTCTCAAAAGCGTTCAGCCTTTGGCCTGAACGAGTCCCATCTCCCTCTCCATATCCTTGCCCTTTTCCATTTCCGCGGTCTCCATTAATCCTCCTCGAAGCAGATAGATCACATCCTCCCTCCGCCCACTATCACCCTTTGATTCTTCCCATTGGCTCTTGTCAAGCTGATATCCAACCACGATATCGCATCTTGAGCACCGGTGCATGTATCTCGTCTCGAATCCGTCTTCGCGGCGGATCGCCGTCGGTCTGCTATCGAGCGCGGTACCTTTGAGCGCGGCGTAGTGTGATTCAGTAGGCGATGGTGGTAGTGGTAGAATCAGAGAGTGGTCGCCGGCGCGTTCGGTAAGAGCTTGGAGGGGTGTTGTTGTTGTTGCAAGGATGAGCTGCGTGCAAATGCAGTGGTAGGTGTAGACTTCTGTCGCATTTTTCAGCACTGGAGGTTGTCCCGCTACATTCGCCATATTATGATCGTGTTCATCAAAAGACGGAAGCTCAGTCATAAACTTTTCGAAATTAAAAGAGGATGCAGCGATTTGACTTCGACAAGTAATTTCCCCAACGACGTCAGAAAGCTTGGGGAATCTCACTTGCATCTATACCGCATCCATACTTCACGTTCAAGCTTGGATGTACTCATGTTTGATATTCGTCTTAATGTTCGTCTTTGATGTTCGTCCTGATATTCATGCTATCGTCAATCATAGTGGTCCATAATCTTGAAACCTTCCTCTGCCAGGTCTCTGGACCTGAATTGGCCCAAGTATACTTCGTCCCAGCTTCCCCTGTCATATGTTCGCCTTGGCCGCCATGATATGCTTCTGCAATTGGAATGCCTGGAGCAAGACCTTTTTCATGTCATTCGAGACATAAGTCAGTCTGTCTCCATTGTATTCGGCCTTTTCCACGACTTCTTCGGTTGCCCAAATGAATCTGGAGTGCTCCGCATCGCTGAGCTTGATCGGAATTTGGTCAAGGGAAGTAAGGCCCTTTGGCTTTGGTCGAACCGGTTCCTCGATATCAGCTCCAGACTCTGCTTCAAGGGCGAGGGCAGCTTGGTCTTCTTGATCGAGCAACAATGGGTTGCCAGCTCCAGCGTACTCAAGCTTGCCGATCTCATCAACCTCGACAATGAACGTTGTGGCCAGATAGTTCTTGCGTCCGTCGGACGTGGTGAATCTCGCGCCATGACCGACCTCCTGGACAATCCAGGCGGCAGTAAGGCCGGTCTCTTCGGCCAACTCCCGTGCCACGGCGTCTTTGATAGTTGCATCCGTGGGATCAACACCTCCTAAATTTGATCAGTGATGCAATAGTCAGTGAGGCAGGAATCAACTCACCTCCAGGCAACTCCCATTGACCAGGCAAACTGTCAGTCTCGCTCCGCTTCAGCAGCAAAAGGTAGGTGACTTCGTCGATAGTGCAAAATACCGCGGCGCGTGTGACGAGTCCGTCAGGTTTGTTTTCAAAGGCTGCTTTGAACGTGTCGGGGTTGCATTGTACAAACTCGATGGCTGAAACTGGTGGACGTTCTTTGAGTCGAAACATTGTCTTGCTGTATCTTTTGTAGTCGAAGTTGGATAGTTGACGAGATCGTTCACAAATTGGTAGCGGTGTGAAGTTTTGATCAATGGCAGAACAGATCGTGATGGGATACGAGCTCTATATATGCCCGTTCTCTGTGGCTTGGTGACAGCTCACTTGTGAACGGCCGCTGGAACAACACAAGCGATCTTGGAATCCCACCACAGAACTTGAGAGTGAAAGTGAAAGCTCAGGCTGTGATTGTGGTTGATATAGTGAAGAGGAAGGTATGACTGTTCTGTGTGTAACCCCAGACTTACTGTACGGACGCTGGGAATACATTAATTCTCACCGCTCTGTTGATCTGAGTAAGGTATTCTCATCACTATCTACTTTAGTATGATGGTTTCTGTGATTTCGACTCGTATCAAGCATTACCCAACAGTGCTCGATCACAATTCTTAATAGTTCGGTCTGACTTTTGTGAGGCCAGAAATGGTCGGTCCCTAACGAACGATAATGACATGCCACTATTGGAGAAGCCGATACAGGCAACACGGATTACTTTATTAGGCAGTTCCGTCTCCAACACCCCGCATCCCCTCATGCCGCAACCAAATCAGCCGCCAAATCACCCAATTAGAACGGCAACCCGATCACGCTGAAGGAGAGTGACAATCATGACGGACAAAAAACGTATTCAAATCTCTTTAACTCTCCAGCGAGACTCTGAATCATTTCACGAAATCATTCAAGACCACAACACCGGCGATACTAAGATCATCGACCAGTCCAATCCTCATTCGACTACCTCGTCAACCACCATCACTAGTAATCCGGTCACTGTCGAGACCAAAGGGCCTGAAACAAAGACCAAACAAGGCGATAGCATTACCTTGAACAACGATCCATCTTTACAAGGACTTCATACTAGTCAACTCTAGAACCAAGCACGATGTCTTCAGGCGGAAACCCAAAGCCTCTAGTCATTGCCATGGGCGCTGACGAAGCCGGCTGTGGTTACAAGAACAAGATCAAGGCCGATCTCGAGGCTAACCCACTGGTCTCCAAGGTCATCGACGTCGGTGTCAACGACAGCTCCGACAAGACCGCCTACCCACATCCAGCCGTCGATGCGGCCAAGTTGATCAAGAGTGGAGAGGCCGACCGCGCTCTTCTCATCTGCGGTACCGGACTCGGTGTCGCTATCAGCGCCAACAAAGTACCAGGCATCCGTGCCGTGACCGCCCACGATAGCTTCAGTGTCGAAAGGTCCATCCTCAGCAACGACGCTCAGGTGCTCTGCATGGGTGAGAGAGTTGTCGGTCTCGAGCTTGCCCGCCGTCTGGCTAAGGAATGGGTCACATACAGATTCGATCCATCAAGTGCCAGTGCAGCAAAGGTTGATGCGATAACGGAGCATGAGAAGAAGAACTACGCCTAGAGGATGTTGTTTGAAGTTGAAAGAGACGAGGGACATATCCAGAGATAGGCATTTGGTTAGCTATATCTTGTACAATTGATTTGTCGCACACAACTCTCCGTGTCTTCTATGTTTCCTTGGAAGTAGCTGTGTCTCGGCTCTGATGCTGGTGGCAATCTTGTACTCAGAGATGAGCTTTAGTACACTCGCGCTGGATCTGTGAGCGAGCATACTTTCTTCTTGAATGGTCCCTCTTCAACGACGAACCGCGATTGGCGCTTGAACCCTTTCTTTTGTTTTTGATCTTTGAACAACCAGGCGAATGAACAGGAGACTAATAGCGAAGTTGTTGCGATGGAAATTTGCCTACCTCTTTTATATCATGCTTTGTATCTATACCATAGATGTCCAATTGTGTACCGATGGTGAGTAAAAACACCGGAATAGTGTGTATGCACGACGACCACGTAGTAGCCCAAGTATCGACCGATCAATCTATCACACTTACGACAATTTCATTTGGCCAAAGACCTGATGTATCAGGAGCAGTCACCTTCACTCGAACGCTACTCATGTTGAGTTGCGATCATGAAGGATAATTAAATCTGTTTACCAACGAGTCTGGCGCCGGAGTTGTTCCGCGCGGAGATGATGCCAAGAACGGCTACTCACCAAAGGCGGTGAGTTCGCATTTTTTCCCCGACTCCAGATTCTGGACCGAC
>Ga0268244_10000510_pt1 | contig 16130 bp, 12 predicted proteins | sample AgamicMgSfe_FD_200258 | JGI IMG/M metagenome (GOLD analysis project Ga0268244, IMG submission 200258) | Agave microbial communities from Guanajuato, Mexico - Mg.Sf.e (v2) (version 2) | ecosystem: Host-associated > Plants > Phyllosphere > Phylloplane/Leaf | place: Guanajuato, Mexico | collected... | reverse complement strand
CGGTGGAGGTGGATGGAACTGTCCCTGGTGCTGAGGCGGCGTCGGGGTGCTTTGATAGGGGGCCTGAGGTTGCACTTGCCGCTGATTATGGAGTACCGCCGTCTTCGCCTTGATGAGTGCGTTTTCGATAGGACGGACGGTCTCTAGCGGAAAGACAGGCCGGTAGTCGAGCGAGCCCGGCACGGGTTCTTTCCATGTCCTCAACATGGCTTCCATGCTGCGTCGCGTGACGGTATCGACCTGGGTGTAGGCTTCCATGAACGTGCTGTACAGACTTCGGCCGAGGTACACGGTGTACGGCGTCCCTACATTCTTGACGATACTATCCAAAACGTAGAGTGCAGGTAGCTTCCGTGACGGGGCAGTCTATGACAGACGTCAGTGTACATTCGAGAGCGTTTTCGATGGCATGAAGAGATTATGCCGAGGCAGCTGACAGATCACGTGATGAGAGGTTTGCCTTACCGTCTTGATATGAACCTCGAGAGCTTTCGATATATCTTGCGCGTGTTCCGTGCTCTCTTTGGCAATCAGCGTGAGGTTGCTGATCTCATATCTGTTGTTTTGTTGTAAGTCTTTCAAGGAGTCCTCGAAATCGTGGGCAACATCCGAACCGCCAGAGAGGGAGCCTCTTGGCGATCGGGCACTCATGACGATGTTCACGCAGTCGAGTGAGAGCACTTCAAAGGAAGCCGAAAGACACTATCTATCTCCTCAAGGTGGAAGAGTTGTGGGGAGCTGTTGCCGCCGCAAGGCAGAGATGGAGACTGGCACAATGTGCTTGTTGCGCAGTCGCCCGAGTGCGAGCGCAGCACGGATCGGCAACGCCCCACGAGTGGATAGAAATGGCAACAAGTGTGTAGACTAGTTGCTAGCTATAGTTCATCTGCTTCGCTTCGCAGAGGTGAACACAGGTTGCAAACCGTAACCCCAGCTGACTCTGCTCCTTGCTCTTGCTGCCCGCTGTGTTCCTCCAACACCCGCCACTCCAATGGCTGCTGCCACAGGTAACCCCTAGTTTTGACCCTGCGCTGCCAATACACTTGACACCGTGCGAGTGACAGCCGGATCAAGACGGTGAAGTGGAGTTCAGGTTTCCAGCGTGCTTGACGCTTCCCTTCGCGTGAGGCCAAGATTGGGTGTGCTCAAAGTCGTCGCGTGTAGGCCGACATGCGTAGGACTGGGAGTGCTATCGGCGGTGGTGCTCGATGAAGTCGGTGGTCTGCGGACTAATAAAGTGTGATAAGTGTACGTGAAGGATGTCCGTTTACGCTGGACCTTGCTCTTCTCATCACGAGGGTCACTGCACTTGTCAGCTTTCGCGTTCACACTCCCGGCGCTAAACTACTAACGGTTCATTCCTGAGGCTGCCAACTGCGTCACATGATTGCTTCCAACATGAACTTCAATGTCGTCTCTGTTTCGTCCTCGTCTGTCCTTGTCAGAAACCATAACAAAGCATACCAGCTGCGCATACCAGCACCAGAACCCCTACAAAGACATCATAGACGCCACTACGATGAAGATCGCCCTCAGCCTTGTGTTCGCGCCTTTACTGGCAGCCGTTGCGCTTGCATCCGCCACCCAGAAACCCGTCATCATCAGCTATCCCAAAGATACTCCGACTTCGGTCCTGGACGAAGCCAAAGACGCCATTCGCAAAGCGGTATGTGTCTGATAATATGCGATCGAAGCGTTGTCGCTGACACAACCTTTGATATTAGGGTGGAGCAATCACCCACGAGTATCACCTGATCAAGGCTTTTGCGGCGAACGCGCCAGCCAAGGTGTTGGAGACCGTACAAGCCATGGGAACACAGAGTAATGTCCTTATTGAAGAGGATCAGACGATTTCCATCAACCAATCTTGAGAGGATTCGACGTGCGGTGACCTGACACGCGGATCCCCGAGCTCATACTTCTGCTTGTATCCTTCGAGGCTTGCCTGGCTGGTGTTCAGAGGGCTGCGGATTGGGCATATATGGAATGATGGGTTTGGCGTTATTTGGCCTTCCTGCGGCGTTTGCTGATGACCAGGACGCGGTCTATCCTCGAGCATACGAGGATTCGCTTCGACACGAGCTATTGTGCTTCAGAGATGAGTGCACCTGGGGCGAAAGGTAGCCTACGATGAACGTACAACTCTCTGCCTTCATCTTCACGTAACGCGCGATGCTGTGAGGTCCTCTACCCGGTGGTGACGTGCTGAAAGCTCCCGTGAACGCGCCATGGGTCATCCGCGCCGGAGCACAGATGAGTGGAAGACATGACCTTGGCCTCGCTACGTTTCAGCATGACTGCCCCACCCAATGTGAAAAAGTCTCTGCGCAGGTTGATAGACCTGCTCTTGATCGCTCTCCCACCGCACCCGAAACAAGATGGAGGAGCGAGACGACAACGGCACGCGAACCGAGCGTTCTATCTAGCGTTCGGTCAGCGACAGCGAAGACGACCCCAATGGTGAAGACACCACAGCCCACAGGAGCAAGCGACAACGCATACCGCGTACAGCGGTGAAGCGCTGGTATCGCGAGGACTTGAACGCTCACCTCGGTCGGCTGTGTTGGACGATCCTTTCTCTACATCCGTGAGAAGTGACAAGGTGACGCCGCCGGCGCTGCTCCCGAGAGAGATATCAAGCCTAGCAAGTGCGGGATCCTCAATGGAGCTATCGATTACATCGGCGGCTAGAAGAGAGAGGACCGAATGTTGAAGATCGACGTGGAGACGTTGAGGGTCAAGATAGAAGGGCTGTGACGACGCGATTGTGGTGCAGGTTCTCGTGGTGAACGGTCGAACGTATGACATGTGTCAATTCATGGCACGAGGCTTCACGACGATGCGTACCAGACGAGAGTAAGAACGCGAGCCTCGACGGCGATTCGGGGCAAGGCGGGGACACGATGAGAGGCTTTACATATCCCAGAGGCGCTGTAGTGAGTGACAATTGGCGTAACTCCGGTGAGCAAAATTCGAGATACTCCTAAATATTCGATATCAATGCTACTTGTAGCAGCCTCTGCTCAGTCATGAAGGTACGGTATGAAATGAACAGCCTGATGCATGTCATACAGCAGCGTAGTCGGACACGAGACAGCACGCATCAGCACTCGTCCCGAAACTTCCACCTCCCGCCTTCCCGCATCGCCTCCCGCCATCGTTCCTCGACCTTGCGCCGTTCCATCTCATGTGCCTTCCGCCGGTCCTCCTCTGCCTCCTGCGTGGTGGGCATATCCGTCCTCCAGAAGCCAGGCGGGGTGCTACGCCGTTCGAACGCATGCCGGTGCTTCCCGAACTGGTTCGCGAACGAGCTCGCCCGAGCCTGCATGAGCAGATCCTTGCGTTTGTCTGCAGTGTACGCGCCGATCAGCTGCTCCCAGTTGGAGCCTAGGTAGCTTTCGAGCACTTCCGCGTCGGTTTTGGTCGAGCCGGCGTTACCGCCCAGCTCGACCGCTCGCCGGAACGTGCCGCCGCAGCACTCTGGGCTCGTGCAGCCTGGCAAGCAGCGTCGCTGGTCTCGACCCCTCAGGGTTTCTGAATAGGCGAAGTTGGAGTCCATGAATTTCGGGTCAACCCTGAAATCCTCGAGGCCCAGAGCTGCGACGGGAAGTGAACGCAGTGGCTCCTCTTCTGGTCGCACTGGGGGAGGCGAATCCTCGATGTTTGGCGGCCGCTTCATCCCTTTCATGGAAGAAGGTGGGTTGGTCAGGGGTGCATTGTGCGGCCTAGTAGTCGTAGGTCGATTGTTTTGCATCGGAGCTCGTTCTGCAGGCTTCCCTGGCGACGGTCTATTCGGCTGACGAGCAATTCGAGGAGTGGGTGCAAGTGGTTGCCTGTCTTGGGTGGCGCAAGATACTGCGTTGTGATTCTTAATCAAAGGCGTTTTGTCTGGCGAAGGGCCGTCAAGCATGGTATCTAGACGCCGGCTGACATGGGTCTGAGGAGTGTTTGCACGCCGGGGCTGGAGATGCGAAACCGTTGCAGATTGATTGCTCATGTCTTCGCCATCTTCGCTCAATGCGGCCACCTTCGTAGTGCGCTCACCAACCCCTTTGCGTTTCGGTGGCCCAGCTGTCAAGGCACTATTTCTGGTCGCGGGAAGGTTGACACTGAGGGGTCGGAGTGCGTTTGCCTCACGGCGACCGACAACGGCCGACGGATGGGACTCTCGTGTAAGGTCCGCTGATGCAAGCGCAGCCGCCTGAAGCTCAGGCTCAATCTTCACGTTAGTGATAATCCCGTCCGAGGTTGGCAGGTCGCTGTCCGAAAGCGAGGACGTCCGACTGCTAAGCGATGGCGGAGCTTGCCGGACCTCCTCCGAAAGCGCTCGCGGACGTTGATCGTGGGCTCTTCGTTTTCGTGGAAAGGCTAGTTTGGCTGACAAAGCATCAAGGTCTGATGTCTCTGTTCGGAGGTGGGGTTGGCGATGCACTGGGCTACTATAATCTTCCGACCTGATTTCAATCAATCTGGTGGGGGACTGAGGCTCCTGCTTGATCTTGACAGGTGATGGCATTGCTGTCGTTGACTCGCTCCTCTTGCGCTTCAGCGAGCGAGTAGAGACCACGACGGGTTCGGAGTCACTGCTGGGTTCCAATTTTGGCGGCGATGACGTTGACGGATCGGAGTCTGCCTGCGTGGTCTGGCTTGAGGATACCCGCGCATGATGCGAACCCGAGCATGGAGTAGGCGGCGCTTCATCTCCTCGAACATGTCTTGCGAAGAGCGTCGGGACTACAGCGGTCTTTCGTGCGCTCGGCGGTGCAGTCTTGGCTTGTTGTGACATAGTAATGGTTGCGGCGCCACTCGAACGGGGTGGGCGAGGGGTGACATCAGGATCGAGGTGGTCGTCGTTGGTCGTATGGATTCCAGTAGAGACAGAGGCACTGTCAGTCTTTGCCGTGTCTTTGCGATTTACGTAGGCTTTCCATTGGCGAGCGTTCTCCTTCGCCTCGCGATAATACTTCATAGCCCGATTGATGTTTGCCTCGCATTTCATATGTTTGCCTTCCAATTCTCGATAAAGCTTTGCGAGGTCGTTGTACTTGGTTGTAAGCATCTCGTAGCCAGCTGTAGTCAAAGGTGTCGCTGCAGTATCTTCTGTGACAGCGTTGTTATCCAAGGATCTTGCCTGTGATGCATTGCTTGTTCGTCGCGCTGCGGTGGCCGAGGGTTTGGTAGATGCCTCGAGTTGCGAGCGTAACGACTCATTCTCTCTCTCTAGCTTTGCGACCCTGACCTCTCTCTCGCCTAGCAAGCAGTAAAGTGTGTCGTAAGTCGACAGTGACTTAGCATGAGACATGGTACCAAGCGACAATCGGCAATCTCTCGTCCGGTCGGCACTGCTCAGCACGAGCACAGCATCCTGGGCCACCTTCTGAGCACCTGTGGGTCGTTGGTTGAACCCAGATCTTGATGCCGGTGATCATGGATTATCGACAAGAGCCTTCGCAGGTCATATGGACGGGGTGGGACGGATGTGAAATGTCGACGATGGATGGGTCGTTGATGACTTGCACGCGTCCGATGTCGAGGTTGACGCGCCGGTGGGTCTCGGAAGGATCAACGGTTCGGCCCTCGCATGCCGAGGCACGCTCGGGACCACCCGTCTCGATCTCTCCAGCAAAGACCTGACACCTTGATGGCTTTCTGCTTGTCGCAGTCGTGGAGAACGACAGAGTGATTAAGAGCACGATGGTGAAGAGACTATGCGACGAAGAGCCTGTCGAGCCGGAGAGTGCTGCAAAGCGCTCCAGGGTATCCTCGCCAGATCGTCTCTCAATTTTGAGCGATGAGTTGATCCTCCGGATCCTATCCCATCTCCACGTTGCGCACCTCGTAGTGTGCGAAAGGTATTTCCAGACTGTCGCTTCAAGTGTGAGAAAATGAAAAGTCGTATACTAAGCAGACCAGGGTGTCGCAAAAGTACCAGGCTCTCGCCGGAGACAGCCAGATCTGGAAAGAGCATTACTACAACCGTTTCGTAAGGCCGCGAGCCAGCAGACTGCCTGGGCTAAAAGATGTCGGAGTGTCACCGGTCAGTCTACAGTTCGCGTCGAAGGCTTCGAGATGGCTGGAGGACGAACATCTCGTCAAGCGCGGCGTAAAGACAAACTGGAAGCGGCAGTACAAGCTTCGCCATAACTGGGCGAAGGGCAGCTGCGGCGTGAAGGAGATCCAGGTGGCCGAGCAAGCGCCCGTGCCGCCGGTCTTGGTGCAGATGCACGACTCGGTGATATATCTGGCCGACCAGGCGAACGGCTTGCGAGCGTGGTCGACCAAGGGTCCCCGTAAAATACTCGCTCAAACGGCATTTATATCGGATCACACGAATGCGCCGCCGACTTCGATAGCCGTCGACACGCAAGCGGCGGACGACGGATGCTCGACGGTTGTCGTTGGCTTTGAGAATGGTGCCTTCAGCTTGTACAAGCTTCGGCAACAGGACGCGCGCTTTGTCCATACTTACAGCCACGAACCGTCGGTAAATGGAGTCATATCTGCGGTGGCAATCTCAGGACATTATGTTGTCACAATGACGGCGACGCAGCTACTCTCACTCTACCAATTCAGTGCCACAGAACGCCGGCCTACGATTAAACTAGACTCGCCGCGGCTGTTGCATTCGCTCAAGTCTCACACCGTCTGGCCACCGCTTTCGGCTACTTTGCGATCATCCACATCAAGCATAGTCGTTTCAATCGCCTATGCTTTGCCTACGTACCTCTCAGGGTGGACGGTAGGCATTCAAGAGGTGAAAGTGTCCTCAGACGGCGACTTCCTGGAATCGAGACTCGCCTCGGCGATCGACCAGCACTATCGGCCGCTTGCCTTTGCCGCACCTCCCATGATGCATCACCTTACGCCGCTGGCGACAGGGTCCTTGGCGACTTCGACCGGTTTGGAGCTGAGACACATTCACGCCAAGCCCATCTCCTTATCCTACACACATCCGTACCTCCTGGTATCACACCCGGACAACACCTTAGCGCTATACTTGGTCAACTCGACGACGGATTCGCTTTCGATCAGTGCCGGCAGCAGGCTCTGGGGCCACACCTCGTCTGTTTCGGGCGCGCACGTCGGCAGCCGGGGTAAAGCGGTTTCCGTGAGCAGAGGAGGGGATGAACTGCGGGTGTGGGAGCTGGAAGGTGGCTTTGCAAGTTCTTCGGCTCGCAAACGTCTGGCGACTGGGGATCTGAGTGTCCGGATCCGTGCCGACGTTCGGGATCGCTCTGTGGTCGCAGATGTCCGGCCGCACGTGGGGCTCGATCTGATCGGGCATGCGCTGGCCGGCAAGGCGCGAAACGGTAGCTGCGCGGTTGAGTCTCGACAGGATCCCTCCGAGCTCACGCTCAGCCGAGGATGGATAGGATTTGACGAGGAAAATGTGGTGGTGCTGAAGGAGCAGAACCAAGGTCGGCAGGCTCTGGTGGTGTATGACTTCACGTGACTTACCAGGTTCGGTACGTACCTTAGGGGCGAGAAGAGTCCGGAGCTTCCGTCTACGCTGTTGTGCCACACTTCGGTGTGATGTGAAGTCTTTTGAATCCTGCTACTCACGTGCTCACTCACCTCACCTCACCTCACCTCACCTCACCTCACCTCATCATCAACTTCGGCAGACACGGTCCAGCCGTTGATCACTGATTGGTGCGCGCACCGCAGTACGCAGCGGCTCTACCCGCCGTTCCCGTCGACTCAAGAAAGAGAAACCTAAGGCATCAGAATCACAAAGACGACCATAAGCTGGACGACATGACGCGAGGTGCGTACAGTACAGCTACTACATTTCCATCTGAATCAACACCTGATCGGAGTGACCGAAAGACGAGTGACATTATTGTCGTCCATGGTGGCTACATAGTAGTTATTTGTTAGTACTCGCAAGCGTGCCTAGACCAACGACCGCCCACAGCTGCGTGTACATGTAGATTGACGTCGGGCTGCCGAAGTGTGGGGTCGCAAAATTCACGCGAAATGCTCGTGCAAACTGCTGCGCTGACCCTTCGTCCACCCTCTACATACAACACCTCCACTCTCTCCTCCTGGCTTTTCACTTCTATATCCCCTGCCTGGAGACAATAGAACGCGGCCTCAGAAACACTGATCGCCTCACACTCATCACTTCATATCATCTCCATACCGCCCAAGATGGAGTACGGCAGCACCGCGCGCGGCTGCTACAACTGTACGTTCGCACCGCCTGCATCACACGAGACCCCTACCCACGCCTCACTCCGGCGCTTCACCATGAACGCGGTGTACCGTTGGACTGTGGCGCGCACGGCAGCACTCACGTCCCGCTTCTGTCGTCCGCTCATTACGCCTGGAGGACACTGGCTGACGTTCACGCACAGGTGGCGACACTTCGCACCAGGCCCGCGACTGTCCCAGCAAAGGGAACCCAGTACGCATCGCCAACGACCTGCAAATATGAACCAAAACTGACAACTGAGCAAGACCTGCTATAACTGCGGTCAAACCGGCCATCTGTCTCGTGACTGCACCGAGCCAGCCAAGGACAAGGTACCCTCTTCTTGTCCTGGACACCTCTTCTTTACCCACGACTGACCAAACACTAGGCATGCTACAACTGTGGCGAGTCGACCCACCTGTCCCGTGAGTGCCCGAACGCCCAGTCTCGCAGCGGATTCGGCGGCTCCGGTGGGGCGGCTGGTGGCCAAGAGTGCTACAAGTGCGGTCAAGTCGGCCACATCGCCCGCAACTGCACCCAGGGTGGCGGCTACGGTGGCGGCGGCTTCAGCGGCCGTGGCGGACGTGGTGGCTTCGGAGGCGGCTACGGAGGTGGCTACGGCGGAGGAGCAGGCGGCTCGCAGACCACCTGCTACTCGTGCGGCGGTTTCGGCCACATGAGCCGTGACTGCACCCAAGGTCAGAAGTGCTACAACTGTGAGTACCCCATCCGATTCACTCTCTACCCCGAACACCAAACACTGACTTTCTCTCCCAACAGGCGGCGAAGTCGGCCATCTCTCCCGCGACTGCCCGTCCGAGGCCAGCAGCGAGCGCGTGTGCTACAAGTGCAAGCAGCCCGGCCACGTCCAGGCCATGTGCCCGAACTGAACGGGGGAATCCCCACCCATTCGGGCCCTCTAATCTGAACGACAAACCGCAAACATTCGCATACCAGGCCAGCCGGATCTCTTCGCGGCTGTCAAAGAACCGTGATCAAGACTGGTACGGACGATTTTGACCCAAGAAGCCGGACAGCTGAAGTCGGCTTTTCGCAGAAAAAGGCAAGGGGGAAGGAACGCGGGCTGTAGAAAGTAGGGAAGCTGGGAATGGTGTGTGCATCGGGGTTCAGCGTCGGTTCTCGTCGCTCGTCGTCGTCGGTGATGACGAAGCGAGGTCTGGTTTGGCGTCATCAAGCAAAACGGGAGAGAGGGTCGAAATGGTATCTTATCTTCATCCTGATCATTCATTACCATCATTGCTCGGTATCTTTGACCATGTATACACGCCATTGGGACCTCGCTTTGTGCATCGCTTTACTGTGGCACCTTGATTTGTTCATCCATCCTCCGGGCCGCGAAAGCTCCTCGCGTGTGCAACAAGCGAAGGAAGCAAATCCAAAAAGGAAAAAAACAGCGAGCGGATTGGCTTTTGCAGATGGCAGGCGGGTTTGCCACCATTGGACTTTCATCATCTCGCCACCTAGTGAAATCCGACCATTGTTGGGAGGGAACCGCGCATGCCCGATCAAACGTACATGTAACCATTTTCATACGCACCCGAAGAAAGTGAAGGGCGACATGTAGGTGACAGTCTCGGCGAACAGTACAGACGTAATATACAGTGCAAGTCTACAATCGTGTCTGCTCTCTGCTCGTCATTCTCCTCCCATGAGAAGCTAATACCTTCGCCGATGATGCTCGAACGCAGGACAGACGCATGCAAACGGTACTCAGGAGCCTTCAACTGTTCCTCCTCCACCTCAAATTTCACCGGCTTGAATCCCCTCGCGCTCAACTCCCTCAGAAATCTTCCATCACATCAGAGACCAGACAAGCAAAGATCAAACAAATCTGGCCCCGCACACGATCGTCAACATCTCAGCCCTCATGACGATCCACCACGTGACGCGCCCTCACCACCACGTCCGCGGCCTCCACGGCCCCGACCCCTGAATTCCCCATCGCCTCGACCTCCTCTTCCGCGTCCCCCACGGCCCCTGAACTCGCCGTCGCCGCGGAAACCACCGCCTCGCCCACCCCGGCCTCGACCGCGGAACTCGCCGTCACCACGTCCTCGGGGCCCACCGCGGCCGCGACGACCACCGCCGACTGCCTGGAAGCCGTCGTCCGGTTGCGCCGTCTCCGGACCGTCCACGGCCGAGGTAGGATTGGCCACTTGACCGCCGCTCTCCGCCGCGGCCGTCACCTCCGTCGCCCAGCTGTTGTCGGCACCTTGGTCGCCTGCGGCTTTCGTATCCCATGCTTCGCCCGCTTGATTCCCGCTCGACTGATCGTAAGCGGGACCTTCGTCCGCCATGTTCGTCTTCTGCGATTGCTCTGCGGCCGGGGCATTGGATGGCACCGGCGTGTCCACCTCGTCGTTCGGACGCGGCACGATCTCGTAGCTCTCTTCCATCTCATCCGTTCCTGCGGCGCCCGCGCCAGTGTCCCAGCGGTCGCCTGCAATATTCCCTGCATCGTCGCCGGCCGAGGCTTGCACGGGCGAAGTGATTGACTCGTGGGCGGTTTCAGCTGGAGCACCGTTTGTCTGGGCTGGCGCATCTAGCTCGGTGAGCCCTGCGTGGGCTTGGGTAGGGTCGGAGCCTGAAATCAACGGGTCGGCGGGCGCAAGTTGCTCGCCGACAGCAGTGTTGGTCTCCTCGACCTGGTCAGCCCAAGCTTCTTCACTCGGTAAGGGTGCGTGGTCGATGGACGCCTGCTTGATCTGGGAATCTGTATGCACGGTCAATTAGCTGTCCCTTCTACATAACAGTAACAACCCGCCATGCACATGCACGTGAGGTCAGATGAAAGCATGCACTTACACTTGACCGGCAATGGCTGGCCATCGATGCTGGGCACTTGCTCGTCAGAGCCTTCGATCAGACTCACGGCAGTGTCGACAGCCTTCTCGTCACCACCGTACACCAAGAGCAGCGCGCCCTCAAACGCCATATTCTCATCCGAACCCGCATCCTCGTCGACGTTGCGCTTGGCCGCCGCAGCGCGCAGAAATTGGGAGAAGACGAGCAGCTTCGTGCGCAACTCGCTCGCACTGCTCGTCACGCCGTCCAACCTCGTGTCCTCCTTCATCTTCTCCAGCTCCTTTCGATGCTGTGCCGCGATGTCGTCCTTCTGCTTTTGCATCTGCGCCTGATATTCGGCATTGACGTTGCGGAAGACCTGTACCTGCTCCTCGAGCTGCTGAACTTGAGCTTGCAGCCCCGGCTTCTTCTCGGCCGACGCCTTCTGATCGTTGTTGATCTTGCGCTGCGCGACAAGCTCGTCAAGCGATACACCTGGGTTCTCCGCGATAACGGCGTCCGTCTTCTGCATACTGCCAAGCTTCTTGTTCACTCCGCGGATCTGTTTCTGGAGCTCTTTGAGGTGCGGGTGCTCGTAGACTCCGTTGGCGTCGCCATCGTGATTGGGAGATTCCGGTGCTGGCTGCTCTGTCGCGGTCAAGGTAGTCGGAGTGCCGTCTCCAGCCTTGGCCTTCTTCTTACGGGTAGAATTAGACTCGCCTGAGTTGACGGGGAGGGGGTTTTCAATTGCGATTGTCGCCATCTGTTCGGTTGCTGTGAGTGGAATGGTGTTGAATATGTCGGACACGCTTGCTAGGCAGAGCACGGTATCGTTGGACGTAGGGTAGTCTCGACGTGAAGTCGGATGAGGAAAGATGAGTGGAGTTGGGGTGATAGGATGACCGACACGTGAGGCTCCTCTATAGCTGCTCTCGTTCAAAGACTCCACGGTCCAGAAACGCGGCGGAGACTTTTGGGGCACGCGACCGGCTGACTGCTAGTGTGATCAGTCTTGGCGGGGCGGATCTTATCTTGCGGATCTTATCTTGATAAGATGAATGTCTCGTAGACCATCACCATATTATGTACCACCAAGCCTTTCCTTCTCTTCACCACAGGCGGCACGCCTTTCGAACGCACTCTTCATGATTGAGAAATAGCGAGAGGGGTGTTGCCGACCGGATATTCGAGATCAACGAGCAGAAACGCAGACACGCAGCGTGTCACATCGGCATCATGACAACAACTCCGTCGCATGAGCTGGTCAAGCGCAGCTCCGATTCTGCGCTCATGCCTCCGCCTCCACCACCGAAACGACAGAAGCGCCCTGCGAAGGTACTCGATGAAGACGTCTACTCGGATGCACTGTCGCACATCATCGCCCGCGACTTCTTCCCCGGTCTCTTGGAAACCGAAGCCCAACAAGAGTACATGCAAGCACTGGACAGTCACAATAAGGAATGGATTCGTGAGGCAGGCAGGAAGTTGACACAGATCATGACGCCGGGGCCGGAGACGCGAAAGAGGGTGACCCGCGGAACCAGCTTTACGCCTAGGAGAAGTACTGGCATGGGCGAGACGCCCCGAGGTTACGTGGGCGAGACACCAGGTCGAACGCCGCGGAAAGGCGTCATCGACGACTTTGCGCCGGAGCAGAGGCCGGATGTGGACGTCAAGATGTCGCTCGCGGCATTCCAATCCAAGTATACGTCGGAAGACAACGAGAGCTTCAACGCGCTGCTAGACAAGCAGAACGAGAAGCGCGCCACGAAATACGCTTTCTTCCATCACGGTAATAAGATAGCTTCGGCGCGGCAAATCGCTCATCGTGCGAGAGAGCAGAAGCTCCTTCAGACTCGGGGAAGTGCTGGTACAGCGCTGATCACGACCAATGCTACAGGCGAGGAGAGGCGAGCGGTGGCCCTCGCTGGGCCGTCCGCAGACTTGGATAGTAGGCCAGCTTCTGTCGAAAGCTTCACGGACCGGCAAGGTCCTCGCAACAGCTTCATGTTCGGTCCGGACGGCGACGAAGACCATACCAACACGCGAACACAACAGGCCGATCGGGCATCCAATGCCCCACCTAAGAGCATACAGTATCCCGCCACACGCTTTCAGTCAGCATCTTCCATACCCGAAGACGCCGTCCCTCCCAGCCCGTCAGTAAGTGCGATTGACGCAGCCATCGCACGGCGACCGAGATCAACCGCTTCCGAACCAGGCTACAGTGGCGCGGAAACCCCTCGCATCCACGGCTATGCCTTCGTCGACGCCGAGCCTACGCCCTCCGAAATGGGTATCCCGGTCACAGACGAAGAGGCCGACGCCGTGGAACGCGAGGCAGCGATGCAGTTCCTACCCCGAGCCGACGAAGGCGGACCGAACCCTTTTACCATCCACGGGCGGAGCAAACGTGAGGATATTCACCTCAGACTTGTGGAGAAGGCCGATCAGGGGAGGCGAAAAGCTGGTGGGAGGGTGGAGCAGTTGCGCAGTCTAGGAATCACACCTGGTGGGAGAACGCCGACGCCCAAATTTGCGAGCGCGCCGACGCCAAGCAAACGGCGAGGCGGAGTCATGACGCCGGCGGCGCGGAGGCTGGCGGAGAGGATTGGAACGCCAAAGAGGGAAAGTACTATGTTTGGATCTCGAAGAGGGGTTGAGGTTGATGCGTGGGATGGGCCACCAAAGCTTAGGAATGCTTGACGTGTAAGTAGTTTATGGTGACGTCTACTTTCTGGAGAACGGAGGTATCATACATTCCTGCTCGCTAAACCGTGCTCACTCCTTAGTGATCTGCACTTGGCTGTGACGAGACTGCTGCATTCGAAGATGGGCACCACTGCGTGGGACCGGAAATAGACCTCGCGTTCTCCTCATTTGTTCTCTCTCTCTCGCACTTCTTTCCGGCTAGCGACGTTTTCGTGTGGCAACGGGTTCACCGATGGAGTGATCTTGAGACCATAACTGAACTCAGGAAAGATTACAAGAAATCGAGACACTCCAGCACCGTAGCGACCCCATCGCTATGACATATGGGTTTACAATCAAGGACTATTAAGGCTGCTGCTAGTGGGGAAAAGAAGAATGCTGGGGGAATCTGTGCTTGCAAGGAAGGCTAAGCTCTGGTCGTCCATCTTTTGAACGTGGATGACGTATGTTTAAGGAGCACTTCCTCCGGACGTCCTCCGGCAGATACGAAAGAATGAAGTCATCTTCGAATATATCGTATGCTGATGCTCGCTCTTTTGGAAGCCAACGCAGGATCTTCCGCACGAGCTTGAGTAACAAGTCCCTGTCCGTGCCTTTCAATCGTCGTTCATGAGTTTCAAGCGACTGATCTGGGATAGGAGTTTCTGCAATCCAGGTTACTGTCTATCAATTAGCGCCACGCCTATATTCTGACAACAACTTACACACTTTATCTGCTTGCATGTTTCGGTACTTCGACAAAGTCATTCCCATCGGTCGGGATACCAGGCATTGCTGTATGCTCTGGAGCAATCTCAATCTGGAAGTCATCTCGAGATAGACGGATCCATTACCTCCCCGGATGCTCACTCTCCTTCTTTGGGGTGTGTCGACGAACAAGCAAGTCAGTATTGACATCGGTAGAGACGCGTTTTACGGTGCAAACCTTGAGCACCCAGAACTCATTTGTCCTGCCCGAAGAGCCGTCAGCCGCTTTCGAAGACTTGACTCCAGCTATCAAAGCCTACCTACTCAACATCGCGACTGAGCCACACGGTAGAGGTAGTTCCAAAGCCCAGCTTGGCCAACACCTCTGTAACGTGAGTTGAGAACAGCTCCGAGCCGAACGGGTTAGTATAGCTCGGCTTTGTAGCCTAGCAATCTCTCCTCTTCGATGTTCTTGTCCAGTGAAAGCATCGGGCTGAGGACTGCCATGTGATGCCGTCGTTGCTGTCGACCTTACCCACTACTCGCTCCTGTCGTATTACTCCAAAGGACAGCATGGCGCAGATGAGGCTGGGACAGCTTATAGGTGGTAGTGAAAGAGGCGGTCCTACAACCCTTTTCATGATACTCTAGTATATAGGCATTGATGAGGGTCGTATGGAGGTGATACATTTCGGTATTCATAGAAGGGACGGGCTAAGGTACATTAGCGGAGACATGGCATTTTTAGATCCCTCAATAACCGTCAAGGATAGGTTATTGTAAATAGTCGGTCTTTATTCAAAATACCATAGAGTGAACGCTTTATATTCTAAGTATATACTATTTTCCCTAGATGATTATTAAGGGATATATACAAAGTACGATATCTTATAGCATATAGAGCTCCTATTATGGGTAGACAACGTATACACAGTATGTCTACCTAAGCGTATAGTATGTTCGATAAGGGAGTCTAAAGCGAACGCTATAGCATCTGCTTATAAGGGTGCAGAGCGCTAAGGAAAAGTATAGGTAGGGCTAGTACTACATCCCTAGGGCTTGCTCTTTATATTACCCCTCTCCTTCCCCCTTTCTAACGTTATGTAACTTCTTTTCGTCATAGACTATAGTTATCTTCGTGTATTACGTCGCAATTGAGTTAGAGGTATTATTACTATTGTTATTAATAGTAAGGCTACTCTATTATCCTTAATAAGTATAATAGGAGTAGGAGCTACTTTGTTTCTAGGGGAGGCCAATTCTTTAGACCTAGATGCTTAGGTATTGGCGCAACTTCACCTTTACTTAATGGTTTCATTATTCTTAATAGTAAGGCCCCTCTATTGACGCTTTATTGTTGTAAGTTGTAACGAAATCTATTAATTCTTCATAGGCTCTACTACTATTTGTTAGGTCCCTATTCCCTTTACTTTAACTTTACCTTATTGTCGCATTTACTTAGTATTGTCCTATTTAGTTTCGGAGTCTACTAAACTAGTATAGTTTCCTTCCTTTATTCTATAGAGTCCCTTCGCTCGCTAGATCTAGACTAAACTCATTGTTTTAATAATATATACCTATTGTCCTCTATGTGAATACTAGTAAACGGTACGCTTCCCTTTGTTCCTTTGTTAGCCTACGTATATAAAGAGGCCCTTCTTTGCCTTTAGTCCTTCTCTTCTTCTTCCTTTAGACATATATATATATATATATACATATATATGTATAC
>Ga0268244_10000509_pt1 | contig 16149 bp, 14 predicted proteins | sample AgamicMgSfe_FD_200258 | JGI IMG/M metagenome (GOLD analysis project Ga0268244, IMG submission 200258) | Agave microbial communities from Guanajuato, Mexico - Mg.Sf.e (v2) (version 2) | ecosystem: Host-associated > Plants > Phyllosphere > Phylloplane/Leaf | place: Guanajuato, Mexico | collected... | reverse complement strand
CCCTCCCCCCGATAAAACAAAAGGAAACCCTCGCAAGAACGCGAATCACCAAGCCCAAGAACCAGCGTCTCGTCATCTGTCAGCGCCGGTAACCAAGGGCGTCGGCCCCCAATCAAATCATATCCCCATCATCTCAAGCCTTCTTCGGGCGAGCGGGGTTGGTGCAGCCACTCGGGACATCGGCGCCCCCCGTGGTGTTGGAGAAAGCGTACGAGTACCCGATGGTGTAGTGGTTGGGCCCGCGGTACTGGCCGACGTTGGTGGCGAAGCTGGCGGGCCAGGTCTCGTTGTACATGGCGCAGTACTGGCCGACGGATTGCGTGCCGTTGTAGAGGATGTAGGTGTTGAAGAACTGTGTTTCACGCATGAGTCAGTGTCCTGGTGTGTATGGGAGGTCTGGAGGGGGTTGAATTTTTCCTTCTTACCTGGCAAGTCATGGGAAGACCGGTGGCGGGCGGGTGCTTGCGGTCGTAATCGGAGGTGGCGGAGCAAGCGGCGGCGCAGAGCCCGGCGTCGAAGGGCCCGGAGGTGAAGATCTTGACGCCCATGTAGGTGTTGTGGCCGCCGCAGTCGTTGGGGGCGTTGATGGCGGCGTTGCCGAGGGCGACGGCCCCTTGGTAGCCGGCCGGCGTGGCGATGGAGCGGTTCACGTAGCCGTTGGAGCCTGCGATGACGACGTGGAAGTCGTAGCGCCACTGGCCGACGTTGGTCGCCGAGGCCGCGGTGACTGGCCCGCCGTAGTAGACGCACTTGATCACGGTGGCCGAGGCGGGGTTGGTGCAAGAAGCGGTCGGGTCCACGGATGGGTCGCGCTCGTAGTCTGCGGGTCGGCGGTCAGTGACGGACGGACATATCATTCATCGCTGGATTAACGTACAGATGTTGAACGACTGGCAGCCGGCGATGGCGTCGCACCGCTGCGAGCACGTCGCAGTGTCGTAGCTATCGAGCACGGAGTAGCCCATGTAGCCATAGACACCCTCGCTCGAGCCGGCCTGGTTCGAGTAGGCAAGCGAGTAACCCGCCGGGGTCGCCGCGTTCGACGCCGCGTCGGAGAATGCGGAGTTGGCCTCGAAATTGTCCGCGGTGTCGTCGGTGGTGGGTACGACCGCGGCGGCGCACTGGCTGTTGTCGACACGCTTGACCATCTTGAGCGAAGTGTCGGTGGGGTCGGCCAGGACGGCGGAGGAGACGGAGGAGGCGGCGAGGGTGGCGGAGAAGGTGATGGTCGTCTGAGCCGCCGCGGCGTTCACGACGGGGATGGTGGCAGTCGGGACGGGGTCCAAGTCATCAATGGCAGCCCAGTCGAGCTGCTGGGGTACCGGGTTGGCGATCGCGGCGCCTGCAAGCAGGGCGGCCACAGCGGAGTAGCGCATAGCGAAGGTGAGTAGAAGAACGAGTGACTATTGCTCGATGTAGCGAATGGACGAGGTCTCTTGCTGTCCGCTGGAGCTTTTGGATGTGCGGTATTGGAAATGGTCTTGTTGCTGCAAGGTCGGAGAAAAGCGAACGATTCGACCTACATATGTACGCGAACAACACCACCCGCGTCCATCTCTCACTTGTCGACAAACAATGTCGGGAGGGGATCTTGCACGGCTCATGACTGGCGTAGTCCAAGCCATCGTATCCGGAGAACGCGATGTGGCGACGTTTGCATGCCCTCGCCTCGTCTCGAAATAGCGGTTTGGTATGGAGTCGGGGACGTTTTCTCGCCTAAAACAACCACATGGAGCGTGGTACTGACTTGTCGTCGACCCGCCGATGACAAGAGGGTTTGCGGAGAGAGACATGGGTCTCGGAGGGAACAATGCTCTCGCGTGTTCAGACGCCACGGCGCGGTGGGTGATGATGATGATGGAGCCAGCGAGTTAGGAGATGTTCACGTGGCGGGCTCTGTTTGTCGAGCGCGTGGTAGAGCTTGGCGAAAATGCCTCGATTGTGAAGTCTTTCCAATGGAAAGAAACACGCCTCTGTGCGCGCATCATGGCTCGCTGTGGCCCGTGAGCCCGTCAATACAGGCGTGCCGTACCTATTCTCGTGGTTCGTATCGGCGCCAACGAGCGGCGCTCAGGAGCCGGTGGAACCTTCACAAGCTCCGCTGAGTCGCGCAGAGAAGCAAAGCAGATTGTGCGAAGGTCGCGTGTGTACTCGACGCCGAGATGTGTACGTTTGACGACGAAAGGTGTGGTTTGCTGGCAAGGCTGTGAGGTCGAAGGCGAAGATGATGGATGTCGTTCACCCAAAAGAGCGACGGGACATCAACAGGGCACACGTGGATCGGCAACCGAAAATATCTCCCCCACGTTCCCGTCATCACGGGACCCCGGCCCTAACAAGATGAATCGCGATCCTCACGTGGCTTCTCGTTATCGTGGAAGTACCAAACTTCAATCCATCCCTGATTGGTGCCGAGTCGTGGAGATTGAAGGGGTTCACGACATGTATAGCGATCCCGAATTCAGCTTCTGCTCCGCTCGTCTAGACCGCTCTCCAGACGACGACCCAAGGTCCTAACTCCCAAGCGAGTAAGCGACAATGGATATGCTCCGGGGCGCAGGTACTAAAGCGAGAACATCCTCACGACTCGCGAGAGACGGACGAGCGAATGCATGGACAGGGACCCTGCAAAGAAGCTCTATTGAAATACGCCCCTACGCGTTCCAAGCTGTGCCTGAACGACTGTTATCTAGCTTTGCGCTGACACAACGCTCGTCGACAAACATTCGACCAGCGTCTCCAAGAACGAGAGCTGTTTGTTGTCTTCCCACAAGACCGACCCGGGCAAGTCTACCCAGCCTGAGACTTCCAAACAATAGATCTGGTGTCGGACCGGAACAGACCTTCGCTCCCACGAAATTCTCCTCCCCGAGAATTTATTATTCTTAGGCTCGAGGGGAAACTTCCAGAATCGGGCATTGTTCTGGAGAAACCCACATGAGCCAACGTTAGTGTACCTGCCTCAAGCAAGACATGGGAACCTGTCCCACACAAAGGCATAGCTCCATCGTCCGACTGACCTCCGCTGGTCCAATCTATGTTGGATCTTGGCAGGAATCTGGGGCTTCACCAATCGTCAAACGAAACAACAATGCGGACTAGCGGAGGGAGCACCTCCTGGGTGGAACTCAGGACTCAGATGCCGCCCACTACCGGCGTGCATGAGCAGCATGACTCTGAGACTCTGATTCGTCACGAGGGCATCGTGTTTACACTCTCTCGCGTAGTTCGTATTCTGCCGCTGCGGTTAGAACTTCGTTAAGCAAGGAAGCCGTTTTAGTCTCCATCACAGCAGTCTCGACGTGCCGATTGCTGGTCTGAAATGTGCACCAGCCCACACGGCATCGCGCGAACGTGTTTCCGTCTGACAACGGTAGTCGTGTTGTGAAACGTCGTGTTTCATTCTGACAACGAAAGTTGTGTTGTAAAACGTCGTGGTTCGCCTCAGCGAACTCATTCCTGACCTATATGAGACCGGCGTGATGGATGTAAGGCTCGACGGGAAAAGGTGCCACAACTGTAGTCTAACGTTCTACCTTCTACGCTTCTGCTTCTGCTTCTAACCACTCTATGCTTCTATCAACTGCTCAGCCCACGGCCCCTAAATCTTGCCCCCGTACCCAGGGAGATCCATCTCGGTAGACGTAGGAGCATACCCTCCCGCCGCGGCCACAACCCCCTTCTCATCCAAAAAGCACTCCTCCGTATCCACCGACCCGGCATCAAACCGGTAAATCCTCGCCTCGGCGTTCTTCCACGCGTACGTCGACGGCCCGCGAGGTCCCGCGGTGATGTTGCGCAGGACATCGCCGTGCGCCACCAGCACAATCGTCCCCTCCGGTCGGTCGCGCAGCCATTGCCGCACCCACTGGGCCCGACGGCGGATGGACGCCGGGTCGGCGGCCCAGAAGCCGCGCTTGCTCGTCCAGTCGGCCGGCAGCGCGGACAGGTCGAAGTCGGCGAACTCCGGGTTCGCTTGAAGCTGTTCTTTCGAGCTGCCCGTGTCGCAGGGGAGGTCGTTGCATTCCTGCGCTTGGGGCAGGCAGATGACGGTTTTGATCCCGAGCCGCTCGACCGCCGGGCCCCAGCCGAGTTTGGTGGTTTGGAGGGTGCGTTGCAGTGGTGAGGTGGCGATCAGTTCGACTTCCTGTTGCAGCTGGCCCAGTTGCGGGGCGAGAGCGGCGGCTTGTTTCTTGCCCAATGCTGTCAAGGGCGCGTCGGGGACTGAGATTTGGTTTGTTAGACAATTTATTCGTTTCGCTTTTGCTACTATCATGCACGTACTGCTGTAGTCGAGGTCGACATTGTGCTCGGCTTGGGCATGCCTCGTCAAGATGATCCGTGAGTTTGGGGCCATGGCTACGTGAAATACAGATTCAGGGTGTTCCGAAAAGGCTTATGCACTCACGGCAACTGCTTCTTTATATGGAAGAGTCGAACAAAGTTTCCACTTTGAGAGTCAACGTGATTTCGGCCCGGTATACTTACTTCATCACGACGTGGGTAAAGCTGATCCTACCACTCTCCTACAAGGACATCTCCCACGTGTTCGCCACAACCCGCTCATCTGGTTCACAACTTCACCTTCATCGAGAGTATAATGGGTGGCGGAGACGGTGATAGTGTACAACACATTACAGCTTTTGCTCGAGTGACAGTACTTACCGTAGTCCTCTGTCGTTACAAACCATCACTCTCATGCGCTTCGGTTGGACCTTCGCCGACTGGGAGTAGAGCAGGAAAGCGAAGGCATTTGATATCCCTTTCGTAGATCCTGACCAGCAGACGGCATGAAAAGCGCTGTTCGACAGGACGTTCTGCTGAGCGGGTTCAGCATAAGACTTGCATAACGTACAGGTAAATCGAAAGGACGCGCGCCCTTCCCCAAACACCCTCACTCCGTAGAGCGCCCGCCCACTGTTTCTCATGCATCCAAAAAGCGCCCCATCCAGATCACCGCTCAAACATCGTACTCTTGTCACTCGCCGCATCGCTCGTCGCACTCGAGCTACTCGCCACGGGCTGCCGATCCAGCGAACTCCGATCTCCATGCTCGACTCTCGCCCCCCCACCTCCGGCATCCGCCTCCGCCCCTTCGAGCAAATCCCCCGCCGCCTCCTCCCCATCCTCATCCTCCTCATCTTCCGTCCCGCGCACCGCTGCGCCCCGATCGAGCTCCTTCTGCGCCTCGTCCATCCGCCGCCGCACCTCGGCCGCGACGCGCATCCCGTCCGTGACGATGTTGTCCAGCATCCCCCGGAGCCCTTTGCCGGGTCCGACGACGCCGGCGCCGGCGCCCCCGGGGCTGACGGCGGGGATGAGAGGTGTGCTGTCGAGGGGGTCGAGCGATGTGGGGAACGCGGCGGCCGGGCCGGCGCTGGCGGCGTTCTGCTGTAGGCCCAGGTAGGCCGGGGAGGTGATGGTGCTGGAAGGCAGGGGCGCGTCGGCGAGGTGGAAGGAGTTGGCGAAGCCCGAGTCGAAGAAGGATTCGAGCGCTTCGTCGGCTAGGACTAACATGCGGAAGGTCGGGAGGGTGATGTGCACGGGGCTGGACGGGTCGAGGGCCGCGTTCGCCGCGGCGTGTTTTGGGGTCGTTGGGGTCGTGGGTGCTGTCTGACCGAAGCTGTTGATCGACGGTCGCGAGAGTAGGGAGTCGTCTGCTGACGATGATGTAGGTGGTGTAGCGAGCGGATGCGCCGAGTCCTCGCTCTCGCCTACTTTTTCTTCACTCAAGTCTAGCAGATCCACACCCTCCCGCGCCTTCTCCTCTTGCTGTCGCGAGGGGTGATCCGGATCAGCGTACTCAAAGCATCGTCTTATGAACGCCGAGACCGCGCTCAAGAATTGCTCATCCTTCGTCGGACCCACCTTGCCTTCTCCGTCTAGACCTCCACTCACGCTCGCCGAGCTTGGAGTGGCGCCACCAGACAGCCCTCTCCGGCTCAAGAACAGTAAAGCCTCCGATATCCGCAAGATCCCTTCGCGGTCCACCTTGCCGTCGTCGTCGTCATCGTAAAGCTCGAAGAAGTAAGAGATACTGCTCATGATATCCCGGTTGCCCTTGATCGGCGCCAAGCCATACACGACGTTTTGCAAGCTCAACGCGCCGGCGCCGTCGGTATCCCACTTCTCGAACAGTCGTCGCAGAAATTCGTGCTCGGCCGGCTCCGACCCTGAACCCCAAGGGCCCAAGTTCGTCGGACGGTTCCTCAACGTGGCGAAGTACCCCGGCCCACCATTGCCACTCTTAGCGGAGATGCTTTCCGCGTTCTTGGTGGGGCTGGTGGGCGAGTCGGTCACGGCCCATCTTGAGATACCTGCCAATAACTCTCGGAAAGCGTCGTAATCCATCATCGTCGGGCTCGGCCCTAACGCTACCCTGCCCATCTCGGGCGCGTTGCCGGGGATACCTGTTACCACCTCCGTCGCTCGCGCTTTTGCGGCCTTTGCGCGGCGTTCGCTTTCCGCTTGAAGGTGTTCTGCCCGTTGCTGTCGCTCGTAGAGAATGCTGTAGAAGCGGTCGTACAAGAAACCCAGGTCGTTCGCAGAGAGTTTCTTGGACTCCGGGCCCAAGTTGCGAATCGAAGTCCTCTTGGCGAAAGACTCAATGTTCTCCAATACGGCGCCCTTGTGCCTGGAGCGCTGCTCGGAGATGGTGTGCTGTGTGATCCCATCAAACTCCTTGAACGCGACGACCATTAACGCCTGGAAGTTGGTGATGGCGCGGTGCTTCGGGTTTTCCGACCTTGGGTGGGCAGACTCGCCCAGTCGTGCAAAGTAGGACTTCAAGACCGAGATGAATGTTCCGTCATCCGTAGCATCCAGTAACTCCTCGCCGTTGATCCTCAGTATGGCGAGGCCGACTTGAAACAATACCTTCGGACCCTCAAGAAAGAAAACATCCAGCACTCGGAAGGCGAAGATGAGCGGCATGCTGTTGATGTAGAGACTGAGAAACCATGGTAGTGAGACGACAGAGAGCTGCACATCGTTCCTGACCAAATGGTCCCAGAGGATGGGCATTGTCTTCTCGACCAGCGATTCGAAGACACGTTGGTCGAGAAGCGTACCGTACATGGTTGTGCTGTAGTAGCCTGGGAGCAGGCGGTCGCAGAGGATAGAGAGGACGTAGAATGCCTGAGACTCGGAGAGATAGCTGGAAATGGTACTTAGCTTGGTTTGCACTACGCCACAGGGTACTTCTTACGTACATCAACAACGCGGCGACGACGATGTTCATTGCCTGGCAATATCCGACTTCTTCGTTCGTCCAGCTGTACGCGGTCAGCACCCGCCGCAAGCGGCCGATGCCCTCTTGACTCTGAAAGCCAGCGTATTCGGGCAAGCTGCGGTTCAGATCCTTCTCAATCTCATCGATGGCCAGAGAGCCTTCACCCTCGTGCTTGACCAGAGTCTCCTGGTACAACTTTGGTTTCTGTAGCCGCAGAAAGAAGGAACCCGACGTGAGCTCCCAAATCTCTCCTCGCAGTAGGTTCGGCAACCCGACTCGTATCAGGCGGTGGAAGTCGGGTTGTCTAACCAGCGTTGTGTTGCGACCGTTCTCCTTCATATACTCGTGCCATAATCTCATCTTGCTCCTGTCGCGCAGCTTTCTTGAGTTCCCAGGATATTTGAATAGATTCCCAAGACCCGTATCAGGCGGCTTCCTTTCGCTCCCGTCCACTTTGGTCGCCGCCAGTGGGCCATCGAAAGCATCGTAGCAGAAGTACTCCGAGTAGCAATCCTGCGCTACGGTCCGCATGTTCTCCACCTCCTTGATCCCCTGCCTCAGCCCCTTCTTGAGCCCGTCGCAGAAACGCTCACATTGCTGCCGACTGCCCTCGAGCTGGATGGTGAGCTTCGGAGGCGCAGGTGGCCCCGGTTTGCCATCGCTGCCCGGCTCGAAGCCATTCCACGTCGTGATCGAGAGCGCGAACATGTAGCTCTGCGTGTGCAGTCGCTCCACCCTCCGCACGGCGCATAGCGGCAGTGTGAAGCCATTGCCGGCAGGGCCAGTACCGTGCGTGCGGCCGGTGAAGGTGGAAGAAGCGGATGTGGAAGAGCTGCTGGCGAAGCTGGTATTGACGGTGGAGAAGCAGAGGAACTGCTCGCTCAGATGCAGTTGTCCGACATAGTGCGTGCCTCGCTCCCGACTGTCCCAGTTGTTCTTGTCCCAATTCCTAGGAGATTTCGAGGAAGCACTGCCGGACCGACTCTTGCCCGGCAGTGTCAGCTCGGCGGTGATCTCGCAAAGCGGATTCTGCGAGTCCGGCAGTCGGAATTGGTGTCGGAAGAGCTGCGCCTTCGACGGCCTGCCGCTGCTGGTGTTGCCTAGTGGACCAGGGAGGACGGCGGGATCAATGAACTGTTGTGCTTTCTGCACCAGGTTGGAAAGGAACATCGTGGACGGATGGAGCGTGGATGGGCAGACTCATGTCGCGACCAACAAGCCAGTTCATCACACCCGATCCGTGCCCATGAACTCAAGGGTCCTTGCGTGTCGGATGCGCGGTTGGTATCAAAAGAGAAGTGCAATGAAGCTCACAACACTTGTACGTCAGAGCCTCTTTCAGGCGCGTCGTCTCAGCTGGCGTCGGTTCTTGGCATTGGTGTTGGAAGGGGACTGGAGCTTGCCTGTACCGAGCTTGCGACGCGGAAGGCGACGGAACTGATGAGTAGGTAGCGAACATGCGCAGGAACCATTTCGAATTTCTTTGCGAATAACCCACTTTTGTTTCTTCTTCATCTTCTACTCTTATAAGCACATCAAGGCATTGACGGGTTTCGGAGAGCTCATGATATGACTGTCCCAAAATCGATTAATCATTGACAAACCATTCACTCATTATGAACTAATATGAAGGAAACGCTGATAATGCATTGATAAGGGTATCGTGAAAGCACCAAGCACTCGCCGTCTCTCCCCTCACACGCAACACTCGCTCCCAAAAGGCAGCACGACCACGCTTCTCCAACGCGAACTCATCACCTGGAACCCCTCACCCTCACCCCCTCTGGACCCATCCGGCGTACACCCCCTGCGCAATGGGCTCGCTCATCCCCTAGACCTTGCCGCGGCCAGTGTGCAGCGTCCGCCGACCGCCTCTCGCCCGCACAAAGATGACGGTCGCGTACGTGGCGCTGATGAGCCACAAGAGCATGTTGACCAGATCGACCCAGACGGCATGCTTCATGCGCTGTTGACCCGCCTGCTTCGGGGTGGGGTGCGCTTTGATGAAGATGCTGCCGAAGAGACCGAAGAGAGCGGTCCAGAGGATGCTACAAGAGCGTGTCACATCAGCGATATGCTTGAGGGTGAAGAGAGTGAGTGGCGCATCATCGCTTACAAGAGGATCCAATCCCACCCGAACGCCCAGTAGCTCTTGAAGAACGGGATGCCGTAGACCAAGGTGGTCACCGCTGCCAGACCGGCGACGATCTCGGCGAAGACCCACTTCCCGTCCGTGTAGGCGTGCGCCTGGTGCGCGTGGTGCAGGTCGATGCCGTACAGCGCGGCGACGACGATGGCCATGATGAACTGGAGGAAGCGCAACACCAGGCGAATGAGGGCACCGACCACTCCCCCTGAGGAAGAGTGGTTGCCGATGGTGTCGAGAAGGCCCATGATGATGGTTCACTTATTCTTGTCGTGGTTTGGGGTGTGCTTTGGGAGTGTGTGTGTTTGTGGGTGGATTCTGAGCGTGGAGCTACTCGCAATGTCCCGTTGGAGGATAGTCGTGGAGATGCTCGCTATTCCACCGTTAAGACTAGATGCTGCTCGTCGACTGTGTGCCAGACACAGTAATCTTCGTGGTCGCGGTGACTCTGGAAGAGATCGCAAGATACAAAGTAGCTCTTGCGCGGGGGAGAGCAAAGCAAGCAAGCAAGCACGAAAGAACACCTGACCGATGGCTGCGAGGTGGAATGTGACGTACCCCTTATATCACTTTGTCCTGCTGGTACATGTATGTATCTTCACGCGCCCGTGCGAGCGACTGATGAAAAGATAAATACTTTCTGTCGCGTCTGGATCTGTGTCTGTCGCAGATGGAGGGATATTTCTCCTACGTGTTTGGGTTTCACTGGCTCGTGAAGGCGCCCCCTGACTTCATCCGGCGTCTGTTCCAACCGTTGAACAGCCGGATGCTGCCGTGCGCGTTTCGCGGGGGCTCGGATCGCGACGAATGATTGGCCAGACCAACATCGGACGAGAATTTCTCGCGCGTCCAGGTCAGAGCATGAAAGTGTTGGTTGTTTGTGCTTGTACTCTGGACGGTGAGAGTCGAGATTAATCGTGGAAGACGTGAACTGTTGGCTGCTTAAGACTGGACGCCAGACTGCTACGCGACATGGTCAAGCGCAAGGCCGATGTCCTCGACCCGACGGCCACCAATGGCCGTGGGAAGAAGGCTGCAACTGAGGCAAATGCCATGAAAGACCGTTTCGGCGCAGGACTGTTCGAGGCCAAGACGGTGAGCCAGTATAGCACCGCCTACGCACAGTCCGAGCCCTACAAACACGCCGTCGTATCCGGCCTGATCGACGACACCCTACTGCGCTCAGTCAGGACCGAGATTCTCGACAACATTCACTTCACCCCCAAGGAGACGGATATCTACAAGATCCATCAGTCCGGCGATCTCGCTAACCTGGACGGCTTGGACCCGTCCGCACTCGAGAAGCTGCCGTCGCTCTTGCAGCTTCGGGATGCGCTGTATAGCTACGACTTCCGGCAATGGGTCTCCAAGGTTTCCGGCGCTGGTGCGCTGTCCGGCAAGAAAACGGATATGGCGGTCAACGTCTACGTCCCAGGTTGTCACCTCTTGTGCCATGACGATGTGATTGGGAGTCGAAGGGTCAGCTACATCCTCTATCTCACCGACCCGGACAAGCCATGGCAAGGCGAGTGGGGTGGCGCGCTCCGCTTGTACCCTACCGACAGCAAGAAAGGCGAAGATGGCAAGATGTACCAGGTCCCGCAGTCGATGTGGACCAATGTCATCCCACCGGCTTGGAACCAGCTCTCTTTCTTTGCCGTCCAGCCTGGTGAGAGCTTCCACGACGTGGAGGAGGTTTATCATCGTGGTAAAAACGACAGCGAGGATGATGGGGGCAGATTCCGCATGGCCATCAGCGGCTGGTTCCACATCCCTCAGGACGGCGAGGAGGGGTTTGAGCCGGGGCTGGAGGAGAAGATGGCGGAGAAGAGTTCTTTGCAACAGTTGCAGGGTAAAGCCGACCAGTTCGATGAGCCGCAGACGCAGTGGATTGATCCAACAGTTTTCGTGAGCTCCGAACTGCCAAATGAAGACGCCGAGGACGAGCTATCCGAGAAAGAGCTGGAGCACCTGCTACAGTTCATGACGCCCAACTACCTTACTCCCGACACGGTGGAGGAGCTGAACGAACTCTTCGGCGAAGAATCTACCCTACAACTGACAAATTTCTTCAACCAAAAGTTTGCCGCAAGCTTACAAGCATGGCTCGGCAGTGGCGATAGCAAGACGGACAAGTATCGTGTCTCTCGGCCGCCGCACAAACATCGCTATCAGTATCAACGGCCCAGTGTACCATCCAGCCTCAACGCCGAAGCTTCCCCACATCAGCGGATCCTGAACGAGCTTCTCCCCAGCCTAGCGTTCCGAAAGTGGCTGTCGCTGGCCACTGGTCTGACACTGAAACGATGTTCCATCCTCGGCCGACGTTTCCGCCGCGGTCTCGACTACCAACTCGCGCAGAGCTACGAGGGTGAGGATCCCCAGCTGGAATACACCCTGAACATCACGCCCACGCCGGGCTGGGGAGCCGACGAAGTCGAGGATGGTGCGGCAGATGGCGAAGTCGACGATGAGACCAAGACGAACGGCAAAAGTGAAGAAGCCGCGAGCAAAGAAAACGAAGAAGACAACGTCGGCGGCTACGAGCTCTACATGGCTGGCGACGACGCCGACGGCTCCTCCGACGACGAGGGCTCCGACGACGGCGTCACCATCCCCGCCCACGCTCACCATCAATCGCACACCGGCGCCGGCGACCGACGTGCATCGAAACGCCGAAAAGCCGATCCCGCCGTCTACAAAGCCGCCGCGGCCGACGAGGACGAAGACGACGGGATTTTGTTCAGTAATCCGGCGAGTTGGAACTCGATGAGTGTGGTGTTGAGGGATCGGGGGACGTTGAGGTTCGTCAAGTATGTCAGTCGGTCGGCCCAAGGCGATCGGTGGGATGTGAGTGGGTGTTTTGAGGTGGAGGATGACGATGATGGCGATGAGGAGGTGGAGGCGGAGGGTTGAAGCTTAGGTGTGTAGGCAAGGTAATCATCGAACAACGTACACATATTGTACTCAAGACGCACTCGACTATGCATCTGCTGAGCGCATGTTGATGAATGGAGAATGCCAAACGGAAGACCCTTGACGCACACACGCCGAAAGCAGCCTACGCCCATCCCATGCGCATGTCAATCACTGCCGTCACCAAGTCGTAATGCCAATGTTGAATTCCGTCCCCAACTTCTCGCATGACCGTGTAACCTGAGGGAAAATGCAGTGCCAACGCCGCCATGCAATCAATACCTAGGTTGTGCAAAAGGCCCCAGGTCCTCCCCTAAAAGCATCCCCGTACTGTCGTCGTCGCTGGGCGGCTCAGAAGCTTCGTCTCAATCACTATCGCTCTCCTCGTCTTCGTCGTCCAGAGCTTCCATCGCTTCTTTGATGAACGGTGCAGCCTGATCAAAGAATCGTCAGCAAACGTCCCAACCCAGTCGAACGTGCACGAAAACAATGACTCACCTTGACATCCAGATTCAACGCCGTCGTCAACGCCCGCAACGCCTCGCTCTTCTCCCCCAGTCCTTTGTAGCACTTGCCCAGCAAAAACCACACATTCGCCTCGTCGGGCGCCTGGTCCCTGAGCACCTCGAGCTCCCCCAGCGCCTCGTCAAAATGGCGCAGATGCATCAGCACCCGGGCCTTCTTGAAGCGCGCCAGCGCGGACGAAGGGCAGAGCTCGAGCGCCTTGGCGTAATTCGCCAGCGCGGCCTTCCGGTTCCGGAGGCGCTCAAGCACGACGCCGATGCAGACGAGCAGGGTGGCGTTGGAGGGGTTGATAGAGGCCGCGATGCGGTAGTGCCGTTCCGCCTCGGAGAGCTTGCCCACGCGCTCGTATGATTTCCCCAGGCCGTACCAGCCGCCGTAGCCGCGGGGGTCGACGGCGACGCTCTTGCGGAAGGCGGAGAGCGCGGCGTCGAACTCTTCGTTGGCGATGTACTCGTGGCCCATCAGCGTCCAGGCATAGGCGAAGTTCTCGTCGAGTTGCGTGGCGCGCTTGAAGGCGGAGATGGCTTGGTCGTGCTCGCGGGAGAGGGAGAAGGCGTTGCCGACGGCGCACCAGGTTTGCGGCGCGTGGAACTCCTGGTCGCGCAGCATGTGGCATAGGAAGGCGAGTGTGGACTCTTTCTTCAGGTGCCAGAGGACGGTGGAGTAGACCTCCATGTCCTCTATGCGCGACGGTTGAAGCTTGAGTAACCGCGCGAAGCAGTCCTCGGCGTTCGGGTAGTCTGCGGCCTCGTAGTATGCTTTGCCCAATTGCGCGAGCACCCATGGCGTTTCTCGTTGCGCCGATGGCAAGGATCTGAAAGTCTGGACGGCTTTCGAGAGGTCGAATCTGGAGGTCGCATAGCATCCGACAGCAAGCTGCTTGAAATTATCGAGCAGCGCGGTCAAGGCTTGCTGTTCCGTTTTCACATCTGGTGCTGGAACAGGACAGGGCTGCAGTTTCTGGCCAATAGCCGAAGTGACGCTAGGTACAGCTGGATGTACGACGCTCTTCTCACTGTTGCGACTTGGCGCGCGCTTATCTCGCTCCTTATCGGCAGGGTCCGGTGGTAATACCTTTCGGTTGCCGCTAACGACTCGTCCTACTGTAGTACCAGGCCGGCCTTTGGTGCCGGTGGCAGCTTTCGCTGTACGTACCGTTCGATCAAGCTTGCTTGTAAAGGATGCTGTCGGGTCGGCTGCAGAGCGTGTTGTTCTTGTCGTAGCTGCCTGCCCGAAAAGTCGGTTGCTTCTCCGTGGTTGTGCCGATGGATCCGAACTTGGATTGCTGCTCGAGTGAGACGTTAACCCAGATATTGTTCGCTTCTGAGCACCGATGCTCGGCTTTCTTTGAGGATCCTCTGCCACAGTATCAGAACTGGAATGCACGTGTCCACGCAAAGTCGGCTGCCGCGGTCGGTCTGATGGTTCGGTCTGCAAACCAGGCCTCGTCCGCCGCGACGGAGCTGCAGGTGGCTCGTTCGTCACGGCATCCTCGTCCACCAGTACACCGCCCATGGCCACGTCGTCGTCCATGCTACCGCCGTTAGCGGTAGGCGTGTCCCACTCCGACAGCGGTTGCTTCATCCCGTTCGACAGCGCTGACTTGCCCTTGACATTGAGCAAAGCATACTGACCAGCGTCCGCGGCTAATCTGTCGAGATTGAAAGGATCGGCAGATGGCGTGAACACTTGCTGATTGAAGTTGACCTGCGGCGCAAGCGGTTGCGCTGTGGCCGAAGGCTCCTCCGTGTATACGTGCGGTGCTCTCGTCGAAGACGACACAACCCCACCAAGCATCTCCAGCGATGGTCTGAACATGTTGGGCAAATTCAGATCGGCGCCAACCTTGCACAGCCCCTCAAAGGCATCCCAAACAAACGGGTTGGCCTTGTGCGCCTCGATGTAACAGTCTCCAGCTTTTCGTAGATCTCCATGCGCCCGCCATAGCTTCGCCAGAAGGGTATACACGGCCGGCGCATCCGGCAAATGCCGTCTCGAGGTCTCAGAATGTTTGCTCCAATCATTCCTGCCCGCCCACAGACTCCTCGCCTTCTCCAATGCGGCGCAGCCCTCCGTCTCCCGCCCAAGCCCCAGACATGCTTGCGCGAAGACATAGGCGCACCCCAAATGCCGCCCGCTGGCGCCGTATTTCAGGCTGAAGTCGTAGGCGGCCTTGAAGCGGCGCGACCGGAGGTACGTCAGGGCCAGGAGGTGTGAGCTGTCGGGATTGCGAGGTTCGAGAGCGTAAAGGCGGCCGGCGAGGAAGTTTGCACTGTCGAGGAGGTCGTTGTCGAGTTGGTAGAAGATGAGTTGGCGCAGCTGCGATGCAGCGATTCCAGTTGTAGGCGACATGGTTGGGCGCGTGAATGAGTGTTCCGTATGTGTGAGACGAGGCCAAGGACTTGCGGAGGTTCGTGGTGTGTAGGTGATTGAGGGATGGCGAAAAGGTGCCGTCTTCCGTTCATCGACTCTGCAGTCGCCAACGCTGTTACCGCCAAAGGCCCAGAAAGAGCGAGCCGTGAACGCTCGTTCCAGGTGCTCCAGTCGTTAACGTGACTCGTCAGTCACATTTCCGCAGCACGTGATCAATTGACCATCTCTCCGTCGTCCTCGCGCGGTGCTCGCTTCGTCCCTCTCTTTCTCAGTGTCGTGTGTGTTGATCGCCCGCGGGCGTTGCTGTGTTGTTTGGGCGTTGTTGTCCCACGCCAAGCACGAGCCAGCGTTTCTGCGGCGGCCCGGCAAACCTTCCCCACGAGAAACTTTCAAAGCGTGACCTTCACCCAATGTCGACCAAGCTACCACCAACGCCTGGGAAACAATATCAAATATACAGAAAGCACCTTGTCACCTGCGAGGATAGCACACTATCATGGCTCAAGTACGTCCCTACATGATCCCCTCCCCTCCGAACTATATCCGCAAAGCTAACCCCCAACCCCCCCCAGAAAGCTCTCAAAACCCTCGCCGCCCGCAACACAGCCACCCTAAACCGCACGCACCTCATCTCCCTCACCCTCTGTACCCTCTTCCTCCTCGTGCGCACCTTCCTCGCACCCCGAAACCTCCTCCGCTTCACCCTCTTCATCCTGCCCGCCCTGACGATCGAATTCTGGTTCGAGCGAATCGCGCGCCCGAGCTACGCCGCCAGCGGCGAACCCCAACGCGCCGGCGAGGACCTCGAGGCCAAGGGCCTGACGGAGTGGATGTGGGACGTCGTGTATTGGACCTGGGGTTGCACGGCGCTGGCCGCGGTGCTGGGGGATCGGGCGTGGTGGGCGTATGCCGCTGTGCCGGTGTACTCGGCTTATCTGGCGTTCACGACGTATAGTGG
>Ga0268244_10000506_pt1 | contig 16199 bp, 8 predicted proteins | sample AgamicMgSfe_FD_200258 | JGI IMG/M metagenome (GOLD analysis project Ga0268244, IMG submission 200258) | Agave microbial communities from Guanajuato, Mexico - Mg.Sf.e (v2) (version 2) | ecosystem: Host-associated > Plants > Phyllosphere > Phylloplane/Leaf | place: Guanajuato, Mexico | collected... | reverse complement strand
GGACTGGGGGGGGGGAGGGAGGGCTATCTTTGTATGTTTCTTCTCATAGGTGGAGAGACTCGTGCGGGAGGCCGGGGTAGCAAATGTCGGGGTAGAAACCCAGTCACACGATTTTAGCCGGCGGGTCGAGAATGAGATGGTACCAAAACTCGCGAGCCAGCCCTTTGCCACGTTCTAGATCCTGGAGGGCACATGCGACCCTACGAGTCGGGCGGCACACTCTATCCGCGTTTCCTCATTATTACTCGACCGGTTTAGGTAGGTTAATAAACATACATTATCTACTGTATCTACACGGCCGTTCATTGGCTCCCTCGCTTCCCCGCCTTGAGCCTCATCTGGGGCTACTGCAGTGAGAGTGAACGGAATCGTCCTCCGCTGACTTCCGCTCCGTCACAATCGAACGAGAATCACATCCCGTCTGAACCGACCGTACCTATGTAGGTAGTCTCGATTAGAATCTCATCCAAGTATGTAGATACACACGCCAAGCTATGATATATTCGTGTAAAGTTTCGGATATCATGGGCAGGTATAACGATCTACCCACATCCCCCACGGACCACACGTGACACCTACATTCCGGAGTCGGCGTAGGGTTAACTCTCCAAATCTCCTCCACTTCCCACTTCCCCAATCTCGAGTCTCGCCCTTTCTCTCATCACCGTCTAACTCCACTACTACTAGGGCTTTTCACCCCGATATTTCCAGCCCGCGCCTCCACACTCCAGATCCGGCCCCATGGTGCGGCTGATGTGGTCCCGATGACTTGGGGGAGTGGTCCCGTGCACACACGCGCAGCTCGCGCCCAGTCGCCCGCACCCAGCGAGCCTGGAAGTAGCTTCTTATTTTGTGCGATGCGAACGCTGCTGGGTAGTGTGAGCCCGAGTAAGCGGTGTCAACTCTCTGCATATACCAACCCGAAGAGACAAAGATTGGGGATTTGGATCGGACGGGAAGAGGGTCGTTTTCCGGGTCCTCCAGAGCTTCGCCCCAGTTTGGGTAACGTATTGCGGGGGGTGCTTGGACATGACTCTCTAGTACGGGGGCGCGGGTCAGATGATCTCTCGGATTCGTGTTTCTTGTGGAACGCGCTATGCACGGCTACCGAAACGAGATTGAGGATGGTATGCCGTATACGCTCGCGCCTCGCGGTAGTGAACCTCGGCATGGGGGGAAGAAAATGAGCAATTCTCCAGATGGGACGACAAGAAAGGAAGAATGGCCAAGTCCTACTTCTACACCTGCCCATACCACCGGTGGTGCCTTCAAATCGTTCGTCCGAACGCGATACCTACGGTAAGCAGTAAAAAGCCACTCGATGCTCCCCTGGACTCTGGAGAACAACCAACCCCAAACACCAAAGAACCCCCCGACAATGTCTTACCGTACATGCCCATTCGCCCTCCGCCCACCCACATCCTCCTCGTCCTCATCACTCTCATCCGCCAAACCAAACCGCTCCCCTTCCGTCTCCTTCCGCCCACGATGATCCGTCAAATCGTCCAGCTCCGCTTCATCGTACTGCCTCGCGGCCTCCACATCCCGCTGCTGCTCTCGCCATTTCGCGCGTCCACTGCCACTTCCATTCAAGCCCAGCCCACTCCCCACCCCCCGTCCATCACTCCCATCGTACGGGTCCGCACCCATGACACCACTGTACCCTGCCCTTCGCCTCCGAGACCTCAGCCAAAACACGCCGATCACCGCGAGCGCAACCAGCATCACCGCCAACGCCATCTCTCCCGACCGGCGATACGCAGCCCACGTCGCCTTGTCCAGCCGCTCCTTCTCCGCCTCCTCCGCGATTGTACTGTTCGGGTGTCCGCCCACCGACGTCTCCGGATGCGCCTTCTCCCCGTCGATCCTGCTGTCCGCCGGTTCGCCCCCGATACTCGCGATGTCCACGCCGATGAAGCGATCGAGCATGTCGCGCGTCCGACGGGGATAGTCGAACGGGACCATGTGTGAAGAGTTGTAGAAGCGGATGTACGTCAGGTTCCGCGCGGACTGGTAGATTCCGGCCGGCTCGCCTTCGAAGGTCCAGTCGCGCTTCGGCGCCCAGACGCCAGGGGAGGTCTCCATGCCTTTGCCGCCGTTCCATTCGAGGTGGGAGATCAGCTCTTCGGTGCCGAGGTGGTTGCAGATCAAGTCTTGATCGCCGGAAAAGAGCACAATCGGCATCTTCTCGAGCAAGCCGGGCAGAAGCTCTCTGCTGGGCTTGGAGTTGTAGGCTTTGAACGCGCTGCTCACCTGGCCGTTGCACTCCTGCCAGCCGGTTTTCATGTCTGGGTTGATGTGGAGGGCATCGATAACATCCTGACGGCGTAGGTAGGGTGTGACTTGTTTCAGATCTGGGGGCCAGTTCATACCGCAGGAAGGGTAGGAGTCCTGGAGTCGCACGTCGTACATATTGTAGCAGCGGTTGTCGTTCGTCGTCACGCGAAGGATGTCCATCAGGATGCCTTCGCAAGCAGTAACATCGACGTGGTCTTTGCCACCCCTCTCGAGCGCCTTCACACATATCGCCTGTTGGTCCTGTATCTGCTTCTCTTCAGGGCTGCCGTTCTTGATCAAGCCGGATTCGTACGCGAACGGCAGGTACGCGAGATACTGGTCGGGTCCAGATATCCAACCATTGCCGATCATCAGACCCGAAAGGTTCCATGCGTGCTCGGTCGTGGCGGCGTTACGGTCCATGATCGCCTGCGCGACGTATGGTATATGTTGGCCCGCATACGACTCGCCGGCCAGGTAGAGCTTCAACACTTGTCAGCATCCCCGACTCCACAACGACGACGAGATTGGTGTCGTCCGACTCACATCATCGTGCGCGTACTCTGGAAACAGAGCGAACCACTTCTCCAAGAAGGCAACCATCTGCTTCGCCATGTCTCCCAGCTCATGCACATACGAGTCCCCATCCACGTAGCTGAACCCCGTCCCCACCGGATTGTCCACGAACAAAACGTTCGAAAACTCGTCCCAGCTGCCGTTGTTCAAGCGCAATGACCCATCCTCGTTGACCCTGTACGGCCCGATCTCCATCATCGCCCCATCCAAGCTGCTGCACCCCGGCCCACCGTTCAGCCACAGCACCGTCCGTTGCCGATCGGCGATGTGCCGGTTCTGGAAGAACCAAAAGAACATGTTGCCGTGGTGCTCGGGGGTGATCTCGACGTGTCCGGCGTACATTTTGAGGAGAGGATCGGGTGCGCCAGGCAGATGCTGGACGTAGTAGTCCGCGGCCGACTTTGCCGCTGTTGTCCACGGGAGCCATGTGGATAGCAGATTTGCTATGGGAAGGATTGCTGGCCATCGTAATCGACTGCTGAAGGGCGAGCTTCGTGTGTGAGGCATCTTGAGGATGTAACGACACGTGAACGACTTGGTAGCACTCCTAGTGCTCGCTCATGTCGGTACTGCCACTGGGATCGAGAGTCGCGGTGATATTGCTATGTAAGGGACGGTCTCGTTGTCGTCGATTGCGATCATCGCATGCTCCCAAGGGGGAGTTGCTCTCGTGCTTCAGCAAGTCGGAGGACTGTGGTTGGCACTGTTGATGATGTTACGTATCTCAGTCGTTCCGAAAACACGGTTGCATGTATAGATCGCAGATACGCTGGTAGTAGCCACGTGTGGATCCTGATCGTCGCATACTCGAAAATCGACTGCTGGCCCTCGAGGAAGCCTATTGAGAATGCACAAAGGCAGTTCCTGCCTAAGGCAGTCATAAGCACGTGACAGCGCTTCAGCCTGGAGATCGCTGCGTCGCGTCGCGTCATTCGACCTTCGACTTCCAGCGCCTGCGATTACTCCAGCGTCTGTCTGTAACTCCACGACGATAACATACCTCTGAAGCCTATTGTGATGCCCCACGATGCCGCTGTGAGTCTGTTGTCACCACTGCGCTTGCCGTAGATTCACTGACACCCGGCACAGACCAGGTGACCAACACCGCGACACCCATGCCACAACAAACCCGTTCGTCGACAAGGTCCCACACATCACCGAATATACAGCACAAGAAATCGCGACCCTGCAGAGCAGATTGGAGAAGCAGCTCGGTCCAGAGTACATCTCCACCCGACCAGGTGCGGGCGGCGGCAAGGTTCACTATCTCGCGGCGGAAAAGGTCATCAACCTCGCCAACGAAGTCTTCGGCTTCAATGGCTGGAGCTCGTCGATACAGAACGTGCAGATCGACTTTGTCGATGAGAACCCACAGAATGGCAAGATCACACTCGGCCTGTCCACGATCGTGAGGGTGACGCTACGGGACGGCACATTTCACGAAGATATCGGGTACGGGCACATTGAGAACTGCAAAGGCAAGGCGGCGGCTTTCGAAAAGGCAAAGAAGGAGGCTGCGACGGATTCGCTCAAGCGAGCGCTGCGCAACTTCGGCAACGTGCTGGGCAACTGCCTGTACGACAAGGACTACCTGCAAAAAGTGACCAAGCTCAAGATAGCGCCGTCAAAGTGGGATGCGGACAATCTGCACAGACACGCAGATTATGCGCCGATCAAGCGAGAGTCGATTGCGGATGCTGAGCACAGGGACGAGGTGACGAGACGACAGTCGAGCGCGCAGTCCGCCACTTCATTCGGCTCTGGAGAGTTTGAAGATGACTTTGGTGGCAATCTCTTCGATGAGACCGACTTCAACCACCCAGATGAGATCCGTCTGGATGACACTAAGCTCGAATCGCCGGCCCACAGAGCCGTGCACGGGCCGCAGCAGGGCGGTCAACGCCACGGCGTCTCTAGAATGCATTCGATGCCGCAGCTGAGACCACCGAACGTCCAACCACCACAGCCAATCCAGGGTGTCGAACAGCTACCAAAGCCATCAGGACTGCAACGACCACCGAATAATGCTGGTCAAGCGCAGCCTCACCGCATGCTGCCACCACAGCAGCAAGGCGTGCAACGGCGACCACCACAATCCATAGCCCAGCGGGCACAGCCCGCACAGGCGCAGCCTGTACAGCAGCGTCAGCAAGTCCCCAGCGGACTGCAACAACAAACGAATTCGGACGGGTCGAGATCGAATCCCTCGTCTGCCGGTACCGTTGATGACTCGGCGGCGAATCCTGTCAATCTGCCAAACGGCGATGCGGTTCAAAACGTCGACGGTCAACAGATGGACGAGAACGGCCTACCCCTCCCGAGACCACCGCCTGCTGGCCATCCGGAGGGTTTCGTGACTGGCCGTAGCGTGGATTTACTGAGTCGACCTCCAGATAGCCGCCCACCGAATGCATCCCTAGCATTCAACCCACATGCGGACAGCCCGTCTATTCGCCGTACCCATGGTGTCAATCCAGGCAAGTCAGCACCAGTCAGCCGCCAATTGCTGAACGGGGGACCAAGCAACGGACAGCCCGCGAACACCGCAGCACCTTCACCTGGTCCCGGGAACGGTATGAACGGCGCCACGACACCCGTCCGCACCAATTACGTCAACCCAGCCGCCGATGTGAATCGTCGCATTGGCGCACCTCCAGGTATGGCTGGTGCCACTCCGAACCGAGGTGCGTATCGCCCTCCGACCATGAACGGTGCGAAGAGGCCTGCCTTGGCGGACGTGAGCAATTTGCAGCAGTTGGACGGCGCAGCGGAGGCGAAAAAGCCCAGGGTCGAGACCACTGCTGTCTCGATTGCGCAAGATGAGGTGCAGAAGGCCCCTAATGCAGAGGCGCCTACGCCTGCAGCCACTTGAGCCGGGAGCGTCGTTGACGCTGAAGCGGTGATATCTCTGCTTTTCCAGCGTGATATGGATTTTTTCGGCGTAGCTTCGCTCACACGTGCGTGGGTCAACAGAAAAATAATTCGATCAGACTGTTTTTGGTTGAAGTTCCGGTAAGCCGGTGAAGTCCTCCATTTCGCCTGACTTGTCCCCACCAGCGTTGTCCCGTCGTCTCGAGCTCCCCGGCCTGGTGACTTCGACCTCGTTGCTTACAGCTCCAGGCTGGCCACGTTTAATAGTAGACTGCGAGCCGTCCTCACCCACAATCTTCCCGATCAACATCGCCTTCGCCTTCGCGCCCGCCAACCTCTCATCAAACTCACTCACCGCCTCCTCTGTATTTTTCGTCTCCAGACTGTCCGCTTCCGTGAGCTCGGCCAGGCGATCGACGTGCTTCCTCAACCTCTCACTGCCAGCAAGCCGCACTTGCAGAGCGTCTACAGCTGGCTCGCCATGGCTTTCCCCGGAAGACAACCTCGCTCGCCACACACCCGCCTTACCCCCCAGCCGTCCCATTTGAGCAAACTTCTCGTACCCCTTTTCCAGTCCGAACACGCGGCCTTCGATGCGCCCGGCGCGTGAACCATCCGTCACGCCGAGCGTGTAGCCTTCGGTATAGTATTGATCTTCGAGGGAGAGGAGGGCCGCGAATGGATCGATGTCCTCAGCCCTGTCGCTGTCCCTTTCCGACGACGACGAGGCCATGATGTGCTCACACAATCTTTGCAGCAAATCTTGTTGGTCAATCTCACGTCTCAATTTCCCTTAGAGTTGCGACATTGTGTGGTGGCGGATATTGTAAGGCTCGCGCTGACGGTCGCCCTCTGGACCCTTGAGTCATCGGTGGGTTGGCTCTGCCCCACACGTTCAATCGAAAGATTCGCAACCAATATTCATCATTAGGTAGGTATGCGACGTATTCCATGCAATTGTTACTTGCGCATTAATCCTTCCGCATTCGGGTTTCCAGGACCAGAACTGTGAGAAAACATCTGGACATAATCGCGCTTGGGCAAAAGTCGGCGCACCACTCCTCAACTTCAAAGTCACTCGTTCGGCGCAGTTCCACGAAGCACGCGACCAAGTATGGACGGCGTCAAGACCGAGATCCTCCCCGAGAAGGGCAAGAAGAACATTCTCATCACCTCTGCCCTCCCATACGTCAACAACGTCCCGCATCTGGGCAACGTAATCGGCAGTGTCCTGTCCGCCGACGTCTTCGCACGCTACTGCAAGGCGCGAGGACATCCCACCCTCTTCATCTGCGGCACGGACGAGTACGGCACAGCGACGGAGACGAAGGCGATAGAGGAAGGCATCACGCCGCAGCAGCTCTGCGACAAGTACAACAAGCTGCACAAGGAGGTGTACGACTGGTTCGGGATCGGGTTCGACCACTTTGGTCGCACACCGACGCAGCAACAGACGGACATCGCGCAAGACATCTTTCTCAAGTTGCACAAGAACGGGTATCTGGAGGAGCGGACGACGACGCAGCCGTATTGCGAGAGTCACAAGGGCTTTCTGGCGGATCGGTTCGTGGAGGGCGAGTGTCCGCTGTGTGCATACGGCGATGCGAGAGGGGATCAGTGTGACAAGTGCGGACACCTGCTTGACCCTCTAGACCTGAAGAACCCGAGGTGTAAGCTTGACGGCTCGACGCCGGTAGCGCGGGAGACGAAGCATGTCTTCATACTGCTGGATAAGCTGCAAGATCAGGTTGCGGCGTGGTCGAAGAAGAGTGACGAGGAAGGCGCGTGGTCGGAGAATAGTATCAATATCACGAATGCTTGGTTGAGAGAGGGATTGAAGCCACGAGGAATCACGAGAGATCTGAAGTGGGGCACCGCAGTGCCGTTACCGGGCTACGACGACAAGGTGCTCTACGTCTGGTTCGACGCATGCATTGGGTACGTCTCTATCACGGCGAACTACACCAAGGACTGGGAGAAGTGGTGGCGCGATCCCGAAAACGTCAGTCTCTACCAGTTCATGGGCAAGGACAACGTCCCCTTCCATACCGTCGTTTTCCCGTGCTCGCAGCTAGGTACGGGCGACAAGTGGACCATGCTGAACACTCTCTCGACGACGGAATATCTCAACTATGAAGGTGGCAAATTCAGTAAAAGTCGCAACATTGGCGTCTTCGGCACGAGCGCAAAGGCGACTGGGATCCCACCGGACGTGTGGCGGTACTTTCTCTTGTTGCGAAGACCAGAGACAAGCGACACCGAGTTCCAATGGGACGGCTTCATCACCGCCAACAACAACGAGCTCGTGGCGAACTTCGGCAACTTCGTCAACCGGATACTCAAATACGTCAACTCCGCCAACTACGACTCCGTCATTCCCGCACGGCCAGACCTCGACCCCTCCTCCGACGTGGCAAAAGGTCTTGCCGCACACGTCTCGGACGCCAATGAAATCCTGCGACGCTACCGGGAAGAAATGGATGCCGTCCATCTCAAACAAGGCCTCTTCGTCGCCCGAGAGCTCTCCTCCCTCGGCAACAAACTCTTGCAAGACAACCGCCTCGACAACGCGCTCTTCACATCCGAGCGACAACGCTGCGACGCCGTCGTCAACCTCGCCATCAACCACGTGCACCTCCTCGCCTCCGTCATCGCACCCTACATGCCCGCCACCACCCAGGCCATCCTGGAACAACTACAAACCGAGCTGCTCATCATCCCGGACACCTGGGAAGCGAGGAGTATATCATCCGGCCACAAGATCGGCCAAGCGGCGCACTTATTCAAGAACATCAAACCCGAGAAGGAGCAGGAGTGGCGGGAGCTGTTCGGCGGCGACGAGCTGAAGAAGCAGAAGGAGGCCGAGGCGGCGAAGAAGGCGGCGAAAAAGGCCGAGAAGGATCGGAAGAAGGCGCTGAAGAAGGCGAAGGCGGCGGACCAGGGCAAAGAGAGCGTCGAGAGCGTGGAGAAGGATGGGGTGCAGAGTGAGGCGAAGGCTGGTGATGCGGTAGAGGAGGTCACCGAGGGGACGAGGCAGGTGACTTTACAGACGAGTTAAGGGGGTTTCTCGATACGAATAGAGTATTTCTACAATGATGGAGGGTCGTTGGCGTGAGGATGGGTTTTTGGTACTCGGTGCATTCGAGCGGGGTGTTCTCAAGGCAGGGCGGCTTTCTCGGAACGATCAACCATCGCCATTGCCTGTTCGCTGCCGATCTGAAATCTAAATTTACCGCCAGTCCTCGCTCATCAAACTCGTCCCTAAGTATCCATAGCCGGGTATACCCAATGAAGCTCCTGAAATCACCATGCAACGCCCAAACCGTCAAAAGAAGACGCTCGTACCGTCAGCGCCGTACACATACCGTAGGCCAACGCCAATTCTGAGATCGTTCAACCCCAACGCTCATGAGCACACCCCGCCAACCGTACGTGAACAAACTCGCTCAAACACCCATGTCGTTAAGCCGAGCCACAAGCCACAAGCAAACCGCGCGCTTGACGGGCTGAACATTCCACCCCACCGTCACCACGAGCGCAAGCAGCAAACCCACGACCGCCATCTTCGCCGCAGCCCCCCAAGTGTTGTGCCCCCACGACCTCACCGTCGGCGTACCCGAGCTCACGTCCGGTTCATCGACGATCCTGAACCCGGTCCCTCCGAACAAATCCTCCAACCCCGTCGCCTGCGCGACATCGCTCGCCAACCGCCACCCGCTCTCCTTGAGTTCCAGCCCTCCTCTCGTTCTGCTCTTCGCCGGCGAGAACTCCTCGTCCGTTTCGTCGTCGTTATTACTGTGAGGATCCAGGGTAGTGTTCGCGGAGTGCTGCTTGGGTCCGGAATCGCTGGAGAATGTCTTACCCTGTAGGATGCCCGTGCGCATCTGTTTGAGGAAGTCCTGCTGCTTGCTGAGTGGCGTCATCTTGAACGGTTGGACCTGCGATACTGGATTCCGCAGTCTTCGCTCCATGCTCATGGGGGCCTGTGGCAGACGGCCTCGGAAGGGGTTCGGCTCCGTGGGCGGCTGATACCGGAGCTTCGGTTTCGTCGCCTCTTCTGCCCGCTTGCGCCCGGCTTCTGCACTCAAGCTATCATCAATGCCGAAGAGCTCGCTGCGCATGCCGGTCCACCCGGATCCTTGCGTTAAGCGGTCGTTGTAGCCGCCTCTTGCGACTTTCGGTTGACGCTTGGGCTGTACCGTGTTCGTGTGGTTTGTGCGGTCAACGAGCGTGCCCGGCATCTGCGGCCTCGGCGATGACTCCCAGTCGATTTCCATTGCATCGCCTATGATGTTGGTACCCTCGTCATCCTCTTGAGAATTCGGTGGCGACGGTATGTTGGCTACGAACGTGCTCGTTCTCGCGTGCTGCTTTGGCGCAAGATTGGCAATGGGGAACGGCGCGGTCCTGTCTCGTGCAAGGAGCTGTAAAGGTGATACGGACGAAGCTTGACCAGGCAGCCGTTCGTCTGCAGGACCCGCTGAAGCGCCGAGGATGTTGATCTCGTCTGGCCTTGGCATGATCTTCGTATTGGCTGAGAACCTGATGTACCCAACTTGACGGTTGCTGACCCAGCGTGTGACCAAGAGGAAGGCGACCATGAAGCTGTGGGCTGCTGCAATTTGGACAGTCGTCATGTTGGACGTACTTGTTGGATCCGACAGTTTGTACCACGCAACAGACCTCCCAAGCAATGTGATCAGCTGCATGCGGAAGTATTCTGTCTGTCCAGTGATGGCCTCCATGCGAAAGGTGCCGTGATACCAATGCTTAAGACCGGGGTTGTACCACAGTAAGCAAGTCGAGACAAGCAGCGCACGTGCAACGTACGTGACGAGCATTTGTTCACAAGACGACTCGAGACGCATTCGAAGCGTCTGTTGCAGACAATCTCTCGGTGTTGCCTCGAAAGCGTAGTCGATGGCACCCGTGTCATCCGCCGCAAACGAGGTGAGGGACGCGACGACGCCGAGTATATGCCACGCAACCTGCGCTAACACGGCGATGTACGCTGCAAGCCCAACGATGTTCAACACCAATCTCGCACTCCATTTCCACCAATCGTCTCTCCTGCCAGCAGGACCTGCCCTTGCTCCCATTTTGGTGTCTCTCAAAGCTTGCGCAATACGCTCCGTACTGGCGTAGTAGTCTGCTCGGTTGATCTTCATCTGCGCTTTGGGTGCGCATTTCTTGCACACCTGCGGATACTTGTTCGCCAACTCTTCCTTGAACTTCGGGAGGGCATCCTCGTATTCTTGATACTTCGGATGATTGTCGTGCGGTAAGTAGTTAGACAGTACCTCCAAGTATACCCGCTGGTTGTGTAGACATGTGGTGCAAAACGATTGGTTCCGCTGGTGATTGAGGGTTTCGAGCAAGGGTTTGGTGAAGGTCTGTAAAGGTGCCGTACGGTGACTCGATTGTTCGGCTCGTGCTATCATGCTAGCCGGCGTGTCCACAATGTTGCCTTGCTTGTCCAGGTAGTTGACGGCCTCGCATGAGATGCACTGGAAATTGCTGATATGAGATGACTTGCTGTAGGGTGACCGGCTGCCACAAAAGTGGCAGCGGATCCGACTTGAAAGCATCGTTACGTTACCCTCGCTGGAGGTCTGCTTCAAAGTGCTTGCGGATGGTATATGCGATGGAGGGCAGGAGGCAACGTCAAGATCATATATGTCTCGTCATGTCGCTTCTTGCGTGTTGTTGATCCTCCGACGGTAAAGTGAACGTGAAGGCGGAGTTAGCCCGGCGACAATCGATGCGGCTCTTCGGCCCCTCCCGTCCCGGCCAGGATCTCGGAAACCCAACACATGCATGTCGACCTTCGCTGCACACCTGATGAATGACTTATTACTACAACATAATCGTCGGCGTAGCCAGTAATGGCACCGGCAGTGGTCGACTTGGGGCGTCTGGACCTGGTTTCAACAACTACCGACCTGCAGCTCCAAGTCTCCAGCCAGGCAGAATTCGCCCCATACGCGAGGGATGGATGCAGAACAAACCAAATTCTACGCACAGAAGTGCTAAATCATGACCTTAGAAGCCGGCCATGGGTATACGGCGCAAGCAATTACCGACTCGTGCTAGAATTGCGCATCGAGGATGGACTAAGCGTATGCTCACGACACGAGATGGCGGATGCAGTCGCTGCTGCCGTCAGTGACGGTGAGGTAATCAGGACAACGAAATTCCATCCACTCCAGCGCAACACAGCTGATGTTGTTCACTAGTTCTGGAAGCAATTCGACATGTCGCCGACATGTGTTGAAACGTCATCGAACGATGCCTGTGGACTCGAAGTGGTCACCGTATCTCTCACCCAAAATCATGATGTCGCTGAGCAGCGTAAGCGAACAATGCACAAGCTCTGCGCAGACGTCCCCGCCCGCGACATTAGACCGCCGTTGGGCATCCACAGTGAGGTGCTCGAGGCGACACGTCTCGCGTTCAGCATTAGAGGAAATCGCAAGCGGAAACAACGCAAGACTTGCAAGGGTCACGTTGCTCTAGAACCAGATCTAGGTCTCGAGATGCCACTCTCAGCGCAGGCATTCGACGAAACTTACAATGACGAGCTACTCGATACTAACCTCGCAGACGAGTGTATCTACGTTCGTGATGATAGCCATCTCATCCCACCTCCGGATTTCGACGACTGCCTTCTCGAAGACTTTGCGGATGAGACACTTTTGCAGGAAGGAGAGGAGGCAATGGATCGGACGATGCGCGGCTGTCCAACGATGGGCTCATGGCACCACATCCAGCCCTCGCCACACCTTCGAAAGCGGGCACCAAGCACTGGGGAGGGTCTACGACACTGCGGAGAAAAATCCGGGATGGAAGAGATTATGCAGCTCATCGATTTCGCGATGAGACTGTCGATCTCCGGTTCACCTCAGCGCTCTCGCAAAGGCGTAAGGGTGACCAGACAAGATCCACACACGCGACTCTCATCCCTAGCGCCATCCCTGTGGCTGCCGGGATATCTACCAGCAGTGTCCAGCCGAGCCGTTCTCCTCCCAACCATCAGTCACGCGCTTGTCAGCGTTGGGGCCAAGTGTCCTGGTCTACGATCCAAAGTGGAAAGCTCGGCTCGACAATATGGAACTGCTGAACTGGGGGCGATCGTCGCAGAGCCAGAACAGAGTCTATCCGCCTGTTTGTGGCGGATGCTGCAGAAGGGCTGCTATAATCCAGATGCGGCGTCGCGGTTGAAATCATTCCGTCACGATAGAGGAGGGCTACCGGGTCAGAGCGCAGGCAGCAGCGAACCGATCCTCGACGAGGCTTCCGCCACCTATTCGCGAGATGGCCTGGAATGGGCAGGGTCCGAGATGGACGAGGACTTTTGCGAATCCGAAACTGAGTTCGAGGAGGATCTGTTCGGTTCGACCTTCCCGGATGAATGGGAGGATGGAGACGACGATGACGATCTGCTGTCTGTCTGCGACGGCGCTGGCATTAGGCTTCTGGTCGGAGACGCTGGAGCGACGGCTGACAAACTCTCCTTCATCATGGACTGACTCGTGGTTCCCGTCTCATCAGTCAAAGGGAATGATTGCGGAGGTAACGCTTGTGAGCGAACAGCGAGGGATTTCGACTCGTTCGCCTACGTCGGCAAACGATGTCTACAAAATATGCACCTGCCAGAACAACCGCGGGACCACGGCTGTCTTTGTAGAATTGCGTTCCCGTGGTCTTTGATTCTAGACTTTGCGAAGCTAGGTACGGATGAGATAACGTCGCCGGTTGATTCTTAGGGTGCAGGAATACAGTGCACAGGTATGCTTTTGGCGTGGATGTTTGACGTGACGCAGCTATACATGGTGATGAGAAATGTAGGTGTACGAATAATAGAAATACCTTACATTTTAATATGTCTATAGAAGTACAACCGTTGTTCGTTCAATGTGAGTCGTGACTACTGATCAGGTCATTTCAGCCCGTAGGCACAGACATTCCATCCTCCATGTGTATGTACTCGTACGCAAATGATGAAATCAGAGACACCCTTTGATCATAAACATCGGAGATCCCTCCGAATCAAGGCTGTTGCGGTGTTCATACCTTTGGACGAATGACGATGATGGAAGGATGGAATCGAATGGATGCAGCCACGTGAGATTCTGTTCCCGTACCACGGAAAGGCTTGTTTGGTCCGCTGCACTATTATTGCCCGTACTTCAAGTTCCTACCGTGGTACTGCAGAGCACATGTCGTTCGCGCCGTCGCTCGCTTGGAGAAGTTACCTTACCGTGCAAGAACGGCGCAGTGATAGCGCAGTTGGTAGATACAGTACAGTGCAGAGCAGAGGAGCGCAACGGGGGGTTCATATTCGCCGTCGAACCGCTGGACTGAACGAGTACGAACGTAGACGTCGGTTGGGAGTGATGGATGACAGCGGGACCGGGCAAAAGGTTGATTTGGTGAGTCGCGGCGCCGGTGGCGGCGCGCGCGACTCCCCGCCCCAACAAGTGTTCTCGCGTGCCGAACGGTGAGGTACAATACTGGCTACTGATGAGACACCGGGGGAAGACTGAAGTCATGGGCATTGTTTTGTCATTTGCGAGGCTTTCAACTGTCGCGGATCTGGGGTCAGGCGATTGTTCGGATTTTGCGTGCGCCACGTTGGACCAAGGCTGACACCCCGCGTGCATCTGTCGTGCAATGGGTGTTTCTCGGCGTACGGACGCTGCTAGCCCGGCGACGGGCCCACGGCGTACAGAACAGGTAACAACGACCAGCGCAGCGACTCGGTCACTAGTAGAAGTGAATCTGATGTCGGGCTCGCGTGCCTCTCAGGGGTCCGGAAAAGGGGGGCCTGTCTAGTTTTTGTGCTGTTCATCGTCCAAGTTGAGTGACATGGTCCAGGGATGTTGACGACTGCAGCGGCCGTAGCGGCGACCCCCTCGGAGGTCCTGACTCCTGAATTTTGGTGATGATGTCCCTCAGATCCTTGCACGTTCGTCTCCGCCAATCACATCCCCTCATCGAATCATTCATCCGCGAATATTTGTTGGTTCAGCCATGGTAGACTACCGTCCCGTCCAGTTTTCACCCGTAACGTAAGTTTCCACGCGAGCAGGGTCCGGGTTGGTTCCTGGTTGGAATGTATCCCGCGTCGATCCAATCACGATCGACCGAAATGACCGGGTGTGATGAAAACGGGCTGGCTCGACGCACCGGTGGTCGGAGGGTTGGGTAACCGGGTTGGTCGGATGGCGTGCATGCAGTTCCCCGGGCACGCGCCAATCGAGGGGAGAGTCAGAGGACGGGATACATGATGTGTACCGTCAAGCGGGAAGCCTCTAGAACCGTGTTTGTTCCGCTCTCTCTGGTTTCATCCAAACCCGGGACCGTCTCGCCTGGTGGAACTTTCGCCCCCGATGCGCCGCGATCGAGCTAGCTGATTGTGGTGAGTTGGGGGGGGGGGGCCTCGAGATTTTGATGAGAGTCGTCGATGATCCGGTAACACCGAGGCTTTTTCACGTTTTAAGGTTGTTTGTGGCACGAAGGGGAGTGATGATATGATGATGATGATGATGATCGGCGTGGGTCGGAGATCATCATCCGCGCCTTCACTCCATCTATTACTCTACTTACTTATTTAATGTACATAGTACCTAGGTATCTACAGTACTTTGCGGCCGCGACTCGCCGCGACTGGGGGTCTGTTCATCACTTGGGTGGAGTTTCGACGCTAGAGACGCCAAGTCGCCACTGCGCTGGTTGTATGTATCTCCACATCCACCATCGAGAGGATTGGGGTATTGAAGGGGGGTCTGGTACCGGCCGTATACGATATCATTACTCGTCAGCGATGAAATCAAATGATAAGAGAATGGATTTTAATGTTGGTTGGAGTAGGGGGACTACACCGTTTCCCCATCCAGGCACGCCGCACGCGGGCGCCAATCTTTCTTCTACCACCCCCCAAAAAGTCCGGATTCCGGACCCATACCCATACTTTCTTCCTACATAGGCTCCTACAGAATGACATCCGGTGGGTTTTAGTAGTAGAGCCTAGCAGTGCGATGTAACCATGTATGTACATACTGTATGTACTTGGGAACTTGTGCCTTCGAGGTCGATGGCGTGGGCGGCGCGTGCCGTGTGTGCGCTGCCTGCATGTGCGAATGTGCCAAGTCGTGCCTCGCACGAAAGGTCCAGCAGGACACCAACAAGACACTACGATTCCCTTTTGAGAACTTCAATCCTCACCTCATCATCATCGTCGTCAGTCTTGTGCTTCTGCTTCTGCTTCTGCTTCTTCTTCATCCTCTGTCCCTTCGCTGCTTCCCCACCCCAACTGGCCATCCCACCTGTCACACCTTCCCTTCACTTCTGTGCGCCACCCTCCGGCCGACCCCTCACCGTACGAGTTCAGCCCGGCCGCGTCCAGACTCCACCGCCGGGACACAGACACGAAAACGACGGTGCAACGAGCCCGCAGGCGCGCAGCCTTAATA